>Ga0210074_1000088_pt1 | contig 41138 bp, 40 predicted proteins | sample China_Galinas_Co_FD_184860 | JGI IMG/M metagenome (GOLD analysis project Ga0210074, IMG submission 184860) | Wetland microbial communities from San Francisco Bay, California, USA, that impact long-term carbon sequestration -... | ecosystem: Environmental > Aquatic > Marine > Wetlands ... | reverse complement strand
ATTATGGAACAACCTGAGTCAACCCGGAACTCAATGAGAGGAAGACTTTTATTGGATGAAGGTGGGGTTAAACTTGGTGGATTAGTTGATGTGCTAGATAGATTAGTAAATTCTAAAAGAATTCTGATTTCAGCCTGTGGAACATCGTGGCATGCCGCGTTGGTTGGCGAATATATGCTAGAGCAATATGCCAGAATTCCTGTAGAAGTAGAATATGCATCTGAGTTTAGATATCGTAATCCAATACTTTCTGGTGAAGATTCAATATTTTTTATTTCACAAAGTGGAGAGACTGCAGATACTTTAGCAGCTGTACGGGAAGCTAAAAAGAAAGGTGCTTTAGCCCTTGGAATTTGTAATGTGGTTGGCAGTACAATAGCAAGAGAAAGCATGAGCGGAGTTTATATTCACGCTGGTCCTGAAATTGGGGTTGCATCTACAAAAGCTTTTACTTCACAACTCGTTGTACTAGCCTTAATTACTCTTCTAATAAGTAAAAGAAAAGGTTTGAGTACCATTGAAGCGAAAAAAATTGCAAGTGCCTTGAATGAAATTCCGGAAAAAATTGAAGAAATATTAAAACTTAACGATGAAATAGAAGAACTTGCTGATAAGTTTAAAGATTCCCCAAATTTTCTGTACCTCGGAAGAGGATATAATTTTCCTGCTGCATTGGAAGGTGCACTCAAATTAAAAGAAATTTCCTACATTCATGCAGAGGGATATCCGGCTGCCGAAATGAAGCATGGTCCAATAGCTTTAATCGATGAGAATATGCCTGTTGTATTCATTGCTCCAAAAGATTCGACTTATGAAAAGATTCTAAGCAATATCCAGGAAGTTAGAGCTCGGGGAGGCAGAATTATCGCCGTTTCGGATAATGGTGGGAATGAAGTTGACACTTTGGTTGATTACACAATTAAAATTCCGAGAACAATCGAGATGCTCTCACCAATATTAACATCAATTCCGCTTCAGTTGTTGGCGTATCACATTGCAGTAAAGAAAGGATTGGATGTTGACCAACCAAGGAATCTCGCCAAGAGCGTTACCGTAGAATAATTTCTTTTGAGAAAATTAAGTTTATGCTTATTTTTGCTCGCTATTTTTTGGGCAGATAGCTCAGTCGGTAGAGCAATGGACTGAAAATCCATGTGTCGGCGGTTCAATTCCGTCTCTGCCCACATTCCCAGAGGCTGATACCGACAGCCTCTTTTTTTTAAACATGTTCATTTATTTTATTTCGCAATAAAATTGTCCTTTTCTTTATTAATCTTAAATTATTCCAATGGAGACTGTTTCAATGGTAGATTCTTGTCCTGTTTGTAAATCAGTTGAGCGAAAAAAAATTGGTTTTCCAAGAACAAATTCTATTTCCTCAAAATTTGTTACAAAGGACTTTAAAGTTGTGCAATGTACTAATTGCGGTCTTTATTACGTTTCACCAAAAATTGAATTCAGCAATGATCAGTGGACTGAACTTTATAATTCAGAGTATTTTAGTAATCAAACAAACTGGTTGATCAAGAAAAGGAAAAAAGAGCTGTCAGATAGGTTTGACGTATTTAAAAATTTAGTTGTCAATAAAAATAGTAAGTTACAATATCTTGATGTTGGTGCGGGAGAGGGAAAAGGATTAATTGAAGCTTTAAATCGTGGATGGGAAGCGACCGGATTGGATATTGTTGATAACCGTATGGATGATGCTAAATTACCGAAAGTTAAATTTATCAAATCGACTTTGTTAGAGTCTAACTTAGAAAAAAACTATTACGATTTTATTTATGTGGATTCAGTTATTGAACACGTACTGAATCCTCTAGAATATTTATCCCGTATCAAAGATATCCTTAAACCGGGTGGCGTTTTATATATAGGAGTTCCGAATGAAGATTGTCTGTTTAATAGTATTCGGAAATTAGTATTTAGTTTAACCGGGAAAAGACTTGAATCTGAAAAGATTAAACCCTTTGATGTCCCTTATCACGTAATTGGCTTTAATAAAAAATCTTTGACATATATTTTTAATAAAGCAGGTTTGAAGGTTTTAAGGATGAGAAACTTTGGTCGGAAATTTGACTTCCTCTCATTTCCACCTACAAATAAATCATTCTGGATTAATTTATTTTTTCTTCTTCCTATCGAGTACGCTGGTCTGATTTTACGAAAGGATATTTACTTTGAAGCATATCTTACAAAAGATTAGACCTATCCTACGTTTAAATATGATTAATAAAAAAGTTCTTTTCACTATTTTACTGATGACAACTGCTTTTGTTGTTTCAGGTAATATCCTTAAAATAAATGAAAATATTAAACTAAATTCATTTGAAAATATTTCAATCGGACCAGAGTACTTTCCCTTTGATACTAGCCTAACTTTAACTTATAACTCAAGTCTGGGTGAAGCCAAATCCATTATTAGAAAAGTTGGGACAAATTATGTCTTAGATCTAAGCAATGATGATTTCTTCTTTGTCCAAACGGTTCATGCCAGGAACGATACTGTCTACCTTACTAAGCTTGAACAGGAAGTAGATGTTTTCCTTTTTATCTCCTCCGGTGTGGATGTAACATATGGCCAGCCCTATCTGAGATTTCCATTTCCTTTAAAGGATAATGATTCGTGGAACTGGACGGGTGTTGAATTAATTGATGAGGAAGACCCGGATACAATAACTGTGTCTGGCCAAGTGTTGGGAAAAGAAATGATTACTACTGAGGCTGGAAATTTTGATTGTATAAAATTTCAAATAGATATTCATAAAAAGCAAAGAGGTTCGCATACAAAATTTTATGAATGGCGTGCCCCAGGGATTGGTCTGGTTAGACTTGAGGCCTTCATAGATTCTAAGGGATTTATTGGAACAATCATGAGTCTGCTTGGTTATGATGAAATGAAGTTCGAGCTTAAAAAGATCGGCTGATCTTTTACTTAATATTTGATGGAAATACACCATAGTATATATTTCGAAAAAACATAACGAGAATTAATATGCATCCAGAAGTAATCTTAAAAACAGAATTTCCAAAATTGAAACTTTATGCAAAAGGCAAAGTAAGGGATATTTATGATGTTGGTGAATATCTTCTTTTAGTTTCAACAGACCGTATATCCGCATTCGATGTTATAATGAATCAGGGGATTCCATACAAAGGAATGGTACTCACAAAAATTTCTAAATTTTGGTTTAACTTAACAAAAGATATCATTCCAAATCATTTTATTACATCAGATGTAGACAATTATCCTGCAGAATGTAAGGAATATTCAGAAGTTTTATTGAATAGATCAATGCTTATTAAAAAAGCAAAAGTAGTTCCGATCGAATGTATTGTAAGAGGTTACATTACAGGTTCAGGTTGGAAGGATTATAAAAATAGTGGTGAAATTTCCGGCATTAAATTACCACAAGGATTAAATGAATCAGAAAAATTACCTGAACCTTTATTTACTCCTTCAACAAAAGCAGAAATAGGTGAGCATGACGAGAATATATCTGCGGAGCAGGCAATGCTGTTAACCGATGAGCAAACTTTCAGCAAGGTAAAATCCTCGACTTTAAGTATTTACAGAAAAGCTTCCGAATATGCCTTGACAAAGGGAATTATAATTGCGGACACAAAATTTGAATTCGGTAAAGTTGATGGCGAAATAATTCTTGTTGACGAAGTCCTGACACCTGATTCATCAAGGTTCTGGCCCAAGGATAAATTTGAAGTGGGCAGGGGACAAGAAAGCTATGATAAACAATTTGTTCGCGACTATCTTCTCTCTATCAATTTTAATAAGCAGCCGCCTCCACCCCATCTGCCAGATGAGATAATAAACAAAACCAGCGAAAAGTATCTCGAGATTTATAAAAAACTTACCGGAGAGAGCTTGATTTAATTTTATTTATTATAAATTATTTATAAAATTATAGTAGATATTAATCTTGATACTTTTTTACACTGGTTTATTAACTCTCTTAAAATAAATGACTCTCCCGAATCAGCTTACAATTTTAAGGATAATTCTGACTCCGGTATTTTTATTCTTTTTTCTCTCCGATATCATCTGGATGAAGCAAGTTTCTGTTTTGATATATATTGTAGCTGCTTTATCCGACTGGTATGATGGTTGGCTTGCACGAAAATTTAATTATATAACTAGCTGGGGAAAATTTTGGGATCCGCTTGCTGATAAAATTTTAACTTCTGCTGCCTTCATTGGATTTGCCATCGTAAATCTCATTCCTGTTTGGATGGTGATCATTATCGTAGGTCGAGATGTTGTTATAACTTTGTTAAGAGTTTTCGCGGATATGAAAAACTATACATTTACAACAAGTTATTACGCAAAATGGAAAACTCTATTGCAAATGGTCTTTCTTTATTATTTGTTGATCCTTTATGTTGCACAATTATCTCCTGAAATTAATTCAAATTACGCTGGACTTTTGCTCACTCTAATGAATAAGCAGCTTACTTATTTCATCTCATTACTAATTACAATAATCACTTTTCATTCCGGTCTTTTATATGTGATTCGAAATTGGCGAGTAATTAAAAAAATATTGCAAATTGAAACTTAATTCTTTGGAAAAATTTTTAGGATCCGGTTTCTATTCTGGATTTTCTCCAGCTGTTTCTGGTACAGTTGGAAGTGCTGTAGCCATTATTATTTATTTAATTCCCGGCTTTGAGGAACTATATGTAATAATACCAGTTTCCCTGATATTTTTTTTCTACGGCATTTATGTGGGATCAAAGTTTGAAATTAAGTATGGCAAAGATCCATCAGAGTGCACTATCGATGAATTTGTTGGAACCTGGATATCTCTAATTGCTTTACCAAAAACAGTCTGGATTATTACCGTTACATTTTTATTGTGGCGAATCCTTGATATCATAAAACCACCTCCGGCAAGAAATCTTGAAAATAAAAAAGGCGGGTTTGGAATAATGATTGACGATGTAGTATCAGGTTTCTACACTCTTATTATAATGCATCTTGTCGTATATTTGTTCGGTACCTTTTAATAATTATAAAGATAATAATGAAAGCATATATAATTACGATTGGCGATGAAATATTGCTTGGGAATACGCTGAATACCAATGCAGCTTTTATAGGTGAGCAACTTTTTGAAATCAACATTTCTGTAGAAAAAACCTCAGTTATTGGGGATGATAATCCCGCTATTCTCAATGAATTAAAAATTGCTTCTGAAACAGCCGATGTGATTTTAATTACTGGTGGTCTTGGCCCTACACACGATGACGTAACGCGAAAATCGATCGTAGATTTTTTTAATACTGAACTCGTTGAAAATCAGGAAGTACTGGAGGATATCAATAAACTTTTTGAAAAGCGAAAAAGGAAGGTTACTAGTGTAAATGTTGATCAGGCAAAAGTTCCGGTTGTTGCTGATGTTATTCGTAATCAACTAGGAACTGCCCCGGGATACTGGATTGAGAAAGATGAAAAAATTTATGCTGTTATGCCGGGTGTTCCGTATGAAATGGAAGCGATGATTGAAACAACTGTGATACCAAAGTTAAAAGAAAAATTTGGCTCAGAACAAAAAATATTATTGAAAAAAATGCTTCTCACAACTGGAATTCCTGAATCAACTTTATATGAGCGATTGGGAAATTTGGATGAAATATTACAAGGAGCAAAACTAGCATTTTTACCAAATCAATTTGGAGTAAAACTCAGGTTATCTGTTGAAGGTGATGACGAGAAGGAATTAAAGAATAAACTTCTTGAAGTTGAGCAGAGGATCAGGAGTAAAGCTGGCAGATTTATTTATGCAAGTGGTGAAGATCTTCTTGAAGCTGTGGTAGGAAGACTTCTTTTTGAACGAGAATTTAAAATTGCAACAGCAGAATCCTGCACCGGTGGACTTATCGGAAACATGCTTACAAATGTTAGCGGAAGCAGTAAATATTTTGAGCGAGGAGTTATTTGTTACAGCAATGCAGCTAAAGTTGAGATACTTAAAGTAAATGAAGATACGCTCGCGGAAAGTGGTGCGGTAAGTATGGACATTGCAATGCAGATGGCTGAGGGTGTTAAATCAACAAGTGGTTCTGATATCGGATTATCAACCACTGGCATAATGGGTCCGACCGGTGCCACAACGGATAAACCTGTTGGACTTGTTTACATAGGCTATTGCGATGAAAAAGTCTGTACGGCTAAAAAGTTTCAATTTGGTGATGATCGTCTTTTAAATAAGCAACGAACAGCACAGGCAGCACTAGATTTTGTAAGAAGACAACTCTTGGGTATTTCATTGGATGATTAGATTATTCATTGCACTTTTAATTCCTGAAAATGTGAAAGATAAACTTTTCACTATTTTGCAGGAATCCGGTGAGTACTCAAATGATTATAAATGGGAAAGTAAAGATAAGATACACCTTACTTTAAAATTTATCGGGGATGTTAAGGAAGAAAATCTGCCTAATATTATAGAAGAAACTGGATTTGTTAAAGATTATTCTTCATTCGATTGCACTATTTCTAAATTCGGTTTTTTCTTTTGTGATGGTGAAGCAAAAATTCTCTGGTGCAATTTAGAGACTGATGATCGAATTACATCTCTGGTTAGTAAACTGAATGCAAAATTGCTGCAGTTTGGAATTGTTGAAGAAAAAAGAAAATTTAAAGGTCATTTAACACTTCTTCGTGTAAAAAAGAAAATTAGCGAAAAATTCATTAATAGATTTAAAGATTTTGGTTTTGAACCGATTCATTTCAACGCTAGCACTATTGCTTTAATGCAGAGTGTGCTTAAGCCAACTGGTTCTGAATATAAAGTATTAAAAAATTATGCACTAAAATAACGGAGGTCCGTATGTCAGCCGATAAAGAACAAAAAATGAAAATAATAGAAGACGCGATTTCATCTATTGAAAAAACCTATGGCAAAGGTTCAATAATGAAATTGGGTGATGGTATCGTTCAGGAAATTGAATCGATTCCCACTGGTGCCCTTTCACTTGATTATGCATTAGGAATTGGAGGAATTCCACGAGGAAGAGTGACTGAAATTTATGGACCAGAATCCAGTGGAAAGACGACTCTGTGTCTGCACGTTATTGCAGAAGCACAAAAGACCGGAGGATTAGCTGCTTTCATTGATGCTGAACATGCCCTCGATGTTAATTATGCTAAAAAACTTGGAGTAGATACTGCAAATCTCCTTATCTCGCAACCGGATTTTGGAGAGCAGGCACTTGAAATCACCGACACATTAGTTCGCAGCAATGCGCTCGATGTGATTGTTGTTGATTCAGTTGCAGCACTTGTTCCGCGTTCTGAGATTGAAGGTGAAATGGGTGATGCAACTATGGCTGTTCAGGCGAGACTAATGTCCCAAGCTCTGAGAAAATTAACGGCAGCCATTTCAAAATCAAAAACTTCTGTTATCTTTATAAATCAATTAAGAAGTAAAATTGGTATAATGTTTGGTAATCCCGAAACTACAACCGGTGGTAACGCTTTAAAATTTTATGCTTCACTTAGAATTGACATTAGAAGAATCGGTGCTATCAAAGAAGGTGAAGATGTTGTTGGTAACAGAACGAAAGTTAAAATTGTAAAAAGTAAAGTTGCTCCTCCATTTAAACAAGTTGAGTTTGACATTCTCTACAATGAAGGAATAAGCAAAACAGGAGATTTAATTGATCTTGGAGTTGACCAGGGAATAATTAGGAAAAGTGGTGCATGGTTTACTTATGGCGAAGATCGTTTTCAGGGTAGGGAGGGATTTCGTCAGAAATTAATTGAGTTAACTGACATGCGAAATAATCTTGAAAAAGAAATTCGCACTAAATTGGGGATGATTAAAAGTAAAGACGGAAATAAGAAAGATGAAGCAGATGAAAAACAGAAACAAAAAGAAAAAAAGTCAAAGTAATCAATATATGAAATGCGAGTTATCAGAATTGTTAAAAAAGGAAAAAGCGATGTAACTGTTCATTTTGATGAAGATAAATTTCTGATACTTGCAGTTGAAGTATTTTTAAAAAGCGGTCTGAAGAAAGGTGACGAAATTTCTGATGATCGCTTTTCTATTTTTATTGAACAAAATAAACTTTTTCATATTAAGCAAAGAGCGTATAGACTTCTTGGTCGAAGGCAGCACTCTACATCTGAATTAAAAAGAAAATTATGGCAGAAAGATTATGAACAGAAGCTCATTGACGAAGTGATTGATGAGTTAAGTAAAAAAGGCTTTTTGAATGATGAACAATTCATCCGCGATTTCGCGGCTGAAAAATCTAAAACAAAAAACTGGAGTTCAAAGAGGATAAAAGCAGAATTAATGAAGCGGGGAATAGATTTGAAACAGATAGAATTAAATATGGTTGAGTTGCCAAAAAAAACGGAATACGAAAACGCTATCTATCTTGCTGATAAAAAATATTCTTCTTTATTTAGAAGAAACCTTGACCCAACTGAATTAAAAAATAAATTATCTACATATTTGTATTCAAAGGGATTTGATTATGAATTGATAAAAGATGTGTGCAATAAAATAATGAAAGGAAATACAGAGGAAGAGTAAAGACTACTTTCGCTTATTCATTCTGGGTAACCGCCTAATGATTTTTGCAAGTTCGTCAATCATCACTTTTTTAGCAGCATCGCTTACTGAAAACCATTTTCTTTTTCTCAAGTTTTTCTCGGGATAATCTTTATAAACTCTGGTTACTTTCATCGAATAAATTTTTGTAAGCAATTCACTTCCTTTCTTTTTAACAGTGTAACTGCCCAGAATCCTAGTTGAATTACTGCCTCTTACTCCTGCTTCTTCAAAAGCTTCCTTTTTGGCTGATTGAAAAGCTGACAGATGATATTCAATGAAACCCTTTGGGACGATCCAATTCCTTTTTTTAATTGATGTGACCAATAATACTTCCAGCTTACCGTTTTTCCTGCGATAGGGAATCACTCCAGATTGATCAAAATGCATTTGTTTTTTCGGAGTTACTTTTCTTTTCATTAGTTTCACATAAAATAAATTCTGATTTCTTAATTTTAAACATTCAAAGATAATTTGCTTGTCACTTAACAACAAACGTAAGTTGAATTTTGCTGCTACAAAATCATTCACTTAAATACTTTAATACATTTGGCGTTGACGTCAGATCAAAACTATTTGTTGAGATAGTTTCTTTGGAAGATCTGATAAAAATTATTTCAACAAGCGAAATAAAATCAGAGAAGAAAATTATTCTTGGAGGCGGAAGTAATATTCTTTTTACAAAAAATTTTGATGGACTCGTTCTTAAAATAGCAATCACAGGAATAAAGATTTTAGAAGAAAACGACAAAACCGTTTTAGTTAAAGCGGGTTCTGGGGTTGTTTGGAATGATCTGGTAAAATTTTGTGTTGAGAAAAATTATGGCGGAATCGAAAACCTCACATTGATCCCTGGGACGGTCGGAGCTGCACCAATTCAAAATATCGGTGCTTATGGTCAGGAGCTTGCCGATTCATTTGTATCTCTTGATGGACTTTTCCTGGATAATATGGAACAAAAAACCTTTACAAATGAAGAATGTAATTTTTCGTATCGTTACAGCATTTTCAAAGAAGAGCTTAAGGGAAAATTCATCATTACCTCCATCAGACTTAAACTCTCTAAAAATCCAAAACTAAACACTACCTATAAATCACTACGAGAATATCTTTCTAAAAAAAGAATTATTAATCCCACAATTAAAGATGTGAGCATAGCGGTTGAAAGTATCAGGAGGAGTAAGCTTCCCGATCCAGATAAAATCGGAAATGCCGGGAGCTTTTTTAAAAATCCAGTGGTGAACTCCGATAGATTTAATCAGATACAGTCTGAATATTCAGATGTAGTAGGTTTTCCGTCCGTTGAAGGAAAAATTAAAATTTCTGCGGGCTGGTTAATTGAGAAGTGTGGCTGGAAGAGTAAAAGAGTTGGTGATGTTGGCACGGCACCTGATCACGCACTAGTTATTTGTAATTTTGGAGATGCAACTGGTGCGGAAATTCTGGAATTTTCGATGCGTCTCAAAGAAGAAGTAGCAAATAGGTTTGGAATTACACTTCAGGAAGAAGTAAATATCCTGTAAATCTAAATTGAATTTATTACTTTGAATCTTTAACTTCTATAAAATATTCTAAACATTTAAACAGGTATAGGATGAAAGAACAAAACAAAGGAAATCCCGGTATTTCAGCATACGAAAAAGCTGCTCTGGAAGGCGTTGATCCTAGATGTATTCCGCAGAGACTAGAGGGACCTGTACCCGAGCACGATGAGATAAAGTATCCTGATTATCCTGAATCGGACCAGGAAACGTGGAAATTTTTATATGACCGCCAGATGAAATTTCTTCCTGATCGAGCCTGTAAGGAATATATGGATGGAACTGAAATGTTAAATCTTTCACCGGAAACAATTCCATACCTTAAAGAATTAAGTCATGTATTTTATAAAACAACTGGTTGGAAAGTCGCCCGTGTACCTGGACTTATCCATTCTCAGAATTTTTTTGAATTGCTTCGTAGAAGTGTTTTTCCTTCGACGGATTACATTCGTGGGAAAGAAGAACTCGATTATACCCCTGCTCCGGATTTATTCCATGATATTTTTGGTCATATGCCGCTGTTGACTAATAAAAGCTTTGCATCATTTTACCAGAAGTTTGGTGAGGCAGCTTTAAATGCAACCGGCGATAACAGCGTCAAACTTGAAACATTTCATTGGTTCACTGTTGAATTCGGACTCATTAATAATCCTGAGGGGCGCAGAATTTATGGTGCTGGTGTTTTATCATCACATAAAGAAGTTCAGCATTCGCTTTCTGACCAGGTTCAGGTTAAACCATTCGATCCTGATAAAATAGTCGTACAGGAATATGACGTCTGGCATCTTCAACCAATACTTTTTGCAATTGATTCCTTTGAACAACTTGAATCTGGATTTGATAGGTGGTGCAAAAAGGAAGGTTTGTTGAATTAATGTAACTGTATTTTTTAGTTTTAGTGAACTAAGTTACTTGTTACATTGTTTAATAATAGTGTGGTATTCAATTAGGTGATTCTAAATTATATTTTATAAATCATCATTTAATGTAAATTTGAGGAAAGAGTATGGCATTGCAAGCTGGAGATAAAGCGCCTTCATTTAAATTAAAAAATCAGAATAATAAGTTAATTTCACTTTCAGAACTCAAAGGTAAACCCGTTGTCTTATATTTTTATCCGAAAGATGATACATCAGGTTGCACAAAAGAAGCTTGTAATTTCAGAGATGAATTTCCAAAGTTTGGAAAAATGAAAGCCGAAATTATTGGAATCAGTGCTGACTCAGTTGAATCCCATAAAAAATTTGCAGAAAAGTATAAGCTTCCTTTTAATTTACTAAGTGATGAAAAGAAAGAAGTCATCGAAAAATATGGAGTCTGGCAGGAAAAAAGTATGTATGGAAGAAAATATATGGGCATAGTCAGATCAACTTTTATAATTGATGAAAAAGGTAAGATCAGTAAGATATTTCCAAAGGTTAAAGTTAACGAACATAATAAAGAAGTAATGGAAGCTCTGAAAGAATTGTAATGTTAAAAAAAGTTTACCTTACAAGGCGAGAGACTTTTGCTGCCGCACATAGGTTATTCAAACCAGAACTTTCTGACGAAGAAAATTTTAATTTATTTGGAAAATGCAGTAACCCTAACTGGCATGGTCATAATTATACTCTGGAAGTGACTGTTGCAGGTAAGGTTGACCAGGGGACTGGATTTGTGCTTGATATTAAAAAGTTGAAACATATTATTCACCAGAATGTCATATCAAAAGTTGATCATAAAAATCTGAATATAGATACTGATTTTATGAAAGGATTAATCCCAACCTCAGAAAATATTACTATGGCCATCTGGTCTCAGCTTGAAGATAAAATTCCAGGTGGAAAATTATTTTCAGTAAAACTGTATGAGACTGAGAATAATTATTTTGAGTTTAAAGGAGAATAAAATGGATAATGGAAATGTAAAAAAACTGGTAACTGACCTGCTGGGGTATATTGGCGAAGACCCTAATAGGGAAGGGCTTCTTGAAACTCCGCGTCGGGTTGCAGATGCATATGAATTTTTAACCTCGGGTTATCACAAAGATGTTGAAAAAGTGGTGAATGATGCGTTGTTTAATGAAAAATATGATGAGATGGTTTTAGTAAAGAACATTGATTTTTATAGTTTGTGTGAGCATCATATGCTTCCTTTTTATGGTAAAGTTCATGTTGCTTACATTCCTGATGGAAAGATAATCGGACTCAGCAAAATTCCACGTATTGTTGAAATTTTTGCAAGACGCCTTCAGGTTCAGGAGAGAATGACCCGACAAATTGCTGATACACTTGAAAAATATCTACAGCCTCGAGGAGTCGCAGTTGTTTCCGAAGCATATCATATGTGTATGATGATGCGTGGAGTGGAAAAACAAAATTCATCAGCTACGGCAAGTGCGGTTCATGGAGATTTTAAAGATGATCCACGAACCCGTACAGAATTTTTAAATTTAATCGGACATAGAAATTTATAATTATGGCTAAAAAAGATGGAATATGGATAACTGGGGCAAGCTCTGGAATAGGGAAAGCAGTTGCCCTTGAGTTTGCTAAAATCGGATGTAATGTATTTATATCAGCCCGTAGAGCACAGGAGCTTGAAAGGATAAAAGATGAAGCTGGAAAAACTGGAGACAATCTTTTTCCTTTTCCATGTAATGTTGCTTCTTCGGCAAATGTTGATCAGACGTTGAAAAAAATCTCAAACGAATTTGAATTAAATTGTCTGATTAATAATGCTGGAATAACGTCTTTCAAGGAAGCTTCCGATAATTCTGTAAATGAAATAAATGACATTATAAATACAAATCTGCTTGGCTCGATTTATTCAATTAGATCTGTGCTTCCCACCTTCATAAAAAATGAAGGCGGAACAATTTTTAATGTGTTGTCGGTTGTAGTTAAAAAAACTTTTACAAAGAGTTCAGTTTATGCAGCATCAAAAATGGGATTGCTAGGTTACAGCAATTCAGTTCGGGAAGAAGTGAGAAGCCACAATATCAGAGTTATTAATATTATTCCCGGTGCAACTGATACTTCAATGTGGTCGCAGGAAGTAAGGAAAGAAAAAAATGACCTAATGATGAGTCCTGAGAGCATTGCAAGAATAATAGTTTCTGCATACCTGCACAAAGATAATCTAGTAACTGAAGAAATTGTATTAAAACCGGTCACCGGTGACCTTTAATAAAAAAGCCGGCAATTTTAGCCGGCCGTTTGTGGAGTAGAGAATTATGTTGATCAATCCAATTCTGATTCTCTCATTTTTCTCAAAATCCGTTTTTCTTTTCTCTCACCACAATTAAATGATATTTTGTTCCACTCCTTCTTTTGATCTGTATTTAGTAATGCATAAATATCCATCTTGTGATTGGCAATTGATATTGCAATTACATCTTTTACAGTGCAAATAGCCTCAACCATGGATAAGTATTCCTCTCTGTTATAATTTCCATTAACTTTTAGCTGTGTTAATTCCAGTTCTTTCTTTTTAAGGTCTGATTTCAGATCAACCATTTCCATTTGATGGTCTATCCTTAAAATACTTATCTGGTCCTGCTGCTCCTCGGTTAGATCAAGCTTTTGAATCATTGAAAAATTGCGCTGATCTTGGTTTCTTTTCATCATATTTTGCCCAATAATACTCCGGACTAATATTACCGAAATAATCATAACAGCCATTGCAAATACTTTATTTCTCATTTTTTAACCTTTTTGCTTTTGTTAAAATTGTTTTCAATTAGACATTTATTAGGCGGGGCAGGTTTAATCAACAAAAAGTAATGAATATTTAAACCTTATGGAATATTTTAGTGTTTAACTATTTAGGAATAAAAAATATCCGGAATGAACTTAAAGACTGATGACTATGAACTCATTAAAGATTTCCTCGATGGAAATGAGCAGTCATTTAATTTGCTGGTCAGAAAATATCAGGAACGAATTTATTGGCATGCAAGAAGAATGCTTGGAGATCACGATGATGCTGACGAAATTGTTCAGCAGGTTCTGATGGTAATGTATACTAAGATTAACACTTTTAATTTCAGTTCTTCTTTATATACGTGGATTTATAGAATAACTTCAACTCGAAGTCTGAACTTATTAAAGAAAAGAAGAATAAAAAGGATATTTAGTTTTAGTATGATTGAAAATTTTGAAAAACATGGATATGAAAATATTATTGAAAATATTGAATCTTTGGAAACATTTAATAAAATGGAAAAATTGTTGATGAAATTACCAAATAAACAGAGAGAGGTTTTTATTCTGAGAAATTTTGATGACTTATCTTATGATGAAATTTCAAAAATTACCGGAAAAACTGTTGGCGCATTAAAAGCAAATTATTTTCATGCTTTCAGAAAAATAAAGGAGCAAATGGAAAAAGATGGATTCTGAAAAAAAACTAATTAAATATATTAAAAATGAATTAACTCCCGATGAGAGAATTGCACTTGAGAATGAACTGCAAAGTTCTTCTGGATTCAGGGAGGAGTATCAAAAATATTTAAAGGTTTTAAAACTGGTTGAATACACAAAGCGAATTAATCTGAATCAGAATTATAAAGATTCAATTTTACCTTCATTCCGAAATAAAATTGTTAAATCTAAGTCTGTAAATTTCAAAAAGAGTTTAGCATTGGCGTTCGGGATAATGCTAATATTTATTTTATCAGTAATTGTATTCAATAAGATTTTAACAACAAGTAGTAGCGGCAATAAGATTGAAGAATTTACAAAATCGCTAAATGAACAACAGAGAATTGATTTGCTTGAAAGCTTGAATGGTGATATCGATGAATACTATCTGGTTACTGATAAAAATACAAATGTAGAAATTTCAGAAATAATTCAGCGTGATATTCAAGTCAACAATGAAATCGCAGAAGTATATGGTATAAGTTATACTGAAATTCTGGATGATCTTAGTACAACTGAAGTTCAAACAATTTACAACAAAATTTTAAGCACAAATTTTTCTAAAGAGGCAAACTTATGAAAACATTGATCAATTTAACTTTGATGTTTACAATACTAGTTTTATCTGTCAGTTCATTTGCTCAAAAGGATAAGTGGCAGGATGAGGAAATGAGAGCTAAGTTTGAAGAACTTGAAAAGATAAAGCTCATTGAAACTTTAGAGATGAATGAGGAAACAACGCTACGGTTTTTTGCAAGACAATCAGAACATAAAAATGAGCAGATGAAAATGCAGGATGAAATCAAAGCAAATCTTGACGATTTAGACGCCATAATTAAAGGTGGAAGGGTTGTAACTACAAATGAGCTAAAATCGAAGATAAATGCAATAAATGAACTCGAACTCCAAATTGAAAAAAACAGGGTAGAATTTATTAATTCATTACCGGATATCCTTTCTTACGAACAAATCGCTCAACTGCTCCTTTTTGAACGAAGATTTAGAAACGAAGTGAGACGGATGATAATGAAGGACCGGAGACCACCAAAAGACAGGGAATAGCGGTTTATTTGAGGAATGGAAAAATTCATCAAACCCTTTCTTTAGGTTGATTTTCAGAACATGCAATCCTATTTTTACCAACCAATTTTGCGGAAGTGGTGGAATTTGGTAGACACGCTATCTTGAGGGGGTAGTACCTTAATTGGTGTGCGGGTTCAAGTCCCGCCTTCCGCACCAAACTAAATTCATTAAAAGATAAAGGAATAAATAATGATTAAGAACAAAGTCTTTCCAATTTTTCTTGTGATAACTTTCTTATTAGCGAGCATTTCTTTTGCACAGGAAATGAACCCAGATGCAGGTAAATTATATAATGAAGGAAACAGTCAGTTAAAAGCAGGAAATTATAATGGAGCTATTGGAAGTTATGACAAAGCCCTGGCAATAGAGAAAGATTACAGAATATATTATCAGAAAGGTGTTGCTCAGAAAAAAGCAAGTAATCTGGAAGGGGCAAAAAGTTCTTTTGAAGAATGCCTGAAATTAAATAGCGAGTTTGAAGCAGGATATAATGCACTTGGGGGTGTATACTTTTCGATGGGAAATTATCAGGAAGCAATAAATAAATTTGAGAAAGTACTTTCCGTGTCTGATAATGCAAGTGTAAAGAAAAAAGTCAAAAAGAATTTATCTTTAGCTTATGCAAAACTAGGCAACACAGAAATGTCACAAGGCAATGCCTCAAAGGCGATTGACAATCTTAATAAAGCTGTTGAATACGATAATTATGATGCAGCCTATCTTTCGCTTGCGAAACTTTATTCTGAATTAGGTGATTGGGATAAGTGTATTTCGGCTTCTGAAAGCGCATTGAAGTATAAATCAAAAATTACTATTGGCGGACCATACTATTATATGGGTGTAGCTTACAAAGGTAAAGGAGATACTTCAAAAGCCAAAGAAATGTTCGAGAAAGCAAAGCAGGATCCAACGTATAAAAAAACTTCTGATTACGAATTGAGCTTACTGAAATAAATTAATCATCTCGAATTTTTAAACCCTCTTTGACAGAGGGTTTTTTTATTCAAACAGATTAGTGTATATGCAACAAAGTATTTCAAAAAAATATTTGCTTCCTCAAATAGCCGCTGCTTCAGCATTAAACAATTTCTCACAGTTAAAAGATATAATTGTCAAAGCGAAAAAAGTTAAAATTCCATTTTCAAAACTCTATGAATGTCTGCTTCAGAATTATTTATTTGCCGGATATCCATCTGCTTTAACTTCATTAAAGATTTTAAAAGAAATTTATCCCAACAAAAAACTCCCTGCAGTTGAAGATATGAATCTATACCACTTTCGTAAAAAAGGAGAAGAAAATTGCAGAAGAGTGTACCATGGTAAATTTGATAAACTCATCAATAACATTAACAGCTTTTCCCCGGAATTATCCGAGTGGCTTGTACTTGAAGGTTATGGTAAAGTTTTAAGCAGACCAGGATTAAAATTTAAGGAACGTGAACTTTGTATAGTGGCTGTTTTAACAGTAATGAGGTTTGAAGAACAGCTTTATTCTCACATTAACGGCGCTGTCAGAGCAGGTGCTTTAATAGATGAGATAGAAATGGTTATCAGGAATTTGGATTTGCTTGGAAATAAAAAATTTTCAGGATTAGGTATAATGGTTCTAAACAGATATTGGAAGAAAAGGGGAATGATCTAAAATCATTCCCCTGTCATTTTATAAAAAGCTGAACATAATAAATGCATCAAGTGTAAATGCAGTTACGGTGTCCTCACCATCTTCTTTTCCAATCAAGTTGAACATTTTGTAACTGGCATAAACATCTAAATTAATTATCGGGATAATTGTAATCTCTGTACCCAAACCAATTCCTCCACCAAAACGATTTACTTTTGTTCCGGAAATTTCTGTACCATTGGCTTCTAATGCACCAAAACTATTATAGGCAATATCAAGTGCAATATAGGGATCAAAACCGGCAGGTAAAGGTATAAAATTATATTCCACGCCTATTCCTAACTCGGAAATTGATTGAGAGTAATCAATATTCATTCCCGAATATTGACCATCGCCAGAAAGTGAGTGGTATAAAAAATATGCTTTAGGGGTTAATGGAATTATCGGTAACCCTATCTTTGCAACAGCTCCAATATTCCAAGCCGTTGAAAAACCTAGTCCTCCATCTCCAACCGCATCCGTATAATAGCTTGGTGCTAAAATCTGGGTCAATCCACCACCTACTCCAATTTGAAAAATTTGAGCATTAGCCATATTCGATAAAGTAAATAGCATCACGGTGGTAAGAAATATTCTGGTAAATAATTTCATATTTTCTCCTTAATGTTTATTATCAAAGAATTTTCATTTCAAAATTAAATAATTAATTCAAGAAAGACTAAGACTATCTTATTGTATTGCTTGAGAAACCAGAAAATTCTAAACAATATCTTTAAGTGAATTCCCATATTGTATTATTTAGCTTGACTTTAACTTCTTTATAACTAATATTTACCGTCAGAAAAGCTAAAATTTTGCTTAAATATATATTAAATTAAATTGAAACTTTAAAAGGAAGCATATCGTCCTAATCCCTAAATATGATGCACCGACTTACAAATAATTTTTCCTCAATATTGCTGCTGTTATTGTTTTTAACAGCTAGCTTCATTTCAGCACAAAACATTGCAGATGAATATAATGATGCAATGGATGCCTATAACCGCCAATTATATGTTGATGCTCAGAAAATATTTCAAAAAATAATTGATAACTACGGAATTGAAGATGAATTATATGCATCGGCCTGTTACTACTTTGCAGACTCATATTTAAAAATGGGTAAACAGGATGAAGCCGCAACTGGGTTCGAATTTATTGTAAACAATATTACCTGGTCCAAATGGAGGGAAGAATCCTTATTTACGCTCGGTTTGATTTATTTTGATATGGGAAGGTATGCACTGTGTCGTAAAAACCATATGATGTTAATTTACCAATATCCGAATAGTGAATATATAGGAACAGCGTTGTATTGGATTGGAGAATCATTTGCATCTGATGGAAAGTTAGATGAAGCAGTGGATTTTTTAACCCAGGCGATTGAAGATAAAGCGAACAATAGTTACAATGATTATGCTCTCTATGCTTTAGCAAGTATTTATGAAAAAATGCATGATTATGAAAACGCTGTTAAATATTACGATCAACTATTAACCTACTACCCTGAAAGTAAAATGGCGTTACAGGCACAGGTGCGAATTGGTATCTGTTATTTTTATTTGAAGGATTATTATAATTCAATTCTTGAATTGAGCAACCCAATGTTGCAACGACTTTCAGAGCAGGAATTAGCTGAAGCCTTGTACTTGTTAGCTAATTCACATTTCCGGGTTGAAGAATATTCAGATGCTGCAAAAGGTTACTCCGAAATAATCGAGAGATTTCCTGAATCACCATACAAACGTAATTCTCAATATGGATTAGCGTGGTCATTATTCCAGCAATCAAAATACAATGAAGCTTACGATGTCTTCAACAGGCTTTCCAATGGTAAAGATTCAATTGCGATAAACTCATGGGTTTGGAAAGGTGAATCAAAAAGATATGCAGGAAATTCTCAGGAAGCCCTGGTAATATTTCAGGAATTCCTAAAGCAAAATCCCGACGATTCTCATGCAGCTTTAGTAGAAAGTTTAATCGGATTAATATATTTCAACGAAAATAAACTTGATTTATCTGAACAGTATCTCATAAACGGCACAGCTTCCGATGATCCTGTAACCCGCGCTAAATCTTTTACAATGATTGGAGAAATTGAACTACGGAAAAATAACTACATAAAAGCTCGGGGTAATTTTGAGCCTGCTATCCGAATTACAGAGGCTGAAAGTACTGTGCATTTAAGGGCACTACTTGGAATGGGTGTCTGCCTTTACCATCTCAGAGAATATGAGAATGCAGTAAAATATTTACGCGATGCAGAAAATCTTGATCCTGCTTTTGAGACTGATAAAATTAATTTTTATATGGCAGAGTGTTACTTTAATCTTCAAAAATATCAGGAAGCTCTTTCACGATACAATTCTATCAGAAGCACAGAAGATGAATATGTGAAACAGGTGATGTATTCAAAAGGATATTGTCAGTTCAACCTTGGCAGTTACTCAAATGCTGCATTCCAGTTTTCAGAGTTTATTGAAAAGTATCCTGATGACAAAAGAACGACAGATGCAAAGTTGAGATTAGCTGATAGTTATTTTGGTTCCAAAAACTTTGCTTCTGCAAGCAGAATATTCAAGCAGATTTTTCAGTCTGGGAAATTTTCATCCGACGATCCGTACACTTATTACCAGTATGCACAGGCACTTTATAAATCAGGTGAAAGTAATGCTGCAATAGAAGAATTCAGAAACCTACAGCAAAAATTTCCTCGATCTAAATATGCCGAGAACTCACTTTTCACTATTGGCTTCATAAGATTCCAGGAAGGTGAGTTTAAAGAAGCGATCACCGAATACAGAAATGTCCTTGTCAACTATAAAAATTCCAACTTAACTCCGGTTGTATACTACTCGATCGGTGATGCTTATTTCAATATGAGCTCTTATGATTCAGCAATCGTAAACTATCGTAATGTCCTTGTCAGATATCCATCTTCAGAATACGTTTATGACGCTATAAATGGAATGCAGTATAGTTATGTGGCAATGGGTAAATCGGAAGAGGCGGTTGTTTTGATTGACAGGTTTATAGGGCAGAATCCAAATCTGAAATTCTCGGACCAGATATTTTTTAAGAAAGGTGAAATCTACTATAGCCTTCGAGACTACAAGAATGCGAAAATCAGTTATCAGGAATTTCTAATTAAATATCCTAAAAGCAATTTTGTACCGGAAGCTTACTACTGGCTAGGGAAAAGTTCACAGAATTTAAAAGAAGATGACGAAGCAATTTTTTATTTCAATAAAGTGTTTGAGAATTATCCAGGATCAGAACAGGCTGCGGTATCAGTTATTGAACTCGGTAAAATGTATGAACTAAATGGTAACACTGAAGCTTCCATTAAAGTGCTGGACCAGGCATCAAAAAAATTAAAAGACTCTCCAAGACTGCCCGAAGTTTTATATCTAAAGGGGATTGCATATATAAAAGTTGGCGACGTTCAAAATGCATATGGAACATTTGAAGAACTAGGTTTGTATCACAGCGAAACTATTTTCGCAGATAGGGCAAAATTTGAGATGGGATTAATTGATATGGCTGCGAACCGCTATCCACAGGCAGATGAACACTTTCTAAATGTTGCAGGTAACAGGACGGACGATATAGGTGCAAGATCTCAATATTATTATGGGCTTTCCCTGTTTGAACAAGGGAAATTTTCAGAATCAATATCTGCATCGGTAAGAGTAAGAACAGTTTTTTCACAGTATGAACCCTGGCTTTCTAAATCGTATTTGTTGATTGGTGATTGTTACGTAAAATTAAACGATAAAAGACAGGCTGAGGAGATGTACAGAATTGTAATTGGTAAAAACAAGGGCAATGAACTCGGGGAAGAAGCAAGACAAAAAATTAACAAGTTGAACTGATGAAATATTTTACCCTGATATTACTGATATATACTACCTATGTTTTTGCACAGGAGCAAAATCCAAATGTGGAATTGCCTGATTTTGTAATTTTTGGTCAGGAAGATATAACAGTGAGAAAGGTAGATAAAATTGGACCGGATTATATTTCCGTTGTTTCAAATGAATATTTAAAGCCGACTTACAAACCAGATTTTCTTCAGTTTGCTGAAGTCTCAAACCCTGCCGAAGCAGAAATATCATTACTTGATTCAGCAAATTACAAGAAAGGCTTTATAGAAGTGAAAGCCGGATTTTACGAATTACCTCAAGGTTCTGTTGACTATACTTTCCCATTTAAAAACGGAATGCTGCATGGCTTTGCCGGCGGATTAAATCAGATTGCGTATGTTGACAACAGTCAACACCAGCTTCTACAAGGTGCATTGGATTTTGCATATACGCTTCCAACTGATATCAGTGCAATGCCCGGAACAAAGTTTTCACTTAATGCTGAGCATACAAAAAATCTTTTTCGTTTTTATGGTTCGGTTGATCCTGAAAGAAAAAGAAATCTGAATATCGGTAGTGCATCGGCAACGATTCAGAATCTTTACATGAAAGAATTTATTTTCGATCTGAACGGCGGTGGGGATTTTACATATCTTGATGATGAGACTTTTACTGAAACTTTATTATATGCAAATGCATTTAGTCGATTAAAGATCAGGAGCGTTGATATAAACCTGAAAGCAGCTTATCAGCATCAGAATTTAACTACCGATACTCTGGATAAAGCAAAAACTGATGCGTATTATTTTAGACCAACTGCCACGCTGGAAATTTTTAACAAAGTTATGATTGAAGGCGGATTTACATTCTCAGCTGGCGGAGGTCAAAAGTTGAACACAATCTATGCATCTATAAGTACTCAGATTGCAAAAAATTTATTACTATATGGGGAATATTCTCCAATCGGTGAAAACTTCACTGCCGGTAATTTTATGAGAGATAATTTTTATTATGATCAGATGGATATCAACAGGGTGTTCCTTAAAAAGAAAAATAAGTTCAAAGCACTTGTCAAGTATGAATATGATAGATACTATCAGATTGATGCCGGCATAGAATATTTTAATACAAATAATCTGCCATATTATGTTAATCCCGATACATCCGGTTTTTTTGAAATCTCTACAACAGATGCAATGAGTTGGAACATATTTTTAAATATGCTTTACTATCTGGGACCTTATGGATATTTTTACGGCACGGTAAACTATTTCAGCGTGGAAAATTCCGATTCAAAAATAATTCCTTACAATCCACATTTTACAGCAACATTGATTTATGGGTATAATTTTTTACAAGATTGGAAGGGCGAAGCCAAAATTGACTACCTGTCGGACAGATATGCCGACCTTCAGAATGATAAAGGAAGAAAATTGCCGGATATCATCAATCTTGGATTAACAATTTCATACTCATTCAGACCTAATTTTGGACTGTTTTTTGAATTAGATAACATTTTAAATATGAAAAGGGATAAATGGGAAGGCTACCAGGAGAAGCCAATTGAATTGCTCCTGGGTGCAAACTATTTCTTTGATTAGATCAGATGTTTAATTAATTAACGATTAAATTAACTTTATAATTAAAATAAAATAAATTATTGCGATGTTAGGAAAAGATGAATTAGTAAGAATTGTCGCACAAAGCTGCGGAGTTTCCGTAGAAGTTTCTTCATTCTTTTTTGAAGTCTTTGTCAACCGTTTAAGCAACAAATTAAAACCTGGCGACTTGCTTCACTTTCACAACAATGGATTCTTCCACAAAAGAAATTGTCGTATTCAAATTGAAAAAACTTCTGATTCACCAACTCCGAAATCTTATTTAATTCAACTTGTCTTGTTCTCGTCCTCATCGAAAGTAAGAAGTGATTTAGGAGATATTCATTTCTTAAAGATCGCTAATTTAAAAACACTTTGGCTTGATGATAAGGATTTTCAAAAAAGTTTAAACGCAGGTGACTTTGCACCATACAGCGACAGGAATCAGTTAATAAAATCTTTTGCAACAAAAGCTGAAGTAATTATTTCTGGTTTACGCAAAGATTATGACAGTGAACTTGTTGAAGAATTGACCATTCCATTAACTTTTGATTTAAACTTTTTAGTAAAACGAGGTCAAAAAGGCTCACCTGGTAATGGTCGATCTGATTCAAAATATAAATCAAAAGAAAAAAAATCAGAATCAGAAAAGAAAGAACCAACTCAATCGGATGAAATAGGGCCAAAGCCGGTTGATAAAGAAACGACAGAAGATGGATTACCTTGGAATTATGGAACCAAGTTCCTGGACAAGGATAAATCAGGAAGTCCGGAGGATACTCTTGCAAGTAATAAAAGGGATTTAATAAATGAGCGCAAGAGTCTTGATAATCAAGATAGAGATTCACGGAAAGAACAGGCAACAAGACTAAGAGATTTTGAACCGGTTACTTCTCATCGGATTTCACCAAAAGAAAATACTCCGGCGAATGAAGGAGGAACTCTAAAATTCAATGTCAAACAGCCTAAAGAAAGTGAGACACGAAAATCAGATTCATCGAATAAATTTACCGAAGTAAAATCGAAGTCAGAGTCTTATAGTACTAGAGGTGAATTTCGAAAAAATAAAAAGTATGATAAACATTCTCTTTCAAAATTTCCTAAAGAAAGAGCATTCACCGATCGAAGAAATTATCTACCGATAGTGGCAATAGCTGCATTTGTGATTATCGTATTGATTGCAGTTTATATTTATTTCATTAAAGGTAATAGTCCAGGCTCGGCAGTTGATATTAATTTTACTGCAGTGAAACCTCCCTCAAATGTAAATTTAATCGAGCGGGATTATGATTTTGCAGTTTCGTTTCCTTATCCTGAACTGGAAAATAAAGTTGAGCTGTCAGGGTTTAATCGTGATCTTCTTTTTGCTGGAAACATACAACCTGAAGTTAAAAAAGAATCGAAGCCTGTAATAAAACCAGAACAAAAGGATGAGATTAAATCTGAAACAGTAACGGAGGTTAAGCAGAACCCGGTAATTGAAAAGAAACCTGAACCACCAGTTGTAGAAGAAAAAACTCCGGTAACCAAAACAGTAAAAGCAGAGAACAGCAGGATCTTTTTATACAGAGGTTTTTACGTTGTTTATATTGGAACTTATAAGTCGGAAGAAGTTGCAGATCGTGAAGCTGATAAATATTTTGATCTCGGTTACAATGCCATAGTTGAAGTTGTTGAAAACCGTGGCAGAGGGCGCGAATATAAATTAAGTATTGGTGATTTTACATCAGAGGAGTTTGCAAGGCAATTTCAGGAAAAATATCTTAAATAATAAAACATATTTGGAGAACTATGAATCTATTTGAAATATTCCTTAAGGGCGGGATATTAATGTGGCCGATTTTGTTTTGCTCGGTAATTGCACTTGCCGTTGCAATAGATCGGTTTTTTATCCTTCGAAAAGCAAAAATTAATTTACCTGCTTTCCTAGTACGAATAAGAGGGTTTATCAAGAATAAAGATATGAGCGGAGCGGCTTCATTTTGCCTACGGGAAAAATCACCAATAGGCAACATGGTGCGGAAGGCTTTAAAAAAATTCGGTCTCGGGCATGAACGAGTTAAGGAAGCAATTGAAAATGCCGGAAGGCAGGAAGTAAGTAAATTGGAAAAGGGTCTGCCGATTCTTGCAACAGTCGCCGGCGTTGCACCGCTTCTTGGTTTTCTTGGAACCGTTACAGGAATGATTCAGGCGTTTATGAGAATTGAAGATCTTGCTGGTGCAGCTAATCCGAGTGATCTTGCAGGTGGTATTTGGGAAGCATTGATCACTACAGCTTTTGGATTGATAGTAGGTATTCCTGCATATGCATTCTACAATTACTTTCTTAGTGCAATCAAAAAATTTGTTTCCGATATGGAAACTGTGGCGAATGATGTTGTAGACACCATGCAGGATAGTTCAAAAGAAGCAATCGATTTTGATGATGAAATAGAAGTTGAAATGTAGGATGGTTATATGAAATTCAAAACTTCAAATGAACCATTAACTATTTTTTCTTATTCATCGTTAACGGACATTGTTCTTTTACTCGTCATATTTTTTCTTTTAACTTCGCAGTTTGTTATTCAAACCGGGGTAAAAGTTAAATTACCAGGTTCAAAAACAAATGAGCAGTCTGAATCAACCAGAATGATCGTGACCATAACTTCTGAAGGAATTATTTACGCTGGTCCCGACCAGACAACATTAGATATGCTCACTGAAAAACTTACAGCTATGAGCAGTCTTAGTGATGAAAGTAGTCTTGTAATAAGGGCAGACAAGACAGTGCAAATCGATTTGGTAATAAAAGTGATTGATGCAGCCAAATCGGTGGGGATTGGAAAATTTACAATTGAAACGGAACAAGAAAAACCATAGGAGGAATGCTATGTCTTCCAAGAAAACTTCTGGGATATCTTATTCGATATCTTTTATATTGCATGTAATTGCAATACTTCTTTTTTTGTTGATTAATCTTTCATTCGATTATACTCCTTCTGAATATGTCGAATTGTCATTTGGTATATCTGATCAATCAGGTTCCTCCGGTGCACAGGGAAATAAAATCAGTATAATAAAAGAGGTTCCAAAACCAAATGAAAAGGAACAATCAAAAGAGAAAAATCCTGAAGTAAAAGAAGTTGATTTGCCGGTTGCTATCAATACTGAAGATGAGAATGTAATTAAACCAGCCAATAACGATAAAGAAGTAGCTGAGGAAAGAACCGAAATAAATACTGAAACCGTTGTATCAAACACTAACTCAAGCGAAGATGGTAATAACAGTGAAACTGAAGGTAAGTTCGGATTTGATATTGATTGGGGTGGAAAAGGAACAAGAAAAATATATAGTTTCATTCTTCCGCAGTATCCTGATGGTGTGAAGAAGGAAGTAAATATAAAGCTTCAGTTTACAATTTTGCCTGATGGCACTGTGGGAACAATTATTCCAAAGATTAAAGCTGATACGAGACTTGAAAACGCAGCAATTAATTCGTTACGCCAGTGGAGATTTGAGGCTTTAAGTCCGGGTCAAAAACAAGTAGAGCAAAGTGCTGTTATTGTGTTCCCTTATCGTCTGCAGTAGATTTATTGTAGTATATCCGGTAAAAAAAGAATTCTATTAGTGTCAGCAGAGTTAGTGAAAATGTATCTCTGTCATAATACAACCCTAGACCCTGGGGTTCCATTATAAATTTTGATATCATTCCTGTAATTGTCCATCCAACTGCAAACAGAATTAGTATCAGACTTACATTTAAAATTGCGCCTGATATACCTTCGTTTTGCCACTTCCAAGTGAATATTAGCAGAATAAAAATGAAGTGTGCAAAAAATATAAACGCGGAAATCATTTTAAACCGAATTTATATTTCTTTTATTGATAATAGCTGTTGCTACAAGCCCGCCTATAAGTCCAAAAATTGAATACGTTATCAAATTAGTTAATGTTATCAGCGCTGCATAAAGGAATGAAAATCCGTTTGTCTTTATATCTGCAATCATTTCTTTTAGAACATCAAGTGACTTTTCGGCTTCAGGTCCAAAATTCATATCTTTTACTACCTGCTCTATCTGCGGCATCGAAACAGCAAGATCACTTGATTTGGTGAGATATGTAATTATGATTTCGAATGAACTAGCAAATAATGCGGCAAAGATAGCAGTTAGAAATCCAAGCAAGAGACCTGTTCCGGTTTCAATCTTCAGTACATCGGGGTGAGATTTTTTGTAAAGGGCTATTGATACTCCGGATGCAACTGGAACAAGCAGGCAGCAGGCGATACTATCAACACCGGGAATTGTAGTTAATACTGCAGCGCCAAAGCCGCTAACTAGAGCTGGTAAATATTTTTTATTCATTCCTTTTTATGGAGTTGTTGGAAAATAAATTTTCAACTTCTGAGAGTAAAAATAAGCAAACTATGCTTCCAAAAATAAGTCCGGTGCCAAATGATAAAGGTTTGGAATATTGATACACATTTATTGAAGAAAATAAAACGTCGGATAACATGGGAATTGATGCAATCAGAAAATATTTAAACCTTAATTTGGGCAGAGATATAAAGAACATCAGCAGAATCGTTAAAAATGCTCCGAAGTAAATACCAGCACATCTTGCACAAACTAACATTTGCTGACCGTAAAGAGTAACACATTTAGCTTCTTCCTGATGACATACTCTTGAAAAAACTCTTTCGAGTGAATAATTAATAATTGCATTTTCCTGAAAGGATATAATTGGTGTTAAAAATCCGATAATCCACATTAGAAAAAATGATAACAAAATCGCTTTAGTTAGGATTAAATAAAAGTTACTGCTAAATATATCTAGAAGGTTATTTTTTAATTCTGAGAGTATCAAATGAGTCAACTTAAACTCTCTTAAAAACTAAGATTTCTTTTTTGGTCAGAAGGTACAGTTTATCATTGAATATCAAAGTTGAAACAAGATTTTGGTTTGATGGTGAGTCTACAAGTAAGATTTCTTTAAGATTTAATTCAGGCTCCCTAAGATTAACTTGGTAAATCTTGTCAGTAGTTGAAAGAGTCATCCAATCAAAAATTATTCTTATACTCTTAAAATCATCCGGACCTTCAAATTTTTTCAAGCTATTTCCATATTGATCAAAAATAATTATCTCATTTCCATCTATTACATAAATATCATTCTTGTTTGATACCGCCATTTGCTTTGGGTTCTGAAGTGCAAAATTTCCATAATCGTAACCACCAAAGTTCTGAATAAAATTTCCAAAAATATCGAATTGAACTATTCTTGAATTTTCAGAATCAAGTATATAAACGTCTCCTTGGTTCGACATTACTGCACTCAATGGATAACCGAATCTTTCTGCTTCGTTGTCACTGTATCTTGTAAAGATTTGAAAGTTGAAATTCATATTTTTATCAAGTCGCTGAATGCGGTTGTTGTTCTTATCCGAGATGTAAAGTTTTAACGCATCGGCGTACACATCTACAGGATCATCAAATGCAGTTTCTCTATACCCAAAACCGCCGATTTTCAGTTTTAAATTTCCGAGTGTATCTAAAGCATAAATTTCGTCCGTGTTGATATCAGTAACGTAGATGTATCCCGCAGAATTAATATAAAATGAAGAGGCGCTTATGAACTTTCCGAATGAAGTTTCATATTGAAACTTTTGTGGAAACACCAATGTTCCCACAAATAATACAAGCAATATGCAATACAATTTCATCTTTAATATCTGAATTTTTGTAATCAATATTAGTGAATAATCGATTGAAAAGAAATAGAAATTCATAAGCTTTGTTTAAGCATTGGATAGATTTTGAGAGATTAATCTTAGTGGAGAATTCAATCCAGTTTAGGTAGGTACAGGAGCTAATTCTTTGTATATAGATGGCTCTCTCTCTATATTTGTATAATAAATTTTGTCCCGTGGTGTAACTGGTTAACACGTCTGACTCTGGATCAGAAGAGTCTAGGTTCGAGTCCTAGCGGGACAGCAGATTTAGTGAACAATTCACAGTTAACAATTTATAATTTCCCCAACCATTTATTTATTTTATTGTTAATTGGAGATTATACCGGCGCGTTCGTCTAGTGGCTTAGGACGCCGCCCTCTCAAGGCGGAGATCGCGGGTTCGAATCCCGCACGCGCTACTTTTAAGGCGAGCCGAGATGTTCGCCTTTTTCTAGTATTTTTTTATAATATGAAAAGATTCGAGAAACATATTTTCGTTTGTGAAAACAAACGGCCTGAAGGTCATCCGAAAGGTTGTTGTGCTGATAAAAACGGTGTAGAAGTAAGAGCTAAATTTAAAAAGCGATTGAAAGAGTTGGGCTTAAGTCCAAGTATGAGATCAAACGCTGCCGGATGTCTGGACGCTTGTGAGCATGGAGTAACTGTTGTGATTTATCCAGAACAAATCTGGTATGGTAATGTTACAGTTGATGATGTCGAAGAAATCATTCAGGATCATTTAATAAAGAACAGCCCCGTTGAGCGGCTAAAAATTCAAGATGAAAAATTCAACAAAGACAAAAAATAGTTCTGAAGTTAAGAGAGCAAATGAAATTCTTAAAAAATTAAAAAAGGAATACCCAGAAGTAAAAATTGCCCTGAACTTCGGAACACCTTTTCAACTTCTAATTTCGACCATCCTTTCTGCACAATGCACCGATGATAGAGTTAATCTCGTAACCAAATCCCTATTTAAAAAATATAAAAAGCCTGGTGACTATCTGAAAGTAACCAATGGTGAATTGGAGAAAGATATTTTCTCTACCGGATTCTATCGGCAAAAAGCAAAAAATATTAAAAACTGTTGCAAAACTCTTCTGGAAAATTTTAATGGAAAAGTTCCTCAGAACTTTGAAGCTTTGAATTCGCTTCCTGGTGTTGGAAGAAAAACTGCTTCCGTCGTTGCGGGTAATGCTTTCGGAATACCTGCGATTGCTGTTGATACACACGTTTTAAGATTATCAAATTTACTAGGGTTTGTTAAAACAAAAGATCCCGGGAAAATTGAAATGAAATTGAAAGAAATATTTCCTAAGCAGGATTGGATAAATCTTGGTCACTACCTTATGAGTCACGGAAGAAAAATTTGTATAGCTCGACGACCCAAATGTACACAATGTGTCGTGGGAGATTCATGTCCTTCATTCGATCCTACAAATTAGTAGTAAAAAATGTCAGGAAAAATAGAAATGGATAATCAAGAAAAAAACCGCGATCATTGTTTCTCAATTTTAACAGAGTACACAAAAGGTGAAAGCCTGATAAAACATGCTTTGGCAGTTGAGACATGCGTACGTGCGTACGCATCAAAGTTGAACGAAGATGAAGAGTTATGGGGAAATGTCGCTTTGCTTCACGACTTTGACTATGAAATGTATCCTACAGAAGACGGACATCCATTTAAAGGTAATGAAATTTTAAAGGAAAAAGGTTTCTCTGAGGAATTCAGACGGGCTATAATGTCTCATGCAGATTACACAAACGTTCCTAAAATTTCTATGCTTGAGAAAGTATTATTTGCCTGTGATGAACTTGCAGGATTCTTGACAGCAGTGGCTTATGTACGTCCGTCAAAATCTATTCAGGAAGTTGAAGTAAAATCAGTTTTTAAAAAAATGAAAGACAAAGCTTTTGCACGCGCAGTGAACAGAGATGATATTAGAAATGGTGCAGAAGGTATTGGTGTTACTCTTGATGAACATATTCAGTTTTGCATTGATGCAATGAAGAATAATAAAGAAGTCTTAGGATTATGAAGATAGGCGATACTGCTCCCAACTTTATTCTAAAGGATGAAACAGGAGAGGAGTTTGAACTTTACAAGAATCTGGATAAAATGATTCTGCTTGTGTTCTATCCAAAAGACGATACGCCTGTTTGTTCATCACAGTTGTCTGAATACAATGATAACCAGGAAGAATTTAGGAAGAATAGCATACAAGTCATTGGAATTAACAGTGATAGTTCTAAGTCGCATCATGATTTTTGTACTAAACTGAATTTAAAATTTCCTCTGCTTAGTGATGATGATAAAACAGTGAGTAAACTGTATGAGGCAATAAATATTTTTGGCATTAACAAACGAAAGTTAGTATTGATTGGCACCGATAAAAGAATTAAATGGACCGAGTCAACATTCTCATTTAAATTCATCAAATCGAAAGAAATACTGGAAAAATGTAAATCCGTTAACAGTAAAGAAATGACTTGACTGGTAAGCATTTAGTTAGCTAAATTTCGAACAAATTAAAGGAGATTTAATAGGGTTTTGCTACATATCCGATATTCAAATTTGAATATCAAATCATTAAACGAAACTAGTAAATATATATCTTAGAAGAGTAATTCCGGTTACCCTAAAATGATTAGCAAAATCCTTTACCTAATATTTGCATTGTCCGCACTTCTATTCCCTCAGAAGGATTTTAGAATTCTTTTCTCCGATCAGTCTTCATTAATCATTGAATATAGTCCCCAATATTTTGATACCAGTACCACCAGGATAAATGGAAGGGAATATCGTAATATCAATTTAGTTTACGGGTATGTTGATGAATTGCTGTCCGCGGGTACACCTTCTATACCGGAAAGACAAATGGTTATTGGTGTTCCATCAGAGTTTGGAAATTCAGTCCAGATATTAAACTCGGCATATAAGCAGATAGATGGTAATGTAACTCCGATACCGTTTATTGTTGAAGAAAAATTTTTAGATGGAAAAGAATTTGAAATTTCACCAGAATATTATAATTACCGGGATTTTCCTGAATTAGTTTCGTTTGGAGATTTTGGAATTGCAAGAGGTCTGGCTACCCAGGGAATAAGAATCTTTCCTGTCAAATTTGATGTCAATTCAGGTATTATAAGATTGTACACAAAAATTGTTTTCAAGGTTAATTATGGAATTGGGCAGGTAAGTGGAAGAGAGAACAAAGACGAACTATTGAAATCTTCAATTTTAAATTATGATGCAGCAAAATATTGGGTTAAGTCCGAAAAGAAATTAACGAAGTTTGGCAGTAGTGTACTATCAAGTGGAAAGTGGGTAAGATTTGAAGCACCCATTGAAGGAATTTATAAAATTGACTATGCACGACTTCAAGCATTTGGTTTTGATGTTGCCTCAATTGATCCGAGAACAATTAAAATATTTAACAATGGTGGTAAGGCACTGCCAGAATCTGTCAACGCTTCCCGCCCGGTTGATCTTATTGAAAATGCGATATTTGTTTCAGGAGAAAATGATGGAAGTTTTGACCAGAGTGATTATCTACTTTTTTACGGTAGAGGGTGCCAGTTCCGTGATTATGATACGGTAAGCAACAAAATAAAAAGATTCAATCATCCCTTCTCTGATAAGAATTATTTTTGGATTACAGCTGGTGGTGATAATGGTAAACGTATTCAATCAAAACAAAGTCTAAATACAAATCAGGATTTTACCCAATCATCCACAACTGCATTCTTCGATTATGAGGTTGATAAAATAAATTTGGGAAATTCAGGTAGACAGTTCTTTGGAGATGATTTCTCTGTAAATATCCCAACCCGAACTTACATGAACAAGCTTGACAACCGACTTTCTAACTTGCCGATAAATTACAGTTTCCGTTTTGTGAATGCTTCACTCAATGCATTTATTTTAAGTGTTGCAGAAAATTCCACAAACATTTTCACGGGATCACTAAGTGGTTATAGCGGTACCAGATACAGAATTGGCTATGCATATACAAAATCAGGAATATATAATGGGGATTTAACAGAGAACAGAAGCGTTCTGAAATTTACGATCAGTACACCATCTTCGAACACGGTTGGTTACATTGACTATTTTGAAATTAACTATGAAAAGGAATTAAAACCTGTCGATAATAAACTAATATTCTTTTCAAAAGATTCTTCCGGAGTGGTAGAGTATTATTTAAGCAGTTTTCCTTCTTCAGATATTAATGTTTTTGATTGTTCAGATTTCAGCAACGTAGCTAAAATTGAGCCCAAGCAAGGTTACCCCAGTGGTGGTGATTTCAGATTCCAGGTCTCGGAACAATCCGGATCAATCAAAAAATATATTGCTGTTGCTAACGGGAATTATCTCATACCTTCAAATCCTACTGCAATCGAGAATTCTAATATCAGAGGAATTCAGGATGGAGCAAGGTTCATTATAATATCGCATAAAAATTTTATCGAAGCAGCAAACAGGTTAAAGAACTATCGTGAGAATGAAGCACTACTTCCAATTTCAACAATAGTCATCGATGTCCAGGAAATCTTTAATGAATTTGGATGTGGAATCAAAGATGTCTCTGCGGTTAGAGACTTCATAAAGTACGCTTATGATAACTGGCAGATTAAGCCTGAGTATTTTATGTTTATGGGAAAAGGCACTTATGACTATAAAAATATTACGGGCACCGGTGATAATTTTATTCCACCATGGGAAACTGAAGAATCATTAAATTTTGTTGATGGTCCAAATTCTTATACTTCAGACGATTTCTTTGCCAGAGTCGATGAGGAAGATCTTAGACCTGATCTTGCTTTTGGAAGGTTGACGGTAAGAACGATGAACGAAGCTAATATCTATATAGATAAAGTTATTTATTATGAAAAAAATAGTGAACGTGGTAACTGGCGTAATCTAATTACACTTGTCGCAGATGATGGTCTTACTTCTACAGGTAATGATGGATCGATACATACATCACAATCTGAATCACTTGTCCAAACCAGCATACCTGTATCATTTGATTTGAAGAAAATATATTTGGCAAATTATCCTGCGGTTATAACAGGTAACGGAAGACGGAAACCTGCTGTAAATGCCGCGATTATAAAAGCAATAAATGATGGAACATTAATTCTTAATTATATAGGTCATGGTAATCCAGATGTTTGGGCTCACGAATATGTATACGAGAGAACCTCCACAATTCCACAACTTAAGAATGACGACTACTTTTTTCTTTGTGCTGCAACTTGTGATTTTGGCAACTATGATGTTCCGAATTTCCTCAGCGGAGCTGAAGAATTATTATTTGTGAAAAACTCTGGTGCAATCGGAGCACTCAGTGCTTCTCGTGTTGTTTTCTCTTCATCGAACGCATATTTGAACAGAGTGTTTTTTAATTATCTCCTTGAATCACCCAGACAAGAATTAAATTTACCTATTTCCATGGGTGCTGCACTTTTCCAGACTAAGATAAGTCTCAACGGAGTTAATGATCAGAAGTATCACCTGTTTGGTGATCCTACCCTTAGATTAAATATGCCTCAATATGGTGGCTCAATCGATTCAATAAACGGTCAATTGTTAAATGCTGATATTCAGATTAAAGCTTTAAGCAGTACTAAGATCGCAGGTACTATTTTAAAAGCCGATAGCACGGTTTGGAGTGAATTTAATGGTGAAGGATTACTCACGGTTTTTGATTCTGAACGAACAAAACTCTTAGAAGAGATTGGAAACTACCCGATGAAAATTCAGGGTGGAATTATCTTCCGCGGAAGAGTTTCTGTAAACCAGGGCGAATTTGTTGCCGACTTTGTTGTTCCAAAAGATATATCATACGAAAATAAAAATGGTAAAATTATTTTTTATTTCTATGATCTCAAGTCTGATGGACTAGCCTATACAAATAAAATAGTTGTTGGCGGAACTGATACTACTGCAATTAACGATGGTGAAGGTCCTGAAATTGAAATCTTCTTTGATGATGCATCATATACAAACGCATACCTGGTCGGTCCGGAACCAAATCTTATTGTAAAGCTATTTGATGAGACCGGTTTGAATACAACCGGAACGGGTGTTGGACATAAGTTGGAGGGAATATTAAATGAAGAGCAGGGTAACCCGATAGACTTTACTGATTTCTTTGTTGGTGAGCTTGATGCAGGCGGCAGAAGTGGGGATATCAATTATAAATTTAATAAAATGGGTGATGGTGACTATACACTTGAAGTAAAAGCCTGGGATGTATTCAATAATTTTTCTAATGAAGAAACTTTCTTCACTGTTGTAAATTCAGATGGTCTTGTTGTAAGAGATGTTTATAATTATCCCAATCCATTTAATTCATCTACTACCTTTACATTCCAGCACAATCTTACCCAGCCAGTAAATGTTAAAATTAATATTTACACAATTGCGGGAAGAAAAGTTCAGCAAATTGAGCAAAATAGTATTACAGACAAGTTCGTAAAAATATTCTGGGATGGCACAGATGGTGATGGTAGCCGCATGGCAAATGGAACATATTTATACAAACTTATTGTAAATACCTCTGATGGTGAGTACACTGAAAGTGTACTCGGAAAATTAGCAATAATAAAATAGCACCTGATTTTTGTGGTAGTTTTAATAAACAATATTTAATTATATTTCAAACTCGTTAGGAAAAAAATGATAAAAAAAGAAGCAAAAAAAATAATTAGGAGGAAAAATAAGATGAAACTGGCGTTCTACTTCTGCCTGGTTTTTTTAACAGTTCTGGCCTTCCCGGGAAGAAGTTTAGCTCAGGGTGAAGCCGCTGTTCCATTCCTATTGCTAGCGCCTGATTCCAGGTTCAGTGCTCTTGGTGAATCAGGAGCGGGTCTTGCCGATAATTCCGCAGCAATCTTCTGGAACCCGGCTGGTATTGCTTTTCTTTCAGGCTCGGAAGTAAGCATCACCCACAGTAACTGGCTGCCGCAATTTAATCTGGATTTATTCTATGATTACTTGTCCTTCAGAATGTATGTTGAAGATATAAGTGGTAGCGTTACCTCAAGTCTTACATATATGAATTTTGGTGAATTTATTTATACTGATGAAACGAGTCCTGATCCATTAGGAACTTTTAGCGCATTTGATGCTGCTCTAACACTTGGGTATGCAACAAAACTTGGAACTGATTGGGGACTCGGTATGAATTTCAGAATTATACATAGCCAGCTCTCAACTGTGAAAGTAGGTGCAGAAGAGGGAGAGGGCGTTGCAACTTCAGTTAGTTTTGACCTTGCTGCGATGTGGAGACCTGCTGTGTTGGATCTATTCGGTTGGAAGACTGAAAACAGATTTAGTATCGGTGCCAATTTAAGTAATCTCGGTCCGAAAATTACTTATATCGATCAGGCACAATCAGATCCAATACCGACCAATTTTAGATTGGGATTCGCATTTCATTTGTTAAAGGATGAATTTAACTCGCTAATTTTCACAATGGATTTCAGCAAACTTCTTGTCAGCAAGTCTGAATCCGTGGTTAATGGCGATACTGTATCCACATCAGATGATTGGTACGAAGCAATATTCACATCCTGGGGTGATAATCCAGCAAGTGAGGAATTAAGAGATATTGTCAGTTCATTCGGCGCAGAGTACTGGTATGGAACACCGGGCGATTTTCTGTTTGCTTTAAGAGCAGGATTCTTTTATGAAGACCCATCTTATGGTAATAGACAATTCATGACTTTCGGTGCAGGATTAAGATACGATATCTACGGTTTTGATTTCAGTTATATAAGCTCCATCGCAGAAAACCATCCACTTGATGAAACCTTAAGATTTACTATTATGATCGGCTGGGGAGCAGTAGAACAGGAAAGGGGTTTTCCGAGGGGTGTTCAGGGGATATAAAATTCTGCTATGAAATATTTAATTCTCTCCATTCTGATATTATTTGAATTGGGCAGTTTATCTGCCCAAACTTTTGTTGGCAATCTAAATCCTTTTCCAGTCGCGAAAGAAAATACCTTAGTTGCTGCGGATACATTAAAGATTGTTGCTGTTATGGTTGAGTTTCAACAGGATGCCGACGGAACGACTGCAGGCAATGGAAAGTTTGGGTCAATCTACACAAAGAATTATGGCAACACGATTCTTGATCCTCTTCCACACGATCAGCAATATTTTGAAACTCATCTTGAATTTGTAAAAAATTATTTTGCAAAAGTTTCCAATGCTCAGTTAACAATCGAGTACACAGTTTTACCCGATACTTTTTCAGTTTCTAACCGTATGCGAGATTATTCACCGCCTCCCGGTTCCGATAATTTTACTCCTCTAGCAAATTTTTCTGTTGAAGCCTGGGGACTCGCGGATCAAATATATTCAGGGTTTGACTTTAGCGAATATGATGTCTTCCTGATTTTTCATGCTGGAGTTGGCAGAGATGTTTCACTTCCCGGTAGTATTGGTAATGAGAGAGATCTTCCCTCAATTTATTTAAGCTATCCTGCATTCAAAGAAATTTACGGTGAATCATTTGAAGGTATTCCTGTTTCTAATGGTTCATTTAAAATTACTAATACTGTAATCATTCCAGAAACTGAAAGTAGGGAAGTTGAGTCATTAACCAGCACGATTCTCTTTGAGCTTACAATAAACGGATTGCTATGTGCAAGTATTGGAAGTCATCTTGGTCTACCCGATCTATTCGATACAGAAACAGGACTGAGTGCAATAGGCAGATTTGGTTTGATGGATGGACAAGGCATATTTGCTTACGCTGGAACGTATCCACCAGAACCATGTCCTTGGGAAAAAATTAAATTGGGTTGGGCAGAATCAGCCACACTTGATATTCAGAATGCGGATGTAAATATTGTTACAGATGTTGTAGCTTCACTCGGTGATACTGTAATACTAAAAGTTCCTCTAAATTCAACTGAATATTATTTGATTGAAAACCGACAGCGTGATGCTAATAAAAATGGTTCAATAGTAACATATATTACCAACGGCGTAACGAATACCAAAACATTCCTAAAAGATACTACGGGTTACTACAGTTTTGATGTTGATTCTCTTACCGGAGTGATTACTAATGTTGATGAGTTTGATTGGGCTCTGCCCGGTAGCGGAATATTAATCTGGCATATTGATGAAAATGTTATCAATCAAAAAATTGCAGATAACAAAGTAAACACCGACAAGCATCAGCGGGGAGTTGACATTGAAGAAGCCGATGGTGTTCAGGATATCGGTGAAAGATTTTTTACCATTTTTGGTGATGAAGTAATTGGCGAAGGAGAACAGGAAGATTTCTGGTATGCTTCCAATCCAGCTGAATTGTTCCAGGATCTTTTTGATAAAGATACACGGCCCGATACGCGTACTAATACGGGTGCAAATAGTTTAATAACGATGAAGAATTTTTCTGAACTTGCTAACACAATGAGTTTCAGAATTGAGTTTGGCGATTCTGTTATTAAACCTTTGTTTGCTTTGGATTTAAATAGTGATGGAGTAAGTACTGCTTTGTCTGTATTAACCGATGATTTCGGAGAAACAGATTTCTATGCTCTGCTGAATTCTGATTTAAATGTAGTTGATGAGAGTTTAACTATTAGTGAAGTTGATTCATTCTCCAACTTTAAAATGGCAAGTACTGTTCAAAATAATATTCAACGATCTTCTGGAGTTAACGGTACATTGTTAAAAACACGTACAGCGACATCTGGAACTTTTGAGTTGATTATCAATGATACTCAAGAAATGTTAAGTTCACCAGCAATCATATCTACAGATGAACTAGGTTTTGAACGATTGCTGCTCGGAACCGAGAATGGAAAAATTTTGTTTTATGAAAGTGCAAGTAATCCTATTCTATTAGATTCAATCACACTGGGTCAAACAGAAAGTATAAAGCAGATAGCAACTAGTGGAGAGTTTATAGCTATCATAACTGAATCAGGAATATTAAACAATCCTCAACTTCTAGTTTACAATTACTATGATAACCTTAGTAACACAATTTCATTTTCTGATGAAATATTAACTCAGCTTGCTTTGACGAAGAACAGTGATGGTGAATATGTCTCAGTACTCTTAAGTGGTTCAAATGATTTTTATATTATTATATCAGGAAAAATAATTTCAGAGTTCAATGTTACAGCATCTGAACCATTAAATACTTTTGCTCTAACAGATCTCAAGCAAGATGGAAACAACTATATTGTAATTAATAACGGTCTGAACTTAGAGGTATACAACTTATATGGAGTGCTAGCTGATAATTTCCCATTTACTGATCCATTAGGAATTGGGTTTACAGGAGCGCCAGTCTGCGCAGATTTTGAAGGCAACAGCAACTCAGAAATAATTTCTGTTACAAAAGACGGAAGAATTTTTGCTATTGATGGTGGAACAGGGAAAGTTGTTTCGGGTTTCCCAATTTCTTGTGGTTCAGGAATTACTGCAATACCATCCTTGTATAATGCAAATGGATTAACAAATCTTGCTGTATTAAACGATCAGAATATTCTCTCAGCCTGGTCAATTAGTTCTGTAGAGGGAAAACTTTTTTGGTCAGAAGAATATGGCAATCCACAAAATACTTCATTCATTGATGCACCAGAAAATACAAACAGGATAAACGAGTTCTTCCCATCGAACAGAGCTTACAATTATCCTAATCCTGTTTATGAAAGTACGACTAACATTCGATATTATGTTTCTGAAGACGCAAGTGTAAATATTAAAATATTTGACCTTGCTGGGGATTATGTTGCTGAATTGACCGATGAAGCCCAAGGTGGTGTAGATAATGAAACCGTTTGGGATGTGAGTAACATTCAAAGCGGTATTTATTTAGCAAGAATTGAAGCAAGCACCAATAGTCAAACAGAACAGGTTGTAATTAAAATTGCAGTTGTAAAGTAATTAATAGAATTTATTATTTTTTCGAAAGCTCCAAAAGTCAAATTACAAATCTCAAACAAATCGCAATAATTAGATTCGAAATCCAAATTTTAATTTTGGAATTTATTTGATAGTTGATTTTTGTTAATTGGGATTTATAACAAGAAGTCTTAATGAAAAATCTATTTCTAATTTCCATTTTTCTGCTAACATCGATAAAGTTATCTGCTCAATTCACTGAGTTCCATCCTGAACTTGAGTGGTACACTATAAAAGCAGAACATTGTGAAGTCCATTTCCACAAAGGTGCAGAAAGAACTGCAAAAGTAGTAGCAAAAATTGGTGACGAAGTCTGGGGGCCAATCACTTCACTTTATCAATACGAACCTTCAACCGTTCATTATATCATCAAAGATATTGATGACTACTCAAATGGAGCTACATATTTCTTTGACAATAGAATTGAAATTTGGACAAGTGCTCTGGATTTTGATTTAAGAGGAACCCACAATTGGCTTCGCAATGTAATCTCACACGAGTTTACTCACCTGGTGCAAATACAATCTGCAATGAAACTTTCCAGGTCTGTTCCTGCACTGTTTTTACAAGTATTAAACTATCAGCAGGAAAGAAGACCTGACATACTTTATGGTTATCCAAACTACGTAGTCTCCTATCCAATTGCTACTGTAAATGTTCCTGCGTGGTTTGCTGAAGGTACAGCTCAATATATGAGAACAGAATTTAACTACGATAACTGGGACAGTCATCGCGATATGATTTTAAGAAGTTATGCACTTGATAATGATATGTTGACGTGGAGTGAAATGGGTGTGTTTGGTAAAACGAGTCTCGGAAATGAATCGGTTTATAATGCAGGGTTTGCACTGACCAGATATATCTCGCAGAAGTATGGAGAAGATAAACTTCGTGAAATATCAAGACAACTTGGTGTAATTGGAAACTTTACGATGGATCAAGCTATGGAGGATGTGCTGGGAATAGAAGGCAGTGAAGTGTACGATGAATGGAAAAAATATTTAATTGAAGACTACACTAAACGCACTGTAAAAGTAAGAGAAAATTTAGTTGAAGGTGAAATAGTAGCAGATGTTGGCTTTGGTAATTTCTATCCTACTTTCAGCAAAAATGGTAAAAAGATATATTACGTTTCAAACAAATCATCAGATTATTTCAGTCCATCCAGCATTTATGAATACAATATCGAAACAAAAGACGAAAAAGTTTTAGTTGGTGGTGTACGTTCAACATATAGCTGGATAGGCGAACAGAATAAAATTCTTTATTCAAAAATTACCGAAGACAATCCGAACTGGTACAACGTGCACGATCTTTTTATTTATGATTTTGATCTCGAGGAGGAATTCAGACTTACAGAAAATTTGCGGGCAAACCAGCCAAATGTTTCGCACGACGGAGAGAAAGTGGTCTTTCTGTTTCAGAAAGATGGGACTACAAACCTGGGAACGATCAATATTGATGGTACTAACTTCAAGGCACTTACATTTTTTGAAGATGGGGAACAGGTTTATAATCCAAAATATTCCAATGATGATTCTTACATCATATTTGATTATTCATATGCTAATACCAGGGACATTGCAAAGGTTAATTCTTCAGGTGGTGAATATGAATTTATCCTTCAATCCGAACACGATGAAAGGAATCCATCATTTGATAAAAATGGAAATATAGTTTATGCTTCTGATGAAACCGGTATTTTTAATATTTATTCTTACAACTTATCAACTAAGGCAAAAG
>Ga0210074_1000087_pt1 | contig 41304 bp, 35 predicted proteins | sample China_Galinas_Co_FD_184860 | JGI IMG/M metagenome (GOLD analysis project Ga0210074, IMG submission 184860) | Wetland microbial communities from San Francisco Bay, California, USA, that impact long-term carbon sequestration -... | ecosystem: Environmental > Aquatic > Marine > Wetlands ... | reverse complement strand
ATTTGCCGCTACACTATTTGTGGTCAGGATGATATCCAGTACAGGTTTTCATGATCGTTCTCTTCAGCGATTTCGGCAGTGACGGGCCCTACACCGGGCAGGTGCAGGCGCGACTGCTGCAACTGGCTCCGGGTGTTCCTGTCATCAATCTCTTTTCAGATCTCGTGCCCTGGGACGTGCAGGCGGCAGCCTATCTGTTGCCGGCCTATAGCACCGGGTTCCCGCCCGGTACGGTGTTTCTCTGTGTGGTCGACCCCGGTGTCGGTGGATCGCGGCCGGCTGTCGTGGTGAAGGCAGGTGGTTGCTGGTATGTCGGGCCGAATGAAGGGCTGTTCGCCCTGCTGGCGCGTCGTGCAAGCCATGTTGAATGCAGACAACTGCCACCGCCAACGGGCGTGTCCGGCAGTTTTCATGGCCGTGATGTGTTTGCACCCGTGGCGGCGTTGCTCGCGACGGGCGTGACCATAGATGCTGAAACCGTGTCGACAGGGTGCCTGGATAGACCCGACTGGCCGGACGACTTGTTTCGTGTGGTTTATATCGATCGCTACGGTAATGCGATTACGGGGGTGCGGGCCTCGAGGGTTGATGCAACACAGTGGCTTTCTGTCAACGGACACAGGCTGAAGTCGGCACGCACGTTCCCGGATGTCGCGCCGGGTCATGCGTTCTGGTACGAAAACTCAAATGGTCTGGTGGAGTTTGCGGTTAACCGTGGCCGGGCAGATCAGGTGCTGGGTATTGGCGTCGGGACGCCCTTGTCGTTGTAGGCGCGGATCGCGTCCGCGGTTACGATGGTAAAAACATTATTGCACTTGTACCCGAAGGGCGCTTGCTTAAGAACCAGCCACGGAAACACGCGGAAGGACACGGAACCGTTTCTGGCAGGACAATTTATTTTTCCGTGTGCTTCCGTGGCCAATTGTATTTCGTATAGTGATGAAACTGCTTAAGTGAGCACAATACCACGTTTACCCGATTCATCGCCGGGCATAAACGATGCGCTGCTGCGTTGTTCATCGGTATTGCTGTGGTTAGCCGGCTTTGGCATGTGCACGGTGCCGTTCCAGCGCCAGCTTGAGAAACCGGCCGGTGTAGGAGGTTGCGTGACGGGCCACATCCTGCGGAGTGCCGGTGACGACGATCTCACCACCACCGGTGCCGCCTTCCGGGCCGAGGTCGATGATCCAGTCGGCGGTCTTGATGACATCCAGATTGTGTTCAATGACGATAATGGTGTTGCCGTGATCGCGCAGGCGGTGCAACACGGCCAGTAGTTGCGCAATGTCATGGAAGTGCAGGCCGGTGGTCGGTTCATCGAGTATATACAGGGTCTTTCCGGTATCGCGTTTTGACAGCTCGCGTGCCAGCTTGATGCGCTGTGCCTCGCCCCCGGAGAGGGTGGTGGCGTTCTGTCCCAGTTTTAAATAGGACAGGCCGACGTCCAGCAGTGTTTGCAACTTGCGCGCGACCACCGGGATGGGACTGAAAAACGGCAGTGCATCCTCAACGGTCAGCTCCAGTATTTCGTGAATACTCTTGCCCTTGTAGCGTATCTCCAGGGTTTCACGGTTGTAGCGTTTGCCCTTGCAGACATCGCAGGGTACGTAGATGTCGGCAAGAAAGTGCATCTCGACCTTGATGACACCATCCCCCTGGCAAGCTTCGCAACGGCCACCCTTGACATTAAAACTGAAGCGGCCGGGCTTGTAGCCGCGTGAACGGGCTTCCTGGGTCGCGGCAAACAGCTCGCGCAACGGTGTAAACAGGCCGGTATAGGTCGCGGGGTTGGAGCGCGGTGTGCGACCAATCGGGCTCTGGTCGATGTCGACGATCTTGTCGAAGTGTTCCAGGCCGTCTATTGCCTCGCAGGCCGCCGACGTAGTGGAGGCCTTGTTGAGCACCTGCGCCGCGCGCCGGTACAGGGTGTCGTTAATCAGGGTCGATTTGCCAGAGCCGGATACACCGGTGATGCAGCTCATCTGTCCGACCGGTATCTCCACGGTGACCGATTTCAGGTTGTTGCCCGTCGCACCCCTGATTACCAGTTTTTTGTCAGGATCAAATTCACCGTTGTGCCTGGGAATCGGGATCACCTCGTCACCGGCGAGATACCGGCCGGTGAGTGAATGCGTGTCGGCGATAATCTCTGCCGGCGTCCCCTGCGAGACAATTTCACCGCCGTGTACCCCGGCGCCGGGCCCGATATCCACGACGTAGTCACTGGCGCGGATAGCCTCTTCATCGTGTTCGATGACGATGACGGTATTGCCAAGGTCGCGCAGATGGGTGAGGGTGCTCAGCAGGCGCTGGTTGTCACGTTGATGCAGTCCGATAGAGGGCTCGTCGAGTATGTACATGACGCCTACCAGTCCGGCGCCAATCTGACTGGCAAGGCGGATGCGTTGTGCCTCGCCACCGGAGAGGGTTTCCGCGCTGCGATCCAGTGACAGATAATCGAGGCCGACGTTGACAAGGAATGCCAGTCGCTGGTTGATCTCTTTCAGCACCTTGCCGGCAATCTCGCCACGCCGGCCCTGCAGTTGCAACGACGTAAACAGCGACTGGCACGCGCCGACCGGTAGCGCGGTGGTCTCCGGCAGGCTCCTGCCGTTGATGGTGACATGACGAGCGGCCTGGTTGAGCCGCGAGCCCTGGCAGTCCGGGCAGGTCTGGTTGCTGAGATAACGCGACAGTTCTTCCCGTACCGTACTCGACTCGGTTTCGAGATAGCGGCGTTTCATGTTGGTAATGATGCCTTCGAAGGGGTGCTTGCGAACCACCGAGCCGCGGCGCTCATGCAGGTAGGTGAAGTTGATCTGTTCGCCCTTGCTGCCGTGCAGAATGATGTCCTGTATGTCCGCGGGAAGCTCCTCGAAGGGTGTTTCGAGATCGAAACCGTAATGGTCCGCGAGCGAGGAAACCAGCTGGAAGTAATAGGCATTGCGGCGATCCCAGCCGCGCACGGCGCCGCCGGTCAGGCTCAGTTCCGGGTGGGCGACCACCCGCGCGGCATCGAAATACTGGCGCACCCCGAGACCGTCACATTCCGGGCAGGCGCCGGCAGGGTTGTTGAAGGAAAACAGCCGCGGTTCCAGTTCACTGATGGAGTAGCCGCATTGCACGCAGGCAAACTTCGCCGAGAACAGCTGTTCTTCCTGGTCGGTCTTGTCCATCCATGCGATACGCGCCCTTCCGTCCGACAGGTTCAGTGCCGTTTCAAACGATTCGGACAGGCGCAGCTGCAGGTCCTCACGGACCTTGAAGCGATCCACAACGGCCTCGATGACATGTTTGCGTCGCAGATCCAGCTGCGGCGGCTGGTCGAGTTCCACGACCTTGCCATCGATGCGTGCACGCACGAACCCCTGTGCGCGCAGCTCTTCCAGCACCTGTACATGTTCGCCCTTGCGCGCCTCGACCACCGGCGCCAGCAGCATCAACCGGCTGCCAGCCGGCAGTGACAGGACGTGATCGACCATCTGGCTGATGGTCTGGGCCTCCAGTACGGTGCCGTGTTCCGGACAGTGCGGTGTGCCGACGCGTGCGTACAGCAGTCGCAGGTAATCATAGATCTCGGTGATCGTGCCCACCGTTGAACGCGGATTGTGCGAGGTGGATTTTTGCTCGATGCTGATGGCTGGCGACAAGCCCTCGATATGATCGACATCCGGCTTTTCCATCATTGACAGAAACTGGCGCGCGTAGGCCGACAGCGATTCGACGTAGCGTCGCTGGCCTTCCGCATAGATGGTATCGAAGGCCAGTGAGGACTTGCCGGAACCCGACAGGCCGGTCATCACAATCAACTTGTCCCGCGGCAGGTCCAGGTCGATGTTTTTCAGGTTGTGTGTGCGGGCGCCGCGTATTTGAATTGTGTCCATCGAAGTTCACCGTGGTTTCGAGCAACCTGTTAATATACTGCGTTTTAGCAGTCAGGGTAATGAGGGACAGGAAGACGTGCAGCGTATAGATCATCCGGAAGGCGGTATGAGTCGCGAGGAATTACGGGCAGCGCTTTCACTTTCAGGCGTTTACGCGCTGCGTATGCTGGGGCTGTTCATGATCCTGCCGGTGTTTGCCCTGTATGCCGTTGAACTGCAGGGCGTCACCCCTGCGCTGACCGGGCTGGCCATTGGCGCCTATGGTCTCACCCAGGCGCTGTTGCAGATCCCGGCGGGGCTGCTGTCCGACCGTATCGGTCGCAAGCCGGTGATCATTGGCGGGTTGTTGATGTTTGCCCTTGGCAGCATCGTGGCGGCGCAGGCTGATTCGATTGTGATTGTGATCATCGGGCGTGCCCTGCAGGGTGCCGGTGCCATCGCGGCGGCCATTATGGCGCTGGCGGCCGATCTCACCCGTGAACAGCATCGCATCAAGGCCATGGCGGTAATCGGCATGAGTATCGGCCTGTCATTTGCAGCCGCCATGGTACTGGGGCCGCTGTTGAACGAGTGGGTGGGTGTGCCCGGGATTTTCGCGATTACCGCGGTGCTGGCACTTGGCGGCATCCTGGTGGTGATGTTTGCGGTGCCGCGACCGGCAGTGAGTCGTCCGCACCGCGTCGCCGAGGCGATTCCTGCGCAGTTTGGCCGGGTATTGCGACAGACGCAATTGCTGCGCCTCGATTTCGGTATTCTGATGTTGCATGCGATTCTGACCGGCAGTTTCGTGGTGTTACCGCTGGTGTTGCGTGATGAAGCCGGCCTGGCTTCCAGCCATCACTGGAAGGTCTACCTGCCGGTGCTGGTCTGTTCGGTCGTGGCGATGTTGCCACTGATTATCCAGGCTGAACGCAAGGGGCGTACCAAACCGGTGTTCCTGTTTGCCATTTTCCTGTTGATGCTCGCGGAACTCGGGCTGTTTTTTCTGCCTTTCACCCTGGTTAATGTGGTGTTGATGCTGTTCCTGTTCTTTACAGCCCTGAACCTGCTGGAGGCGATGTTGCCGTCGCTCATCTCCCGGGTCGCACCGGTGGATTGTCGAGGCACCGCCATGGGGTTTTATTCCAGTGCGCAATTTTTCGGTGCCTTTCTCGGTGGCGTGCTGGGTGGCCAGTTGCAGGGACGTTTCGGCACGCATGCCGTGTTCCTGAGCGGTGCCGCCGGTGCCCTGCTGTGGCTGCTGCTGTCGCTGTCCATGACCCGCCCGGAAAAGCTCAGCAGCTATATGTACAGGATCGAGGTGACAGGCCCAGCTGAAGTCGAGCGTTTGCGGCAGCAACTGGCCGGGCTCGCCGGTGTGTCCGAGGCGGTGGTGGTGGCCGAGGAGGGCGTGGCTTACCTGAAGGTGGATAAACAGATCTTTGACGAGGCGGCGCTGCCTTGATAAGGGCCGTGTCCGCGAATATTGCCTAATACCGTACTAATATACGGGTACCTGTCAGCTATATCCGATAGCACCCTGACAGGTCATCGCATAGAATAGGGCGCGGAATGAAGTCGCCACAGCGCGTTTCACATGGACAGTGAACACCTACAGATGACAGGAGAACAACATGGCACGAGGAGTGAACAAGGTTATATTGGTCGGGAACCTGGGCAAGGATCCCGAGGTGCGGTATATGCCAAACGGCAATGCAGTTGCCAACATTACGCTGGCAACATCGGAATCCTGGAAAGACAAGCAAACCGGTGAGCCGCAGGAAAAGACCGAATGGCACCGTGTGGTCATGTTCCGGCGACTCGGCGAGATAGCCGGCGAGTACCTGAAGAAGGGCTCACAGGTCTATATCGAAGGCAAGCTGCAGACCCGCAAATGGCAGGATAACTCCGGTAACGATCGTTATACCACCGAGATCATAGCGGACGAGATGCAGATGCTGGGCAGTCGGGGCGGGGGCGGCAGTGCCGGGTTCTCTGCGGATTCGGCACCCTCGCAGTCAGAGGCGACACCGGCACCGGCCGGTGATTTTGATGATGACATCCCGTTCTAGCGGTTCCTGAATCACCGTTCCGGTAAAGGCCTGCATTGCAGGCCTTTTTTATGTGGCATGAAAAGTTACAGGGCGCATGCCGGGTTGGGAAGGATTGATTACTTTCAGGTGGGGCTGATCACTTTATATAGCTAAAAATCCACTTCAATAACCCAACATATTGGGTTCGATATCCGGCTATAATAACCACCAAAGTGGCCGGGACGGCTCAATTTCGGGCAAAAAAAACCAGAACCAGGCTGTATGTTGTCAATCTACAGTAGGTAATTCCGGCAACCTTTTGATTTCTATTTCGTATGTTCGCTGCCGCAGACTACAGAGCCGGGAAAATGAGCTAAGTGACTGTCCGGATAACAATTTTCTCAAGGTTATGCTTGACGAGCTGATGCTTTCTCCCTATAGTGTCGCCAAGTGGGACTTAGTGGTATTTTGTGGGTCTCAAGGGAGCAAAAGGGGGCGGAATTGTTTAGAGGTGGTAGCGCGGTCAACCTGGATGCGAAGGGGCGTATGGCGCTTCCCACCCGGTACCGCAGTGACCTCATGGAGCGTTGCCAGGGCCGCGTGGTATTGACGGTCCACGGTGACAGCTGCCTGCTGCTGTACCCCCAGCCCGAATGGGACGAGATTGAACGCAAGCTCGTCCGCCTGCCCAACCAGAACAAACGCACACGCACGCTGCAGCGCATGTTGCTGGGTCATGCGACCGAACTCGAGATGGACAAGAATGGACGGATCCTGATACCGCCGCGGTTGCGTGAATTTGCAAACCTCGAAAAACGGGTGGTGCTGGCGGGTCTGGGTAACAAGTTTGAACTCTGGAATGAAGAGGCGTGGGAAAGGAATTGCGGCGTATGGGTTTCGGGCGATGGTGATGGTGATGATGGCGACATGCCGGATTCACTGGAATCACTGACGCTCTGATCCGTGACACAGGAATATTCACACCGGCCAGTACTCATCAAGGAAGTGCTGGCCGGGCTTTCAATACAACCGGGTGGTGTTTACGTTGACGGGACCTTTGGCCGCGGTGGGCATGCAGGGGCGATTCTCGCAATGCTTGGGCCGGAGGGAAAGCTGCTGGCCATGGACAAGGACCCCGAGGCTGTGCAGTCGGCAACCGCACAGTTTGGGGATGATCCCCGTTTTGAAATTGAGCAGGGTAGTTTCGCAATGCTAGGTCGCATGGTTGCACAACAGCATTTGCAGGGTCAGGTGAACGGTCTGTTGCTTGACCTGGGGGTTTCCTCGCCCCAGCTGGATGATGCCTCCCGTGGGTTCAGTTTTTCGGAAGACGGACCGCTCGACATGCGCATGGATCCCGCGCACGGCATCAGTGCTGCGCAGTGGTTGCGGGACGCGGATGAACAGGAAATCAGCAGCGTTCTGAAAACCTATGGTGAGGAACGTTTCGCCCGGCGCATTGCGCGCGCCATTGTCGCCGCGCGTGATTCACAACCCCTGACGTCGACGCGACAGCTGGCCGAACTGATCGCAGCCGCCGTGCCGGTGCGTGAAAAGCACAAGCACCCGGCAACCCGCAGTTTTCAGGCCATTCGCATTTTTATCAATCACGAACTCGATGACGTGACGGCAGTGCTTGAACAGGTGCCGGCCATGCTTGCGCCCCGCGGCCGCATGGCGGTGATCAGCTTCCATTCGCTGGAAGACCGTCTGGTCAAGCGTTTCATTCGTGACGAGTACCGTGGTGAACAGCCTCCACCGCAGTTTCCACTGGCCGGTATGGATTACTGTCCGCGCCTGAAACCGGTGGGCAAGGCGATTCGCGCCACTGATGAGGAAGTCGTTGCCAATCCGCGTGCACGCAGTGCCGTGTTGCGTATTGCGGAGCGGCTGCAATGAGCCGGCTGCCGCTTACCCTGATCGTGGTACTGCTGGCGGTGGTGATCACCTCTGTGAGTGTCGTCTATTCAAAGCACAAGGCGCGCAAGCTGTTTGTCGAACTGCAGGCGCTGGCCAACGAGCGCGACGACATGGATATCGAATGGGGCCAGTTACAGCTGGAGCAAAGCACACTGACCACGCAGGGGCAGATCGAGCGCGCTGCGCATGATCAGCTTGGCATGGTCAGTCTGTCTGCGGACAATGTGGTCATTGTGAAGCCATGAATCATTTCAGGGACATCCGCAACTTTGATGGCCGCCGTGTCTTTCTGATTCTCTGCATGGCGCTGGCGGGTCTGACGCTGGTATGGCGTGCGGTTTGCCTGCAGGTGCTGGACAAGGATTTCCTGTTGTCGCAGGCCGATGCGCGTCACCTGCGCGTGGTGTCCCTGCCGGCGCACCGCGGCAAGATACTGGACCGTCACGGGGAACCGCTGGCGATCAGTACGCCGGTTGAATCCGTGTGGGTCAACCCGCAGTTGCTGGGCGGCGAGCAGCAGCGGCTTCCACAGCTGGCAAAGCTGCTGTCCCTCGATATCGACAAGGTGCGTGATTTGCTGGCAAGTCGCGCAGACCGGGAGTTTATTTATTTACGGCGTCACATCAGTCCGGCGCTCGCCTTGCAGGTCGATGCGCTGAAGATTACCGGTGTCCATCTGCAGCGTGAGTACCGCCGCTATTATCCGGATGGCGAGGTCACTGCGCACGTAACCGGTTTTACCAATATCGATGACACGGGGCAGGAAGGCATTGAGCTGGCCTATGAGGAATGGCTGGGTGGTGAGCCCGGTGCCAAGCGCGTCGTCAAGGACGGCAACCATAACATCATCGAAGACGTTGAAAGTATCCGTCGGCCGCATCCCGGCAAGGACCTGACGCTCAGTATCGATCGCCGCATCCAGTACCTCGCCTACCGTGAGCTGAAGGCGGCCGTGCAGGAACACCAGGCGCACTCGGCCTCTGCCGTAGTGCTGGATGTGAAGAGCGGTGAAGTCATCGCCATGGTTAACCAGCCATCGTTCAATCCGAACAACCGTCAGCAGTCACGCAGTTCCAGCATGCGTAATCGCGCTGTAACCGATGTCTTTGAACCGGGTTCTACCATGAAGCCTTTCATCGTCGTGACGGCGCTTGAGAGCGGGCGCTATCAGCCGGATACGCCGGTCAGTACATCACCGGGCTGGATGCGGGTCGGTGTGAATACCGTGCGCGACGTACATGATTACGGTCAGCTGGATGTGTCCGGCGTCATCCGCAAGTCCAGTAATGTCGGCATCTCCAAGATTGCACTGTCGCTGCCTGCTGAAGATATCTGGACGCAGTTAACGGCGCTTGGCTTCGGTACGCAGACCTTCAGCGGTTTTCCCGGCGAGGCCTCCGGGCTGTTGTCGTATTTCGGCGGCTGGAATGCCATCGAGACTGCGACCCTGGCATTCGGTTACGGGGTGTCGGTAACGCCGCTGCAGCTGGCACAGGCCTATGCCGTGCTGGCAACCGGTGGTATCAAACGCTCGATAACCTTCCTGCGGGAAGGTGAAGTGACTGAGGAGCACCGCGTAATGCCGGCGGCCATTGCGCGCCAGGTTCGCACGATGCTGGAACAGGCGGCGGGCCCCACTGGCACGGCGCCGCTGGCACAGGTACCCGGTTACCGCGTTGCCGGTAAAACCGGGACGGTAAAGAAGTCGAGTGCCGGCGGGTATTCAAGTCACAAGTATCTGGCCGTGTTCGCCGGTATGGCACCGGCCAGCGATCCGCGATTTGTCATGGTGGTGATGATCGATGAGCCGAGTAATGGCAAATATTACGGTGGTCAGGTTGCTGCGCCGGTGTTTTCAAAGGTCATGGCCGGCGCCTTGCGCCTGATGGCAGTGCCGCCGGACAACATGCCGTTGCTGGAAACGCGCGCAAGCGGAGAGGAGGAGCCTGCATGATGACGGCAGAATTAATGGCCGCGGCGCATACCCTCGGCGGATTGTTGCGCGATCTCGAGAATGTCAGGGTCACGCAGGATGTGACAATCAGTGGACTGGCGATCGACAGTCGCAAGGTGCAGGCAGGGGACCTGTTTATGGCGGTTGCCGGTACCCGCACACATGGATTGCAGCATGCACGCCAGGCGATTGCGCTGGGTGCAGCGGCCGTCGCCTGGGAGCCCGTCAGTGATGATACCAGCCTGGCAGAAACGGCGGCGCTGTTACCGGTGCCGGTCGTCGCTGTGCCGGGTCTGGGGCAACAGGTTGGCCTGATAGCCGACCGTTACTACGGGCACCCGTCGCGTGGCCTGTTTACCATTGGCGTCACCGGCACCGATGGTAAAACCTCGTGCAGTCATTTTATCGCACAGGCGCTGAACAGTGTTGACCGCCGTTGCGGCGTGATTGGAACGCTTGGCTATGGCCTGTATGGCGAACTCTCGTCGGCGACGCACACGACACCGGACGCATTGACGATACAGCAGTCACTTTGTTCCATGCTGAAGGCCGGTGCACGCTGTGTGGTCGCAGAAGTTTCCTCGCACGCCATGGACCAGGGACGGGTGCGTGGTGTGACGTTTGACCTGGCCGTGTTGACCAACCTGACGCGTGACCATCTCGATTATCACGGCAACGTCGAGGCCTATGCGGCGGCCAAGCGCAAGCTGTTTGATGCCGACGGTTTGCGCTATGCCGTGATCAATGCCGATGACGGTTTCGGCAGCGCCTTGCTGGATGCCATTCCGCCCGGGGTGGCCCCCGTTGCCTATCGCCTCGAGAATGCGCCGTTCAGGACCCGTTTTCCTGCCCAGTGGGTAATCGGGCGTAACCTGCAGTTTGACGTCAGCGGACTGAGTATGGACGTCCATACCCCGTGGGGCAGCGGCTCATTGCAGTGCGCATTGCTGGGCCGCTTCAATGCCAGTAACCTGCTGGCGGCGCTTGCCAGCCTGTGCGTGGCCGGCCTGCCGTTCGCAGAGGCGATGAAACGTCTTGCGGCGACGCGCACCGTGCCGGGCCGCATGGAACGATTCGACATGGGCAGCGGGCGCCCGCTGGCCGTGGTTGATTTCGCGCATACACCCGCCGCGCTGGAGGCCGTGTTGCGGTCCTTGCGTGCACATTGCCGCGGCCGCTTGTGGTGTGTATTCGGCGCCGGTGGTGACCGCGACGCTGGCAAGCGTCCACAGATGGGCGCCGTTGCCGAGCGGTATGCGGATGTGATGGTGCTGACGGATGACAATCCGCGCACTGAAGATGCGCGGAAAATTGTCAGCGATATTCGCTCCGGATTGAAGCAGCCAGCGGCGGTACATATAGAACATGATCGTGCCCATGCCATCGGCTGGGCAATGCAGCATGCCGGCGAAAACGATATTGTCCTGATTGCCGGCAAGGGTCACGAGACCGTTCAGATTGTCGGTAACCGCTCCGTGCCGTTCAGTGACCGCGAGCGCGTCAGGGCGATTGCGCGGGAATGGGCCCGATGATGGCCATGCAGCTTGCAGAGGCGGCACGGGTGCTGGATGGTCGTCTGACGGGCGCAAGTGTCGCGTTTCGCGGCATCAGTACCGACAGCCGCCGGCTGGCCCCGGGGTCACTGTATTTTGCCCTGCAGGGCCCCAACTTTGACGGCCATGCCTTTGTCGACAGTGCGCGTGCCCAGGGGGCCGCCGCCGCCGCCGTGAATCGACGCTGTGATTCCCCGCTGCCACAGCTGGAAGTGAGCGATACACGCCTGGCGCTGGGGCAACTGGGCGCCTTCTGGCGGCAGCAATTCTCCCTGCCGCTGGTGGCAATCACCGGCAGTAACGGCAAGACCACGGTGCGTGCCATGACCGAGGCAATTCTCTCGGGTTGCGGCCGGACGCTGTCAACGCAGGGCAACCTGAATAACGACATTGGTCTGCCGCTGACGCTGTCACGCCTGGGTCCCGATGACCAGTATGCCGTGCTGGAGATGGGCGCAAACCATCCTGGCGAAATCGACTATCTCGCCGGGCTGGCGCAGCCCGCGATCGCCGTTGTCACCAATGCGGCGCCGGCGCATCTGGCGGGATTTGGTGACCTCGAGGGTGTGGCGAGGGCAAAGGGCGAGTTGTTCGCCCGCCTGAAAGCCGGCGCTACCGCGATTATCAATGCAGACGATGACTTCGCGCCCCTGTGGCGTTCACTGGCCGGCCATTGCGAAATCGTGGAATTCGGTCTCGACAGTAATGCCGGGGTGACCGGTCAATGGGCGGGTGATACCCGTGGCAGTGACCTGCATCTTGAAACCGCACAGGGCGAGATCAACCTGCGGCTGCCGCTGCCTGGCAGACATAACATCATGAATGCGCTGGCGGCTGCTGCCGCGTCACTGGCGGCAGGTGCCGACCTGACTGCGGTCAAGCGTGGCCTGGAGTCGTTTTCTGCGGTTGCCGGGCGTTTCAATATCCACTCGCTGCCGGGCGCGATTACCCTGATCGATGACAGCTACAATGCAAACCCGGAATCATTGCAGGCGGCACTGGACGTGCTGGCGCTGTCGGCGGATGAGCGCTGGCTGGTGCTCGGTGATATGGGTGAGCTCGGTGCAAACGCTGCACAGTTGCATACGGCAGCCGGTCGCAAGGCGCGTGCCGCCGGTGTCTCACGGCTGTACGGGCTAGGTGAACTGGCTGCACAGGCAGTGGCCGCGTTCGATGGCCCCGGCGGCGCCTTTTCAAGCATGGATGAATTGCTGCATGCGCTGCGTACAGATCTGCGCGGCCCGCTGTATATCCTGGTGAAGGGCTCGCGCAGCATGCGCATGGAGCGTGTGGCGGCGGCGCTGGGTATCGATGCCGGCAGCGAGAGGGAACACTGAGATGCTGCTCTATCTTGCCGACTATCTGAGCCAGTTCCACAGCGGCTTTAATGTTTTCCAGTACCTGACGTTGCGTGCAATTCTGGGCGTACTGACGGCGCTGATCATATCTTTCCTGGTCGGTCCGGAAATGATTCGCCGCCTGGGTCGCTACCAGATCGGACAGCCGGTGCGTAATGACGGCCCGCAAACACACCTTGTCAAGGCCGGTACACCGACCATGGGCGGCGCGCTGATCCTGGTGGCAGTGGCTATCGCGACCCTGCTGTGGGCGGATCTTGGCAATCGCTATGTGTGGGTGATGCTGATAACGACAACCCTGTTCGGCGTCATCGGCTGGATTGATGATTACAAGAAGCTGGTACTGAAAAACTCGGACGGCCTGTCGGCACGCAGCAAGATAGCGTGGCAGTCATGCATTGCGCTGGCGGTCGCGATGTTCCTGTACCTGACGTCAACAACGCCGGCAGAGACCTCGTTGATCGTGCCGTTCTTCAAGGACATTGCCATCAATCTCGGCTGGTTCTATGTGGTGCTGACCTTTTTTGTCATTGTCGGATCCAGCAATGCGGTCAACCTGACAGATGGACTCGACGGCCTTGCCATTTTGCCAACGGTGCTGATTGCCGGTGCCCTGGCGGTCTTTGCCTACGTCACCGGCAACGTGAAGTTCTCCGTGTACCTCGGCATTCCATACATTCGCGATGCCTCCGAAGTGGTGGTCTTTTGCGGTGCGCTGGTGGGTGCCGGTCTGGGGTTTCTCTGGTTTAACGCCTATCCCGCCATGGTGTTCATGGGGGACGTGGGTGCGCTGGCGCTGGGTGCCGCACTGGGGATCGTGGCTGTGCTGGTGCGGCAGGAGCTGGTATTCATGGTCATGGGCGGTGTGTTCGTCATGGAGACCGTCTCGGTCATTCTGCAGGTTGCCTCCTACAAGCTGACCGGCAGGCGGATCTTTCATATGGCGCCACTGCATCATCACTTCGAATTAAAGGGCTGGCCGGAGCCGCGCGTCATCGTGCGCTTCTGGATCGTGACCGTGATCCTGGTGCTGGTGGGTCTGGCAACGTTGAAGATACGTTGAGTGCCATTATGTTCACAGCGACAAACAGGTTGTTTTCGCAAGCGGGTGACGAAGCATGGCTGTCCCGGTAAGCGTAATGACAGAGATGTTTGACAAACACTGCAGAACGCTGGTGGTCGGTCTCGGGGAGACGGGCTTGTCGGTGGCGCGCTTTCTGTCACGCCAGGGCGTGCCGGTGGCGATCGTCGACAGCCGCAAGCAGCCACCCGGGCTGGAGCGCCTGCGCGCTGACGTGCCTGCAGACGTGGCCGTGTTTCTCGGCGGGTTCAATGCCGAGGCGTTCGAACGTGCGCAACAGATTGTTCTTAGTCCCGGCGTGTCAAGCAACGAGCCGGAGATCGCGGCCGCCATTGCACGGCAGGTACCGGTCATTGGCGACATTGAACTGTTTGCACAGGCGGTCACGGCACCGGTGATTGCGGTGACCGGCTCCAATGGCAAGAGTACCGTCGTGACCCTGCTGGGTGCGATGGCGCGACGTGCCGGTGTGGACGTGCGTGTCGGTGGCAACATCGGCACGCCGGCGCTGGATCTGATCGGGGATGAGGAACCAGAACTGTACGTCCTGGAATTGTCGAGCTTCCAGCTGGAGACGCTGCAGTCGCTGCGGCCGAAGGCGGCCGTGGTGCTGAATATCAGTCCCGATCATATGGATCGCTATCGGGACTTGCAGGCCTATGTGGCTGCCAAACAGTCGGTGTACCGGCACGCGGCGCTGCAGGTGTTCAATCTGGATGACCCGCGGGTGGTGTCGCTGCTCAACCCGGCATGTCCGCATGTGGGTTTCACCCGCCAGGTGCCGGGGGCCGGCGACTATGGACTCGTCACAGTCGAGGGTGCGACCTGGCTGGCACGCGGCGAGACACTCATCATGCCGGCATCTGCGATCCGCATGACCGGGCAGCATAACCTGACGAATGCGCTGGCAGCACTGGCGCTGGGTGAGGCGGTGGGCATATCGCTGGACAGGATGGTCGACGCCCTGGGTGAGTTCCAGGGACTGCCACACCGCATGCAGTTCGTTGCCGAGCAGGACGGTGTGCGCTGGTTCAATGATTCCAAGGGGACCAATGTCGGTGCCACGCTGGCAGCCACCGAGGGTATCGAGGAACAACTGGTACTGATTGCCGGTGGTGAGGGCAAGGGCGCGGATTTCACGCCGCTGGCGGATGTCATGCGGCGCAAGGGCCGCGGTGTCGTATTGATTGGCAAGGATGCTGCCTTGCTGGAAGCGGTGTTGCAGGGCGTGGTGCCCGTCAGGCGAGCGGCGGACATGCAGCAGGCCGTCAGGTACGCGGCAGAACTGTCTCGCCCCGGGGATGTCGTCCTGCTGTCACCGGCCTGTGCCAGTACCGACATGTACCGGAATTTCGAAATGCGTGGTGATATCTACATGCAGACCGTGCGGGAGTACCTGGCGTAATGGCGGCCATCGCGCAGCAGGCACGACGTATAACGGCCGGGGGCTCCAGGCTGCCACGGTTTGATTACTGGCTGTTGTTCAGTGTGCTGATGTTGAGCCTGATCGGACTGGTCATGGTGTCATCGGCCTCCATTACGTTCGCTGACCGCGTCATCGGAAACCCCTTTTATTATGCCATTCGGCAGGCCATCTACATCGCTTGTGGTGTGTGCGCGGGTATGCTGGTGTTCAGGGTGCGGCTCGTTGACCTGGAACGTCTGGGTGTGACGCTGTTGTTGTCTGCGTTTGCCATCTTGTTGCTGGTGCTGGTGCCGGGCGTAGGTGTCGAGGTGAACGGTGCCTCTCGCTGGGTCAATGCCGGCCTGTTTCGGTTGCAGGTTTCCGAACCGGCGAAACTGTTCTTCATTATCTACCTTGCCAGTTACCTGGCAAGGCACGGTGAAGAGGTGCGCACGCACATTGCCGGTTTTCTCAAACCCCTCGGTTTGCTGGCAATTGCCGCCATGTTGTTGCTGCTGGAACCGGATTTTGGCGCCACGGTGGTGCTGGCGGCCATCGTCATGGGCATGATCTTTATGGCCGGTGTGAAGCTGTTCCAGTTTGGCGGCATGCTGGGTCTGGGGGGGCTGCTACTGGCGGGTATGGCGGTTTCATCGCCCTACCGGATGATGCGCCTGACGACCTTCATGGATCCCTGGGCCGATCCCTTTGACAGCGGGTTTCAGTTGACCCAGTCGCTGATTGCCATTGGTCGCGGTGAATGGCTCGGTGTGGGTCTGGGCGCGAGCATCCAGAAACTTTTTTACCTGCCGGAAGCACATACGGATTTTGTGTTCGCGGTACTGGCTGAGGAACTCGGACTGCTGGGCGTCTGTGCCATTATCGCGCTGTATGCCCTGCTGGTGTGGCGGGCCTTTGTCATCGCCTCGCAGGCTGCCAGGGCCGAGAACTATTTTGCCTCCTACCTCGCCTATGGCATCGGTATCTGGTTCGGGCTGCAGAGCTTTATCAATATCGGCGTCAATATGGGAATGCTGCCGACCAAGGGTCTGACGCTGCCGTTGATGAGTTATGGCGGTTCCAGCATGGTGGTGATGTGTGCGGCGGTTGCCTTGTTGCTGCGCATCGATCACGACACGCGTTGCACGGCTGCCGGCATGTCGGCCAGTGGTATTGCTGCCGCCAAGCGCCGCAGGTCAGACACATGATGGCGCTAACCACAAGCAAGCGACCGGTGCTGATTATGGCGGGTGGCACCGGTGGGCACGTGTTTCCGGCGCTGGCAGTGGCGGCGGAATTGTCGGCCAGGGGTATTGCGGTTTCCTGGCTGGGTACGCGGCGCGGTCTCGAATCCCGGGTGGTGCCGGCAGCGGGCTACCCGTTCGAGACCCTGCGGGTATCCGGTCTTCGTGGCAAGGGTGTATTGCGCCTGTTGCTCGCACCCTTCATGTTAATGACAGCACTGCTGCAGGCACTGATTATCCAGTTGCGCCTGCGCCCGCGTGCCGTACTCGGCATGGGCGGCTTTGCGGCAGGACCGGGCGGTGTGACTGCCTGGTTGTTACGTCGTCCCCTGCTGATCCATGAACAGAACTCGGTTGCCGGTTTGACCAACCGCTGGCTGGCGCCGCTGGCGCAGACGGTAATGGAAGCGTTTCCCGGCAGCCTGCCGGCACGGCGGCATGCGATCCATACGGGTAATCCGGTGCGGGCTGAAATCACCCGCTTGTCATTACCCTCTGAACGCTTTGCGGCACGCGCCGGTGCACTGCGTGTGCTGGTTATCGGCGGCAGCCTGGGGGCGCGTGCACTGAACGAAGTCATGCCGGCAGTACTCGGGCAACTGGATGCCGGCCAGCCGGTGCAGTTGCATCATCAGACCGGCAGTGCAGACCTGGATTCGGTGAAGACAGCCTATGCCGCACTGCAGGCGGATGTTCGTGTTGACGCCTTTATCGACGACATGGCGGCGGCCTATGCATGGGCCGATGTGGTGATCTGTCGCTCCGGTGCCCTGACCGTTGCCGAGCTGGCGGTGGTGGGTGTTGCCTCGATACTGGTGCCGTTCCCGCATGCCACCGATGATCACCAGACAGGCAATGCACGCTTTCTGGCTGATGCCGGTGCCGCAATATTGCTGCCGCAGGCCGTCATGAACGCGGAGAAGCTGGCCGGGTTGCTCGACGACTTTTCGCAACAGCGCAATATGTTGCTGGAGATGGCGTGTCGTGCGCACGAACTGGCTATGCCAGACGCCGCTCGCCGGGTTGCCGAACACTGCCTGCGCGCGGCCGGTTTTGAACAACAGCCTCCGATATCGGAGGCGGCGTCATGAGTTTTGTATTACACCCCACGGCGGTTGCCCAGCCCCAGGGAATGGGGCGTGTCCGCCGTGTGCACTTTGTTGGCATCGGCGGGGCCGGCATGAGCGGAATTGCGGAGGTGTTGCATAATCTTGGCTACGAAGTCAGCGGCTCCGATTTGCGCGAGAGTGCGGTGACGCGTCGCCTGTCTGGCCTGGGTATTCATGTCGTTGTCGGTCATGCGGCAGTTAATGTGACTGCCTGTGACGTGGTCGTAGCGTCGACGGCCATTGATGCGGAGAATCCGGAACTGGCCGCGGCACGCGATCAGCGTATTCCTGTAATACCGCGAGCCGAGATGCTGGCGGAGTTGATGCGTTTTCGTTATGGCATCGGCGTGGCCGGTACGCATGGCAAGACCACCACGACCAGCCTGACGGCCAGCCTGCTGGCGGAAGGCGGCCTGGCCCCGACCTTTGTGATTGGCGGGCAGCTGAACAGTGCGGCCAGCAATGCGCAACTGGGTTCCGGTCATTACCTGGTTGCCGAGGCCGATGAGAGTGATGCCTCGTTTCTGTATCTGCAACCGTCAATGGCGGTGGTGACCAATATCGACGCCGACCACCTGTCAACCTATGAAGGTGATTTCGAGCGGTTGCGCCAGACATTTATCGAATACCTGCACCACTTGCCGTTCTACGGACTGGCTGTGCTGTGTCTGGATGATCCGCAGGTGGAAGATATTCTTGCCGAGGTCACGCGACCGGTCATTACCTATGGCATCGATGCAGATGCAGATGTTCGCGCCAGCGAGGTGCAGCAGCAGGGCCTGCAAACCCATTTCCAGGTGCACCGTCCGGGCCACGACCACCCCTTGTCCATAATGCTGAATTTGCCGGGCCGGCATAACGTGCTGAATGCGCTGGCCGCGATTGCCGTGGCGACCGAGCTGGGTGTGTCTGACGAGGCGATCCAGAAGGGCCTGTCGGAGTTCCAGGGTATCGGACGGCGTTTCCAGGTGGCCGGTGAAATACCGGTCACTGCGGGCAACGTCCTGCTCATCGATGACTATGCCCACCACCCGCGCGAGATCGCGCCCACGCTGGCAGCGGTGCGCGCCGGCTGGCCGCAGCGACGACTGGTCGTGGTATTCCAGCCGCATCGATATTCACGTACCCATGATCTGTTCGATGATTTTATCCAGGTGTTGTCCGAGGTTGATGTGCTGGTGCTGTGTGAGGTGTATGCCGCCGGTGAGGCACCTGTCAGCGGCGCGGACGGTCGCTCACTGTCGCGTGGCATTCGCACGCGCGGTCATGTTGAACCGGTGTTTATCGACAATCTCGATATGTTGCCGGCTGTGCTGGATGACATATTGCTTGACGGTGATGTGCTGCTGACCCTCGGCGCTGGTGATATTGGTGCGGCTGCCGCACAACTTGCGGCGGCTGCAAGGTGAATCGGGAATGCTGATGGTTGAAAAAATACATCACTGGCGCGGTGAGATGAAAGTCAACGAGCCCATGTCACGGCATACCTCATGGCGTGCGGGTGGCGTCGCGCGCCGCTTCTACACACCTGCCGATGTTGATGACCTGTGCGAATTTCTGCGTGACATGGATCCACGTGAGCCGTTGTTGTGGCTGGGGCTGGGCAGCAACCTGCTGGTACGCGACGGTGGTTTCCCGGGGACGGTTATTCACACGCTTGGTGCTTTGAACGGGCTTGAATGGCTGGACGCTGTGACCCTGCGTACCGGCGTCGGTGTCACCTGTGCCAAGGTCGCGCGCATGACTGCGCAACAGGGTCTTACCGGTGCTGAGTTTCTGGCGGGCATTCCGGGTTCCATGGGCGGGGCGCTTGCCATGAATGCCGGCGCCTTCGGGGGGGAAACCTGGAATCATGTGGCTGCTGTCGAGACCGTGGACCGGAAGGGACGCTTGCATAAACGGCTACCGGAAGAATACCGGGTGGCCTATCGCACGGTTGAGGGCGTTGCGGATGAGTGGTTTATTGCTGCGCAGCTGGTGCTGCAGCCGGGCGATGTCGCCACGGCACAGTCAACGATACGCGAGCTGCTGGCACGTCGTGGCGCAGAGCAACCGACAAACCAGTACAGCTGTGGCTCGGTGTTTCGCAACCCGCCCGGCGACCATGCAGCACGACTGATCGAGGCTGCCGGCCTCAAGGGCAAGACGCTGGGTGGTGCGCAGGTCTCGGAGAAACACGCCAATTATATTATCAATACCGGCAATGCCAGCGCGGCTGATATTGAAACCCTGCTCAACCAGGTGCAGGGCCGTGTGGAGCAGCTGTACGACGTGCGGCTGGAAACCGAGGTTCGGATTGTCGGCGAGCATGCATAGCCATACACACATGAAGGCGCAGGCCTATGGCAAGGTGGCGGTCCTGATGGGCGGGTGCTCGGCAGAACGCGGGATTTCGCTGCTCAGCGGTGCGGCGGTGCTGCGGGCACTCGCTGACGCCGGTATTGACGCCCGGGGTATCGATACGGCGGACACGCAGTTGCTTGATACGCTGGTGAGAGGCGGCTTCAAGCAGGCCTTTATTGCCTTGCATGGCAGGGGCGGTGAGGACGGTGTGATTCAGGGTCTGCTTGAAAATATTGGCTTGCCTTACACGGGCAGCGGTGTGCTGGGCTCAGCGCTGGGTATGGACAAGCTGCGTACCAAGCAGGTGTGGCAAAGTGCCGGACTGCCAACCCCCGGTTTTGCCGTGCTTGCGAGTGCGGCCGATGTTGCACGCGTCAGGGACACGCTGCAGTACCCGGTGATGGTCAAGCCTTCGCATGAAGGGTCCAGTATCGGTATCACGAAAGTTGATGACCCGGGCGGACTGCTGGCAGCCTGGGAACTGGCTGCTGAATACGATGACAATGTGCTGGCCGAGCAATGGATTGAGGGTATGGAATATACCGCCGGTATTCTGGGTGATGAGGCATTACCGCTGATCCGCCTCGAAACGCCGAATACCTTTTATGACTATGCCGCAAAATACGAAGCCGACACGACACGCTACCTGATTCCCTGCGGGCTGCCTGCAGCACAGGAAGCCGGACTGCAGGCGATGTCGATGGCGGCATTTGCAGCCGTCGGTGCCAGTGGCTGGGGCCGTGTCGATTTTATGCTCGATGCCGCCGGACAGGCGTGGTTAATCGAGATCAATACCGTTCCCGGGCTGACGGATCACAGCCTGGTGCCAATGGCGGCGCGTGCCAGGGGGATCGACTTTGGCCAACTCGTATGCCGGATACTGGACGCCGGTCTGTGCGCACGGCCGCAGTCGGGAAGGGAGGCTGGTTGTGCCTAGGGCAAAGACATCACGCTTGCAGACCGTAACGGCTGTACTGAAAGACCATGTGCGCACCCTCAGTGGTCTGCTGCTGATCGCCATGCTCGTTTTCACTGGTTCCTTGGCCAGGCAATGGTTGTCGGACCCATACCGTTTCCCGCTCGATGTGGTGGAGGTCAAGGGCGATTTCCGTCACCTGAACAAACAGCATTTGCAGGAGGCAGTGGCTCCTTATGTAGAAGGGGGCTTCTTTACCGTGGATGTCAATGCGATCCGGACAGCCGCAGAGCAGTTGCCGTGGGTCTACAAGGCCGCCGTAAAACGGGTGTGGCCGGCAACCCTGCTCATCTCCATAGAAGAGCAGCAGGTGATTGCCCGCTGGGGTGAACGGGGCTACCTGAACAGGAACGGCGAGCCCTTTTTCCCGCAAGAGATCGATCTCTCACTGCAGTTACCGGCGCTGGCTGGTCCCGAGGGGCACGAACTGAAGGTGCTGAAAAATTATCAGAGTGTGGCAAGGACGCTCGCCCCGCTGGGGCTGCAGGTCAGCAGAGTGGAACTCGATAGCCGGCGTGCATGGCACCTGCAAGTCGGAAACGGTGTCTTGCTGGAACTCGGTCGCGCGGATACCCGGCAACGCCTGCAGCGTTTCATCCGCGCCTATCCATCAGTATTTGCCGGGCGAATCGAGGATCTGAGACGGGTTGATTTGCGCTACAGCAACGGTTTTTCAGTGTACTGGCAACAGCTGGCGTCAAATCCGGAAACAGCTAAACAGGGTTAGGGAAGCAGGAAACTATCGGAATGCCGAGAAAAGCAGAAAAGAACTTGATTGTGGGTCTGGATATTGGCACTTCAAAGGTGGTGGCCATTGTTGGCGAGGTCATGCCTGACGGCGATCTTGAGGTAATCGGTATTGGCTCAAATCCTTCCCGGGGACTGAAAAAGGGCGTTGTCGTTAACATCGAATCGACGGTCCTTTCAATTCAGCGCGCCGTGGAAGAAGCTGAATTAATGGCGGGTTGCCAGATTCATTCCGTGTATGCAGGCATCGCCGGCAGCCACATACGCAGCCTGAATTCCCATGGCATCGTTGCTATCCGGGACAAGGAAGTGACGCCGGGCGATATCGAACGGGTAATAGATGCCGCGCGGGCCGTGGCGATACCTGCCGACCAGAAAATACTGCACATACTTCCGCAGGAATTCGTGATTGACAACCAGGGTGGTATACGCGAGCCGGTAGGCATGTCCGGTGTCCGCCTGGAGGCCAAGGTGCACATGGTAACGGGTGCGGTGAGTGCGGCACAGAATATCATCAAGTGCGTGCGCCGCTGCGGGCTGGAAGTGGATGACATTATCCTGGAACAGCTGGCATCCAGTTACTCGGTGCTGACCGATGATGAAAAGGAACTCGGTGTTTGTATTGTTGATATCGGTGGTGGCACCACGGACATTGCCGTGTTTACCGAAGGTGCGATACGTCATACCGCCGTCATACCGATTGCCGGCGATCAGGTGACGAACGACATCGCTGTTGCCCTGCGCACACCGACCCAGCATGCCGAGGAAATCAAGGTCAAGTACGCCTGTGCACTGACGCAGATGGCAAGTTCCGAGGAAAGTATTGAAGTGCCGAGCGTTGGTGACCGCGCAACGCGTCGACTTGCACGTCACACGCTTGCTGAAGTCGTCGAGCCACGCTACGAGGAATTACTGACATTAATACAGGCGGAGCTGCGACGCAGCGGCTTCGAGGACCTGATCGCCGCCGGCATCGTGTTAACCGGTGGCAGTGCCAAGATCGAGGGTCTGGTGGATCTGGCAGAGGAGGTTTTTCATATGCCGGTGCGACTGGGTGTCCCCCAGTACGTCACCGGGCTTGTCGATGTTGTACGGAATCCGATTTATGCCACAGGTGTGGGTTTGTTGTTGTTTGGTCATCACAATCGTGATCAACGGTCGGGGGATATGGGTCTGGGTAAGGGCGTGCGCAGTGTATGGGAGAGGATGAAGGGTTGGTTTCAAGGAAATTTCTAGGTTGTTGGTAATGACGGTAACAGTGCGGTTGTGTTCGTTGAGACGGGCACGAATGCACTTTTTACTATTGTTTATTCATAGGGCTATTTTGCTGTTTCTGTTAAGGAGGAGACATCATGTTTGAACTTCTGGATTCATGTGGACAAAGCGCGGTAATCAAGGTGATCGGGGTTGGCGGTGGTGGCGGTAATGCCGTTCAGCATATGGTAGAGGCGAATATCGATGGCGTGGAGTTCATCTGTGCGAATACGGATTCGCAGGCGTTGAAAGGCATGTCAGCACGGACGACGTTACAGATCGGGGCGGATATCACCAAGGGACTGGGTGCGGGCGCAAATCCGGATGTTGGCCGTCAGGCAGCGCAGGAGGACCGTGACAGGATTGCCGAAGTCATTGAAGGTGCTGACATGCTGTTTATTACTGCCGGTATGGGCGGTGGGACGGGTACCGGTGCGGCACCGATTGTTGCGGCCGTAGCACGGGAAATGGGGATCCTTACCGTTGCGGTAGTCACCAAGCCGTTTACCTTCGAAGGCAGCCGGCGTCTGCATGTCGCACATAACGGCATCAAGGAACTCAGCCAGTACGTCGACTCGCTGATAACCATTCCAAACGAAAAACTGCAGTCAGTACTGGGCAAGCAGATCAGTCTGCTGGATGCATTCCGTTCGGCAAATGATGTGCTGCTGGGTGCGGTGCAGGGTATTGCCGAGTTGATTACACGTCCTGGTTTGATCAATGTTGACTTCGCGGATGTTCGCACGGTGATGTCGGAAATGGGCATGGCCATGATGGGTTCAGGCACTGCCAAGGGTGAAGACCGGGCGAGGGAAGCGGCCGAAGCGGCAATAGCCAGTCCATTGCTGGAGGATATTGACCTGATGGGCGCTAATGGCATTCTCGTTAATGTAACCGCCGGTATGGATCTCGCGATTGGGGAATTCGAAGAGGTGGGCAACACTGTGAAGGAATTTGCCTCCGAAAACGCCACTGTGGTGGTTGGCACCGTGATTGACCCGGATATGCGTGATGAATTGCGTGTCACGGTAGTGGCGACCGGTTTGGGTTCAGGTGCCAAGGCGAAGTCCACCGAGCAACAGCCGACACTGGTACACGTTACGAGGACCACCGATGTTGACAAGGCGACCGGTGGCGTGGACCTGGATCGTCCGACCGTGTTGCGTAACAAAAACAAGGCGGCTCAGCGTGCCCAGGCTGTTGGAGGCAATTCTGCCGAGGATATGGACTACCTGGATATTCCGGCCTTCCTGCGCCGTCAGGCGGACTAGCGACTGACAAGGTAATGGCAGGCAGGGTCCTGGCTGATGGACACAGCCAGGACCGGGTGGATTTTTCTATTAGCCCATAGGTATTGTCTATGCAGGCATTTAATGCCTGTATGTTGCCGTCATTATTGTGACGATTTTTGCGCTTGAAGGCGGGTTGCTTCTTTGCGGGGTCATGTACCTGTGCTACTATCGCGTCGGCTTTCTGGTACTTGTCTGAGGAATACGGCTGGAAAAGAGGAACTAAGGCCATGATTCGACAACGTACTCTGAAAAATGTAATACGCGCGACCGGTGTGGGTTTGCACACTGGCGAGAAAATATACCTGACACTTCGTCCGGCACCGGTGGATACCGGTATCGTGTTTTGCCGTGTTGATCTCGACAAGGTTATACAGATCAGGGCACGGCCTGAAAATGTCGGTGACACGCGGCTCTCAACCACCCTGGTCAACGGTGATGTACGGATATCAACCGTAGAGCATCTGTTGTCTGCCTTGGCGGGTCTGGGCATCGACAATGCCTTTATAGATCTGAGTGCGGCAGAAGTTCCAATCATGGATGGCAGTGCCGGGCCTTTTGTGTTTCTGATCCAGTCGGCTGGTATCGAAGAGCAGAATGCGCCAAAGCGGTTTATCCGTATCAAGCGCCCGGTGCAGGTAGAAGATGGAGACAAAACGGCGCGGTTTGAGCCATTTGACGGATTCAAGGTCGGTTTTACTATTGAATTTGACCACCCGGTGTTCAAGTCAAACACCCAGCATTCAGAAATTGATTTCTCGACAACTTCTTTTGTGAAGGAAGTCAGTCGCGCAAGGACCTTCGGGTTTATGCATGAAATCGAGCAGTTGCGGGCACGCGAACTGGCTCTGGGTGGCAGCCTTGATAATGCCGTGGTACTGGATGAATTCCGGGTATTGAATGAGGATGGACTGCGTTATCGCGACGAATTCGTCAAGCATAAAATCCTTGACGCTATTGGTGACCTGTATCTTTTGGGGCACAGTCTGATTGGTGCATTCAGCGGGTATAAGTCAGGGCATGCATTGAACAACAGGCTTCTCCGCACCTTGATGGCCGATGAATCGGCGTGGGAAGAAGTGACGTTTGATGATGTTAACGAGGCCCCGATTTCATTTCTGCAACCCGTACCTGTTAGCTGAGTAAATTTCACCCTGTGATCTGATTTCCGTTGCTCCAGCCGGATCAACGGGAGAATTGCCGGTTGGCAAGCCGAAGTATTGCAGTTTTCAGTCCGGGGTCCGATACAATTTGTGCTAGTTGTTGTAGCGCGGCCGTGCTGCTTTTGCTGCGTTGGGGCATGGGTTTACAGCATTGTGCCGGAGCAACCCTCTCAGGTGGACGAACCCGGATTCGAACTGTGCGTAGCTTCACAGTTTGGCTAAGATTGAGTTGCTTTACTAATTGAGGCGCATGGAAACGTAGTCGAGCCGCCCAGACCGGTGAATCGGCTGCAAGCACCAGGGTTTCATCCCGGATCGCGAGCAGCCGGCAGTGTTCTTTCAGGGGGGTGGGCAACTGCACCTGTAGCAATGCTTCCATGACCATCAGGGTTCTGGCACGGAAAATTAGACGCGAATACTGGCTCCCGACGAGCAGTTTTCTGATTTGCAAGGGATTGTTCATAAGATATATGGCTGGATTTGTATATGAACATCATACTGTTTACAAACAGGCGCGGACAGGTCTGGAATTATGATATTAACCTGTTGCATGCCTCGCTCACGATCGTTCTTGGATTGCTTGTGCTGCTCGCTGCTGCTGTATATACCGGTATACGACTGGGAAGTGATGAGCTTCAATCAGTTGCGAACTGGCAGGATTCCATCAGCGAGCAGCAGTCCGAGATTGCCGTAGCCAGACAAAGTGCGCAGGCAGATATCGATGCGCTGACATTACGCATCGGCCAGATGCAGGCGCAAATGCTGCGCCTGAATGCCCTCGGTGGCCGGCTGGTCAGCCAGAGTGACCTGGACAAGGATGAATTTGATTTTGATGCGGCTCCTGCTGTGGGTGGACCCGAAGACATCATTAACAGGAAGTCAGTGCCGCTGGATGACTTTCTTTCGATGCTGGAACAATTAGAGATAGAGATGGCAGACCGGGAGCAAAAACTCTCGGTGCTGGAATCGCTTTTGATGAGCCGGAGCCTGAGTGAGCGTGTCACGCCGTCCGGCCGACCTGTAGAGGACGGTTGGCTGTCCTCCCACTATGGCAAACGCAACGACCCGTTTACCGGGAAACAGGATTTTCACAAGGGCCTGGATTTTGCTGGCAAGCAGGGTTCCGATGTGATTGCCGTGGGCGATGGCGTAGTGAGCTGGGCCGGGATTAAGTCCGGCTACGGAAAGTTGATTGAAATCAATCATGGCAATGGCTATACCACGCGCTATGGCCATAATCAGGGTTTCATGGTGAAAGTTGGTGATACTGTCAAAAAAGGCCAGCAAATAGCCCTGATGGGATCAACCGGGCGTTCAACCGGACCACATGTGCATTTTGAAGTATTACACAATGGTAAAGCGGTAAACCCTTCCAGTTTTATTGGCAAGTAACACCGGTTTCTATGTACGCATCCGGACCCGTTTTTCCGCGGTCCAGACTGTATCATTGACGTTGTTTGGAACTGCTAATTTGCAGGGACTTGCGGTATCATGCGTGATCCGTTTATCACTGCTTTTTTCAGGAAGTTCATGGCACTAAATATTATCGGCAAGCTGTTCGGCAGCCGCAATGACCGTCAGCTCAAACGTATGTCGCGGGTTGTCGCCCGAATCAATGCTATTGAGCCCGATTTCAAGGCGTTGTCTGATGATGCGCTCCGGGCGAAAACAGACGAATTTCGTAAACGACTGACTGATGGTGAGTCACTCGATGACTTGCTTCCAGAGGCCTTTGCGGCTGTGCGCGAGGCATCATGGCGGGTACTGGAAATGCGCCACTTTGATGTACAGCTGATTGGCGGCATGGTACTGCATCAGGGACAAATTGCCGAAATGCGCACCGGTGAAGGCAAGACACTGGTTGCGACGTTGCCGGCCTACCTGAATGCACTTGGCGGCAACGGTGTGCATATCGTTACCGTCAATGATTACCTGGCACAGCGCGATGCCGGCTGGATGGGCAAGGTTTTCGAATTTCTGGGGATGACCACGGGTGTGACGATATCCGGTCAGCCATACGAAACCAAAAAAGCGGCCTATCAGGCGGATATTACCTACGGGACCAATAACGAATTCGGTTTTGATTATCTGCGCGACAACATGGCATTTACTGCCAATGACCGGGTTCAGCGCGATCGTAATTTTGCAATTGTTGACGAAGTCGATTCAATTCTCATCGATGAAGCGCGAACACCGCTGATTATCTCGGGCCCGGTAGATGAGCGCTCTGACCTGTATATAAAAATGAATGCTTTGATAGCCGGTCTGAAGCCCCAGAAAGAAGAGGATGGGCCCGGGGATTATACCCTCGAGGAAAAGCACAAACAGATCTACCTGACAGATGCCGGGCACGAGCATGTTGAAGCATTACTGACGCAGAACGGATTGTTGAGTGAGGGTGAAAGTTTATACGATGCCGCCAACCTGAATCTTATGCATCACCTCAATGCCGCAATGCGCGCATCCCTGCTGTTCCAGAAGGATGTGGACTACATCGTTCAGGACGGCAAGATTGTAATTGTGGACGAATTTACAGGTCGTACCATGCCGGGGCGACGCTGGTCTGAAGGCCTGCACCAGGCCGTCGAGGCAAAAGAAGATGTGCCCATCCAGTCTGAGTCCCAGACACTCGCATCGATAACCTTTCAGAATTATTTCAGGACCTACAAAAAACTCTCTGGCATGACCGGTACTGCAGATACCGAGGCCTTTGAGTTACAGCAGATATACGGTCTCGAAGTTGTGGTGATCCCGACGCACAAGCCCATGATCAGGAACGATATGGGCGACCTGGTGTACCTCACTATGGAAGAGAAGTTTGCTGCCATCATGGATGATGTGCGTGATTGTCAGCAACGCGGTCAGCCGGTACTGGTAGGAACGGCTTCTGTTGAAACGTCGGAGTACCTGTCAGGTTTGCTGAAGAAAGCAAATATCAAGCATGCCGTGCTGAATGCCAAGCAGCATGAAAAAGAAGCGTATATTGTCGCGCAGGCTGGACGTCCAGGGACAATTACCATCGCTACCAATATGGCCGGCCGCGGAACGGATATTGTTCTGGGCGGTAACCTGCAGGTCGAACTCGAGAGTCAGGAAAACCCGACAGAAGCTACCCGCAAGGCGCTCACTGAAGAGTGGAAAAAACTTCATGCTGATGTGATTGCGGCTGGTGGTCTGCACATTATTGGTACTGAAAGGCACGAATCCCGGCGCGTGGACAATCAGTTGCGTGGTCGTGCCGGGCGGCAGGGTGATCCGGGATCAAGCCGTTTCTATCTGTCACTGCAGGATAACCTGATGCGCATCTTTGCATCAGACCGTGTGGCAGGACTGATGCAGAAACTGGGTATGGAGAAAGGCGAGGCGATTGAACATCCGTGGGTGTCCAAGGCTATCGAGAATGCACAAAGAAAGGTTGAGCAGCATAACTACAACCTGAGAAAAACGCTGTTGCAGTATGATGACGTGGCAAATGATCAGCGTACAGTGGTCTATGAGCAGCGTAATGAGTTGATGGAAACTGATGACATTACGGACATCATTGATGCTGTCCGTAATGATGTTATCAATTCGATGATCAGCCAGTTTATACCGCCGGGCTCGCTTGATGAGCAGTGGGATGTGCCTGGACTGGAAGAAGCGCTGGCACAGGAATACGGCCTGCAGTTACCGCTAGGGAAATGGCTGGAAGAAGACGATGAACTGCACGAGGAAACGCTGCACGAGCGAATCCTTGAGTCGATGGTTGCTGCGTACAAGGAGAAAGAAAAGCAGGCCGGTGCGGAAGTGCTGCGGCATTTTGAAAAGGCGGTCATGCTACAGATACTGGATAGTGCCTGGAAGGAGCATCTGGGTGCGATGGACTACCTGAGGCAGGGTATTGGCTTGCGTGGATATGGCCAGAAAGATCCAAAACAGGAATACAAGAAGGAAGGATTCGTGATGTTTTCTGACATGCTTGAGCGTATCAAGCATGAAGTCATCGCTGTGCTGACGAAGGTGCAGGTGCGCGCAGAGGCTGATGTCGAGGCTGTTGAGCAGCAGCGGCGCAGTCAGGCGCAGGTCAAGTATCAGCATGACCAGGCAAGCGCCATTAGCGAACCTGAAGAGGCGGAAGTCGGAGAAGAGCAAAAGCCGTTGCCGTTTACCCGCGGTAGCAGAAAGATCGGCCGTAATGAACCGTGTCCCTGCGGTTCCGGCAAGAAATACAAGCAATGCCACGGCAAGTTGACTTGAGTCACACGCTGCCGGACTTGCATCCTGTTACCGGTTTCCGTCTCGGCACCACCTCTGCCGGAATCAAGACACCCGGGCGTCCGGATCTGGTTGTCATGGAAATGGCTGCCGGATCGACCACGACGGCAGTATTTACACAGAATGCCTTCTGTGCGGCCCCCGTCACCATTGCACGCGAACACCTGGGCCAGCAGCAACCTGCTTACTTGCTGGTAAATACCGGTAATGCGAATGCCGGTACCGGTAATGCGGGTAAACAGGATGCCAGGCAGTGTTGTATGGCGCTGGCAGGCTACACAAGTTGTTCGATGCAGTCGGTTTTGCCTTTTTCGACCGGCGTTATCGGCGAACCGTTGCCGGTTGACAAAATCCGTACAAGTTTACCGGCTGCGCTGGGAAATCTGGATGAACAGGGCTGGGTTGCTGCGGCAAGCGGTATTCTGACCACGGACACGGTGCCTAAAGGGGCCTCAAAAACGATAGAACTGGATGGGCAGACAGTCACGATAACCGGTATTGCCAAGGGCTCAGGCATGATTAGACCGGATATGGCGACGATGCTGGCATTCATCGCGACAGATGCTGCAATTGAATATGGGCTGTTGCACGATTGTTTGCTGGCTGCCGTGGCGAGGTCCTTCAATCGAATTACCGTCGACGGTGACACCTCGACCAATGATGCATGCGTTCTGGTTGCAACCGGCAAGAGTATGGCCCCTGAAATCAAAAGCAGCGGCATTAATTATGAAATGTTCCGTGCTGCGGTAATCGACGTTTTTACACTGCTGGCGCAGGCGATAGTCAGGGATGGTGAAGGTGCAACGCGTTTTGTCACGGTGGCTGTTGATGGTGGCCGTAATAGCAGTGAATGTCTGGATGTCGCGTATACGATTGCCCATTCACCACTGGTGAAGACTGCGCTGTTTGCTGGCGATCCTAACTGGGGAAGGATACTGGCTGCAGTTGGTCGTGCCGGTCTACATGAACTGGATCTGGATAACGTTCAGATCTATCTTGATGATGTCTGTATCGTTCGTGATGGTGGGCGTGCTTCCGATTACACGGAAGCTGCCGGGCAGCAAGTGATGGACAGAAAAGAAATTACAATAAGGGTCGTCCTCAATCGGGGTGTTTGTTCTGAAGAGATATGGACCTGCGACCTTTCCTATGATTATGTAAAAATCAATGCTGAGTACCGCAGCTGAGATACATGAAGATATTCCGGAGCAGGGCACCCTGATCCATGCGGCGCTTAACGGTCACCATAATAATTCTGACAATGGACCGGGGCGGGACACGCGATATCCATTCGAGCATACTGATTTCAGTGGTTTCAAACAAGAGTTCATCATTGGTCGCGACAGGTGGTCAGGAAAACAATGTGAATTCGCAAAAGCCGTGCACGGATATATGGAGGATTGCAGCGTGACCCCTGACCCGGGACGCCTTCATGTGGTTGTCGCAGCAATTGTTAATGATCAGCATGAGGTATTGATCAGCAAGCGTCCGGCTAATGTTCATCAAGGTGGCTTATGGGAATTTCCGGGCGGAAAACTTGAAGCAGGGGAAGGTGTTGAGGCGGGACTTTCGCGTGAGTTGCAAGAAGAGCTTGGTATTACACTGACAGGTGCGCGGCCATTGATCCGTGTCGCACATGACTATGCCGACAAGTCCGTGCTACTGGATGTCTGGCGGGTAGACCGGTTTGAAGGCGAACCTGCCGGCCATGAGGGACAGCAAGTCAGATGGGTATCTGTTGACCAGCTGCGTCATTACGAGTTTCCGAAAGCCAACCTTCCCATTCTCACCGCGGTGAGTTTGCCAGCGTGTTATCTGATTACACCAGAGCCTGGACTGGATATGTCCGGTTTTCTTGCGGGTCTTGACCGCTCGCTTTCACGCGGGGTTTCATTGCTGCAATTGCGTGCAAAACAGCTGCCGGGGAACGATTACAGGGCGTTAATCCCTGAAGTGTTGCAGCGCTGCCGACAGGCACATGCCCGCGTGTTGCTGAATTCAGAGCCTGAGTTTGCCAAAGAGTCTGGTGCTGCCGGAGTGCATCTAACCAGTGAGCGGCTGATGACCCTGTCGGTACGGCCACTGGATGACAACTATCTCGTAGCCGCATCCTGTCATAACCAGATTCAGCTGGAACATGCGCAGAATCTGGGAGTCGATTTTGTTGTGCTTTCACCGGTACGTGCAACACCCAGCCATCCGGATGCACGGACACTGGGTTTCTCTGGTCTGCGTGCCCTCACCGAGCGGGTATCAATCCCGGTGTATGCACTGGGCGGGATGCGGGTGGCGGATCTGGCCACAGCTTTCCGGCATGGTGCGCAGGGGGTCGCTGCCATTCGCGGGTTGTGGAATCAGGCGTTAACCGTCGAGGTCGGAGGATGACGGCGGCGTACTTTCATCGGGGATACGATTGCTTTCGTCAAACCAGCTGCCCAGATCAATCAGTTTGCAGCGTTCACTGCAAAACGGGCGCCATGGCTGTTTGTGACTCCATTCAACAGCGGTTCCACAGGTAGGACATTTTACCGTATGCAAGGGTTGACCATTTGTCATATGCAGGCACTATATCGCGCAGCAGGCGAGCTCGAACTCGACGTCTTCGTCAGTCTGTATGGCACGCGCATCCGCAGTCGAGAACTTCATGAAGCGTGCTGTAAAACGATGGCGTCCGCCACTTAGTTCGGCAAAGTAGGGGCGATCGGGCGCCAAAGCGATTCTGACCAGTTGGCATGGACGGTTGGGATCCAGGTTTCTCTGGTATATGCCGCCACTGGCCAGGGTCAACTGCATTGCCATACTGTTTCTTGTTAATTTTAATATAAGCTGGATTGCCTGGCCTATTGCATCGAAATTCCCCAGCCAGTGTGCAAGATCCCGGGTGCGGTCCATTGCCGGTTGCTGGAGCCAGTAATGGAAGGCCGGGACATCAAAGTCACAGGTCCCGCCGGGTATTGCACAGCGTTTGCGAACACTGACAAGAAATTCACTGGCCTTGAGATCATTGGCAATCTGGCCATTAACTCTATGCATGCCATCCATGCGCGCGTGAATCTCGGTCAGCAGGCTGTTGAGCTGGGCATGATCGACATCTGGATTCTGTTCGTGCCGTTTCAAATTCGCCGAGTGCCGCTCCAGTTCCTTAAGCGTTTCGGATTTCAGGTTGGTGTTGCCGAAAATTTCGAGTATCTCGAGTATGCAAGTCAGCGTGGCGCGACTGTCCCACTCGGATTCCCGGGGCAAATGGTAGGCGGCTTGTTTGAACAGATACTCAAGTCGTAGAAAGGTTCTAATTCTTTCATTAAGAGGTTGTTCGTAAAGGATCTTTTTTTGTACAGCCTGCACCGCCGCCTTGTTGGGCGAAGCAGCTGCCTGACTGTTGTTGTCAATTCCGGCGCGTTCCTTCGTTGTTGATGTGCTTGAACTAGTGGTCATGTGTGATATCCATATAGCGCCTGTGAAGTTTCTGGATTTGTCCGTCGAGGTCGCTCATGCCCCGGTCATTGACGATAATATCATCAGCGGCGGCGAGTCGCGTATTTCTGTCTGTCTGTGAACTTATGATGACCATGATGGCATTGTCTGACAGGCCGTCCCTTGCGGCAACCCGTGAGAGCTGTTCTTTTTCGGGGGAATCGACGACCAGTATTCGGTCAACCAGATCAGTTTGCCTGGTTTCAAGTAGCAGGGGGATTACTACGATGCAGTAGGGTGCCTTGATGTTCGCTAATAACACCCTGATACGAAGACGGATTTTTGGATGGAGGATGGCCTCGAGCTGTGATTTCTGAACAGGATCCGCAAAGATTCGCTGCCGCATATAATTGCGATCCAGCCCGCCCTCTGGCGTGAGGGCTTCAGTGCCAAAAGTGGAGATGATTTCATCGAGTGCGGGCTGTCCGGGTTCGACCAGTTCCCGAGCCAGTTTGTCGGCATCAATGACAGGTATTCCAAGGGCATGGAACCCGTTCGCAACAGTCGTTTTGCCGCTGCCGATGCCGCCGGTCAGCCCCACGACCAGTGTATTTCTGTCACGTATTGCCGGTGATTCTGTATCAGCTTCGTTCTCGGTCACGTACACATTATTGCAGATAAAGCTGAATAATGTCGTCTCCCCATAACAGAGTCATCCAGCCGGCGGCGGCCAAAAACGGGCCGAACGGCATGGGCTGGCTATGGTCACGACCCTTGATCACTATCAGCAGGATCCCGATACTGGCACCCACCACGGAGGAGAACAGAATAACGACCGGCAGTGCTTGCCACCCAACCCAGGCGCCTATTGCCGCAAGGAGCTTGAAATCACCGTACCCCATGCCTTCCTTGCCAGTGACCAGTTTGAAAAGATGGTAAATTGACCACAGCGACAGGTATCCGGCTGTTGCGCCAATAATGCTTGAGTGACTGTCTATGAACACATTAAAAAGGCTGAGGAACAGACCTGCCCACAATAGCGGTAGCGTGATCGAGTCCGGCAGGAGTTGGTGGTCGAAGTCGATCAAAAATAGTGGTATCAGGGCCCAGGTGAATACAAGGGCCATAATCGTCTGTACGCTGAAGCCGAAATGCAGTGCCGTGATGACTGATAAAAGCGCTGTTACCAGCTCGACAGCCGGATAACGCGGGGAGATCGCAATGCCGCATTCCGCGCAACGGCCCCTGAGAAACAGGTAGCTGATTACCGGGATATTCTCGAATGCACTGATGCGATGATTGCAGTGCGGGCAATGTGAAGCTGGTGTCAGCAGGTTGAATCGTGTTGGCAGCTCGCTTTCCTGGATTGTCTCGCCAAGGTGCTCCCTGCACTCACTTGTCCATGCCCTGTCCATGATAAGTGGGAGACGGAATATAACAACATTCAGAAAACTTCCGACGACCAGTCCTGCCAGGCCCGTGGCAATAATAAAAAACACGGGCGAAGTTTCAAGCAGTTGCAGGATTTCCATCAATATAAGTGGCTGTCTCTGAGTCACCCAACAGGGTGCAACGAAAGATCAGATAGCGGCACCCATCTTGAATATCGGCAGATACATGGCAACGACCAGGCCACCGATGAGGACGCCCAGTATGGACATGATCAACGGCTCCAGCAAACTGCTGAGGGCGTCAACGGCATCGTCCACTTCCTGTTCGTAAAAGTCGGCGACCTTGCTCAACATGGCATCAAGTGAACCCGATTCTTCCCCGATAGCGACCATTTGTTCAACCATGTTCGGAAACAGGCCGGTTTGGTTCATTGCAAATGTCAATTGCTGACCGGTTGCGACGCTGTCGCGCATCATCAATACGGCATCGGAATAAACCACGTTGCCGGTTGCACCGGCGACTGATGTCAGCGCTTCCACAAGTGGAACGCCGGCTGCAAACATGGTGGAGAGGGTGCGTGCATAACGGGCTACGGCAGCCTTGTGCATTATGGGTCCAATGATCGGCATTTTAAGGACCATTCGGTCCAGTGCGCGCCCGAATTTGCGCGAGCGTTTCTTACCTTGGACGAAGGCGACGCCAGCTCCTGCAAAGATGCCGAATATCAGCCACCAGTAATCCTGCATGAACTCCGAGAGATTGACAACAACGCGGGTAAATGCCGGCAGGTCAGCGCCAAAACCTCTGAACAGTTCTTCGAACTGGGGTACAACGAAAATCAACAGGATTGCCGTGACAATGATGGCAACAATGATGACGGCTGTCGGGTAGAACAGGGCCTTCTTGATCTTTGATTTCAGGTACTCTGTTTTTTCCTTATAGGTCGCAATCTTGTCCAGCAGGGTCTCGAGTACACCGGCCTGTTCACCGGCATTCACAAGGCTGATCACAAGGTCATCAAAATAGAGCGGGTGCTTGGACAGCGTGTCCGAGAGGCTGGTGCCGGACTCAACCTCGGCCTTGATTTTGAGTAGCAGTTCGCGCATGCCGGCATTTTCATGACCGCGCCCGATGATTTCGAAAGCCTGAACCAGGGGAACGCCGGCGGACATCATAGTGGCCAGTTGACGGAAAAATACAGCAATGTCTTTTGGCGCGATCTTTTTCTTGCCGGATTTTTTAAACAGTGCGCTTTGCTTTTTGACGGTAAGCGGTTTAATGCCCTGTTTGCGCAGATCGGCCTTGATAAGAGCCGGGTTACTGCCCCGTGTTTGCCCCTTGACCTTGACGCCACGCTTGTCGGTGCCTGTCCAGAAAAACAGGTCCGCCTGCTTGAGTGCTTTCTCCGCCATTTATCTATTCCTTTGTTACACGATCAATTTCTTCAAGACTGGTAACTCCGGCTGCGACTTTTTTCAGGCCGGATTCCCTGAGGTCTGCCACACCCTCCAGTTTCGCCTGCTTTTCAAGCTGCATGGAATTACCCCCCTCCATGATGATGCGTCCCATTTCCTCAGAGACCGGCATGACCTGGTAGATACCTACACGCCCTTTATAACCATTGGTGCACTGGTCACATCCAACGGCACCAAATATTTTGAGACCATCCACCTGGTTTTCCTTGAAACCGGATTTAAGAAGTGCTTCTTTTGGGATGTCGAGTTCTTTCTTGCATTTGTTACACAAACGGCGAGCAAGCCGCTGCGCCATGATCAAGTGGACCGCCGATGCGATATTGTAGGGGGGGACGCCCATGTTTGCCAGACGTGTCAGTGTCTGCGGTGCGTCATTGGTATGCAGGGTGGACAAGACGAGGTGACCGGTTTGCGCCGCCTTCACAGCAATTTCTGCCGTTTCCAGATCACGAATCTCACCGACCATGATGATGTCAGGATCCTGGCGCAGAAAGGCGCGCAGGGCGGTCGCAAAATGGAGACCGGCGACAGGGTTCACATTGACCTGGTTGATACCCATGACATTGATCTCCACCGGATCTTCGCAGGTGGAGATGTTGCGGTCCGGTGTGTTGAGCATATTGAGCCCGGTATACAGCGATACGGTTTTACCGCTACCGGTGGGTCCTGTAACCAGCACCATGCCGTAGGGCTTATTGATGGCCTTGGTAAAGGTTTCCCTCTGGTCTTCCTCAAAGCCCAGGGCATCGACACCCATTTGAGCGGCGCTGCCATCGAGGATACGCAGCACCACCTTTTCACCATACAGGGTTGGCAGGGTGTTGACACGAAAATCAATTGAACGGTTGCGTGACAGGTTCATTTTAATGCGCCCATCCTGGGGTATGCGCCGTTCTGCAATGTTCATACGGCTCATGACCTTCAGCCGCGCAATAATACGCATGGCCAGGGAACGGGGAGGAGAAGATATCTCGTGGAGTACGCCATCTGATCGAAACCGTACACGAAATTCCTTTTCATAGGGTTCCAGGTGAATATCAGATGCGCCGGTATTAATCGCATCCAGTAACACCTTGTTGACGAAACGCACCACCGGCGTGTCATCAATATCCATATCGCCCTGATTGCCATCCCTGTTGTCATCCTCGCCCGAGCTGACATCGAGGTTGTCGAGGTCGGCATCCATGAGCGCTGACATGGTGGTATCAAGTGCTTCCAGGGCAATCTCAATCGCCTTTCGCAGGTGTGTCTCTTCAACCAGCACCGCCTCGGTGTTAACGCCGGTGTGGAACTTGAACTCGTCAATGGCACCGAGATTGGTCGGATCGGAGACTGCGATATAGAGTCGATTGCCACGCTTGAGAAGTGGCAGTGCATTGTGCTGCTGAATCAGTTTTTCGCTGACTATCTTGGTCGGTGCGTTTTCCATATCCATCGACGTTAGATCGAAAAGCGGAACGCCAAATTCCTGTGAGCCTGACCAGGCGATATCGCGGCTTTTTAGTATTTTGTTTTCAACGAGGTAGCTGACAAAATGGGTACGCTTCTTCAGGGCCGTTTCATGGGCCTTGGTGGCTTCTGCTTCGTCGAGCAGACCGTCCATGACCAGTCTGCGTGCGAGACCGCTGAGGTGTGCTGTGGGGTTAGTCGTGGCCATGGATTATCGCACTATGGAAGTAATGATGTTTAAACACTGTGATCCCAGTCATGTTCTCGATCTGCGGTTAGCAAACTCGCGTTTCCCTCAGGCAAAAGTACAGTAAATCTCAACATTGTCAATCAGACGCAATCGCCATTTGCTTGATATATAAATGAAAAGCAACATTTCTCCGGTAAGGACACGAAAATCACTTGTCCTTCAGTATTTCGACTCCCGGGTATGTTTCTTTAACCGCGCGGGTAATATCTTCCACACTGGCAGCCTGACTGTCCTTGTACCAGAAAATTTGCAGGTGGGTTGGGTAGTTAATAATGGTGTGCAGTTTGATAAAGATGCGCGGGCTCCAGAATTTTTATTGGCGGTATTGGCGGCCAAAATCACCGGGTATTCAGGCTGGTTAAAGCATCCAGATACTTTTTTGCAATCAAGGACCAGGAATAATTGTTTTCAACATAAACCCTGGCTCGCTGCCCCTGAGCCACTAGATCTCGCGGGTTGTCCAATATGGATCCAATTATTTCCCGATATTCTTTGCTGTTGCCCGGTGTAACCAGATAACCGTTCTGACCATGCTGAATTGAATCGGTTAGCCCTTCGAGTCTTGACGCGACAACAACACAGCCATGAGCGGCCGCCTCCAGCACTACCAGTCCAAAACCCTCCATGTCTCCTTCGATCTTGATGTTGGGCTGAATGAAGATATCAGCAGTGGAGAGAAGCAGTTTCTTGTCCCTGTCGGACACTTCGCCGATAAAGAAAACACGCTTCTGGAGGTGATTGTTTTGAATTGCCGAGAGAATATGTGCTTCTTCTTTTCCTGCACCTGCAATAATGTAGACTATATTCTCATCCAGCGTACTGGCAACGTTATTGATAAACCAGACGACCCCCTTTCTCTTTACGAGCCTGCCAATCGTTAGCAGTATGCGGCCTTTAATCTCTTTCCCGATCAGTGTCTCCAGTTCATGGTGTGTAAATATTTCATCTGGATCTGCCGGTGCAACCCCATTCGGGACAAAAACAAAATTTGACTCGGGTATGCCGCGTGAGACGCCATGTTGAATTGTTTCATGACCAACGGCAATGAGTTTGTCCATATGCCGGATAAAAATATTTACCCATAGTTTTTGATAGATAATATTTTTATATGTCAAGTCGAGCCCATGGATAATACAGGCGACTGGTTTTCCGGTAACCAGTTTCAGCAAATAGCCTGTGATTCCAAGCACACCATCGCCCAGAAGAACTACGTCGTAGTTGCGCGCCGAGATTAATGCCTTGAGTGTCGCATACGGCAGGAACAGGAGGAGAAACCACTTGCCTCTGGTGTTTGCAATTACGTCGACGTGACATATTCCTGAGAGGGCTGTCGCGATTTCGAAATTCTGTTTTTCTATCCCGCCTACAACTGGTGGATATGTCCTTGAGATAAACAGAATATTCATTCCGACCGGTTAATAAGGGTAAAATTTTGATAAATACTGCATGTAAAATCCATGTGCGCGATTATACGATCTGTGCCAGATTAAAAATCCATCAGTTGCAATGCCTGGCTACTGTTTTTCCAGTACCCAGACATACCCCGGGAATGCCCAGTAGGCAACCTTCAGAAGTGTACTCGCAAGTTTTGATTTAAGGCTTCCCGGTGGGATCATGTAGTCAGTCATGTATTCTTCCGATTCAACGACCAACCTGGCAGTGTAGTCAGTACACTTGAAATTTTTTACAAGTTTCTTCAGGCCCCAGTAGCTGAGATGCTTTTCATGGTAGTACTTTCCCTTGCCGGCCAGTCGTATATAAATGTGTGCCAGGGGCCTGGGGAGTACCGATAACAGCGGAAGATTATAGTGGGGTTCGTTCCACATGAGTCTGTTGCCGGCAGAAAAATAGCATACACCCTCCGGTTTGAGAACACGGTGGATTTCGTCAAACATTTTGTACGGGTTCGGTACGTGTTCATAAACGTGTGAGCACACAACAACGTCAAAAGTGCTGTCGTTGTAAGGGAGGCTAAGGGCGTCTGCTACTTTGAATTCTAGGTTGGTCTTTATGTAATGTTTTTGCGCATGTGCGATCGCATGCTCATCAATATCGATGCCTGTTACGTGGCCAAAATAATCTGCCAGATAGTTGTCGATGATTCCCGCAGAGCCACCAACGTTCAACAAGTTACAGTTTGGCAACGGCCTGGACAGATAATCATCCAGGACGGTTACCATGGTGCACGCTTTTCTTTCCCGGTTTTCAACATCGAAAACATAGGGGCTGTTGATCGAAAAACCATACTGATAGCCTCGACTCAAGTTTTTTCCCCAGGAAAATATTGACACAGCCCGGTGCGTGCAGCACAAAACGTATTTGTATTATTGCTTTGTTCAGTGTGTGTGAATGAGGTTGGAATGCTAGGGTTCATCATGTGTTTTATCAATAATTATTGTGGGTGGGGCTGATTTGCCCACCCATAGTCATTTAGCGTGTATTCCTGTTTTCCGGATCATTGTATACAGGGAGCAGATTTTCCTGTAACCCCTTTCATACCATCGCGGATGCCCAGGAGAATGAATTTGCGTTGTTGTGACCTGTGCTTGTTGTAAAAGCCGAAGTAGATGAATGTAAATAAAAGTTTCGGAATGTTAAAAATTTTCCACGATAACGGGATATAGTCTCTTTTCTGGAGCAGGATGCTGTTTCTCGCCAGATAGTAGTGTCTCATTGGTGACCTGTAGGGCATGCTTCTTTTTCCGAAAAACCAGTAATAACAGATATCGTCACCCATATGATGGGTGAGCCTGGTTTTGTTTGTGGCAAATAATTTGAAGCCCTTTGCTCTGGCTCTGAAGCACCAGTCAGTCTCGACATGGTCTATGAACAAGGTACTGTCAAACTCGCAAATAATCCCGAAGGCTTTGACTGATATTAATGTGCCTGAACTATTGAGACCATCAAGCTCAATTGCCAGTTGTTTAGTGGGGATTTTATCGGGTTTGATTTTTCCAGGGAAAAATAATAATTTCATTTTATGCAATTTTAGCAAGCTGTTATCTCTTGGATCATAGAGTGCTGGACCAACAGCAGCTACACGAACACCTTGCTCCTCTATAGTTTCGAATGTTGTTTCAAGGCAGTTGATCATGTCGCTGGGAGGGATGCTGTCGTGGTCAAGCGTCAAGATATATTTGACCGCTGTGTTATTTTCAGTTATGTGCCGGATCGCTGTATTCTGCGCTTGGGCGATGCCCAGGTTTTCAGGCAGCTTTATCAGTTCAACAGAGTTCATGTTCTGGACAAGCTGGCCCAGAGAAACCAAGGTTGATTGTGAAGAGCCATTATCAATGATTACGATAGGGCATTGTGCAGTTAATGAAGCAAGGATCTTTCGTAAAATGATCAAATCAGGGTTGTAAGATACAATGACAGCCACTGTGCTAATTGATATGGTCTGACTCATAAGTAATTCCGGGAAGCAGCGGTGGCAGTCTAGTCCTGTATGGATTTCTTGTCGTAAAGCAATATTGCTGCCAGCAACGTAGCATTGCGTAGGAAATTAGCTCTACCCACTTCCCCGCTGATAACGCTGACCAAGCTTCTAAATTTTGAAGATTTTAATGAGTCAATGTAATTGGATAAAGCGTCCGGAATTGTAACATTATTGGCGGAAAGCCTGACAGTAGCGGCAATCGCCTGTTTTGCCGAGGCCGTGAAGTTTTTTTCAATAATGTCGAGCGCTGGTTTAATAGCAACGATCTGGCGAAGTGTCTTCATGGAAAACCTTGATTCAGAGCCAAGAAGGTTTTTATCATGTTGCCTGTATAGCACG
>Ga0210074_1000086_pt1 | contig 41446 bp, 32 predicted proteins | sample China_Galinas_Co_FD_184860 | JGI IMG/M metagenome (GOLD analysis project Ga0210074, IMG submission 184860) | Wetland microbial communities from San Francisco Bay, California, USA, that impact long-term carbon sequestration -... | ecosystem: Environmental > Aquatic > Marine > Wetlands ... | reverse complement strand
GTCCATTGCTTAAATCTGAATTTGATAAAGAAATAATTTATTCGGAAGACAAATCTATCATTGATATTCTTGGACATGCTTCTTCATTTCCATTTGGCTCAGAGAAAAAATTAATGATAGTCAGGGAGGCAGAAAAAATAAAGGATAAAAAACCGCTGAAGGTTTATGCAAGTTCGCCTGTGGATTTTACAGTCCTGGCTTTTTTCCATAACGGCGCAATAACAAACCTGAACTCTGAACCCTTTAAAACTCTTGGTGCAAGCGGATTTCTTTTTGAAGCAAAGGAACTAAAGGGTAAATACTTAATCTCATGGCTAATAAATGAAGCAGAAGAAAAGGGGAAAACTCTACCTGAAGAAAACGCGCAGATACTGGTTGATATTGTAGGAGAGAACCGGAGTATGCTCGAAGATCAACTTGAAAAAATCTGCATATTCCTGAATGAGAAAATAGAAATATCAATTGAAACGATTCAGCAGGTTTCATCTGAGCTAAAGCAATTTAACATTTTTGATCTGCAAAATGCGATTGGATTAAAGGACAAAGAAAGAACTTTTTCAGTTGCGAATAATCTTCTCGATAATGGAGCCGAACCGACTTTTATAATCTCAATGTTGACCCGTTACTTTACGGGACTGGCAAAAATCACAGAGTTGAGAAGCAAAAACATTCCCGATAGAGAAGCAGCAAGAATAGTAGGAACGCATCCATACTTCTACACTAATTATGTTAAAGCAAGAACTCTCTATTCCGATGAAAAGCTTGTTGAAGTTTTTCGTTCTTTGTTGAAAGCCGATGTATCCGTTAAAACAACATCTTCGGAAGATAAAACAATCATTACTCTCCTTATTGCCGAAATACTGCAATAATTAATTTCATTCTTTTCAAAAAAGCAATCATTTTGGTTAATTTGTAACTAATTTTGTGAAACAAATTTCAACCAACACAGGTATAAAAGCGGCTTAATGGATATAAAGCTCCGTGAACTTTCTGACGAAGAGCTGATTCTTGAGTTCCAGAAGAACAACACGGAAGATGCATTCAACATACTTGTTCAGAGATATAAAAATCCATTAACAAATTTTGTGTTCAGATTTTTAGGCGATTATGAATCTTGTAATGATGTGGTTCAGGAAACGATGATTAAAGTTTACAGGTATAAAGATTCATACAGTTCAGTGGCAAAATTCTCAACCTGGATTTACACAATAGCCGGTAACCTTGCACGCACAGAATACAGAAGACAGAGAAGAAGAAATATTTTTTCGATAAATGATTACGGAGAAGAGCACAAAACTTTCGATCTGCCGGATGAAAGTTACAGACCGGATGTTGCAACGGACAGCGGAATAAAAGATGAGATAATTCAGAAAGCTTTATTGAAAGTAAAAGATACATACAGAGAAGCAGTAATCCTCCGGGATATCCAGGGAATGAGTTACGAAGAAATTTCTGAAATACTCGGAGTAAACGAAGGAACGATAAAATCAAGAATAAACAGAGGAAGAGCACAATTACAGGAATTGCTTAAAGGCATTTATAAGGAATAGGTTAGAAAATGGAAAACGATGAAAAGAAATATGAAGATGTGATTAAAGCATTAAAGGGATTGCAGGAAGTTAAAGCACCAGCAAACTTCGAAGCGGACCTTCAGCGAAGAATTAATTCAGAGAAATTTCCAAAAGAAGCAAAGAAAAGTTTTTGGCAAAACATACTTCTACCATCCAGATTAATTCCTTCACTTGGATTGGTTGCAGCTGCGATGGTAATCTTTATTGTTGTTGATACAAACTCTGAAGAATTGGACAATCCTTTCTTAATTGAACCGAGAGTTAGGGAAGATATTTTTGTGGTAACAGATTTTGAAGAGTTTGAAGCAGAAAAAGAGGAGACTTCAAAACAAAAATCTTTTAAGGAAGATCAGCCCGTAAAGAAAAATGAATCTGTCCTTGGTAAAAGAAGAGATGAAAGTGGATTAAAATCTTCCGATGATAGAGTAGTTACAGGAGGAGAAAAATCAAACGAGGTTGGGGTTTTAATGGATGAAAAAGATGTTCCGGTAGATCAGGATTTAGATAACGGAGTTTATGCCACTGAAGAGTCAACAATTGTAGATTCTCTGGCAGCTCCTCAGCCAACTACAACTATGCGGGCAAGTTCTGAATTATTAACCGGACAGGTGATCTCAAAAGAGGAATTGAATTTCCGGCAGGTGCAGTTAAATGAAGAACAGCAAAAGGCAGTTGATGAATTGAAAATTCAGACGCAGTCCAACGATAAAACTGGTAAAAGTCGAAAATAGGTCAGAATTAAAGCTTTTGAGAAAGATTTTATCCGAAATTTCCTCACCGAAATTTTCTTTTAATTTCCTGTGAATCTTTCTATATTTAGCCCTCAAATTTGAAATAAATGTTTAAATAATAAGGATTTACAGATGAAAAAAGGTATCCATCCTGAATACAGGCCAGTTGTTTTTCAGGATCCGTCTTGCGACTTTGCGGTTCTTACAAGATCAACATTAAAAGCTTCTGAAACAATAAAATGGACAGATGGTAACACTTATCCTCTTGTAAAGTTAGAAATTTCCAGTGGTTCTCATCCATTCTTTACAGGAAAGCAAAAGCTGCTTGATACTGCAGGGCGTGTTGAGAAATTTCAGAAGAAATATGCAACAAAAAAGTCCGAGAAAAAATAACAAGGACTTTATCGATTTCTTTAAAGCCAGTGTTACTGGCTTTTTTTATTTGTAAATAGTGCTGAACTAATTACGTTTGCTGCGTGTTGAATAAATTATATATTCTAAACAAATGAACAAAAAAAATAAGACAATTATAATAGTGGTAATCGTGCTGATTCTGCTCTTGATTATCTTTCTTCCAAAATTGATATCCTCAGGTGCCAGCAATCCATCTGGAATGATGAGTGGAAGAAACGCAAAAATTCCTGTTAACGCTCATATAATTAAGTATCAAGCATTGAGTGAAATTATTAATACAACAGGTAGCGTGCAGGCAAATGAAGAGGTTGAATTGCGTAGTGAAAGTTCTGGGAAGATTACGAATATTCTATTTAAAGAAGGAGCTTTTGTTAATAAAGGTGAGCTGCTCATTAAAATTAATGATTCTGAGCTCCAGGCACAGTTGAGGAAAGCAGAATCGAAAGTAAAGTTAGTCGAAGATAGAGAAAAAAGACAAAGACAGCTTGTAGAAAGCCAGATGATAAGTCAGGAAGACTATGAAAGCACGCTTAATGATCTTGAAGCAAGTAAAGCTGAATATGATCTTTTAGAGGCTCAAATTGATAAAACAGAATTACGGGCTCCGTTCAGTGGAATAATCGGACTACGGGAAGTTAGTGAAGGCAGCTTTATAAATACTTCAACGGTAATTGCTCGTCTTCAAAACCTATCTAATTTAAAAATCGATTTTGCCATTCCACAGAAATACGCACAGCAGGTGAACATTGGAGATGAACTTGTTTTCAAATTGAGTTCAAGTGATTTTGAGTATAAAGCAAAAATTTATGCAATCGAACCTAAAATTGATCCATCAACTCGAACATTAAAATTAAGAGCTATCTGCACTTCATTATATAAAAATTTATTTCCCGGTGCATTTGTTAATGTTGAACTCAAATTGAAGGAAACTGAAGATGCCATATTGATCCCTTCAGTCTCTATTGTTCCTGAGTTGAAAGGACAATCGGTTTATCTGTATAATAGCGGAACTGTTTCTCCAAGAAAAGTCGAACTGGGAATAAGGGAAGAAAACAGAGTACAGATTGTTTCCGGTTTATCCGAAGGCGATACAGTTATTACTTCAGGCATTCTTCAAATTAGACCTGGTGCTCAGGTTAATATCACAGATTTTAATTAGGAAAAAGCTGTAATGAGTCTTTCTTCCACCAGCATTAGAAGACCTGTATTATCCATTGTTATGTCAATTGCAATCATTGTGTTTGGCATTATAGGATATACCTATCTCGGTGTTAGGGAATTCCCATCTGTCGACCCACCTATAATTACTGTGTCTACAAATTATGTTGGTGCAAATGCCGATGTAATTGAAAGTCAGATAACCGAACCACTTGAAGAATCAATCAATGGAATTGCAGGAATAAGATCACTAACTTCTGTAAGTAGAGATGGAAGAAGCACAATCACTGTTGAATTTGATATTGATGTTGACCTTGAAGCTGCAGCAAATGATGTGCGAGATCGTGTGTCGCGTGCACAATACAACCTTCCGCCTGATATTGATGTTCCGATAGTTGCCAAGGCAGATGCTGATGCTTTCCCGATTGTATTTTTGGGGGTTCAGAGCGATACAAGAAACTTACTGCAACTAAGTGAAATGGCTATCAATGTTTTTAAAGAACGTATGCAGACAATTCCCGGTGTAAGTAGCGTGCAGATTTGGGGAGAAAAAAAATATTCAATGCGCTTGTGGCTCGATCCGGCAAAACTTGCAGCGTTTGGACTTTCGGCTGTTGATGTACGTAATGCACTTAGTAGAGAAAACATTGAACTTCCGTCAGGGAGAATTGAAGGAGACAACACAGAACTTTCTATAAGAACGGTGGGCAGACTATCAACTGAAGATGAGTTCAACGATTTAATAATTAAAGAAGATGATGGCGGAATTGTTCGTTTAGGAGATATCGGTTATGCAAAACTCGGACCCGAAAATGAAAGAACTATTCTCAAATGGAATGGTGTTCCGATGGTTGGTGTGGTTTTAATTGCTCAGGCTGGTGCAAATAATATTGCTATAACCGATGAATTTTATAAACGCCTTGAGCAAATGAAAAAAAATTTACCTGCTGATATAACTACATTAATAGGATTTGATGTAACTACATATATCAAAGAATCAATTACCGAAGTTGAGCAAACTATAGCAATTGCATTTGCACTCGTTGTGTTGATTATTTTTTTATTTCTCAGAGATTGGCGTACAACGATTATTCCTGTTATTGCGATACCCATCTCTCTTATTGGTGCTTTCTTCATAATGTATATTGCTGATTTTACAATAAATGTGCTTACGTTACTGGGAATTGTGCTGGCAATTGGTATTGTCGTAGATGATGCAATTGTTGTTTTGGAAAACATCTATACAAAAATTGAAGACAAGATGGAACCAATAGAAGCAGCAAAAAAAGGTTCCGCAGAAATATTTTTCGCAATAATCGCTACAACAGTTGCACTTGCTGCCGTGTTCATTCCGGTTATTTTTCTGCAGGGTTTAACCGGCAGGTTATTTAGAGAATTCGGAATTGTGATAGCGGGGAGTGTAATAATATCATCATTTGTTGCTTTAACTTTAACTCCGATGCTCAGCTCAAGAATTCTGAAACGGAGAGAAACCCATAACCATTTTTATAATATAACAGAGCCTTTCTTTGTAAAAATTAATTCTATCTATAAGAATCATCTTACGATTTTTATGAAGCATAAATGGGTTACTTTTCCGGCAATTGTTGTGACTGTTTTAATAATTTGGATTCTCTTCAAAAATATTCCCTCTGAATTGGCACCACTTGAAGACCGAAGTCGTCTTACCTTCTATATTACTGCACCAGAAGGTGTGACGTTTGAATATATGGATCATTATATAGATAATTTGGTGAACGTGCTGCAAGAGAAAATACCGGAAAGTGTTGGAATCTTTTCAGTTACCTCACCAGGTTTTGGTGCATCAAGTTCTGTTAATTCAGGATTTGCCGGGGCAATTCTGGATGTTCCTGATAAAAGAGAAAGAACACAACAACAAATTGCTGATGCGATAGCCCCGGTTGTTGGTGCACTGTCTGGTGCAAGAACTTTTGTACTTCAGCAGGAAACCATTGGTGGCGGCCGGCTTGGAGGTTTACCGGTTCAGTTTGTAATTCAGGCACCTAATTTTGAAAAACTGGAAGAATTCCTTCCAAAATTTTTAGATGAAGCCAGAAATTATCCGATCTTCACTATAGTTGATGTTAATTTGAAATTCAATAAACCCGAATTAAAATTAAGCATCGACAGGCAGAAAGCAAGATCATTAGGAGTTTCGACAGCAGATATTGCCCAGACAATTCAGGCAGCATTCAGTGGGCAAAGATTCGGATTCTTTATTAAAGATGGAAAGCAATACCAGGTGATCGGGCAGTTTTCCAGAGAAAACAGAGATGCCCCAATCGATTTGAAATCTACCTATGTAAAAAACAATAGAGACGAAATTATTCAGCTCGATAATGTTGTTTTTACTGAGGAACAGAGCGCCCCACCTCAACTTTACAGATTTAATAGGTACGTATCTGCGACAGTATCAGCTGGGCTTGTACCCGGGAAAACTTTAGGTGAGGGGATAGAGGCCATGTATGAAATTAGTGACAAGGTTCTTGATGAAACATTTGCCACAGCTCTTGATGGTCAATCAAAAGAATTCCAGGAAAGTTCATCAAGCTTACTGTTCGCTTTCATACTTGCACTCGGATTGATTTACCTGGTCCTCGCAGCTCAGTTTGAAAGTTTCAGGGATCCATTTATTATTTTATTTACTGTTCCGCTTGCTCTTGCCGGTGCGTTACTTTCTCTCTGGTATTTTAATCAGACTTCAAACATATTTAGCCAGATTGGAATTATTATGCTGATTGGACTGGTAACGAAGAATGGAATTCTTATTGTTGAATTTGCCAATCAGAGAAAAGCGGCAGGACTTGAGAAAACCGAAGCAGTAATCAGTGCAGCAATCTCCAGGCTTAGACCAATTCTTATGACAAGTCTTTCTACAGTTTTGGGTATTCTTCCTATTGCACTTGCTCTCGGTGCAGGTTCTGAGAGTAGAGTTTCGATGGGTATTGCGGTTATTGGCGGATTGATCTTCTCAACTTTTCTGACATTATTTGTAGTGCCAGCAATGTATTCCTTCTTATCAAGGAAAACAGCAACTGTCAGCAACATAACTGAGACAGATTTCAATCCCGTTTCTGCTAAATAGGTAAAAGTTTAAAAATTATTCCTTTAATAATTTGCATAAAAGTTACAACCCTGATTACGCTGTGACCTAATTCCTCTTAAACTAATTTTTTACCTTCGTTTCCCTTTAGCTATTAAATCAAATATATTTAACTGACATTCTAAATCTACTTTTATCCAGTAGCCGTATCCGGGTTCTAAACTATTTGCTGTTTGGTAACCTACCCCTGGCACATATTTATAAATCGGATAGTTGATCTGTCCTGGAGGGGTAGTTGTTAATGATGTTACAGCCACCGTATCTTCGAATCCACCAATTATATTCCAACCAGTCGTAAGAAATATTGGAAGATGTGGAACTCTTTCAACTCCATCTGTCGGCCACTCATCCCCTGTATTATAAGTTTGAACACCTGAATTTTTCATCCAGTATCCCTCTCCAGGAGTTGTGATATTCGTTTCAGTATAGCCTGGACCATAAGAGTATTTATACACTGCACCAGTGTGATCCATCCACCAGTTGTCAATTCCCATTCCGTTAGGATTTATTCCCGGTACAGATACCATATTCCAGCTATCAGATACTGAAACAGATAATTGAAATGAAGTAGGTATTCCACCATTTGTTGTTCGAAGAATTATTCCATACTCACCAACTGCCCAACCCGTATTTGCATCTGTGAAAAATATCGAAAACAATCTGGTATATGGCGTCCCGGTTAATTGCAACGTCCAGTTTACCCCATTTGTTGTTTTATGTATTCTGCCGGTATTGGCATCCAAATTATCCACTACCCAACCTGTGTTTTGATCAATAAAATAAGTACCCTTCAAATCAGGAAAGGATTGACCAGAAATCCAATTGATTCCACCATCTGAAGTTGAAAATATTGTCCCAAAATTTGGATATCCTGGAGGTCCTTCGAGATTTAGCCCAATTGCCCAGCCAATATTTAAATTAATAAATTGAACTGAGAAAAAATCATGTGACGGTATTTCGATTTGAGAATTCCAATTTGATCCGCCATCAGTTGTTTTAAATATTTTACCGAAAAAAAGATCTTGCCCAGCTGTCCAACCTGTGTCCTGGTTTACAAAAAATACTGATTTAGAATAGTTACCTGGCCCAACTGATTGTGTTAACCAATCCGCACCACCATTGGTTGTTCTTAAAACATTGGAACCAGCCGCAATCCATCCGGTATTTTGGTCTATAAAAAAAACTGAATATAAAGTGCTATTTGTTCCACTAGTTTGAAATCCCCAATTTATTCCCCCGTCTGTACTTTTAAGAATTGTACCATTTAAACCTACACACCATCCAATAGTATAGTCTGCAAAAAAAACTGAATACAAAGAGTTATTGGTACCGCTCGATGCAGAAATCCAATTAGCTCCATTATCAGTTGTACTTAATATTGTACCGGAATGACCAACAATCCACCCGCTATTTTGATCAAAAAAGAAAACATCGTTAAGTGTATTAGTTGTCCCGCTTGTCTGCAGGGTCCAACCATCCTGAGAGAATGTAATTGTCGTGAGAAAAGTGAGGACTAATAAAGAATAGATTATGTTTAGTTTCATTTTAACTTTTTCTCCATGATGAATTTTTTTTACTAGAACCTGTCCTCCGAAGATTTATCGAAGGAGGATCATTTTTTTTGTTTGAACAAAATTTCCTGCCTGAAGTTTATATAAATACATTCCGGAAGCAAGAGAAGATGCGTCAAACTCAACCTCATAAACACCGGGTTGTTTTTCTTCATTAACTAATGTCGCAACCTCGTTGCCAAGTACATCATAAACAATAATTCGTACGGACACGCGATCGCGTGTCCGTACATTTGGAACTTCATATTTTATTTTGGTTGTCGGATTAAACGGATTAGGATAATTCTGGTATAGCACAAACTCCGTTGGAGTAAAATCAACCACAACTTCTATTTCGTTGGAGTATTCAAACATTCCATCAAAGTCAATTTGCTTTAGGCGGTATTTGAAAACTCCTGTGGTAACATCTTCATCTGTAAATGAATACGATTTTGGTTCTGTAGTAGTTCCAAATCCCGGAACAAATCCAATTGTTTCCCACTCATTGTCATTCTGAGCGGAGCGCAGAATCTCAAACCCAGAGTTGTTTGTTTCTGTTGCTGTTAACCAATTTAGTCGAACGGCTGAATTTAAAAATGAACCACTGAAATATTTAAGTTCAACTGGTACTACATTGTCATAAGTAACAATAAGTCTTAAACTAATGCCGATATAAGGATCATCAATATGATATTCGTTTGAATCAGCCATAACTATATTGAATAGTATCCCTCCGAATTCATCTTGTAAGAGAGCTGTAACACCAGGAGGTAAAGCACACTGTATTGTTACTTCTGTTGATGACGGGTCAGAACAGTACGAAATATGATGTTCTTTTACACCAGTGTATGGTAATTCTCCAAACCTGTAATCGATCCAAGTAACATTTCCACCAACTGGAAGGTCAAACCAACCACATAAAATTGGTCCTCCCCAGCCACAACAAACATCCGGTGGGATAGCAAATTCACCTAAATGTGCATCTATACCATCGGTGGCTGTTGAATCTAATCCAAATGTTAATTCCCAATAACCATTATTAGGGGGTATAGCATTATCATACATCAAAAGATCTATCATCAAATCTGCCTGTGGATAAGCAATAAATGATAATAAAAAAAATAGTGAGGTTGTAAGTCTTTTCATTTTTCCCTCTTGATAAAAAATCTTACAGTTAACCGAGAAACCATTTGGTGTGCGGTGTGTTGTTCTCTTCCTATCAGATAGTAGTTAAAGTGTGATATAGGAAGAAACACGAATGTAAATGCCCTCGACATTAGAATTTCTACTTGTTTGATATGCATAAATTAAAAGAATGGAATTAAGAGTCAAGTATTACAAAATTTACTTTTATTGCCAATCATCAAGTGTTGACAAATGAATCCAACATATTCATCCAAAAAATGAGGTAGTAAGAGCTAATTTGAAGCAGGATGCGGTGTCATTTCTTCCGAGAATCTTATCTCAAAAAGTGTTAAATTTCAAAAAAATAAAATGAAATTTATATGCCTATCTGTATTTTTGAGGACGAACAATACCTTAATTTCGAACCGTTAATCTATTCGCGTCCAGTCTATGATTTGGTCTGCGGGATGACCACCCTTAAGGAGAAAATCATCCGTGCTTTTCCAAAAGAAAAAACAGTGCTTAAATGCCGGAATTATCTTGAACCCTTCGTTAAAGTTGAAAATCCAAAGTGTAAAGTAAATCAATTTGAAAATGATGATTATCTTTTCATCAATGGAAGAATTGTTGCTCCTTCAAATCTTAAAAATGTGTTAAAGTTGAATTTAACGGAAGAAAAAGCTTTTGTTTCAAAAGGAGTAGTCCTTGCAGCGAAGATTTCAAAAAAGAGAATCAAAGATTTATCATTAGATAAAGTTGAATTCATCGATACAAAACTTTTCAGTGGTTTCCCATCAATAGAGGTTGATATCTCAGTTGCAAATTATTTATGGGATCTGGTTTATTTAAATGGTAAAGAAATACAGAATGATTTTAAGATTTATGCAAAGAGTAAATCTTCTGCAAAAAAGAAATATGCAGGGGTGAATTTTATAAACAAGAAAAATATTTTCATTGGTAAAAATGTTGAGTTAAAACCCGGTGTAGTTCTCGATGCATCAACCGGACCAATCTATATTGAAAAGAATGTAACTATTTTTCCGAATGCAGTAATTCAAGGACCGTTTTACATTGGCGAATCATCTAAAATAAAAAGCTGTGCAACAATATATCCGAATGTAAGCATTGGTAAAGTGTGCAAAGTAGGCGGTGAAGTTGAAGATACAATTATTCATCCATATTCAAATAAGCAGCACTCAGGATTTTTAGGTCATTCATATCTCGGAAGCTGGATAAATCTTGGTGCTGATACAAACAACAGCGATCTTCAGAATAATTATGGTACAATAAAAATTCAGGTAAACGGAAGACACATCGATTCAGGCAAGCAATTTGTCGGATTGATGATGGGTGATCATTCAAAGACAGCAATTAACACGATGTTTAATACCGGAACTGTTGTTGGATTTTCGAGCAATATTTATGGTGCAGGTTTTCCTCCAAAATATATTTCGTCATTTGGATGGGGCGGCTCTGAATCAATGAAAGAATATAAACTCTCAAAAGCCGTAGAAACTGCAAAAGCTGTATTTAGCAGGAGAGATAAAAATTTCGCTATTGAAGATGAAAATTTATTTGAGCATATATTTAATCTAACGAAAGAAGACAGAACGAAAAGAGGTTATTAGTGGAACAGGAAACGAAAAATGAAGAAGTGAAAATAGAGGCCCATTCTATTAAAGATTTATACCAGGGTGTCCGCGGTCTTTCCATAAAAATTCTTAACAGGATTGACCGAACGGATGCTTACCTTGAAAGAATGCTAGATACTGAAATGAAAAGTACAGAACTAAATGGACCTGATAAAGCATTACTTTATGAAATTGTCCATGGTGTTGTAAGATGGCAGGGCAGACTTGATTGGATATTAAACGGATTTTATAAAGGAACTTTTTCTAAAGCTATTCCCAATTTAAAGAATGGGCTTCGTGTAGCACTTTACCAGGTTTTATTTTTAGATAGAGTTCCAGATTACGCCGCGGTTAATGAAGTAGTTGAATTTGTTAAAAAACTTCAGGGACAGAAACCCGCAGATTTGGTTAATGCTGTTCTTAGAAACATTATTAGAAATAAAAATTCAATAAGATATCCCGATCCGGATGAAGATACTGTTGGTTATTTAACTGCTTATTATTCACATCCTTCATGGATGGTTAAAAGATATCTGGCAAGATTTGGTAAGGAAGAAACTGAAAAACTGCTAATAGTGAATAATGAAAAACCATATTTAACTCTCAGAATAAATGGACTCAAGACAAAACCAGAGGAATTTAAAATTCTTCTTGACAGTGTTGGATTAAAATATCATCAGGGTGCTTATTTACCCGAGTTTTTTAAACTACAAAACCTTACAAACATTACTGCCTGGGAATATTATTCAAAAGGATATTTCAATATTCAGGATGAAAGTGCAGGACTTGCATGCAGGCTACTTGATGTTCACGAAGGTCTTCGTGTACTCGATATGTGTGCAGCCCCTGGTGGAAAAACCGCTTATATTTCAGCATTAATGCATTCGAGGGGAGAGGTTGTTGCGCTTGATCGTTTTGAAAGTCGATTGAAACTGTTAGAGAGAAATATGAACAGGTTAAGTGTTGACTGTGTGAGAAGTGTAACTGCCGATGCACTCGAATATAAAAATCTGCCTTTTGACCGTGTGTTGGTTGATGCACCATGTTCAGGCAGCGGAACCCTTTCTAAAAAACCTGACATTAAATGGAGACGGGATTTATTTGATATTCGTGACCTAACAGTTTTGCAATTGAAACTTATTAATAAAGCTGCTAGTATGGTTAAAGTCGAAGGTGTTGTTGTTTACAGTACTTGCTCAATTGAGCCGGAAGAGAATTTTGAAATCGTGAAGAAATTTTTAGAAGAGAATCCAAATTTCAGATTTGAAAGTGCAAAAGGAAAATTCCCTGATGAAATAATTGATGAGAACGGATGTATTCAAACTTTGCCTCATGTCCATAAAACAGATGGAGCTTTTGCAGCAAGACTTGTCAGGGTTTCCTGAATATTTTAAACAAAAAAAATCTTTAATCTAAATTGTAATGCTTGACAGATTTGCCGAATACCTTAAGAATGCCAGGTTAAAAAACGGATCAACAATCCAGCAAATTGCTGCTAAAACCCGCATCGATATAAAGTTTCTTGAAGCAATTGACAGCGGAAACTTTGGTTTCTTACCAGATTTATATGTGAAAGCATTTTTGAAGCAATATGCAAAAGCTATCAATCTGGATGAACAGGATACTATTAAGAAATATGAAGCCGCTCTCGAGGGAAATTTTACAGAGGAAGAACCAAAATCACTTCTTGAGCAGAAGGTTGAAATAACCAGTCCCCAACCACCTAAGGAAAATGAAAAACAAATTCAGATTTATGATGGCAGTGAGCAAACCCCAAAACCAAATGTCAAATCATCAGATTTTCAGAGAACTATCAGGATACTTATCTACGTATCTGCATTTGTTTTAGTCGGAGTTATCATATTCTTTTCCTTCTTTAACAGGAGTTCAAAGATAATAGTTGAAGAGCCGCCGTATGATAAAGTTCTTGAAGAAACAAAAGATCGATATCAGATTAAAGAGGATGAATCTCAATCCGAATCAGATTTAGTCAGTGCTGATAGTCTCACGCTGCAGATTGTGAATGCTAATACAGTTGATTCAGCATGGGTTATGATAATTTATGATGATTTAAAGAAAGAAGATTTTCTTCTCTATCCTAAAAATTCCAAAACAGTTTTTGCTAAAGATAACTTCAAATTTACACTTGGTAATTCAGGCGTAATAGAATTAGTACTGAACGATGATTCACTGAAATTTGATGGCAGAAGGGGATCGGTTCGACATTACGAAGTAAGTGTAAATGGAATTCAGCGATTAAATTCTCCACCTGTTCTGGAACCAAAATAAAATGTCATCTTCAATCGAGAAAAAAATTGAAGCACTCCGTGATAAAATCAGGGAACACGATTACAAATATTATATTCTCGCTCAACCGACTATAAGCGACCAGGAATATGATAAACTGCTGAAAGAATTAGAATCGTTTGAAGAAAAACATCCGGAATTAATAACTCCGGATTCTCCAACGCAGAGAGTTGGGAGTGACCTCACCAAAGATTTCGAACCTGTTGAACATAAAGTTCCCATGCTCAGTCTATCAAATACATACTCTGAAGAAGAGCTGTATGATTTTGACAGAAGAGTGAGGGAAGGCTTAAGTGAAAATGAAAAGGTTGAGTATATTGTAGAACTAAAGATTGATGGTGCATCCGTAAGTATTACTTATGTGAATGGTTTTTTGAAGACAGCTTCTACGCGAGGTGATGGAACAGTTGGTGAAGAAATAACCAATAACGTAAAAACAATAAAATCTGTCCCATTAAAGATTAAAAAGGATTCTTCAATTTCTTACAAGCTGAATGACTTTGAAGTGCGTGGAGAGATTTTTATGAATTTAAAAGATTTTGAGAATCTAAATAAGGAAAGAGAAAAAGCAGGCGAGAAAACATTTGCCAACCCACGAAACTCTACTGCAGGCACATTAAAATTACAGGATCCCAGGATAGTTGCAAAAAGACCATTAAGAACATTTGTTTATAATCTTATCAGTCCTGAAGATAAATCGAAATCGCAGGAGGATAATCTATTAACGCTCCGGAAACTCGGGTTCAGGGTAAATAGTAATTTCAAAAAATGCAAAAGTATAGATGAAGTTCTTGAGGCATGTCGGCATTTTGAAAAACTTAGAGAAAAGTTGGATTACGAAATTGATGGTGCTGTAATAAAAGTAAATTCGATTGATCAGCAGAATAAACTCGGCAGCATAGCAAAAGCACCTCGCTGGGCAGTTGCATTTAAGTTCAAATCCAAGCAGGCTATAACCAAAATCAAATCAATAACGTGGCAGGTAGGAAGAACCGGAGCCATAACACCGGTTGCAGAACTTGAACCAAAATTGTTAGCAGGTTCAACAATAAGCCGCGCGACACTTCATAATTTTGATGAGATTGTTAGGAAAGATATCCGGGCGGGTGATACCGTTATAATTGAAAAAGGTGGAGATGTTATTCCTAAAGTTGTTCAGGTAGTATTGGACGAAAGATCTTCGGGGAGTAGAAAAACAAAGCCACCGGCTAAATGCCCTGCTTGCGGTACTAAACTATTTAAACCCGAGAGTGAAGTTGCATACTATTGTGAAAATATAGAATGCCCCGATCAGGTAAAAGGAAGACTTGAACATTTTGCTTCTAGGGGGGCAATGGATATTGAAGGCCTGGGTGAATCTTTGATCGATCTGTTTGTCGATAAAAATCTTATAAGTACGTACTCAGATATTTATAATTTGAAGAAACACAGAGACGATCTTGTGGCGATAGAAAGATTTGGCGAGAAAAGTGTAACCAATCTTTTAATATCAGTAGAAAAAAGTAAAGAAAAACCATTTGATAAAGTCTTGTTTGCTATAGGTATAAGATACGTGGGTGCAGGTGCCGCAAGAAAACTTGCCGCTCACTTTAAATCTATTGATGCCTTAATGAAAGCTTCAGAAGAGGAGATAACAAAAGTTCACGAAATAGGCGAAAGTATAAGTAAAAGTGTTAAAAAGTTCTTTAACGATCCCCACAACAAAAAAATAATAGATGAATTGAAAAAGGCTGGATTAAAGTTTAGTTTTACTGATAGCAAATCTGAGGATGTAAAAGATAACTTTTTTAAGGGTAAAACCTTTGTACTTACCGGAAGTTTATCATCATTCTCACGCGATGAGGCTTCTGATAAAATTATTGGTTATGGTGGAACAGTGACTTCGAACGTTAGCAAAAACACGAATTATCTTCTTGCAGGTGAAAAAACGGGTACTAAATTAGACAAAGCAAATAAGCTTGGTGTGAAAATTATAGATGAAAATGAATTTCAAAAGAAAATTAAAGAAGCAGAGCAGGCATGATTGATAATTTAAAAGAAAAGGCTGCTCGGTTCATTATGAACAAAAAAGTCCCGGGTTCTGAATTTAGCCAACGAAATTTTTCCTCAATATTTTCAAAAACGTATTCGTTTCTTATTCTTATGCCTGCAGACGACGCTGATTTTAAATATGTATTCCCGATACTCGACTACCTGAGAGAACAAAGAAAAAATATTGTTGTTATGACTTACGATTTCAGGGTGAGCCTGCTTCAGCCATATTTTAAGACTAATGCTGTTGAACATGGTCTAAAAGATGAAACGAAACTTAACCTTCCCGCAAAAAAGCTGCTTGATAAATTAACAAATATGCGATTCGATGTGATAATTGATACTAACCGCGATGAAAATCTTTTTTACAGTTATATAGCAAAGTATATGAATACAAATTTAAAAATCGGTTTTACACGATCCGATTCAGATAAATATTTTAATTTTCAGGTTGTAAGCAAACAGAATGATCCGGAAACTTCATATAAAAACCTGTTGGATTCTTTAAAAATGTTTCAAGGACTTTAAAATGAATTTTGAAGTAAAGAAAGAAGAGGACATCACTATTTTCAAACTGAACGAAGCCAGACTCGACACAAACATTTCAGGTTTGTTAAAAGGTGAGTTTACAATGTTGCTTAAAGTTGAAGGTGCAAAAAAATTTATTCTTGATCTTTCTTCTGTTGAAAGCTGCGACAGCTCAGGACTTAGTGCAATACTGGTTGCAAATAGAATTCTTAACTCAACAGATGGACAAATGAGGATAGCATCGCCATCCGAAAAAGTTTATTCCTTGATTAAAATTACACAGCTGGATAGTTTTTTACCGGTTTGTGCGACAGTTGATGAAGCTTTTAATGAGCTTAAAAAATTAACTTAAAAATTATAACGGATTGGAACTATGCTGAATTGCCGTTACAAAATTCTTTGATGTAACTTTCGGCTTCTAGATAACCCAAACCAAAAGCCTTTTTCAAATCTGCACAACAACCTTCCTGATCATTCTGTTTTTGCCTGATAAGTCCCCTCTCAAGATAAGCCATTCCATGCGCTGGTCTTCTTTGAATAGCAAGTGAAAAGTTTGTTATTGCTTCGTCGGGATTATTTTTCGCCTTCAAACACATGCCCAGATCAAAATAGGCTTCAGAATTATTCTTCTCCTGATTTATGTAAGCCTTAAGGTTTAAAATTGCGTTATCAAAATCATTCAGATTATAATAAGCAAGTGCGCGGTAATAGAATGCGTTTGGGATTGTCATTTTTAGGTTTATTGCTTCTGTAAAGTCGGTAACGGCGCTTTCAAAATTCTTCAATTGAAGCTTAGTTAAACCCCTGCAATAAAATCCTGTAGCATCACTTGAGTTGGACTCCGTTGCAAGACTGAACTCTTCTAAAGCTACCATGTAAGCTTGATCAGTAAAATTTTGAACACCGCTTCTGATAGAATGCTGCACTTTAGTATTATTTATATTTACGTAAGTTTCAAACCTGGAAATTTCGTCGTTAATTTCTTTTGATGGAAGTGAAGTTTTGGTTTTTGGGATGATTGGCTCGGTTAATTTATCTTTCACATCAGGCACAGTTTCTTTTTTCGCCTCCTCTTCGTCATCCTGCTCGCTAACTTTTTTCTCGATCATTTTTTCGAGCTCGACTTTTTCCCGCAAGGAAAGTTTTGGATTGAACTCTTTATTGCCTCTCTTCAGGAAAAGTATCAAACCATAAATTAACAAAGCCAGGGCTACTATTCCTAGTATATAAAGCATTCCAGCATCCAATTTTAATTACTCAATATTGAAAAAATGATAATCACTTTAATATTCCGACACAAATTTAGATAAAATTCCATATTTTTTCAGTAAAAGATATAAAAATCTTTGTGAATCCAATATTTAAAACTTATCGAAATAATCATCAAACACCTGCTTTTAAACCTATATGATTCTAATTGCCAGTGAAAATTTATACAAAATATATAAAACGAAATGCCTGACATTGACCCCACTTTAAAAATGAAGTTTGAAAACATAAAACATATTGTCTCAGATATAGATGGCACATTACTGAACGATAGTGGCGAATTTGGCAGTGAAAGTAAAAAACTACTTAAGGAATTAATGAAAATGGATATTACAATATCTTTTGCTACCGGCAGACTGCATTCGGCTGTTACGGAATTAGCAAAGGAAGTTTCTTTGAATGGGTATATCATTTCACTCGATGGTGCAGTAATTAAAAACTATGGTAATGACGAAACTTTTTACGAGTCTTATTTGAAAAAATCACTGGTAAAAAAAGCAATAGCTCTGGCAGAGCAATACCTCGTAAATATAGTTTTGTGCCACTCTTCTACTATTTATTACACAGAAAATAATTCAATTATCCCATCGTTGTTGAGCAAATACGGAGCATCGTATACAAAGATTGAATCATATAATGAGTACATTTCTGGTGCACTGGAAATTGTGTGTTCAAGCGATATGAAAGATTCAATTAAAGAAATGCAGGAAAAGTTCACCTTTCCGTATACTTTTGGATGCAGCACATCTTATTTTCGAAGTAAGAAAAACGAAAATATTTTTTATCTTGAGATACGAAAGACAGGCAGTTCGAAGGGTAAAGCAGTAAAAAGAATACTAAATTATTTATCTGTTAAACCCGAAGACACAGCAGTTATTGGTGACTGGTACAACGATATATCGATGTTTAAAACAAAAGCAGTTAAGGTTGCGGTTGCAAATGCGATCCCAGAACTTATAAATGAAGCTGATTTTGTAACATCCCGGACCAACAAAGAAGACGGTGCTGCCGAATTCTTTGAGTTGGTGTTAAAACATAAGAGGAATCAGAATGGCTAAAGAGGAAAATAATAAACCCGGTTCGGGATTATTCACTAAAATATTAATGGGTCTTATAACAACTTTGTTGATCGTCTTTATGTTTCCTAAAGGCGAATCTATTGAGTTTGAAGTATCTGAGGGATCAGTCTGGCTTTATGATGACCTGATAGCACCATTTAGCTTCCCAATTATGAAAAGTGAAGAAGTTTACCTTGCTGAAATTGAGGAAGCCAAAAAAAATGTTTATCCGGTTTTTCTTGATGAGAGTACAAATAAACAAAAGAGTGTTGAATCGCTTACGAATTATAATTCGTATTTAATTGAAGTGCTTGATGAAAGTATTGAATCAAAATCAAACTCGATTACAAATCCTACGTTTTTAAGTACACCTTCTTTTTTGACACTTCAAAATCTCCGCATTCGTGAACGAAATCTGATAAAATCAGGATTAACACTTAAAAGTTTTTTTAATACTGCGGCTCTGGCTATTAAATCTGTATCTTCAAATGGAATACTTAGTGTTGAATCCAATGTTAATATGCGAGATACAATTGCGGTTAGGAAAGGCACCTTCGATACTATTGAACCAATAAATAAAAATATTTTTTATGATCAGGCTAGGAGTCAATTAAATAATTGGGTAAAAAGCTCATCGTTCTCCGATGAGATACAATCTGCACTTTCTGAATACACACTTCATTTTTTATTGCCGACACTTGTTTACAGTTCCGAGCTTACTGAAGAAGAAACAGTTCAGGCACAAAATAATGTCTCCAGGTACACTGGAATTGTGAACGAGAATGAACGTATCATTGCAAAGCATGACAGAATAACAAAAGAAACAAAATTAAAAATTGAATCATACAAAGAAGCCAAAGGTGAACTGATAGGCGGTGGCGCAATAGTGCTTCAGGCAGTTGGCAAGTTCTTCCATATCGGATTGATATTTTCTTTGCTCGTTACATATCTCTATTTATTCCGAAAAGGAATATTCTATGACAATCAAAAACTTTTAATGTTTGCGATTATAATACTCTTTGTTTCGTTTGTAATTTTTCTGATCAATCAGGTTACTATACAGGCACCACTTCAATTTCTTATTTTCATTCCTGCTGCTTCGATGCTGTTAACAATAATGTTTGATTCCAGGATTGGATTTTATTCAACTGTAATCATAACTCTTGTAGCAGGTGCTTTAAGAGGAAACGATTACACATTTATGGCTATGAACTTAATTGCCGGGGGGATTGCTGTTTACTCAGTTCGTGATATAAAGAACCGTTCACAGATTTTCAGGTCATTTTTGTTTATTCTCATTGGTTATCTTCTTTCTATTTTCGCTTTTGGGTTTGAGCGGTTTGCACCATTTAATATTTTACTGATAGAATCTGCATTTGCGACTACGAATGCTTTGATCAGTCCGGTACTCACCTATGGATTATTGATATTCTTCGAAAGAATGTTTAAGGTAACAACTGATTTAACATTACTTGAACTTTCAAATTTTGACCGACCCCTGTTGCGGGAACTTGCTCGTAAAGCCCCGGGCACATTCAATCATTCAATGACGATGGGGACAATGGCAGAAGCTGCCGCAGAAAAAATCGGGGCTAACCCGTTGCTTGCCAGAGTAGGTGCATATTATCATGATGTTGGAAAGACAATCTCACCACAAAATTTTGTTGAGAACCAGCTTAATAATCAGAATGTTCACGAGAATCTAACGCCCGAAGAAAGTGTAAGTATGATCGCCCAGCATGTAAAAGAAGGAATAGAGCTTGCAAAGGAAAACAATCTCCCTCAGGAAATAATCGATTTTATACCGATGCATCATGGGCAGATGACTATGTCATTTTTCTATGAAAGAGCTAAAAAATTATACGGGGAAGAAAAAGTAAATATTGATGATTTCAGATACCCGGGACCAAAACCAAATTCAAAAGAAACAGCCATCATTATGCTTGCAGACGGTTGTGAATCTGCTGTAAGATCAATTGATGATCCCGATTCACAAAAAGTTGAAAATGTTATTGACAGTATTTTCAAATCACGTATCGAGGATAAGCAGCTTGAGGATTCTCCAATTAATTTCAAAGACATAAAAAGCATGAAAGAGGAATTCCTGAAGATACTTCTCGGTCAGCATCACAGGAGAATCAAATATCCAAAGCAAGATGAAGTGGAAAAAGGAATTCAGGCTGATAAAACTTAATGGATATTTTCTTACGGGAATATCTCGCTTCGCTTAAGCTGGAAAGAAATCTTTCCGGCAATACTATAGCCTCATACAAAAATGATCTCTCATCGCTGCTTAACTTTTTAAAAGACGCAGGGATTGATGATCCATCAAACATAACCACAAAACATTTAAATGATTTTTTTGGAATGCTGACAAAACTTGGCTTAAGCAGCAGATCAGCAGCAAGATATTATTCCTCGGTGAAAGGATTTTTTGGTTACCTGTTTTCTAACGGATATATTAAAATAAACCCGATGGAAAAAATATCCGCACCCAAGGTAAGTAAAGCTCTACCGAATGTTCTCAACATTAATGAAATTGAAGGTATACTTTCCCAGCCTGACACAGGTAAAAAACTTGAGTTAAGAGATAAAGCTTTGCTTGAAACGTTTTATGCCTGTGGACTTCGTGTTTCCGAACTTATCACTCTTAAAATATCCGATCTATTTTTAAATGAAGAGATGATAAGGGTTTTTGGCAAAGGCTCAAAAGAAAGATTTGTCCCGATTGGTTCTTCTGCAATTAAATGGATTGAGAAGTATTTGAAAAACGGCAGACCATTGCTTGAGAAGAAAGTAAAGAGCCAGCACATTTTGTTTTTAAACAGCAGAGGCACAAAATTATCGCGAATGGGTGTCTGGAAAATCGTTGACAAATACGCAAAACTTGCTGGGATAAAAAAGGAAGTTCATCCACATACATTCCGTCATTCATTTGCAACCCATTTGCTTGAAGGTGGTGCTGATTTGCGCGCAGTGCAGGAAATGCTTGGACACGTGGATATTTCAACAACGCAAATTTACACGCATATTGACAGGGACTATATTAAACAGGTTCACAGGGATTATCATCCGAGAGGTTGAATTCTTATCTTTAAAGCAATCAAATTGAAAATTGATAATCGTAATTAAATGATTTCATCCCCTCTAAAAATATTGTCAATAATTCTTGTAGTCCTCGTGATAGCAGGTTGTAATGATGCACGTAAAAGTGAAAAACAAATCCACACAGATGAGACTAAAGACACTCTATCTACAATCAACAAAACCACTTTTCTTTTCTTAACAGAATGGTTCGATAAAGCCGGAGTTTATAAATATGACTTTGAAAAGAAAAAATACTCGCCCGTCTGGTGGCACCCGAGAGAAAATGTAGCTATGCTTATTTACCAGCCGGGTAACTTTCCTGCATACTTTTTAACATCCGAAAAGATAGGAGAGAGAGCAAATTTTCCATTTTTCAGCAGACTCAAACTTTTCATCATCTCACCGGATTTATCTGAAACCAAAGAAATTGATGAGCTCGGAAGCGGGCTTCAATTCACAGCGCGATGGAATGATGATGACAACCTCGAAGTGATCTATACTTCGGTTGATAAAACTATAGCTTCATATGTAAATCAATACACAAAAGTTTATGATCACTACGGAAAATTAATAGACAGCGACATAAGAACATTCGATATACAAAAAAGCGGATTTCCGCAATTACTTCCTCCAAAGAATTCCACTATCTCTCCCACAGGTAATTACGGTGTTTCATTCAGAGAGGATTCGTTGTTTTTAAAATCATCGAGTGTTGACAGTCTCAAATTCATCGCGGTTCTGAAATTGAATCTAAATAAAATTAAGTGGAGTGATAAGGAGCGTTATCTATTCATATCAACTTTGAATCTTGAAAAAGAATCTATAAAGACAAAAGACCCTGAGACCTCAGAATTATTCATATATTCGCTATCAGCAGATTCGGTTATCAGCAGGTTTGGCGGCGCAGGTGTAAAAAACTTTTTTAGTTTAGATGATTTGCTAATTTTTGATGATGGATTTGGTAATAGTTCGGTTATAAATATTTACGACTTAAATCAGAAAAATATTATTGATGTTATTAATCCAAAACAAGGATGCGGACTCGTTTTTATTCCACAATTATAAAATACTAGGATGAAAACATACCGAAGAATAATTGACTACGTATTGCCTTACTGGAAGAGACTGATATTCATTTTTTTCCTTTCAGTGCTTTATGCAGTGATGAACGGATTGTCAATTTATCTTGTAATTCCGTTACTCGATACACTTTTCCAGGAAGGGGGAGCGAAGCAGACAACTGAAACTTCGCAGCAGATAGAAAAGGCATCATCGTGGCTGCCGAATTTTGTAAATGATTTTAAAGAGTCAGTTACTGATTGGTTTACAAGCTTTGTTTATAACGGGGATAAAATTGATGTCCTTTTAAAAATTTGTATTATAATTCTTGTAGTATTCTTTCTGAAAAATCTTTTTGGCTATCTGCAATCAAATTTTATGTCGTATGTCGAGTATGCTTCAATGAACGATTTAAGAGATGCTGCATATAAACATCTTCACAAACTACCAATCGGATATTTTAAAACAGAAAAGGTCGGCAATCTCATTTCGCGATTTACGAATGATGTTAATCGTATCCAGGATAGTATTTCTGCAACATTCGGCAATCTAATTAAAGAGCCGCTTACAATAATTGTTTTTCTCTTCATTGCAATAAGTATTAGCTGGCAGCTAACACTATTTGCATTCATTATTTTGCCATTATCAATGCTCGCAATTTTATGGCTTGGTAGAAAAATCAGAAGACAGAGTTCAATTGTTCAGAGAAAAATAGCGGACATTACAAGTGTTCTTCAGGAAACTATATCAGGTGTTAAAGTTGTTAAAGCTTTCGGTATGGAAGAATACGAGAATAAAAAATTTCTAAAAGAGACGGGCACTTATCTAAAAGAAATTGTACGGATCGTTAAAATCCGGAATGCCACTTCACCTTTGACAGAAATGATAAGTATCCTAGTTGGTGCTGTTATTATTTATTACGGCGGAATACTTGTGTTGCAAAATTCGACGATAACGGCAAGTCTTTTTATGGGATTTTTACTTGCTATTTTACAAATGATGAAACCCATAAAAGAGCTAAGCACTGTTAATACAAAAATACAGGAAGCGAGTGCGGCTGCTGACAGAATATTTGAAATACTTGATATTGTCCCCGATATAAAAAATTCAGAAAAAGCAAAAACACTCAATTCATTTAACAGCAATATTAAATTTGACAATGTTAGCTTCAGGTATGAAGATTCTGAAGATTTGGTACTTGAAAATATTAATTTTGAAGTAAATAAGGGCGATATAGTTGCACTTGTTGGTCCGAGTGGCGGCGGCAAATCAACTTTAGTAGATCTTATTCCGAGATTTTATGATCCATTCAGCGGAAGCATTTTTATTGACGGTGAAGATATACGTAACTACACTATCGAATCATTTCGGAGTAAAATGGGAATTGTTACACAGGAAACATTTCTTTTTAACTCTTCGATAAAAGATAATATTGCCTATGGTCTTGATGATCATCCTTTTGAAAAAATAATCGAAGCAGCTAAAGCAGCAAATGCACACGAATTTATTATCCAGTCCCCCAATGGCTATGACACGGTAATTGGTGAAAGAGGAGTAAAGCTTTCTGGTGGTCAGAGGCAGCGTTTGACAATTGCCCGTGCAATTCTAAAAGACCCTGATATTATGATTTTTGATGAAGCAACTTCAGCCCTTGATAATGAATCTGAAATTCTTGTGCAGGAAGCAATTGAAAGAATGATGAAAAACAGAACAACATTTGTTATAGCTCATAGGTTAAGCACAATAAGAAACGCAACAAGGATTTTTGTAATTGATTCGGGTAAAATAGTTCAATCCGGCACTCATCAGCAACTTATGTTAATGGAAGAGGGTCTCTACAAAAAACTTTATGAAATGCAGTTCAGAGATTGATAATTGTACTTACAATTAAATAGAAAATTAACACAACGGAAATTTTTATAAATGAAACTTGAAAAATTTGAGCAAATAATAAGAATTGGAATTCTTGTTCTTGCAGGCAGTCTTATGTTTTCACTTTTTGTTGCCCAGGCTGTTGCTATTCTTTTGATTCTTTTCTGGCTTATTAAGCTAATTGTCTTCAGAAAAGCCAACCTTAAAAACAATCCATTCACTTTTCCTTTTATTGCATTTGTTATTGTAAGAACCATATCTGTTTTTGTTTCAACCAATTTTTCTCAAAGTGTGCAGATACTAAACAAGGAAATATTCTTCTATCCTTTGTTTTTTATCATTGTTGATTGCTTCCCGATTGAAGATAAAAAATACTTTAAATGGTTCTTTGCAATTTTGGTTTCTGCTGCTGTAGTTTCAAGCCTGTACGGATCAATTTCAGTTCTGATAGGTGTTACACATCGTGCTGCATCAACTACCTCTGGCTTTTATACCCTTGGGACTTTCTTAACAGTGGTTACTGCTTTTCTACTGGTTATCGGTAGTGACAAGTATTTCATCCCATCAAAGGTAGTTTGGCTTTTTTCTTTAATTATCATTGTAGTCGGAATACTATTTACTTTCAACAGGATTCACTGGGCATTAATCATTCTGATATTTCTTGTTTTTGGTGTATTTCGTGAACGAAAATTCGTTCTGATTGTTTCAGTAATAGCCGCAGTCATCATAGTTACTATTCCTATGTTCAGAGAAAGATTATTGGACATTATTTTCTTCTCAAGAAATCTGTCAGACAGAGATGTATTATGGCAAGGTGCAAGTATGATATATTCAGAGCATCCTATATTTGGATTTGGACCGTTGACCTTTAGAGAGATTTTCCCTCTTTTTGAAAAACTGGTTGATCAAAATGTTTCAAGCTGGCATAATGATTACCTTCAGGTTTATATGGAAAGCGGGATAATCGGACTGCTTACTTTTTTATGGCTTGGATTTTCTGTCTTCTATTGCACAATAGAAATATTTCTTTCAAAATTTGTAGATAGTTATAGTAAGGATTTAGCATTTGCATTGATGCTGGCGATGGCGGGTTTTTATGCTACCGGTATCGTTGGGACATTCATTTTCAGCCCGATAACTGCTTTGCTGTTTCAAATGTGTCTCGGAATACTTGCGTTGACTTATCGAAAACTAAAATTAAAAAAACAATTAGATTCTCAAAACTTAAGCGAGTTAGGAATGTAATGAACTCAGAAGATAAAAATAAAATTATAAAGCAAATTAAAAAGACATCATCAAGCTTCAACCAAAAAAGCAAGGAGCTTGCGATAATCCTTGCTGCCGGACACGGTAAAAGAATTAAATCCCAGCGCTCAAAAATGCTGCATAATATCTGGGGTGTTCCTACTGTAGAACGGGTGAACAACGCCTGTGCATCGGCGGTGAAAGGAATTAACTCTATTATCGTCGTTGGAATAAAAGCAACTGATGTTTTAAATGTTCTGGGGAAAAGAGAATACACAACTTATGCTTATCAGGAAGAACAGAACGGAACCGGTCATGCTGTCCAGGTTGCGTTAAAAAATGTTAGAAGTTTTCCTAAAGATGGAATCGTTTACGTTCTGCCCGGAGATATGGGATTAATAGATGCGGACACGCTTAAAAAATTACGAAAAAGTTTTGTTGAATCAGAGGCAGATATGATTGTGCTCACCGGTATTTTCAAAGGAGATCCAAAAGATAATAGCTACGGAAGAATTATACGTGTGAAAGCGAGCGATCCGGCTGATATGTTCTCTCAGCAGGATGATGGGAAAGTGATTGAAATACTTGAGCAAAAAGATATTCTTGCTTTGCCGGAAGGGAAACTTTACTTCGCAAACTACAAAGGCAGAAACTATGTCTTTACTAAAAGTGAACTAATAAAAAATAACGAATACAATTCAGGTGTTTTTGCCTTTAAGTATGATAAGCTACGTGAGCTAATCGATAAGCTAAAAAGCGAAAATGTGCAGAAAGAAATTTACCTTACTGATTTGATTTCATTGTTCAATGAGAAAAATTATTCGGTTGCAGCTGTAAGTCCCGAAAGAGATTACGTGGTGATGGGCTTTAATAATAAATCTGTCTTAAAGGAGATGGAAGAAATAGCACGGACAAACGTTTACACAAAATTAAAAGACATAATTGAAATTGAAGACCCGGATGATTTCTTTATTCATGAAAATGTTGTTGAAGATATATTAAAGTTGGATAAAAAACATACCGTGCTCGATATTACTATTGGTCGTGGCGTTTATATCGGAAAGGATGTAAAGCTTAATCTGAATTTAACTTTTGGAAAAAATGTTTTTGTGGATGGAAAAGTTGTATTTGGGAAAAATGTTACTGTCAGCCAGAACGTTCATCTTTCCTGTTACCCGGGACAAACACTTAAAATAGGAAACGATGTGCAGATCCTTTGGGGCGATATTGTTAAAGGTAACATTGTCATCGGCGACGGTTCACGAATTGAATCCAGCGTTAATATTACGGGTAGCGATGAATTCCCATTACGGATTGGGAAAAATGTTATAATAAAAGGAACCTCTTACATCTTCGGTTCAAAGATAGCTGACAATCTTTTCATAGAACACAGCATACTTGTGAAAAAGAAAGTGCGTGCAATGAAAAATAAAAAAGGAAAAATTCAGCCTGTAAGATATTTCGTGCCTGAAAGTGAGGGAGAAAAAACAATTCAAAAATTATAAATAAAAAAGCTCTCCAATTGAAGAGCTTATCTAAAAATTTGTTACGATGACTACTTGGCTTCAGCTTTAGATGGCTGTAACTTGTTCAGGTGTCTCGTTAAGCTGGATTTTTTTCGTGAGGCAGTGTTCTTTTTAATATGTCCTTTTATAGCTCCTTTGTCCAGAACACTAACAGCTTCTTTGTAAAGCTTTTCAGCATCTTCCTTATTCGTTGTCGACAATACTTTTTTGACGCTGGACTTAATTTTTGAAACACTACGCTGGTTAACTACTCTTTTTCTCTCGTTCGTTCTGTTTCTTTTCTTAGCTGATTTATGAGTTGCCATTAATTGTAAATCCTTTTTATATAACTAAAATTAACTTCTTTTTGTCAAAATTTGAGTGCCAAATATAGGCTTTATGGGGTTTGAAATCAACCTAAGCAGGAGTAACTTTTGCGTGCGAATTCAAGTGGATTTTAATATTATCGCGTTGAGCAAAGTCAAAATGTGACGACCAGTTTTCGATTTCGCTCAAACTAGTTATTGATTACTTTTATGCTCAAAATCAACGAAATATATCATTCAATTCAAGGAGAAAGCACTGCTGCCGGAAAACCGTGTGTTTTTGTCAGGCTGACTTACTGCAACCTGCGCTGTACTTACTGCGATACGGAATACGCTTTTTATGATGGGAAGGATTTATCAGTTGGACAGGTCATAGATGAAGTAGAAAAATATAATTGCAAACTTGTTGAAATCACAGGCGGCGAACCGCTTGTTCAAAAGGAAGAATGTCTGGAATTGATGAAGAGGCTTTGCGAACTCGGTTATGAAGTGATGATTGAAACCGGAGGAAGTCTTTCGATAAAAGATATTGATCCAAGAGTTAAAATAATTATGGATTTAAAGTGTCCGTCAAGTGGAATGGAGATGAAAAATCTTTATGAGAATCTGCCGTATCTTAAACCAAAAGACGAGCTAAAGTTTGTAATCGGTAATCGTGAAGACTATGAGTGGGCGGTAGAGCAAATTAAAAAATACAATCTTAATGGTAAGTGCGAAATGCTTTTTTCTATTGTGTTTGGTGTGCTTGAGCCTGTTAAACTGGTTAACTGGATATTAGAAGACAAACTTGATTTGAGATTCCAGCTTCAAATGCACAAATTTATTTGGGATCCTCAGGCAAAAGGCGTGTAGTATTTTTTATTTATGTCATTCTGAATGAAGCGTAGCGAAATGAAGAATCTCTACGTTCATTTTAAGACTCTTCGCCGAACTCATGATGACAGTTCTATTTAACAAACAAAAAATTTAAACAACAAGACAACTCGTAAATGAAAATAGCAAAAGAATTCAGATGGGAAATGGGACATAGACTGCCTGAGCATTTTGGCCAGTGCAAAAACATTCACGGTCATTCATACAAAATGCTGGTTGAGTTTGATGGTGAACTCAATAAGCAAGGAATGATTATTGATTACTATGATGTAGAAAAAATTATCAATCCAATGATAGAAAAACTCGATCACGCTTTCATGGTAAACAAGGATGACAAAGTTGTTTTAGAATTTTTGGAAAAAATGAATTCAAAAAAAGTTATTGTTGAATTTCAATCTACAGCAGAAAATATTTGTCTTTATCTACTTAATGAAATTGAGAAATATCCATTACCGAAAAATGTAAATGAAATTAAAGTTCGCGTTTATGAGACGGCACAAGATTATGCTGAAGAGAAACTGAATTTACGATGAATAAATTTGCGATGCGGAAACCCAATAAAGGTAAGCTTAAAACGAGGGGTAAGAGAAATTATAAAGCCTTTAAATCAAGTCAGAAAAAATTAAATTCAACAATAGAGTTTTCCCGTTTCAAACTCTATATTGAATATGAGGGCACACGATATTCAGGCTGGCAGAAGCAGGAAAATGCAAAGACAATTCAGGGAGTAATAATTCAAGCAGCCTATAAAATTTTTGGAAATGATTTTCTCGATTTACAAGGTTCCGGAAGAACTGATAGTGGAGTGCACGCAATTTGCCAGGTGGCCCAACTCGATGTAATAACTGTTCTGGCTCCTGAAATAATCAGAATGAAAATCAATGACCTGCTTCCTCACGATATTAGTATTCTTGAAGTGGAAAAAGTAAACCAGAACTTTCATGCAAGACACGATGCAAAATCAAGAAGTTATCTTTTCCAGATTTCAAGAAGGAGAACGGCATTCGGGAAGAATTATGTGTGGTGGGTAAAGGACAAGCTTGATTTTGATAGAATGAAATCGGCATCAACGCTGTTCATAGGTATGCACGATTTTTCATCTTTCTCAGACGATGATCCTGAGGAAAAATCAACAAAAGTACTTGTTGATGATATTCAATTGAAGGAAGAAGGCGATTTAATTTTAATAAGAATAGTCGGTTCTCATTTCATATGGAAAATGGTGCGAAGAATAATTGGGATTTTGGTTGAAGTTGGAAGAGGAAATAAAAACGAAATCGATATTCAAAAATACTTGGATAAAAAATCCAGTGAACCTGCAAAGTTCACCGCACCTCCATCGGGATTGTTTCTGGAAAGAGTAATTTATGAGAACGAAATACTATCGAAAGAGTTTAATCCTGTAATAAAAATCTGAAATGATTATTTAACCATCTTTTCTAATCTTAAAATTTCGTCTCTTAGTGAAGCTGCTCTCTCGAACTCAAGGTCTTTAGCAGCGTTACGCATTTCTTCTCTCAACTGATCAATAAGATCTTCCTTCTGTTCTTTGTTCATATATTTTAATACAGGTTCTGCAACTTTAGCAAATCCATAATCTACTTTGTCATCTTTTTTTCTCATCTCGGCAAGAGAAGTTGAAGCGAGTATTTCATCTACACTTTTATATATTGTTGCAGGGATAATATTGTGCTCTTCGTTATACTTTTTCTGTAACTTCCTTCTCCTGTTTGTTTCTCTTATTGTCTTCTGCATTGATTGAGTTATTACATCACCGTACATAATTACTTTTCCGTTTACATTCCTTGCTGTTCGTCCTGCGACCTGCATCAAAGATCTTTCACTTCTCAAAAATCCCTCTTTATCTGCGTCAATGATTGCAACGAGAGAAACTTCAGGAAGATCAAGTCCTTCCCGCAATAAATTTACTCCGACCAATACATCAAATTCACCTAAACGTAAATCGCGAAGTATTTCTACTCGTTCGAGCGAATCAATATCACTATGGATGTATCGAACCTTTATTTTGATTTTATCCAGATAGTCGGCTAAATCTTCCGCCATTTTTTTTGTTAAAGTTGTAACAAGAGTTCTTTCTTTTTTGATAACCCTGGTTCTGATTTCATCAATAAGATCATCAATTTGTCCTTTAATTGGTCTTACCTGAATTTCAGGATCAAGCAGACCCGTTGGACGAATTATCTGTTCAACAATAACTCCTCCGCTCATTTCAAGTTCGTAATCGCCAGGAGTTGCACTTACAAAAATTGTTTGATTCAACATTCTCATAAACTCTTCATACATCATTGGTCTGTTGTCTAAAGCAGATGGAAGACGGAATCCGTACTCAACCAGTGTTCCTTTTCTGCTTCGATCTCCGTTGTACATACCCCTTATTTGTGGAATTGTTACGTGTGATTCATCAATTACCAAAAGAAAATCATCCGGAAAGTAATCAAACAAATTAAATGGACGTGAACCTTGTGCCCTGCCATCCATATGCCTCGAGTAGTTTTCTATTCCGGAACAGTAACCAATTTCCTTCATCATTTCGATATCAAACCTTGTTCTCTGTTCCAGTCGTTGTGCTTCAATGTATTTTTCGTTTTCTCTGAACTCTTTTAATCTTTCAGCAAGTTCAATTTCAATATTATGAATTGCCTTTTGCATTTTGTCACGATCAGTAACAAAATATTTAGCAGGATATATCGGAGCAGAATCAACTTCACGGAGGATATTTCCCGTAAGCGAATCAATTATAGATATTCTTTCAACATCTTCATCCCATAATTCAATTCTTATTGCTTCTTCATTTTCATAAGCAGGAATTATTTCTATAACATCACCGCGTGCACGGAATGTACCTCTTCCAAATTCGGAATCGTTTCTTACAAAATGGATATCAATCAGATTGCGAAGAAATTTTTTACGGCTAAGTTTTTCACCTTTCTTTACAAAAATTATCTGACGGGCATATTCATCAGGAGCGCCAATACCGTAAATACAACTAACACTTGCAACAACAATTACATCACTTCTTCCTTCAATCAGCGAGGTGGTTGCTTTAAGTCGAAGCCTGTCTATTTCTTCATTAATAGAAAAATCTTTTTCGATATAAAGATCACTTTTAACTACATATGCTTCGGGCTGATAGTAATCATAGTAGCTAATAAAAAATTCTACAGCATTCTCAGGGAAAAAAGATTTGAACTCAGAATAAAGTTGTGCTGCAAGGGTTTTATTGTGAGAAATTATAAGTGTGGGTTTGTTAATTTTTTCAATTACGTTTGAGACTGTGAATGTCTTTCCTGAGCCCGTAACACCTAGCAAAGTCTGGAATTTATCGCCCTCAATAATTCTTTTGGTTAATTGTTCTATTGCCTGGGATTGGTCTCCGGCAGGTTTGTAGTTTGAGACAAGTTTGAACTTATTCATAACTTAATCGAGCAAGACCTCATGCGCGTGGAATCCGGTACCGCTTAAATGTCCTCTTAAAATAACAACCTCAGAGGATTTAAAACCTTCAGGTAACATTAATTCACCTGATACCTGAACTACTTTCCCATTTCTGTCCATTGTAAAAAAGCTAACTTCTGTACCAAACTGTTCTATACCTCTATCCGCTAGAAGCTGAACTCTTATTTCTTTTACAGCACTGTTGTTGGGGTCAAGATCTGAATATGAACCGAGTTCCTGTCCTTTATCGAAATAGAATATATAAATAAGTGCAACTGCTACTATTAGCAGAATAGGTAGAATGAGCTTTTGTAATATTTTCATCTTTGTTTCTTTATTTGATTAAATTGCTAACAAATTTAAAGAAATTACACTCAACTATTCAATATATAAGAAGGTAGATATGAACGACCGAAAGTTATGGATAATCATTTCTGCTGTATCTGGATTTACAGCTGTCACTATCGGTGCCTTTGGTGCACACGGTCTAAAAGAAAAACTCTCACCTGAAATGCTGGAAATTTATAAAACGGGAGTTCTCTATCAATTTGTTCATACCATAGTCCTTTTAGTATTGTCTCTTACGAATTTTTTGAAAACTAAAATTCCATCAGTGTTTTTTCTACTTGGAATTATTTTCTTTTCCTTCTCACTTTATATTTATTCAACATCAGGAACTAAGTTTTTTGCTATGATAACCCCGGTTGGTGGGGTTTGCTTTTTAATCGGATGGTTATGGATAATTATTGCAGTTATAAGAACAAAAATGGAGAACTGAAATTACTTTATTACTCTTAACTTAAAGTAAACTTCTTCGGGCGAAAAGATACCGGCAAAAAATCTTTCATAAATCACTGGTTCAAGATTTACAAAAAAATCCATCCATCTTAATACTGCAAAATGAGAAGTTATAAATTTCTTTTCCACCACCTCAAATTGAGCTCTACCTTCGTAATTAGTACGGTGGTTTAACTTCCATTTTTCATAAAATTTTAATCTTCGATTTCCAATATATTCGTAATTATCGAATGTCCGGATGGAAAAGGGAATTTTATGATCAGGTTCACCGAAGTATTTTGTGTTAAGAAAAAATGGTGCGTAAACGATTAATATCCCGTTCGGTTTTATGATGCGATAAAGTTCAGTTATTGTGTCGTGAAAACTATTCAAATGCTCAAGTATGTGTGAAGCGTAAATTTCATCAAAATGATTCTCTTCAAATGGATAAGGAAATGAATTAATATCGTGTATCATATTTCCACCATATTCAACAATATCCAGGTTGACGTATCCTTCTTTTATATCTTTACCGCATCCGAGGTTGAGTCTTTTCATTAGCTTTCTTTAAAGGTTTTTCTTGTGAGCAAATTTAAGGATGGAATTCGAAAATATGTAATAAAAAAGCCCGCTCTATAATGAACGGGCATAATAAGTTGGATGTAATTTATTTAGTTTACCATAACTGTAGGATTATTATTATCACCAAGTGATACTTCTTCTATTTTAACTCTGGCTACACCTCTTCGGAGTAATCCCAGTTCAATAGCAGCACCTTTTGACAGATCGAGATCTCTTCCAGCAATATACGGACCTCGGTCATTAATTCTTACAATTACCGATCTTCCATTTTTAGTATTGGTCACCTTCAGCAAGGTTCCAAATTTTAATGATTTATGTGCAGCTGTCAATGCCATCTGATTATAGATTTCACCGTTTGCCGTCAATTTGCCGTGAAACTTCGGTCCATACCAGGAAGCCTTCATCGTTCCACGATTGATGTAGTTAACGGGAGATGTATTAACAGTGCTTTCCTTTACCGTCTCTGGAACGAATTCTTCAACTAAAATCCTATCATTTTCTGTATTGTTCGCATTATTTATCACTGTAAAGCCAACCAACCCACCGATAGTCAGAGTAAGTAACACAATTAATATTGATTTCAATATTACCTCTTAATGTTTAACATATATTGACGTAGGAAACTTAAAGTGACGCGGTTTATAATCCAATAGAGATTTACCTGTTCATGATTGAATTAAAGAACATCAAATATTCGACTATAATAGTGTAATAGTCGAATATGCCTCGAGTTAGCGACAAACAGTTCGATTAGCGTCTGAAATGGCATTTTTTAATAGAATCGACGGCCGGAATATTCGCAAGTCTCATCAACCGGGGGTATAAAATACACGATATGAATATCCATTCTTGTGTTGAACAAAGTATTCATCTAAGGAATAATTTAATCTGATTGGCCAAAATCGGATTTCAAAGTAATTTGTTATTTAATTTTTGTCCAGGATAACCCCCCAATTTTGATAAAGTTTGAATCTCTGATCCTCATTTACTTTAACAGGAGGGTATTTTACAGAAATTTTTATGATTCAAGTCTATAATATGAAATAAAGATACTCTGAGAAATATTGTGCGGACAGTAATTTTCCAAGGTGATCTTGATACTTTTTAATTCTAATAAAGGAGAAGAACATTATTATAACTGACATTATATCTATCAAAGGACTAAAAACTTTGATGAAATTTAATTGTATTTGGTGATTTTATTATTTTTTTTGATGGAATAGTTTTTGTCAAGTTAGCCTTTTATCAAACTTTATTATAGCGGGATTCAAACCAGAATTTAATAATATGGTCTTAATTACGGGGAGCGAATTAGCAATAGCAGTGATTGGAAGGGGAAAAGTCGGGAAATCCCTTCTTGTGGAAAGAATTATCAGTGGAAAAATTTCAATAAACAAGGTTACCGAGAATTCAATTGAAGAACCACTAAATCTGGATGTCAGACTTATACCTTCCGGTCCAAATGTTAACCTAAGAATTGCAAGTATAGAAATACTGACTAAAAATCCTGAAAACAATACGCACAATTGTGTAAAAGCTATATCAGATTCTGATTTTGTTCTGCTCGTTCTGGATGCCCGCGAGGAGCTAGATGACAATGAGACTTATCTTATCGCACAAATCCGAGAAAGAAAGCTACCTTTTCTAATAGCTGTCAATAAAATTGAATTCGGAACCAATCCAAATCTCCTAACTGAACTTGATGCACTTGATGTTGTTTACTTTGAAATTTCGTGTCAAGAAAATGCCGGACTGGATAGCATGAAGAAAAAGCTAATTCGTATGCTTCCGGTAAAACCCAGAGCTCACTAAGCACAGAACCTATCCAATTATTCACACTACGCTTAATTTTTATTAAAATGAAATTAGTATTTGATTAACAACTGTTAACAACTATACAGGGATATAATATTATAATGCTTTAAGTTTGTTAATCCGATTTAGATAAACTATCTAACAAACAAATTCATTTTTATGCTTCTCAATTTCATTTCTATTCACTTTTCCTTTTTGGGGTAACTATGAAAAACTTATTCTGCTATTTGTCCCTTTCTGTTTTCATTTTTCTTTCAACACCTTTAAAAACATTTGCATCCGTGCCCGATGGTGTAAGTTTAACTAAAACATCTTCAGGCTATATTATTGATTTTAATTTACCTGTGTTTGAATTAACAAATATTAATGCTGAAGGTGTTGAATACTCAGAACTTTTAGTAGAGGGATATGGTGTCACTCCGGAAGTTGGCTTACCCGCACTTCCTTTAATTTCATTCAACATTTATTTAAATAATGCTGAAGCCCAGCCCGGATTCCAGATTGAAAATATTTTAACAGAAGCGAGAATTTTAAAGCACAAGATTTATCCCTTCCAAATGCCCTGGGAAAAATCAAAACCCCTTGATGAAAGACCTTTTACTATTGATCAATCCTACTATAATTCGAATGGAAATATAGATCAGCCGTTTGTAAAAATTTCACAGCCATTTGTGATTGCAGGAGTAAAGGGAATAACAATTACTATTTATCCATTCAGATATAATCCGAAAGAAGATGAACTTGTTTTTGTTAAAAGTGGAAGAGTAAGCATACAGCTTGATAATCAAATATTACCGGTGACAGATAAATCACCAAAAGTTGAACAATATTTCAGAGGTGTATTTGCAAATTTTGAAGGTAACTCGCAGCGCTCGGCTTCGAAATATCTTGTGATTACAGCTCCAACTTTTGAATCAGGAATGCAGCAGTTTGTAACTCATAAAAACAGCAATGGTTTTGAGGTTGACATGTTCAATACAAATGTTACAGGAACAACAACCACTTCGATAAAAAGTTTCATTCAACAGAGATACAACGATCCTTTAACTAAGCCAGAATTTGTTTTACTAGTTGGAGATGTAGGACAAATTCCTTCGTGGACAGGCACTGGGGCTGGTAGTCCGCAAACTGATGTTAATTACGTACAGCTTGAGGGAGGTGATTACTTTGCAGATGCTTTTATAGGGAGATTCTCTGTTGCAACTACTGCTCAGTTACAAAATGCAATCAATAAGTCCATCTTTATGGAAAATTATATCGGTACACTTACCAAGAAAAATATTTATATGGCTTCTACTGATAACTGGCAGATTACCGAAGGCACACACAATTATATAATTAATCAATACTTTGAACCCGCTAGTTACACAAATCTTAAACTTTACACGCACACTTATGGTGCAACTACTACGCAGCTAATAAATGCCCTCAATGACAATCAGATTTTTGCAATTTATTCCGGTCATGGTTCAGAAACATCCTGGGCTGACGGACCCCCTCTTAATCAATCGCAGGTGTCAGGTTTAACTAATACGTGGTATCCCTTTGTTTATTCATTCGCTTGTGTTACAGGCTCATATCATATATCTGAATGCTTCGGTGAAACATGGTTAAGAACGGAACATGGTGCATCTACTTTTTATGGGTCATCAGTTAATTCTTATTGGGATGAGGACGATATTCTTGAGAGAAAAATATTTCAGGCTATGTTTGACGATGGGCTTACCAGAGTTACACCAATGTTTGATATGGGAAAAATCTATCTTGTAAATTATTACGGTGGTGTAATCGGAACAGGAACTACGACACTTCGATATGTTGAAATGTATAATCTGATGGGTGATCCCTCAATGCCGGTTGTGGAAATGGGTCCACAGTGTCCGATCGATGCTGCCTCTAATCCGGATCCGGTTCACAACGCAACTAATCTCCCTATAACCGGTAATAATCTTTCCTGGGTAAACGGAAATGGAGCGAACCAGATTGAAGTTTGGTTTGGGGAAGTTGGAAATCTTGTGCAAGTCTACAGTGGCTCGCCGATTACAACTTTTTCTTTAGCATCATTCGAACCTTTGAATTATAACACAACTTATGGTTGGCAGATCATAGGGTTGAATGACACCTGCTCGGTGCCCGGTGCAGTCTGGAAATTTACAACGATGCAGGATCCTAATCTTGTTCAGTGGTGCGATGAGTTTAACAGTCTTGGTAATTGGACAATTGTCGGTCCACTTGGAATGACAAATTGGTCATCAAATAATTCCGGCTCTTCCGGCGGTACTGCACCGGAATTAAGAATGAGCTGGACTCCTTCATTCGACGGTGAATCAAAAATCAGATCTGTGGTAATTCCGCTACCTGATAATCAATTAATGAACTACTCATTCAATTATTATTTTGATTGGTATGCAAATCCAAGCGGAACCATAAAGGTTGCAGTAACATACGATGGGGGATTAACAAGTATTCCGCTTTATAATCAGGTAGATGCAACAGGCAATGTTGGCCCTACAGTAGTCTCAGGCAACTTTACAACACCAGCCACAGGTGCTGCAAACACACAGATTGAAATAACATTTATTGGATATTCATTTAATAATGATAACGTCTACTGGGATAATATGACACTTGAGTACGTTGTTCCGGTTGAGCTAGTTTCATTCGATGCATCAACAAAAGGATCTGTTGTTGAATTGAACTGGATAACTTCAACAGAAACTAATAATATGGGTTTTGAAATTCTGCGAACTGATCAAAATAAAAATCTCGGCTGGCAAAAAATTGGATATGTTGCCGGTTACGGAACTTCAACGGAACCGAAAGCTTATCTCTTTAGCGATGCCAATGTTGAGGCTGGAATATACACTTACAGGTTAAAACAAATCGATCTTGATGGGACATTCACCTTCTCAAATGAAATAGAAGTTGAAGTTGAAATTCCACTCGAGTTTTCACTTGAACAGAATTATCCAAACCCGTTTAATCCAAGCACAATGATAAAATACTCAATTGCCGAAGATGGATTCGTAAAACTTTCAGTTTATAATCTTCTTGGAGAAGAAGTGGCTACGCTTGTGAATGAATCCCAGAAAGCCGGAAAATATGAAGTTAATTTCAATGCAGGAGGATATTCGAGCGGTATGTATTTATATCGACTGGAAACCCCGAGCAATTCATCAATCAAAAAAATGTTATTGGTAAAATAGTTTTCATAAAAAAATACAGGTGATAAAATGAGATCCTGGATCAATAGAAAAAAAATCTATTTAGTTTTTATTCTGTCCTTTATTCCTGCTGCTCTGTTTGGTCAGTGGTTAAATAGCAGTGGAATACAGACGAATATACTTAGTGTTACATCACAGAGCACCAAGGTTGAATACATTTTGAATACTTATGACCAACGTACTCTTGATGTTAATGGGACAGAATGTGTTCAGTATCAAATTCCCGGAAGCATTTATTTGATGGAAAAAGGATTACCTCAGCTTCCATCAGACAGGAGAAGCATTGTTATTCCGGATATGGCAGGCACTGAATTTACAATTCTTGATTCTGAATTTGAACTTATTGAAACATTACCTGTGATGCCGTCAAAAGGACATTTCACAAGAAATATTGATCCGACTTCAGTTCCTTTTGAGTTTAGTGAATTCTATAACACGAACAGCTGGTATCCTGAAAAAAATATTCAACTCGATATTCCTTATATAGTCCGTGATTTACGTGGACAAACAATTCAGTTTAATCCAATGCAGTACAATCCTGCTGAACAAAAAATAAAAATTTGCAGAAGATTGGTTGTTGAAATTTTTAACGATTACAGTTTACAGACATCTAACCCTTTCATTAGAAGTAATCCGCTCATCGCAGTTGATAAAGAATTTAATGAGGTATACAAATCCCTGTTTATTAATTATGGAATTGGTGAATACGATTATGTCCCTCTTGGAGAAACAGGTAGACTGTTGATAATTTATCCAACCGCATTTGCAAGTAACATAACACCATTTTATAATTGGAAAGTTGAACGAGGGTTAACCACTTTATTAGCTGAGTATCCAACACAAACCGGGACTGGTTCAGCAGCAATAAAAAACTATATCCAGAATCTTTATAATTCCACTGATGGTTTAACTTTTGTAATTCTTGTTGGCGAGTCGAACCAAATCCCAACAATTAGCGGACAATACGAGGGGGCACCGTCAGACCCCTGCTATGTTAAACTTGCTGGTACAGATGCATATCCCGATGCTTTCATCTCAAGAATTTCTCCGACCTCTTCGGCAAATCTCGATTATGTTCTCTGGAAATTAATCAGATATGAAAAATATCCTGACTCTGGTCCTGATGCAGCATGGTATTTAAAAGGAACTGGTGTTGCCAGCAATGAAGGTAGTCCACCAGACTGGCAAAGAGCAAATTGGCTGAGAGATATGCTGATAAATGATATGTACTTTACGGAGGTTGATCAGATTTATGATCCCGGCGCAACAGCATCTCAGGTTACAAATGCTCTGAACGATGGACGAAGCGTACTCAATTACATAGGTCACGGTTCAGGTACATCCTGGGGAACAACAGGGTACAGCAATTCAAATATCCATCAATTATCCAATGGATTTAAAAATCCTTTCATCATTGACGTGGCTTGTATGAATGGTGACTTTACTATGAATGAATGTATGGAAGAAGCATGGATAAGAACTGGTGATATTAATAATCCACGAGGTGCAATTGCTGTATATGGATCATCGACCAATGCAAGCTGGGTGCCGCCGTGCGATATGCAGAATCATGGAATGATGTTGTTAACCACTCGCCAAAAACAAACTGTTGGCGGTATCAGCTTTAACGGGCTTATGCATGCAATGGATTTATGGGGAGGAAGTTCCGGTGAAGGTTTAAAGCTGATGGAGCAGTTTAACATTTTTGGTGACTGCACAACTATGCTTACAATGGGTATTACTCCCGACAGTACAGCTCCCGAACAGATTACTGATTTAACAGCCATTGATCCAACATCAAATTCTGTTATGCTAAACTGGACAGCACCGCTTGATTCTTCTTTCCTCGGAATCGTCAGTTATGATTTGCGGTACTCAACAACTCCGATTGTTACAAATAATGATTTTGAAAACGCACCGCAAGTGATTGTTGCTGGCGGACCGGACACATCAGGAACATCAAAGAGTTATATTTCAAGAGAACTTAATTTCAGTACTCAATATTATTTTTCAATTAAAGCTATCGACATTTGGGGGAATAGATCTGAAATGTCAAATGTTCCAACTATAACAACCTGGGAAGCCCCGGAAATTTTTGTAACACCCGATTCAATGTTTTGTACAATGCTTCCCAATACATCACACACAGATTCTGTGATGATCTCAAATGTAACTTCGGGGAACTCAACCCTTGATTACCAGGTTGAATTCACAAACAATACTTTCCCGGGAGATATTTTAGTACGAATTATTCAAACTAATGAAACAGAAGTTCTCCAAGCAACAAAAGAAAATCCTGATCTGAGAAACGGAAGCAGCTTAAGAGGTTCCGGCGGTCCTGATCTTTTTGGTTATGAATGGATTGACAGCAATGAACCGAATGGTCCTGAGTATGTCTGGAACGATATCTCAGCAACAGGAACACCGGTTACTAACTGGATCCCGACCAGTAGTTATTCAGGTGAAGATGAAGGCAAAGCCGGACCATACAATCTTGGCTTCAATTTTAAATACTACGGAGTTGAATACAGCAGTGTATGGTTTTGTTCGAACGGATTTATCAGTTTTACTGATATCACCAATGCCGGAATGAGTAATAGTCAAATGCCTAACACAAGCATTCCTAATAATTTAATTGCCGGTATCTGGGATGATTTGGATGGCGGAACAACCGGAACTGTATACTACAAACAGGAACTGAACAAATTCATCATTCAGTATAATAACTGGCCGGGATATTCTGCAGTCACCGGACCTTTTACCTGGCAGTTTGTTATTTATAAAAACGGAAAAATAATTTTGTACTATAAAACAATTTCAGGCACATCAACTTCAGCTTCTGTGGGAATTGAAAATCAAAATGGAAATGACGGATTGCAGGTTGTTTACAACGGATCATATCTTCAGAACAATCTTGCACTTCAATTTTCAGCTGAACCCGAATGGCTAACATCAAATAATGTTGAAGGAACTGTTTACAACGGTAACTCAATATCCGTTTTGTTAAACTTTATAACTGAAGGTCTTGACAGCGGTGATTACTCGATGGATATGGTAATTACGAGTAATGATCCACTAAATCCTGAAATTGTTGTACCGATTTCAATGAGGATTTCAAGCATTGTTCC
>Ga0210074_1000085_pt1 | contig 41459 bp, 31 predicted proteins | sample China_Galinas_Co_FD_184860 | JGI IMG/M metagenome (GOLD analysis project Ga0210074, IMG submission 184860) | Wetland microbial communities from San Francisco Bay, California, USA, that impact long-term carbon sequestration -... | ecosystem: Environmental > Aquatic > Marine > Wetlands ... | reverse complement strand
TAAAATTGAATGGGAAAATTGCTGCCTCAGGTAAACAAAAATGTACGCTATTAGATTTAGATAAGCTGAAGATTGTAAATGCTAATAAGCTGCAAGATATAATTGGTTCAAGTGTTGGGTTAATTACAACATAACTAAATCTATTTAAAAGGTACATACCCTGGAACTAAAAGCGATTCAAGATTATTACCCGGGTAATATTGCTCATTGTTACTGTTTCAGTTTTATTATTTAAAACCGACTCCTATAGGCGTTGAACTTGAATTGAAGAAATGGTTATAGAACTGAAAGGGGAAAAAGTTATTTCTGAAATTGCAGTTTCAGCAACCGGAATATTTGCTGTACGTGGGAACGTTAAAGCAATGCAAGGTAATGAAATGTCTCAATTTCATTTTTTATCCTATAATTTATTGATATAGATTAAATTAGCAATATGAATTTCAAATCCATTTTATTGCTTCTAATTTTAGCCGTAACCGAACTTGTTTCCGGACAATCCTTCACCTTAAAAGGCAAAATAACTGACGCAAAAACTTATTCTCCAATTCAAGGTGCGGTGGTTTTTATTTCTTACAACCATATGACTTACACTAACGGTGATGGTGAATATAGTATGACAGATTTAAGCAAAGATACGTATGATATCAAAATTTCCTGCCTTGGATATAAACCAATTTCATCAAAAGTAAAAATTGATTCCACACTAACTCTAACAGACTTCAGCCTGGAGCCATCGCTTATAGAAATGGGTGAAGTTGTGGTCAGCACAAACAGAACTGAAGATTACCTTCGTAATTCTCCTTTTGCTGAATTGATAGTTGATAAAGAAGGAATTCAAAAAAGACCCGCAGTATCATTGCCCGATATTTTACAAAACGAACCGGGAATTTCTTTAATTCGTGAAGGTGCTTGGGGAAATGAAATAAGTATCAGAGGTTTAAGTCGGGAAAACATTGTTACGCTAATAGATGGGAATCGTGTAGTTACATCAACAGATGTTGCAGCAAGATTGTCGATGATAGATCTTAACGATATTGAAAGAGTCGAAGTAATTAAAGGTGCATCTTCCTCGATCTATGGTTCAGGAGCAACTGGAGGCATAATTAATATAATTACAAAGTCACCAAAGTATTATGATAATTTTTCTCTAAATGGAAATGTAATAGCAGAATATAATACTGTTAACAACTTATCTATTGTTGGTGGATCTATTTTCAGCGGAGGTTCAATCTGGTCTGCAAAGTTATCCGGTTCTTACAGGAATGCAGAGAACATTCAAACACCAATTGGTGAATTGCAAAATAGTCAGTTTGATGATTACACTTTCTCGGGTGCAATCAATATTTCACCAACTGAAAATCAGAAATTCAGAATTGATTATCAAAATTTCAAAGTAAATGATGTGGGAATCCCGGGCTCATCAGTTTTTCCTAATAGTGCTGAAGTAAGATATCCATTTGAGTTTCGTGAATTAATATCTGCAGGATATGATATTCAAAATATTTCAAAAACTTTCTATAAGCTTACCGCAAAATATTCTTATCAGCTAATTGAAAGAAGTGTTGAAAATATTCCTAACATAGTTCAGATTTTTCCTGCTTCAGGTGGAAACCCTGCACGAAGAGTCAGCGTATTAAAGATTACTCCGAGTGCTGATCATAAAAATAATAATGCACAACTACAGGGAAATTTCTGGTTGTTCAACAGCAACAATCTGATTTTCGGACTGGATTACTGGGATAGAAGCTACAACGGTGAGCGTGAAAGATATCAATTAATTGAAGTTCTTGATTCATCGGGTAACGTAGTCAGCACAACAAATAAAGTCATTGGTGAAAAGCCGCTGCCGAATTCAACATACAGCAGTCTTGGAATTTTTGCTCAGGATGATTTCAAACTTTTTGATGACAGACTTTCAACTACAATCGGACTTCGCTATGATTTTATAAATATATCCAGTGAAGAAACTACAAATCCCGAATATGAAATTGTCAACGGAGAATTAAACACTAATCCTCCAAATCAAAAAGTCATCTGGCCGAATACAAGCACAAGCAATTCTTCATACAGTGCAAATCTTGGATTTATTTATTCTGTTTTTGCAAACTTTGATTTATCCCTCGCGCTTGGTTATGCCTTTCGCTCCCCTTCTCTTGAAGAACGATTTCAATACATCGATCAGGGAAGTTTTGTTCGTGTCGGCAATCCGAATCTGCAGCCAGAGAAAGGACTTTCATCAGATTTTGGAATAAGATACTACTCAGGTAATCTGAAAATAATTTCAAATTTATTTTATAGTTATTACAATGATCTTGTTACCGAAGTGCCGGGAATTTATGAAGGAAGGAATGCACTTATTAAAACGAACGTTGGTGAAGCAAGTATTTATGGATTTGACTTCCGAGCTGATTATAATTTCTGGAGTGATGTAGTATTTTATACAACAATCTCCTACGTAAAAGGAGACGATATTACCACAGGCGGTAATCTTCCAGAAATACCGGCTACAAATGGAAATATCGGATTTAAGTTCGGGTTATTCGAATTTTTGAATGCTGATATTTATTCCATAATTTATACAACTCAAAATGATGTTGCTGAAGGCGAGATTACAACACCCGGTTATTCTGTTTTGAATCTATTGCTGAATACTATTCCGATAAATTTTTCGAGTATTAGTTTTAGAATTTATTCAGGTGTGGAAAATATTTTTGATAAAGAATACCGGAATCATCTATCCACAACAAGAGGAAGTATCACAATTGAGCCGGGCAGGAATATATTCTTTAAATTAGCTGTGGATTTTTAACAGTATTCTTTAATGTCACACTGAGCTTGTCGAAGTGTGAAAGGATTTAATAATGTCAGTCTTCGACAGGCTCAGACTGACGAAAAGACATTTATTCTAATGACCTGGTTTTTCATTGCATTGCTTTCTTCATTTCTTTCTGCGTTTGCTGCGATAACTCAGAAGAAAGTTCTGTTTAATCTCAATCCTGTTCAGTTTTCATTTTATCTTTCAATTGCAAACCTGGTTCTCTCAATCCCCTTTTTCTTTTTTATTGATTACAACACAATTAATGCTTCAAATCTTTCAGTTCTTTTTTTTAAGTCAGTAATTGGAGTTGCAGCCTTTCTTTGTGTGATGACAGCTTTAAAAAATATGCAAATCAGTAACACACTTCCTTTACTTGCATTGACTCCCGGATTTGTGGCTGTGTTTGCTTTCCTGTTTCTTGGAGAAGCATTAAAACTTTATGAGATACTCGGTTTGATTTCATTGATAGCAGGAACTTACATCCTCGAAAGTAAAAACCTGAAAGAAGTGCTATTTCCATTTACAGTTTTTCTTAAATCCAGATATCATCAATATGTAATTGCAGCATTGTTGCTCTTCACTGCTTCTTCTGTAATGGACAAGCTGCTTGTATCGAAAATGAGTTTGACTCCTATTTCATTCACGGCATTTCAGCATATCTTTTTTGCTTTGCTATTGCAAATAATCTACTTTGCATTCAAAGGAAAGCTTGTGGATCGTTCTCCACGGATAAATAAAACTGATGTTCTCTGGATTTTATTAATTTCAGTTTTAACAATCGGTTATCGCTACACTCAAATTGTTTCTGTGAGTATTGCTTCGGTTGCGTTGACACTTGCAGTGAAGAGAACTTCTGTTTTGTGGGCTACTGTCATTGGTGGGAAGATTTTTAAAGATACTAACTTGTTGAAGAAGACCATTGCGGTTTTGTTTATACTGCTTGGTGCAATTTTAATTTTGAGGAATTGATTTAAACATTGTCAGTCTGAGCCTGTCGAAGACTGACATTTGGTTGTGGAGTCACACTTCGACTAGCTCAGTGTGACAATAAAATAATAATTAAGGAATTATTATGAAATCAAAAGCGGTGCAGGATTATTATCCTGATGATGTAGCTCATTGCTACGGTTGCGGAAAATTAAATGAGCACGGACATCAAATAAAAACTTTCTGGGAAGGTGATGAAACCGTAACTCGATTTACCCCGAAAGAATATCACACAGCGATTCCGGGATATGTTTACGGCGGATTGATAGCTTCCTTAATTGACTGCCACGGAACCGGAACCGCTGCATTAGCTGCATACAAAGCTGAAGGAAGAGCGATTGACACATTACCTCCTTTCCGGTTTGTTACTGCTTCTTTGCAGGTTGATTATCTGAAACCTACTCAACTTGGTGTTGAGCTTGAGATTCGTGGAAATATTGTTGAGATAAAAGGAAGAAAAGTTATTTCTGAGATTACATTGTCAGCAAATGGAGAAATTACAGCAAAGGGAAAAGTTGTTGCAGTTCAAATTCATTTGGGCTAAATAAAATGAAGCCCAGTGTCGGAGAATACAATCAAGAAACAAGGTAACAAAAAGTAGTCACAGTACGACTGTGACTGTCCAGACATTTAACGTTTAAACTTACGCTACTGTTATCTCTTTTTCTAAATATAAATCCTGGATAAGATTAAGCAGCTTTACATTTCAATTAAAGAAATAAAAACTTTAATTGCTATATTTTTGAATCAATATAATATAGTCGGGATGTGAACGTATATTATCGAGGTCTGGATCGTCTCCTAAATCATCAAAATCCGAATAACCATTTATAAATGCTTTTTCCAAGAATTCAAGAGATTTTGAACTATTATTTGTTACCGAATAGTAACACGCAAGATTATAATATCCATCCGGTTGATTTGGAATTATTTCAATTACTTTATTTAGGTCTATTAGTGAATTCTGAAAATCACCTTTGTAAAAGTAATTTAACCCTCGCATCTGGTAACCGTAATAATCATGAGGATAAAATTCAATATACTTGTTATATATTTTTATCCCGGAATCATAATCTTTATTTTCATAGTATATTGTTCCTAATTTAGAGTAAGCATTAATGTAGTTAGGATCAATCTGTAAACATTTATTAAAATTCTTTACCGCCTTATCATTATCTCCTGCATCAATGTAAACCAGGCCTAAATTATAATAGGCCCATTTGTGATTTGGATCTATATCCACAACTATATTATAATATTCAATTGCTTTGGATTGATCACCTTTATTATAATAAAGAATACCCAAATTGTTATATACACTTGTATAATCTGGATCGATCTCAATGGCTTTACTGTAATTCTCAATTGCTTTATCAATCTCTCCGATGTCGCTGTAAACAATTCCTAAATTATAATAAGCCAATTTGTACTTTGGATCTACCTCCACAGCTTTATTGAAATATTCAATTGCTTTGGATTGATCACCTTTATTATAATAAATAAGACCTAAATTGTTATACGCATCTGTATAATCTGGATTAACCTCAATGGCCTTACTGTAATACTCGATGGCTCTATTAATCTCACCTATATCACTGTAAATAATTCCTAAATTATAATAAGCCTCTGTATAATTTGCATCTAGTTCAACTGTTCCTATGTAATTTTCAATCGCCTTTTCAATCTCACCTATATCACTGTAAATAATTCCTAAACTATAATAGGCCTCTATATAATTTGCATCTAGTTCAACTGTTGATATGTAATTTTCAATCGCTTTATCAATCTCTCCGATATTACTGTAAACAGTTCCTAAATTATAATAAGCCAATTTGTACTTTGGATCTACCTCCACAGCTTTATTGAAATATTCAATTGCTTTGGATTGATCACCTTTATTTTTGTAGATAAGACCCAGGTTGTTATATGCATCTGTATAATATGGATCTATTTCAATAGTTTTACTGTAATTTTCAATTGCTTTATCAATCTCTCCGATATCGCTGTAAACAATTCCTAAATTATAATAAGCCAATTTGTAACCTGGATAAGTCTCCACAGCTTTATTATAATATTCTATAGCTTTGGATTGATCACCTTTATTATAATAGATAAGACCCAAATTGTTATACGCATCTGCATAATCTGGATCTATTTCAATAGCCTTACTGTAATTTTCTATAGCTTTTTCACTCTCCGTTAAATCAGCATATACAATTCCTACATTATAATATGGATACTTCCATCGTGGTGAAAGCTCAATAGCTTTTCCATAGTTCGCAATCGCTTCATCATATCTTTTGGCATCATGGCAAGCTCGTCCAAGTTCACAATAGGCATATGCTGCGTCAGGTTGAATATTTATACACTCGTTTAATAGATTAATTCGCTGTTCAAATTCATTTTCATAATAAAATAGACTTTCCATAAATAAATATTTTGCTTTAATAGGATCATAAAGAATATAATTTTCATCAATCAAACTGAAAGCATAGCTTAATTCCTCATAAGCGGAATTAAGATTAATTGTATCTGCTTCTTCTGTTTTACCATTCAAAAATGAATTAATTACAATTTGGGATTTATCCTGTAATGATGCAATTAAAGAATTTTTCATTGAAGAAACCACTGGTTTTAAATCTTCTCGATTCTTTAGTTCGCTATAAATATCCCAGGCGTTATAACCCTGAATTGAATAAATAAGTGCTCCATTTTTTAAACATGATTTAAATTGATTAATCAAGTTTGAGGTACTGGAATCTAATGAAGAAGCTGATGTTTCATTTCCCTTCATGGCCAATAACTCCCCAACAGGCTCACCTTTTTCCTCTTTCATTAGCGTAGCAAAAGTTAAGCTATCCACATCTGTCAGTATAGCTTTTGCATTGCCAACTATAGAAGGGTTTTGTTTATAATCAGTTTCCGGTGGTATTTTTGTTGAAAGATAAATATCAAGTTCTTTAAGACTGACATGTTTATCACTATTCAAATCTGCCATCCCCATTAGTCCCCTCAGTAAATAATAAGTGAATACACCTGCACCAGATCCCCAGTTTTTATCTTCATAAGAGAGTTCGCCTGGTTGAGAAGAGAGAATTTTGATAATGTTCTTCCAATTTTCCTGTAATGCGGCAGTTGTTTGCATTACTCCTTCCAAACCGCCTGCCAGTTTACCTGATTTACAAGCATCTGAAATAAGTATTACTGATGACCTACTTTTCTGAACTATAGTCTCAAGATAATCTTGTAAATAATTTATCCCTATTGTTCCACCAGCCATATAGGCAGCCTCCGGTGCATCATAAGCAAGTAAAAATCCGTTTTGCCTTATTGTTTTTGTTTCAAGATCACCGTGACCTGAGAAATAGAAAATCGCAAGATCACCTTCTCCAGATTCACTAAGTATCCAGTCGAGAGCTCCAAATATCTGTGCTGCGGTCGCATATTCATTAATAAGCAGTTTTATATTAGAAGAATCCACTGATCCACCTGCTGGTGAACGTACATAATCATAGAATGCAATAGCATCCTTATGAGCATATTCCAAAGATTGAATATTCATATAGTTAGAAACCCCAACAATTACTGCTCTCACTGTATTAAATTCAGTTTGGACGGAGGTTAATTCCTGCATTCCTTTGACGTTTTCTTGTGCAATTAAATCAAAACAGATAAGCACAATAATCAGCATCCCTTTTTGTATGATCTCGTAAATCCTCAAGCAGTTTATTTTCATTTTAATTCTATTCTCTTTGTTAAGGAGTTATTTTAAAGTCTAATTTTCTAATAATGGATCGCCTAAAAGTATGATACTAGTTATTATCATATTGCATAATTTAATTTCTTTTCTTTTATTAAAGTCTAAGCTGACCACTCTCAAGACTAAAAAAAATATTTTCCAAGATTTTTGTTTGTTTCTTGCTCATTATTTTCTGAACATTAATAAATGCTCCTCCATTTTACTTTCTCATATTCCCTTTCTCTACCTATAGCTAAAATACTCTTTTACGTACGTATCTAGTACGTTTACAAAACTCATCATTGTTTTTTTTCAACACTTATTGTAGTAATCCTATTAAGTGACCAATCTACCGGCATAATCGGTTTATTTCCTCTGGTTGTGCTGCCAATGTTGGAAAATAAATTTATTAATGTATTTCCCCTTGTCGCACTCCTGGTTTTTACACCTTTAGATTCCATTAAATCAGGATTTGGTATTTGGTCATAACTGGTTAATAATATATAAGTATCTGGGCCAAACGGTTTACTAATTTTAAATAATTGTTTGTTGCCAAGCAAGATCTCTGATGAAAGTGGATCTTTACTTTGAGGTTCTCTGTTTTCGACATTCCCACTATTTGGATAAAAGAGTGAAATTTCCCCGTAGCTATCAATTCCTATTACATATATCCAGCGTTTACTTTGATCCCAATATTGTAGTAATAGAGAATCGAGCACCAGCGATAATCCATAAATTTCTCCTTCAACTACGTTGCCATCAATAACTAATTCACCTGTACCAGAGTTTCTAAGAGCTAGCCGATATGGAAAACTACCTTCATCCACTGGCACTTCCAATGTAAGCCAGGCATTAATTTTAGCTAACTGAAAAGCCATATCATTTATATTATCCACTGCACTATTAATTTTTTCTTTTCCCGATATTTCAATCCAATCAGAAATTAAAGGCAATGATGAAAAAGTGTTTTTACTATTCATCATATCTGGCAGATAAAAGGCATACTCCAACTCATCACTCACAATTCTGCCGCTTAAATAATATTTAGCTTCTTTCTGTCCTATTAATCTTATAGCACCGTTTGGAATACCAAGCTTCGTTTTAATTTCTTCAACCATTTCAATTGAAGGTGGAAGATTTATAAAAAGTTTAGCGCTATTTCCCTGCAGCATTTTTTTTATTACTTCAGCATCTGGTTTCTTTCCAAGGTCTTCAACTTTACCATTAATTAAATTTTTCAGAACCCAATTAAGATTCAAGTAGTATATTTCAAAATTATTAATTTCATTGGTCGGTTCATCACTAAAAGTAATGTTTTTTTCAAGCTTTAATTTTGAGAATTCAATTGCTGCATTTTGTAATTCATTAAAGTTGTAGTCTGTTTCCGGGATATAAATATTCAACGTCATATTATCGGGAATAACCCATTTAGTCACCTCGAATAAATCACCCGGATTTATTTCACTTTCATTTCCTTTAACGATAGACACTAAGCATTTGTTTAGTCCCTGTTCCTCGGTAACTTTTATTCTTATTTCAGAATCCTCCTGCGAAGTACGAATTTTTTCAAGTTCTGTCCCTTCCCGCAAACCAACAACTACCCCTCCCTGCAAAATTATTTCATTATCACTCTTTTTTAGGACTGCTACAACTGTTTTGTTTTCTAATTTATCAGTGTCAATTCCGAAAAGAGTCTGCTTTTTTCTTTTGTCAGGTCCGGCTAATACCGGTTGTTGATCTCTTCCGGTAGATTCAACAATCGCTTTCATTCTCGCATACAAGGATAGAGCAGATTCATTAACCGAAGAAGTTCTAATAGTTTTTAAAAATGCAGATGTAAATGCTCCATGTGGATGTCCATTTTCATCTTTAGTCTCTTTAGCTGTTTGGTAATCTTGCGCTGCAGAGATTACTAACGCACCTCCTTCTCTATCTTCCGGTCGGGGATAAACTTCAGAATCTAAGATATCAATTTCAATTGATTCAAGCTTTCTCACCTTATAATCATCATCTTTGCCCCTTGCAATCGATCCGCTATGACAGCTATCGAATATTAATGTTAAGATGACACCCTTATCGACAAGTTCGTTAAATAGTAGCGCCAATTCTTTATCTCTAATGTCCCTTACATCAGAATCTGTACTTAAATATGAGTCAGACGGCACAATTGTCTCGTCTTTTTTATCTTTTTCAGGTGATTTTGAATTTAATATTTGAGATCCATGTCCAGCATAATAAAAGAAAACAACATCACCTTTTTTAGCTGGTTCAATTAACTGTTTTTTAATCGTTAAAATTATATTTTCTTTAGTGGCTGTTAAATTTTTTATACCGAGACTATCCAACAACATCGTTATGTTTTGTTCTTGAAAACCAAACTTTGCAATCAACAATTCCTTAACTGATATTGCATCATTGACTGCACCATCCAGATTAGACCAGGAAGCTCTAAGGGTTTTTGAAGGAATTATATCAGTTGGTTTGTATTGGTCAATTCCGATTATAAGCGCTCTCCTGGTTTGTGCTAAAGTATCTGAATTGTATAAAACGACTGTAAATAGAAATAGAATGGATATTAGTTGTAGTAATGCATTTTTTGCATTCATAACTTTACCTCCTGTTAACTAGCTAGCAAGATGATATTTAAAACCTTTTTGCTTTTGGATATGAATTTTATTCTAAAAAGAAACATTATTATGAAACGTATATTTTTATTTACTCTATTATAAAAATAAATATTATTTCGTCTCATGATTGCTAGTAATCATCTCTTAGAATATTTGAATTCACACTAGTAAATCAAGCTAAATTCACTCCAGCAAAATCTGAAAATATTGGATCAAGGTATCATATAACATAAAAGCACAACCGCATTAGTTGTGCTTTTAAATCAAAAAACTAAATTTTTAAAGATATAAATCATAATTAAAATAATAATCACAATTTCCAGCTGCTGACCATTCAAATGTGCCGCCAGAAGTAATGCAGTAAATAGTAGTATATCCTGCATAAGCATCTACAGGGTAATATCCCCATGGAGCAACCGTACCCATATAGTAACCATTAACATATATTTCAACATAGTACCCTGTATAATTATTGAAATCGATCATGCACAAAGAACCTCTTTCTTTTTCTGGTTCTGGCATGGGGCTTTCATCATCAGTTGGAACTCCTGATATAATATTAGGATTTTCACCCCTGGCTTTTTCTACTTGTGTGCCATTAATCTCTACAGATTTCTTCTCCTGTGAAAAAGAATTCGCTATAAAGACAGGTCCAAAAACAAGAAACAGACCCAGCAAAAAGATATTTAGTAATGTGGTACGCATAATGAACCTCTAATTTGTTAATGATAAATTGATTTAAGAGTTAAATAAATTTGACTATGTGAAGTATCGGGGAGAGCCAGTTGCATAATATATGTGCCGGAAAAATTATTACCCACTATATTTCTTTCAAGAAAAATTCAATAATTGTGGTACAGTTCTATAAGACATCCGAAAGCTAAATCTGCTAGATAAATCTGTTTTTGTATTCTAATATAATGCAATTATACAAATAATCCAGTCTCATGTTTTCAGAATATATTACACAATGAATATTTTTATCAGGTTTATTTATTAAAATTTAATTTTATCATGCTCTCCAATTAGTTAAAGAATCTCACATCAATATATTCAAAGAGGGGGCGAGATATTATCATATAATTCGCAGACTAAATGCTAAATAATTTGTTTGCAGTGATAATCATAAAATAAATTTGAGAAGACAATCAAATAAAATTTTTGAAAAGTTAAAATCATATATTTATTATTACCTCTCTCATACAATAATCATTTTCTACTTAGAGTAAATATGTATAGATTTAATTTAACAAATTATTCAGTAGATGATTTATTTAGATCTTTAACAAAATATATTGGAGGGTTCAATGATAAGAATCAGCTTATTTTTTCTCATCCTCATTTTTGTACATGGATTAATTTTTCATTCATTTTCACAAAATGAATTAAAGTCATTAGACAGCCTTCTAAACAATAAGGAAAATATTATTGCTAGTGTAAAGGAAGATCTTGATTCAAAAAATATTGTATCTGTGGTATCATTCTTAGGTCGTATTAATTTTGAGTCGAATGATTATTTAGGAAAATTTAATCTACCATCCGATGAGCAAATTAATATAATTAAAACACGGGGAATAAATAATGTTTCAGAAATGTACAAAGAGAATTCTAAATCTATTGTGTTATTGATTACTTCCGATTACAGTTCTATGGGGGCAGGATGCATTGTTACCGCAGATGGATATATTTTAACTAATTACCATGTTATAGCTAAAAATAATAAAATGTTAACCTTTTTATATGATAAAAATATAACAAAGATTGAAGACATGGATCCAGAAAATTTCAAAATAGCGGATGTGATAGCAGCAATACCCGAAAAGGATCTTGCTATACTTAAACTGTCCACAAGTCAAAAATTAAAAAATTTAAGGTTAGGAAATAACTCAGAAATAGAAGTTGGTCAAGATGTGTTTGCCATAGGCCATCCGGAATCATTTATATGGACTTTTACAGATGGTGTTATTAGCCAACTAAGAAATAATTACGAGTGGTCTTACGATGGTAGGAATAAATGTAGTGGTAACGTCATTCAAACTCAGACACCAATTAATCCTGGTAATTCGGGCGGACCGTTATTTAATACCAACGGAGATTTAATTGGGATTAATTCTTTTAGAACCGAAGGTGCAGAGGGTTTAAATTTTGCTATAAGAGTGGATGAACTTAATAAGTTTTTAGAAGAAGTTAAAGAAGGTAAACACAAATACAATGTTGTTGTTAAAAAGGACAAAGGAAGTGATGAAATTCTTTGGGATCGTATTGATTCTAATAGAAATGGAATATATGATTGTGAAGCAGCTGATGTCGATGGTAATAAAATTTACGATATAGTTAAAGTTGATGAAAATGAAGATGGTTTTGTAGATTATATTGTAGTGGATTCAAATCAAGATAATGTTATTGATATATACATTTATGATAAAAACCGAGACGGTCATTTTGAATATTTTATAATGGATAGGAACACTGACGGATATTTAGATACTATAGGCATTGATACAAATGGAGATGGTGTCCCAAACGAATTTCGCAAATATAAAGGATAGTAGAATCTTGAGTATATATTAGTCCTAAGGTGTTTTTTAATAATTTATTATTTAATGATTCATCCAAGATTTAAATTATAAATCTTAAATATCTAGCTTAATAATGTAATGTCTGAAAATGTTGATTCGGATAACAATTTGTAAACTATCTGCGGGTTACATAAAACACAATCCAAAACTGGACGCAGATGACCTATTCCATTTGAAAAATTAACTCTCACAATAAATACCCACTATTGAAAATCCGATATTGATACTTCACTAAAATTAAAGTTATTGCAGGTGAGATAATTATATCACGAAATAAAGTTGTTCCAATTAAGATTTATTTGGTCGAATAAAAAAGCAGTCACAGTATGGCTGTGACTGCTTAGACATTTAATCTTACGCTACTGTTATCTCTTTTTCTAAATAGACATCCTGAATGAGATTAAGCAACTTAACACCATCAGCCATCGGGCGCTGGAAAGCTTTTCTTCCGGAGATCAAACCCATACCGCCGGCACGTTTATTAATGATTGCAGTCTTTGCAGCTTCAGCAAAATCATTTTCACCGGAAGCACCACCGCTGTTTATCAATCCGGCTCTTCCCATATAATTATTAATTACCTGGTAGCGTGTTAAATCAATCGGATGATCGGTTGTTAAATCTGTGTAAACTTTTTTGTTAGTCTTTCCGAATTTTATTGCATTGAAACCACCATTATTCTCCGGAAGTTTTTGCTTAATAATATCAGCCTGAATTGTTACTCCGAGATGGTTTGCTTGTCCGGTTAAATCTGCAGAGACGTGATAATCTTTATCTTTTTTGAATTCCGGATTTCTGAGGTAGCACCATAAAACAGTTGCCATTCCCATTTCGTGAGCATACTGGAAAGCTTCACTTACTTCAATTATCTGTCGTGCACTTTCATCAGAACCAAAATAAATTGTTGCACCAACAGCAGCAGCACCCATATCAAATGCCTGCTCAACTCCTGCAAACATTATTTGATCAAACTTGTTTGGATAAGTCAACAGCTCATTGTGATTGAGTTTTAGAATGAAAGGAATTTTGTGAGCATATTTCCTGGAAACCATTCCAAGCACGCCAAGTGTAGATGCACAAGCATTGCATCCGCCTTCAACTGCAAGCTTAAGAATATTTTCAGGATCGAAGTAAATTGGGTTTGGTGCGAATGATGCACCTGCTGAATGTTCAATACCCTGGTCAACTGGAAGGATAGAAACATATCCTGTTCCTGATAATCTGCCTGTGTGCAGAATCCAGTTTAGATTTTTTAATACATTTGGAGTGCGATCTGACTGCAAATGAATTCGGTCAACAAAATCAGGACCGGGAAGATTTAATTGTTCTTTAGGAAACTTAGCTTTATAGCTTAAGAGTTCATCCGCTTCTTTGCCTAATAACTCCTGAATCTTTTTTAACATAATAACTCCGATTTAAGGTTTTAATATTGATTATTTACACTGAAAAGAGGTTTAAAAATACAGTTAAGTATGGTTAAGATAAAGCGGAATTGAAGACAGAGGAAAAATTATTTCCAATGAATGAATAGGAAAGCTTTTAATTAGTCAGTTTTGTAGAAATATCCTTCATTATCTCAACAGCTTGGTAACGTGCATTTTCGATAAACCACTTGCCTGTATCCATTCCACCGCAGACAACACCAGCGAGGTAAATTCCGGGAACGTTTGTCTCAAAAGATATTTCATCGAAATGAGGAATTTGTTTTTCATCCTGTGAGATATTTATTCCGACTTTTTTTAGGAAAGTATAATCCGGATGATAGCCTGTCATTGCAAACACGAAATCATTTTTGATTGTTATTTTTTCTTCAGGAGTTTTAATATCAACTTCATCATTTCTTATTTCAGTCACTTCAGAATTAAAATATGCTTTAATGCTTCCCTCTTTGATTCGGTTCTCAATATCCGGTCTAACCCAGTACTTAACACCTTCTTTCAAATTTGGTTCACGTATAACCATTGTAACTTCAGAACCACGTCGGAATGTTTCAAGTGCAACATCAACTCCGGAATTTCCTCCGCCGATAACTACAAGCTTTAAATATGCATACGGATGTGCTTCATCAAAATAATGTTTTACTTTTACTTTATCTTCACCGGGAATGTTCAAATAATTTGGATGATCATAAAAACCTGTTGCAATAATTATTTTTTCTGCTGAATAAGTTTCTTTATTTGTAATGACTTGAAATTCATTTCCAGTCTGCTCAATTGCTTCAACTTTTTCGTAAGTATTTATATTTAATTTCCACGAATCAGCTACTCTGCGGTAGTATTCCAATGATTCTCTTCTTGTTGGTTTGTCACCGTGAGATACAAAAGGCACATCACCAATTTCCAGTCTCTCTGAAGTTGAGAAGTAAACCATATTAGTCGGATAATGAAAAAGCGAATTGACAAGACAACCTTTTTCAATAATCAGATATTCTAAATTTCTCTTTTCTGCTTCAATACCACAAGCTAAGCCAATTGGGCCTGCACCGATAATTATTACTTTGAATTTCTGCAATTTGTACACATTAAAATTATTTGAAATCTATCACCTGAATTTAACATTTAAAATAAAAAAGGCGGCATATAGCCGCCTGAACAATTGTTTTGAATATTAACTTATAATTTCAATCAATGCACTGGCAACCGTGTTTCCATCTTCATCGAGTAAAAACACTCGGTAAAATCCAGCGTCATCAAATTCCATAGAATTACCACTTGTTGGTGCAAAAAAGATATATTTCATATCACTGCTAACATCAAAATCAAAACTTTTATAATATTCAAACTTTCCACTTCTAAAATTATATCTGTCATACTGAATTTTAGCATTAGCTAAGTTAAGTGCATAATCACATTTAACCATAACTGTTATCGGTCCCTTATAGAATCTGTCCTTTACTCCAATTTCACCATCATAATCATCGTATCTATCGCAGAAATACATTGCAGGTTCAACCTGGGCAAATGTATTGGAATTCGTTGAGATGAATAAATAGAACATTAAAAACAAGAACAAGTATTGGAAGTTTTTCATCTTGCCTCCTAGTAAAGTTTATAAATTAAGTAATTAATTGTCGCATATATGTTAAAAATCGTACCGAATATTCAGTAATAATTTTAATTGAATTTCCAACCATTAAATACTATAATTAAAGTAAAAATGTTAGTTTTACATAATTAAATAACTTATTTGCTAAGTTTTACCGTGAAAGAACAATTGATATTCGAATATGAATTAATTTGAAAGAGCCCTCCTTGAGGAATTCTTATATTTATTTCAGAAAAACAAGTGTGTGCGAATAATTTATTTGATAAAAAAGAATTGAACATCATATTATGAATTTGCAATAATGATTAAACACATATGTTTTGATCTTGACGGAACTCTGGTAGATTCAAGAGACACTATTATTAAAAGCACAATAGCTGCCTTGGATAAGTTGGAGATCGAGTATAAAATTGATGAAGATATTTTCACTAATATGATTGGAAAACACTTTGTTGATATTTTCAATGAGTTGAAAATAGAAAATGTTGATTTTGAAGAATTCATTTCAATTTACAAATCATATTATTTTAAATTTATCGATTCATCGTATTTATATGAAGGAGTTGAGGAAGCTTTAGAGTTTCTCAGCAAGAAACTAATAAAAGTTTCGTTGCTAACTACAAAAGGTCAGGAACAGGCAGAAAAAATTATTGATCATTTTAAACTTCGTTCTTCATTTGATTACTTAATGGGAAGACGAGATGAATTGGATCATAAGCCTTCTCCCGAACCCCTTTTGTACATTTGTAGAGAACTTGAAGTCAATCCATCTGAAACAATAATGGTTGGTGACACAGAGCTTGATATTCAGTGCGGAAAGAATGCAGGTTCGAAAACCTGCGCTACGCTTTACGGCTATAGAACAAAAAATCTGCTTGAAATAGAAAAGCCGGACTATATCATTTCTAATCTTGATGAATTGAGAAATATTTTAGATTAGCAAACCTGAATTGCATGTATTACGATTTACCTGCCAGCAAATCAAAAGCATTGTCAACAGCTTTGTGGGTCCCTGTTATAACCAGCGTGTCTCCGGATTGAACTATTTCATTGGCGCTGGGTGATGTGATATTTGTTCCCTTTCTGACCATTGCAATAATAGTTGCATCTGTTTTGTTTCTTAAGTTAAGCTCACCGATTGTCTTCCCCACAAAATTGTTATCTTCATTTATGTAAAATGTATCTGTCAATCTTGCTGAAAGTATTTCATCAATGTGAGTAAATGTAACATCAGTCCCATCTTCAGCCCGAAGATATTTATATGATTCACCCCTAAGCAAATTAACCTGTTGCATTATTACATTTAGTGGGACATGAAAATGTTCCAATACCTTTCGGAATATTTGTATTGATGTTTCGAACTCTTCGGGGATTACTATCGCAGCACCCATTTTTATAAGCTCATCCGTCTCCTTCATAAATCTTGTTCGAACTACGACATAAATGTTAGGATTAAGTTCTTTTGCAATATTCAATGCTCGTCTTGAAGTTGAACGGTCTGAGATTGCAATGACAAGAACTTTTGCATTATTAATCAAAGCAGACTTGAGGACTTCAGCATTACCAATATCACCATAAATAATATTTTCACCTTTTGATTTTTCTTTTTTAACTGTATCAGGGTTCATTTCAATAATTACGTACTTGATTCCGGTTTCCTTTAAAACGTGTGCTAAGTTTCTTCCATTTAAACCGAAGCCGGCAATGATAACATGATCCTGCATCATTTCTATTTCTTTAGATTTGTCTTTTTCCAATTTCTGTGATCGACCTGCAATGCGTGGTGCTAATTTAAAAAGGAAAGGTGTTAAGACCATTGTTATTATTGTTGAACTGATAAAAATGTTGAACAACTCAGGTGAAATGAGATTCAGGTTAAACCCTTGCTCTCCAACTATGAACGAAAATTCGCCAACCTGTGCAAGACTTAATCCAACCAAGACAGCAACTCGAACGGGATACTTTAACAATAGAACCACAACAAAAATTATCAGTGACTTTACAAGAACAACACCTAGCGAATACGCAAAAACAATTACTGGAGTTTCAAAAACAAAACTAAGATTGAGCAACAGCCCAACAGAAACGAAAAACAAACTATTAAATGCGTCCCTCAGTGGAAGTGTATCAGCTACTATCTGATGGCTGTATTCAGATTCCGAAAGAATGAGTCCGGCAATGAAAGCTCCTATGGCAAAGGATAATCCAAGAGAGTGAGTAATGTATGCTGTACCTAAAATTAAAAGTATTACTCCAACAGTAAATATTTCTTTCATCCTCAATTTTGCCAGCCTATAAAGAAGCGGGGGTGAAAGATATTTTGCTATAACTATTATTGCTGCGACCGCTCCGATAGCAGTGAGGAACTTTATTGCAATATCACCAAAACTGATTTGATCGTTTGCCCCTAAAAGATTTACAGTTAAAAATAGCGGAACAATAGCCAAATCCTGAAAAATTAATATGCCCAGAGAAATTTTTCCATGAGGTGCATCCAGTTCATCTTTATCTGAGAAGAGTTTTAGTACTATAACTGTGCTTGAAAGGCTGACTAAAATACCGAAGAAGATTGCTTGTTTAGCAGGTAATCCTAAGGCAAATATTATTAATGCTGAGATTAAAATCGTGAGCAACACCTGAAGTCCGCCGCCAATCAGCAGAATTTTTTTTATGCTCACTAATTCTTTAAGAGAGAGCTCAAGTCCAACAGAGAATAAAAGAAGTATTACACCTATCTCAGCCATTATTTCAATCTGATCGGGATTGCTGATAACCTTTAGTGCTGATGGTCCGAGAATGATTCCTGCGATTAAAAATCCAACTATGCTCGGTAACTGCATCTTATTGAAAATTACTATTACAGGAATTGATAAAAGAAGAATAAGGACAATGTCTTTTATAATTGTATAGTCGTGCATTTAGATTTTAAAAAGATTAGGTCAATTGATTAAAAGAATAATTACAATGAAAGATAATAATCAATCAGCAAACTTGTAACCGGGAAGTTGATTTTTTTTTGGAAAAGAAATTATTTCAAAACGAATTTTATAGGAATTACCATTTTAACATTTACAGCTTTTCCTCTTTGCTTGCCGGGATTAAATTTAGTAGACAGAACTGCATTCAGTGCTTCTTCATCCAGTCCGCCGCCAAGACCTTTAATAACCATTGCTTCTTTTACATCACCATTTTTATTGATCTTTGCCTGAATATATACAGTCCCCACTAAATAAATTCTTCTTGCAATTTCTGTATAGTGAACTTTTTCCTGTATGGCTTTAAGACCGCCTATTGGTGAAGGCATTTCTTCCACAACTTCGAAAATCGTTTCTTCTTCAATTATCTTTGGTTTTGGTGGTGGTGCATCAGGTAGCCTTGCTGGTTTGTAATCCTCAATTCCATCAACTAAAATATCCACCGGAACATCACTGGTGCTGGCTGTGATAATTTCAGGTATTTTGGGTGGAGAAGGAACTTCAGGTTTTTGAACTGTATTGATTATCTCATCAATCTTGATGATTTCCTGTGTTCCCTCTGAAATTAATTCGTTTTGTGATATGGGTGGTGAGAATTTGAATGCTAAAATAATTGCAACAAGAGAAATGATAAGACTTACTTCAAAAGTTCTATGGTAAAGTTTTCTAAGGTCGGCTTTGGGATTTTTTAGAGATGGCATTGTAACCTCCGGTTTAATTAATTACTAAACCTTTTACAATCAGTTGGGGAAAAAGTTCCTGTATAACAATTTCTTATAATGTTATTTACTTTTTTATACTATTTTTGCATCAAAAATTTGAATAAACATTTTGGATTTGGATAGATGAAAATTATCATTACCTTTTTTAGCATAGTTCTGGCAGCACAAATTTCCTTAGCTCAATGGAACAGAATTGAGAGAATACCCTCTACTATAATATTTTCTGTGCACTTTAATGGAAACAATATTTTTGTCGGAGCTGATTCTCTCTATATCAGCAGAGACAGAGGACAAACATGGCAGGCAAATCTTATTGCAGGTCAACAGCTCGATATCACAACATTCATTCAAGCCGATGAAAAAATTTTCGCGGGCACTTACGGGCAAGGTGTCTTTCTGAGTACTGATGATGGCCATTCCTGGCTGCCTTTTAATTCCGGATTGTCCGGCTTTGCCTTATATGCAAAGACCTTTGTGATTTCTGGTGATACAATATATTATGGAACAGACGGCGGCGGTGTGTACTTTTTAAAACTCCTGACAACTGTTTGGCAATCGTATAATCAAAATCTGCCATCAAATTATGCCTGGACAATTAACGATTTGACTGTAACAAACGCAAACATTTTAGCTAGTGCGGGTGCGAGCGGTTTTTATTATCTGCGGCAGAAGGGTGCGCCGGAATGGACTGAATTAAGAATTCAAACTCCCCAGGGAACATATACTACACCAAATGTTTTTCTCTCATCTGGTGATACAGTATTTTCAGGAAGTGGAGCAGGTATTTACAGAAGTACAGATAATGGATATAACTGGGATTCTGTTGGAATCAGTTCATTACCGTTAAATGTTGTTTCATTTGCAAAACAAGGAAGCAGGATTTTCACCGGATATACACGTCCTGGTGATTTCTATATTTGGTTTTCCGATGACAACGGGAACAACTGGAATTTTATGGAACACGAATTTCATTTCATGAATCATTTATATACATATGATGATAAAATTTGGATAGCTGCTGATGACGGACTTTGGTATAAACAGTTCAACACATCATCTGTTGATCCGCTAAACGGAGAAATGTCATTTACACTTGAGCAAAATTATCCGAATCCCTTTAATCCAAATACAAAGATCAGGTTCAAAATTCCAATTGTTACTAATAATAATAGTCATTCCACATTTGCAACGCTAAAAATATTTGATGTCCTGGGAAATGAAATTGCTGAATTGTTTAATGATGAAGTGCTTCCAGGCGTATATGAAGTTGAATTTTCTGCCAAAGAAGGATTTGCATCGGGTATTTATTTTTATCAGTTAAAATTCGATGGATTTGTACAAACTAAAAAAATGATTCTTCTCAAATAAGCTACCAATTTATTGGTCAGGAAATTAAATAATCAAAATAGTTGTTTACACCCATCCTCTTAACTGGCAGGCTTGCGCAACTCTGGCAACACCAACCAGCATAGCTGCAAGTCTTGGATGCACTTTTTTCTCTCTTATTGCCTCCTGAACCCGTTTGTAAGCAAGGGTTAATTTTTTATCAAGTTGTTTATGTACTTCTTCTTCCTCCCAGAAAAATAAAGTTTTATCCTGAACCATTTCAAAGTATGAAACAGTTACTCCTCCAGCACTGGCAAGTATATCAGGAATAACGTGAACATTATTCTTGAAGAGTACTAAATCAGCTTCCGGCGTAGTTGGACCGTTTGCGAGTTCACACACAACACGAGCTTTAATATTTTTTGCGTTTTGACTGTTGATAGCATTTTCCAACGCTGCAGGATAGAGAATTTCGACATCAAGTTCTAAAAGTTCTTCGTGAGAAATTTCCTTACTTCCGGGAAAATTCAAGACGGTACCGGTCTGTAGTTTATGGTGAACAAGTTCTTCAGGATCAAATCCATCTTTATTAAATATAGCTCCTCGCGAATCACTAGCTGCAATTAATTTCCCACCACCCAACATTTCTTTGTGAAGCAGCGCTGCTCTTTGTCCTGCATCACCAAAACCCTGAATTGCAAATTCCTTTGTAGGATCGAAACCATAGGTTCTGCATGCTTCCCGCACAGTGATTATTCCTCCTCTTGCGGTTGCATCTCTTCTTCCTTCAGTTCCACCAACCTGTATTGGTTTATCTGTGAACACTCCCGGACTATGTCTTTTTGTAATTGTTTCGTATTCATCCATCATCCATGCCATTGTCTGCGGATTCGTATAAACATCTGTTGCCGGAACATCAACATCTACCCCAAGGAATGGTGAGATCGCACGGATATATTCTCTTGAAAGTCTTTCAAGTTCAGTTTCCGAAAGTTTTTTTGGATTGCAGCGAACTCCGCCTTTACTTCCTCCCAGAGGTAAATCAACAACTGCAGTTTTCCATGTCATCCAGCAGGCAAGTGCGCGAATTGTATCGACAGTTTCCTCAGGGTGAAATCGAATTCCGCCCTTTGCAGGTCCCCGTGCATGATTGTAATGAATTCTAAAGCCTTGAAAAATTTTTGTTTTACCTGAATCCATCTTCACCGGTAAAGTAAAATTAGTTTCAAATTGAGGAGTGCTTAAAAATTCTGTTGTTGCATCATCAAGGTTTAGAATATTTGCCGCTTCCAATACTTGCTGACGTGCTACTTTAAATGAATTATAGGATTCCATTAGTTTGAGCCTTTATTCTTTGATTTTTCTGAGTCAACTTTTTTTGTAGCTGGAATTACATCCAGAATGATTCTATACCAGCAATTTTTGCAAACAATTGCTCTGTCTGTTGCCAGAAGAACTTGCTGCCACGGAGATAGCTTATTGCCACAATGTGGACAAGAGTTCGGTACCTCTTCTCTGTTTAAATTATTTTCTTCAGCCAAAATTATTACTCCGGTTTAAAAATTATACCCTTGTTTTCATGACCATTCATTTTAATAAGAATTGGTTTATTAAACCTGATGTGCTTTGTGTAAATTTTACTTTCAACAGCTTCTTGTTCCAGCAACCAGGCCCAGTCAAGAAACCCATTGCTCTGGATTGCGTTAACAGAAAAATAACCAACCATGAATGATGTAATATTTTGAAAGAAATGAGAGCCCTGTGAAGGCTCAACAGCCATATCTTTAAATGAAGTTTCGATGATAGCTTTTGCGCCAGCTATCTGCTCCCAGGTAACAGGGATACCGAGCCATGGATCCAGAGAACCCCATCTTCCCACACCAACAAGCAGGTAAGGTATTCCTTCCGATATTAATTTGCTATTCAATATCGAAATCTCTGAAGCTACTTCCCTGCTCTTCGCCCGATCAAATAAATGATAATCTACAACTACTGCATCCTGAACGTCATTTATAATTCCATTGCCTAAAACCTGGTTACTCTGACAAATTAATTTTTCTTCTTCTACATCTTCAATTCTGAGCTCTTCGAACTCGTGACTTACTACAAGCGGTCTCATTTGTAGCAATCCAAATTCTTGTTTTTTACCAGAAGGTTTAGAAAGGTTACATGCAAATTCTATTTCGACAGGAGTTCCCATTCCCCAGTTACCCATCTCAAGTAATAATTCTAAAACTTTTGCAAGAGGAAACATTTTGTTTCTCAGGACAGGACCAAATGTGACCAGCCTTGTTCCGCTTCTTCCAAGTCCATCATAAATTGCATCATTATCGGGCAGATATGTAGAGCCGACAAATCTCAATGGTCCATCTTTTTCTGCAATACTTAACGGAAAGGTTTTCACTAATTTATCATAGGTAATGTTTCCAAAATCTGTTTTTTCATCAAGCTGGAGAGCAAAAAATTCCATCTGGCTGCTATTAAGAGATTCTTGCACTGAATGAAACTGAATTAAATCAGTAGAATACTTTGGGCAAAATCTTACGGTGTTTCCACCTTCAACAACCCATTTGCCAAGACCTAGTGCTACTGATACAATTCCATCAGTAGATTTTTGCGGGGGTAGCGGATAAAAATTATATGATTTTGCCACACCCGAAAAATCAGGATAAAATCTGTTCTCATGATTATTACCTACCATCTTTTGAATTATCACAGCCATCTTTTCTTCTTCTGAACGATAAGAAGTAATTCTAATATAGTTTTTTGCATTCTGGTAAAATGTTGACGCGTAAACTCTTTTAATAGTTGTGAGAAGATCATTCAGTCTGATCATTGGATTGGCATTATCATTCGGAATCATATAAGTCTGATAAACACCCGCAAAAGGATGATATTGTGAATCTTCAAGTAAACTTGATGATCTGACAGCAAGCGGACTTTTAATAATATTGAGGAAGGCAGCAAGTTCGCCCAGAATTTCTTCGGGGAATTTAGATGCTTCTAAAAATCTTTGCGTAATTTCTTCATCATCTTCGCATTGAAGTGCAAAACTCTTAAGATCATTCATCTCAAGAAAGTCATCGAATACATTCGTTCCAAGAATCACTGCCGGCGGCACATAAATTAATACATTTTCAAACTGTTCGCGAAGTTGGTAATCATTAATAAGTGTGTTTACAAATCCAAGTCCTCTGGCTTTACCACCAAGTGAACCGCCACCTATTCTGGCAAAGCTGCTTTCCGGATCGAAAGTCTCTTTGTTAAAGTCAGTAATTATTCCACGTTGGCGAACCATACGGTAATCATGAACGGATTGAACAAGATGTTTTCTTAATGCTTCGCCTGTTTCGTAGTCTGAAACTTTTCTCGGTCGTAATTTGTGCGCTAGCCAGAATTCGGTTCTTGCTTTAAACCAATTTGAAAAGTGATTCTTTTCAGCATGGTATTTTATACTTTCCATCGGAACAATTCTTAATTGCTCTTCCATACTTATTAGATCGTTAGCACGACCAACCTCAATCCCATCAGGAGTTTTGAAAATAAAATCACCAAAGCCAAAATTGTTGTTCATGAAATGTTGGAGCTTTGTAATGAGGATGGGAGAATCTTTTAGTATAAATGAAGCTCCTGCTTTTTTAGCATCGACTTCATTTGATTGATCATTCGAAGTTAACAAAATTGGAATGTCGCTAATTGATGCTTTGACTGCTTTAGTAAATTGTATTCCAGCTGTTTCATTTAGCTCCCCATTTTTTGGAAATGCAATATCCGAGATAATTCCAAGAATCAGTTCCTTATACCTTTCAAAATAATCCCATGCTTCTTCATAGTTTGTACATAACAAAATTTTTGGTCTTGCTCTCATTCTTAAATATTTGTGTGTGAGATTAATTCCTTCCGAAATTAATCTCTGACTCTGTTTCAACATTTCAGTGTAAATTATCGGCAGGAAAGCTGAGTAATACCTTACGCTATCCTCGATGACAATTACATTCTGAACACCAACAATTTTGCTGTCGTGTTCCACATTAAGCCGATCTTCTAAATATTTTATTATTCCAATTATTATTCTGAAATCCCCCGTCCAATTAAATACTTTATCGAATACTGCGCTTTCAGGATTAGTCAGAAGTGATTTCAATTCCCTGTTATCGTGCGCAAGTAGTACGATAGGAATATCAAGACCAGACTGCCGAACAAGTTTTGCAAAACTTAAGGCACTCATATCCTCGATGTGCATTGTAGTGATGATTAGATCATACCGACCTTCTTCTTTTGCGCGACTGATCGCATCATAACCACTGGAAACTCTGGTAAGCTCGGGAGAATGACTAAGATTTAAGCCCTGGTATTCATTTCGGATAAGTTCATAAAGACGGCCGTCTTCTTCGAAGAGATATAGATCATAAAGACTGGAAACAAGCAGGATATTGGTAACACGAAGGCGCATAAGATTTTGAAAACCCTGGAAACGGGTTCCGTAACCGTGCTCTACCCAATCGGCTTCGGGATTACTTTTAAATTCTTTTGTGTAATCCATTCGTCATTCAGTCAAATTGTTAGAAAAATATAAAGCTTAATTGCAATCGAAATTTACAATTATTACGCATCAATTTCTCTGGATAATAAATAAAAAGCGAAGCAAGTAAGGAGGCTAGAACTTGCTTCGCCATATAATTGATGACTGTTCAGCAAAGAGAAAATTAAGTCATCAAAAACATCGTATTAAGATTCCGGCTTTCGCTGAAATCACATTTTGGTTATACAACACCTTGATCAATCATTGCATCAGCAACTTTTAAGAATCCACCTATGTTTGCACCGTTAACATAATTGCCTGGTGTTCCAAACCTGTCTGCCATTTCAACACATGTGCTGTGAATGTTTTTCATAATAAGATGTAAACGTTTATCAACTTCTTCGCGTGTCCACGGCAGTCGCTGACTGTTCTGTGACATTTCAAGACCAGAAACAGCAACACCACCTGCATTTGCAGCTTTGCCAGGACCGTAAAGAACTTTTTTATCCAAAAATATATTTACACCATCTATTGTTGTCGGCATATTTGCTCCTTCACTAACAACATAAACACCGTTCTTAACAAGGTTCTGTGCGTCTTTTGCATTGATTTCATTTTGAGTAGCGCTCGGGAAAGCACAATGTGCTTTATGATCCCACAATGGATTATGGTCCATATTTCCATCAAGTTGAGTGAACACGGCGTTTTTATACTTGTCAGTATATTCTTTTATCCTTCCTCTTCTTACATTTTTTAATTCCATTATATAAGCTAGTTTTTCTCTGTCAATTCCTTCTTCATCATAAATGTATCCGTTAGAGTCAGAAAGTGTAACTACTTTTCCACCAAGATCAAGAATTTTTTCTGTGGTATACTGTGCAACGTTTCCGCTTCCTGAAACAAGACAGGTTTTTCCTTCCAGAGTTTCCTTTTTTGTAGACAGCATTTCTGCGGCAAAATAAACTGCACCATAACCTGTAGCTTCAGGACGGATCAATGATCCACCCCAGTTCAATCCTTTACCAGTAAGAACGCCTGTGAATTCATTTTTTAATTTTTTGTATTGACCAAACAGAAAACCTATTTCTCTTCCGCCAACACCAATATCACCAGCAGGAACGTCTGTGTTCGGTCCAATGTGCCTATACAACTCGCTCATAAATGACTGGCAGAATCTCATAATTTTTAAATCACTTTTTCCTTTAGGATCGAAATCAGAACCACCTTTTCCTCCACCCATTGGAAGGGAGGTTAAACTGTTTTTGAAAACCTGTTCAAATGCTAAAAATTTTAAAATGCCAAGATTAACTGATGGGTGAAATCTGAGGCCGCCTTTGTAAGGACCGATTGCACTGTTCATTTCAATTCTGTAACCAATATTGATATGAACTTCGCCCTGTTCATCAACCCACGGAACTCTGAAAATTATTACTCGTTCAGGTTCAATAATTCTTTCTAGAACTTTAGCAGAGCGATACTCTGGATGTCTTTCAAGAACCAGGTCTAATGACTCAGCAACTTCTTGAACAGCCTGGTGGAATTCTGGTTGTGCTGGATGCTTGGATTTTACATCAGCCAATAAGCTCTTTACGTAATCGGACATTTTACCTCCGGAAAATTAGAAGTTAGAATATAGTTTTAGGATTATATTGAATAATCTTTAGAATTAAACTAATTCTCCCGGGTGTAATGGAAAAGAATAGAATCTGTGAAAGTTATGTAACTGAAATTGCTACAAAATAATTTTGAAATGTTAACTATTATATTTCGACAAGCTTATTACTGAGCACATACTGAGTTAATTCAACATTCGATTTCATCGACATTTTATCTAAAATCCTGTTTCGGTAAGTGTAAACTGTGTTTATGCTTATTGACAACTCCTGCGCAATTTCTTCGGCAGATTTTCCAAGTGCGATATTGCACATAGTCTGGTACTCCCTGTCAGATAATTTATCGTGTGGAAGTTCTTTTTCAGTACTTCCAAATTTTTCAGCTAACTTTTCTGCGAGGGATGGATTAATATATTTCCCGCCGGAAACAATTTTTCTAATTGCAGTCACGAGTTCAGTTGGTGCACTTACTTTCTTAAGATAACCTGAAGCACCTGCTTTTAGCGCACGTATCCCATACTGGTCTTCACTGAACATACTTAAAATTAAAACCGGCAAATCAGGATAAAGTTGTTTAATATCTTTTAATGCTTCGAGTCCGCTTTTTCCCGGCATATTAATATCAAGCACAACTAATGACCATTTTTCTTTTTCTAGATGCTTCATCATTTGTTCTGAATTCTCAGCTTCACCGGCTACAAGAATATCTTTTTCTTCAGCTACAATTTGTTTCAAGCCTTCGCGGACAATTGCATGATCATCAGCAATAAGTATTTTCATTTTTTCAAATGACATAAGTTTTTTAGTCAACTGGAATTTCTACTTTGACTTTAGTCCCTTTACCGGCAATACCTTCAATGTAAACCTGTCCTCCAAAAACCATTGCACGTTCCTCCATTCCATGAATACCGAGCGATTTGAAATCTTTTATTTGATCCTGAGTAATTCCTCTTCCATTATCCTGAATCTCGAGTGAAATATTGGATTGATAATGAAGTAATGATATCTGAATTTGTGTTGCTTGCGAATGACGAGCAATGTTCGTTAAAGATTCCTGAAATATTCTGAATATTGCAGTTGATTTATTTTTTTCAAGAATTAATTCTTCCTTTGGAATAACCAATGAACATTTTACACTAGTCATCTTTTCAAACTCTTCTGTCTGCCATTCAATCGCGGCAATGAGTCCAAGTTCATCCAGAATTCCGGGACGCAACTTAGCTGAAATTTTTTGAACAGACTCCACCGATGCGTCAATCATATCCGAGAGGGAATAAATCTTTGTTTTCAAAGGTTTTTGATCATCATTCAATTTATTTGCAAGCAGCGAGATCTGAATTTTCAACGCGGTTAAAACCTGTCCCAGTTCATCGTGAATTTCCTGCGCAATCATAGTTCTTTCTTCTTCTCTAACCGATTGCAAGTGGGTTGCTAGTTCTCTCAACAGTTTACTTGTTCGCCTTAGTTTTTCTTCCGCCAGTTTTCTTTCAGTAATATCTCTTGCAATTGAAAGAACTGTAGGCTTTTTATTGTAAATAAATAAATGAGAATTTATTTCAACAGGAATTAATTTTCTGTCCTTGGCACGATGCACCAGGTCATAAATAACATGACCTTCCTTCGTTAACCGGGTCATATTCAAATTAAAATCATTAATGCTTTTTTGAGAAATGATAGCAGAAGGACTTAACTGTAGAAATTCTTCTTTTGTGTACCCAAGACGCGAGCAAGCAACTTCATTCACTTCAATAAAATCGCCGTAAGATTTTTCATCTGAAAGCTGAGTAACGAATACTGCATCGTTAGCATTGTTGAAAAGCGTTTTATATTTTGATTCGCTGTCTCGTAGTTCCAGCTCAGATTTTTTTCGTTCAGTAATATCTTTAATAATGCTAAGAGTGATTTTATTCCCATCCGGTAAAGTAAGGAATGAATTTGAAAACTCGAACCAGGCTTTGTTTCCATTCCAGAGAGTGTTTTCACGCTCAAACAAAGTTTTGATTTTATAATCTCTGATATCACTCTGAAATGTGCTTAGTGCATTTTCCTGTTCTTCTTTAGCGTAAACTACTGAGAAAGGTTTCCTAAGCAGAAGTTCCTTTTCCATTTGAAAAATATCGCAGAATGCATCATTCACCAATAAAATATTTCCATCTTCATCGACAAGACGCATCCCGTCAACTGAAATTTCCCACAACTGCCCAAACAATAAATCAATATTAGACAGCTCTTCTTTTAAAACTTCATTATTCATGAAATTAAACACCCGGCTTTAGAATTATGCCAATATTTTTGTGGCCATTAATTTTTACCGAAGCAGGTTCTTTAAAGTGTAAATGTTTTGTGTATTCGAGCTCTTCAACAACTTTTTGAGCATGCAGCCAATCCCAATCAATAAATCCTATCTTGTGTGCAGCATCAACTGTAAAATATCCGACACGAAAAGAAGTTATGTTTTGGAAGAAGTGTGACCCCTGAGATGGTTCAACTTCAAAATCTTTAAACCCGGATTCAACAATAGCAGCTGCACCTGAAATTTGATCCCAGGTAACAGGTATACCAAGCCACGGATCGAGTGAGCCCCATCTTCCAAGTCCGATTAAAATATATGGTTTGTTTTCTTTCAACATTTTCGAATTAAGTTTTGCAATCTCCATTGCGATCAGTTTACTTTTTGCTCTATCAAACTTATTGTTATCAACTATCACTAAGTCATATATTCCGTCTGTTGCACCATTGCCTAACACCTGACTGCTTTGACAAATCAGATCCTGGGGTTTAAAATCAATCTTTAGTTCATCAATTTCTTTGCTGATAACTAAAGGTCTCATCTGCAGCAGAGCAAATTCTTTTGGCTTATCCGGTGGCACACTAAGATTTACAGCAAATTCAATTTCGACAGGTGTTCCCATTCCCCACGTTCCAAAACCTAAAAGCATATTAAGAATTTCCGGAAGAGGAAACATTTTGTGTTTTAATATAGGTGCAAAAGTAACGACTCTGATTCCATCACGGGATATTCCGTCATAAACTGCTTCATTTTCTGGTGAGTATGTTGAGCCCACAGAAAATAAAGTTCCGTCTGCTTCGGATTCCAGTAAATCATATCTTTTAACTAATGGATCTTCTGTTGATTCAGGATGATGATCGAGCTTACCATTCAAATCCAGCGCGTAAAAATCCTGCTGTGCATGCATGAGAGTTTCTTTGGTAGAAAAAAACTGAAGAAGGTGCTTTGGAAAACGAGGACAAAACCTAACAGTAGTTCCTCCTTCTACAACCGTTTTACCAAGACCAAGTGCAACCAATGCAATTCCATCATCAGATTTTTGTGGAGGAACCGGATAAAAGTTGAATGACTTACCAACTCCTGCAAAATCAGGATAAAACTTTCCTTTGTGCTCCGTCCCTACTAGCCTCTGAACAATAACAGCCATCTTCTCTTCTTCAAGACGATATGATGTTGCTTTCATGTAATCTTTTGCTTTCTGATGATAGGTGGAAGCGTAAACGGCTTTGATGGTCAGCAATAATTCTTCCAGTCTGATTTTAATATCAGGATTACTATTCGGAAGCATGTAAGTCTCGTAAACTCCGGCAAAAGGTTGGAACTGTGCATCTTCCAAAAGACTTGATGATCTTACTGCCAGGGGTTCTTTAATTATCTCAAGAAAGTCATAAAGTTTTTGTTTAATCTCTTTTGGAAAGTAAAATGCCTCAATAAACTTTTGAGTTATATTTATGTCATCAGTCTCATTAAAAGCATAACTCTCAAGATTGTTATCCCGCATATATTGATCGAAGACTTCGGTTCCGAGCACAACTGCCGAAGGAACAGAAATTTCAACATCTTTAAATAAGTGTCTTATATTATAATTTGCTATGAGAGTGTTAATAAAACCAAGCCCGCGCGCTTTACCTCCAAGTGAACCTCCACCAATTCTTGCAAAACTATTTTTAGGATCAAAAGTATCTTTTCTAAAATCAGATATTACTCCTTTTGATCTTTCTTCAAGATAGTTGTGAATTGCATTGATCAGATCTTTTCTTAGATGCTCGGGTGAGTCATAGTCAGAAACTTTTCTCGGTCTCAACTGATGTGCAAGAAAAAATTCTGTTCTTGCCTTCAACCATCTGGAAAAATGATTTCCTTCTGCATGATGAAGAAGACTTTCCTCCGGAATTTTGGCTATTTGTTCTGCAAGCTCCATTAGATTTACAGCACGTCCGACTGCTGTTCCATCTCTCAACTCAAAAATGAAATCACCAAATCCAAAATGGTCCAGCATAAACTCTCTTAAATCATGCAAGAGTCGTTGTGAATTCTTATAAAGAAAAGAAGCACCTGTAGTTTTAACTTTGGCTTCAAGATTTTGATCGCTTGTCTGGATAAGAATAGGAATATCTTTATGTCTTTCTTTTACAGCTTTAGTGAACTTCAGCCCAGCTTCAGGATCGCGAACTCCATAATGCCTGAAATTATTATCTGTTATAATTCCAAGAACATTGTCTTCATACATTTCAAAATAGTGCCATGCTTCTTCGTAAGTCGTGCAGAGAAGAATTTTAGGTCTGGCTCTCATTCTTAAATATTTGTGAGTAATATTTATGCCTTCCGAAATTAGTCGCTGCGACTGATTAAAAATTTCAGTGTAGGCCAAAGGCAAATAAGATGAATAAAATTTTACATTATCTTCAACGAGAATAATCACCTGTACACCCATATCTTTCGTGTCTTCAACAACGTTCATTCTGTCTTCAAGGTACTTAATTATTCCGATTAAAAGATGATAATCACCGCTCCATATAAAAACTCTTTCAAAAACAGAAGTGTCGTAATGAGTAGTAAGTTCCTTTCTTTCTTTGTTATCATATGCAAGAAGAATGATCGGGAGTTCAATACCTATACTCTTCACCTGGTTGGCAAACTTAACAACGTGCATGTCCTCGATATGAAGTGTCGTTATAATTAAATCAAAATTGTGTTCGCCTTGTAGCAATTCGATTGCCTCAACCCCTGTTGTAACATGTGTTATTTCCGGAGCTTGACTGAGGTTCAGATTTTGGTATTCACTCCTGATTAACTCATAGAGTCTGCCGTCTTCTTCAAAAAGATAGTAATCATAAATACTCGATACAAGAAGGATCTCCTGTATCTTGAACCGCATCAGTTTTTGGAATTTTTTTAATCTGGCGTGGAAGACGTTTTCAAGTTTTATTTCTTTAATCGAAAATTCTTTATTCATTTTTTAACGAGTGATTTTAAGATTTGTTTTCTTGTCAACTAATATAGAAAAAGGGAGCTAATAATCTATAATTACATTTTAAAAACAAAAAGGCGGTTCAAGGAACCGCCAAAATTATACACTATAAATTCTACATTATTAATTAAACAAGTCCTTGATCAATCATCGCATCAGCAACTTTTAAGAATCCGGCGATGTTTGCACCGCTGACATAATTACCCGGTGTTCCGAATCTTTCTGCAGTTTGCATACAAGTCTCATGAATTCTAATCATAATTTCGTGTAATCTTTTATCAACTTCTTCTTTTGGCCAGGGTAAGCGCATACTGTTCTGCGACATTTCTAATCCCGAGGTTGCAACACCGCCTGCATTAGAAGCTTTGCCCGGTGCGTAAAGAATTTTTGCTTCCTTGAAAATATCGTAAGCTTCGATTGTTGTAGGCATATTTGCACCTTCGCAGACACAGAAACAGCCGTTTTTCAATAATTCTTTTGCATCTTCAGGGAAGATTTCATTTTGAGTTGCGCAAGGTAAGGCAACATCAGCTTTAACTTCCCATGGTTTTTTACCGGGGAAGAATTGAACCTTAAACTCTTTTGAATAGTCTTCGACTGCATCTTTGTTGCTTGAACGGAGTCTGAGCATATAATCAACTTTTTCTCCTGTCACTCCATCAGGGTCATAAATGTAACCATCAGGACCTGATAACGTTACAACTTTTCCACCAAGCTCATTAACTTTCATAACCGCACCCCAGGCAACATTACCAAATCCAGAAACTGCAACAGTTTTTCCATCAAAAGATGTATTTCTTGTTTTTAACATTTCCTCTGCAAAATAAACACATCCAAATCCTGTTGCTTCAGGACGAATTAATGAACCGCCCCAGTTCAATCCTTTGCCAGTTAAAACTCCGGTGAATTCATTTTTTAATCTCTTGTATTGCCCGTATAAATATCCTATCTCTCTTGTTCCAACTCCAATATCTCCTGCAGGCACATCTGTGTTCGGACCGATGTGTCGGAAAAGTTCTATCATAAAACTCTGGCAGAAGCGCATAATTTCGTTATCACTTTTTCCTTTTGGATTGAAATCTGATCCACCTTTTCCTCCACCCATCGGCAAAGTTGTTAAAGAATTTTTAAATACTTGTTCGAATGCTAAAAATTTTAGAATGCCAAGAGTAACAGATGGGTGAAAACGAAGTCCGCCTTTGTAAGGACCGATTGCACTGCTCATTTCAATTCTGTAACCGCGGTTGATCTGAATTTCTCCCTGATCATCCATCCATGGAACGCGGAACATAATTACTCGTTCCGGTTCAACCATTCTTTCTAAAATTTTTAACGACCTGTATTCCGGATGACGTTGAAGAACCACTTCAAGTGATTCAAGAACTTCATGAACAGCCTGATGAAATTCCGGCTCGTTCTGATTTTTTACTTTTACATCTTTTAATATTTTTTCAATGTATTCTGACATATAAACCTCTGTGGATTATTTTATTTCTGGATTGGTGATGAAACATTTTTTGAAGAACGAATTTACTTACTCTTTTTCCCCAAATGATTTATTTGATAATTAAAAAATTTAATTATTGCGCTTAAGAAAATTACTAAAGAGGGAGTTCAAAACCTTAATTATCGGTACTGGCAATTGATAATTATGATAAATATCACCTCCCGCGTCCCTATTTCCAGTTAAAAATAGAATATTCTGCGTCTAATTGATAAATTGCAACAGATTTTCTTTCAATTATTAATGAACAGGAGTTTAGAATGGACAACACAATTCTCAAAGAAAAAATAAACCAAGCAGTAGATATACTTAAAGAAAAAGATATTGACATGTGGCTTACTTTCGTACGTGAAAGTTCTTTAATGACTGACCCGGTGATGGATATGATTTCAGGAGTGAACTCGACCTGGCAGGCTGCCTTATGTATAAATAAAGACGGAGACACAACGGCTATTGTTGGATCAATGGAAGAAGGAAATTTTAAGAAGCCCGGCCTGTATAAAAATATTGTTACTTACTTAAAATCCATTCGAGAACCATTGAGAGATTATATCGCAAGAAAGAACCCCGGAAAGATTGCAATTAACTTTTCCAAAACTTCTGTACTTGGTGATGGTTTAACTTACGGAATGTACCAAATTCTCCTCGAGCATCTTGAAGGGACTGAATATGCAAAGCGACTTGTAAGTTCAGAAGAAATTATTTCAGCATTGAGAGGAAGAAAATCACCAACTGAAGTTGCATTGATGAAGGAAGCGATTAAAGAAACTTTAAAGATATTTGATGAAGTAACTCATTATATGAAACCGGGAATGACTGAAATTGAAATTGCTAACTACGTGAGAAAACTTCATACAGAAAGAGGTTTCGAAGCTGCGTGGGAAGAAGATCATTGCCCTGCAGTGTTTGCCGGTCCTAATCCAAACGGACCACACGAAGGTCCAAGCGATAAAAAAATTACAAAAGGAACAGTCGTTAATATGGATTTTGGAATTAAATACAAAGGCTACTGTTCTGACTTACAGAGAACCTGGTATGTTTTAAAAGACGGTGAAACGAAAGCTCCTGAAAAAGTTCAAAAAGGATTTGAAGTTATCCGTGATGCGATACAACAAGTTGCAGACGCAACAAAACCCGGAGTAAAGGGTGTCGATATGGATACTATCGCAAGATCATACATAACACAAAATGGTTATCCAGAATATCCGCACGGACTTGGTCACCAGGTTGGTAAAACTGTTCATGATGGAGTTGCGGGAATGTTCCCTGCGTGGGAAAGATACGGCAATGCACCTTTTATGGAATTGGAAGAAGGACAGGTTTTCACCATAGAACCAAGACTGCCAATTGAAGGTTACGGTGTTTCAACAATCGAAGAAGAAGTGTATATAACAAAGAATGGCTGTGAGTTTATTTCTCCTCCTCAAAAGGAATTGATTTTAGTAAAACCATAGTTTAATATGACAACACAATCAGTTGATACAAATCCTGATGTTGAAAGAGTATTAATTTCTTTGCTCCGAAAACTTTCAACAGAAGAAAAGCTGAAACAAACTCTGAATTTTAGCTCTTCAATCATCAACCTTTCGAAGAGGGCAATTGCCAGGGCAAATCCTGAATTAAGTGAAGATGAGAGGAATCTGCTTTTTGTTGAGTACCACTATGGAGCGGAGCTAGCCAATAAATTACGGTCATTTCAAGAACAAAATGTTTTAAATGAACACTGAGATAAATCAGGCTGTAAAATTATTTGTAAAAACTTTGGAACAACTTAATGTACCTTATTACATTGGTGGTTCTATAGCAAGCTCAGTTTATGGAATAGCTAGATCAACGATGGACGTTGATCTTGTTTCCGAATTAAAATCTGAACACGTAAAATTTTTAGTTAGAGCATTACAAAAAGATTATTTTATTGATGAGAATATGATTTTAGATGCGATTAAAAATAAATCATCCTTCAACCTAATCCATCTAAAAACAATGATAAAGATTGATGTGTTCATTTCTACGGAAAGAGAGTTTGATAAAGTCTCTCTAGAGAGAAGAATAAAAGATACGTTATTAGATGAATCGGACTCTGTTCAGGTTTTTCTTCGTTCTGCTGAAGATACGATTTTGAGTAAGCTTGAATGGTACAAAGCGGGTGGCTTGATTTCGAATAGGCAGTGGAAAGATATTTTAGGAATAATAAAAGTCCAGGGTGAATTACTGGATAAAAAATATTTATTAAAGTGGGCTGAGGAATTAGGTGTGGATGATTTGTTGGAGAAAGCATTTAAGGAAGGTAACCTGTGAACGGCTGTGAGTTTATTTCTCCCCCGCAAAAGGAATTGATTTTTGTAAAACCTTAACATTTTGATAAGTCTCCCTTTAGTAAAGGGAGATGTCACGAAGTGACAGAGGAATTTGTTTATTGTTCTTTTAAGTAATCCCCCGGTCTCGGTTCACTCGACCACCCCCTTTATTAAAGGGGGACATAATTTGGATCTTGAGTTCGTAGTTTGAATAATAAAATTTAATTGGCTTTTTAATTTTTAAAAGAAATGAAAAAAATAATTGTTCTCATTTTTGTTTTAATAATTAAAAACCTAAACGCCCAATACCCTTTAGCACCAGAGGTTTGGAGTATTCCAGAAAAAGTTGCGATAATAAGTGAATGGGCTACAAGATCTGAAAGTCCATCAATAAGTTTTGATAAACAGAAATTGTATTTTGATGGTATTGCTGTTACTGAATGGGCTGATACCGGATGGGCTGAACCATCTTTGTTACCCACTCACATAAATCAGCATTTAGCTAGATGGCCAACAATATCACCAAATGGAAAGCGAATTTTCTTTAGTTGGTTTTATCCTAGTGGATGGGACCTATATTATAGTGATTGGGATAGTACGACAAATGATTGGGGCGTCGCAATTAATTGTGGACCGGGTGTAAACACACCAGAAGGCGCAGAATTCAGTGCTACACTACCAAACGACACCACTTTGATTTTTTTAAGAAACACACAATCAAGAATATCATACTGGAATAGCGAAACACAGAGCTGGGGAGTTGCGGTTGGATGGCCAACACCTACCTTGTTGTTTGCCTCCGATCTTGGGATATATGTTGCACCAGATTTTAAGAAAGTCTATTATGAAGGACAACGTTCAGATACAACAATCAATGGTGATCCATATTTAAACTACGATATTGTAGTTAGATATGCTGATACAACAAATCCAAGCGGTTACGCAATTCGGAAAATTTTAAATTTTTGCTTTTACGCCGACACACAATACTTTGCCGGGAATTATGTTGATAGACTTGAAGGCTTTCCTTCTCTCACACCGGACGGAAAAAAAATGTACCTAATGGCTACTTATGATGGGCAGACAACTATTTATGAAAGCATTATGCTCATAGACGAGAATGGGAACCCAGTAAATGTAGAAAAAGAGGATGAAGGAATAATTCCGCAGAAATTACAACTATTTCCAGCATATCCAAATCCTTTTAATCCAAGTACTACTATAAGATTGCGGCTCTTGGAGAGGGAATTTATTACTTTAAAAATATATGACATACTTGGAAGGATTATTGCAACACTTATAAGTGAAGAAAGACAAGCAGGAGAATACGAAATAAAATTTGATGCAGAAAAATTTAATATATCCAGTGGAGCTTATTTTGTTGTTCTTGCGCTTAAAAACCGAGAAGTAAAAACTATTGAACAATATGTGACTCAAAAAATTATATATCTTAAATAATATCTATTCAACTCGCATTCCTAAAACTCACACATCTTCGCATACGCCTTATGAAGAAGTTTGGTGTATTCCTCAAAAGAAATTTCTACTGCACCAAACATTTTTAAATGCTCAGTCATAAACTGCACGTCTAGTAAGACATATTCTTTTTCTTTCAAATGTTTCAGCAAGACAACAAGCGCAGCTTTGGACGCTTGCGAAACTTTTGAGAACATACTCTCACCAAAGAACGCACCACGGAATGTAACACCGTAAAGTCCACCAACGAGCTTTCCATCTTTCCACGTTTCAACTGTATGAATGTGCCCGCGTTTTTTTAATCTTCTGTATGCATCTTTCAAAGCATCAGAAATCCAGGTAGATTCTCTGTCTGCACAACCATCAACGACTCCTTCAAAATCTGCATCAAATTTTATTTCAAAATCTTTTTCTTCAATTGATTTCTTCGCTGAACGAGGAATGTTAAAATTATCGAGTGGAATGATTGTCCTTGTATCAGGCATATACCAATTAACAATACCTGTTTTTTCATCAGCCATTGGAAATGCACCGCTTGCATAAAGCCTGATCATATTTTCTGGTTTTAGCAGCTCTTTCGGATCAATATTTTCTTTACTGTTCACGGTTATAATTTCCTATTGTCACTTATTAAACATAAATATTAACTTACTTTCACTCAAATCCATCCGGTCTGATTAATGTTCTACTCAATATAATATTATTAAAAAATTTTAAGAAGAGTGCGTTGTCATTCCGAATTTATTTCAGAATCTACAGTTATTAGACCCTAAATCAAGCCTGTCTACCGAAGGGCAGGTTCGGGGTGACAATACATAATCATTTTATTTGCGAAGGTGGGTGCTTAAGTTTGTACTCATTTTTAAAACCTATTTTGTGAAATCGCTTGATTATGAATAAAAAAATAGCAGTTGTAGCTCTTGGCGGAAATGCTCTCCTCAGAGGGAATGAACTTGGAACAATACAGCAGCAGGAAAAAAATACTTATGATACTTGTCTTCACCTGATAAAGTTGATCAAAGAGGGATATGAAATTGTTATTACTCATGGCAACGGCCCGCAGGTTGGCAACATTATGTTAAGAAATGAAGCTGGATATAAGGAATATAAAATTCCCCAAATGCCATTGGATATTTGCGTTGCCGATTCTCAAGGTGGAATTGGTTACATGATTGAAAGACAAATCAAAAATATACTACGTGAATTTAAGATTAGAAAAAATGTAGTGACTGTAATTACACAAGTACTTGTCGATAAAAACGATTCTGCTTTTATAGAGCCAACTAAACCTGTTGGCAGATTTTATTTGAAGGAGGAAGCTGAACTTTTAGCAAGATCAGGTGGATTAATTTTCAAAGAAGATTCGAGAAAAAGAGGATGGCGAAGAGTTGTCCCGTCACCTGAGCCTGTTGACATTCTTAATAAAAAAGTTATTCGTGATTTAGTTAAGCGTGGGAATATTGTAATTGCAGCCGGAGGCGGTGGAGTTCCTGTTTACAGGGATGAAAAGAAAAATTTTGTTGGTGTTGAAGCAGTAATTGATAAAGATCTTGCATCGTCACTACTTGCAAAAGAAATTGGCGCAGAGGCGTTTTTTATTTTAACAGATGTACCGAATGTTTATCTGAATTTTAACAAACCGAACCAACAGAAGTTGGAAAGAGTAACGGTTTCAGAAGCCGAAGAATATTTTGAAAAAGGCGAATTTGCCGATGGAAGTATGGGTCCAAAAATTTTATCAGCAATTCAATTTGTAAAAAACGGCGGCAAAGAAACCATTATCACCGAATCAACTCAATTAGGCAATCCTGACAGTGGGACAAGGATAGTTGCCGATACTCCGACCAAATAGTGCAACCGTTCATAAAGTAATATTTGACATTTATTGCGGATTGATTATTTTTGGCCCTTGTGTGAGGGATAAACATTTCAATTTGTTATAAATTATAGGAGGATTTATGCGCAGGCTCTTTCTTATACTGTTCTCGATCATTTTGATTTCATCTTTGAGTTTTGCTGAGTTGAAACTTAAACTACCTACAGTTCTGACTGGTGAAACTACCCAATCAATAATTAATAATAACCTCGAAACCAATTTAAACCTGAGTGTTCCCTCAGAAGTCGTTGCTCCTGTAGGTATGATGGAAATTGCTAAAGGAATGATGTTGCTTGGAGTCCTTGCGGATGTTTCTTTTCCAATGGGCAGTGATAATGGATTTAAACACATAGCTGGAACTGCGTGGTCAGGGCACGTGGAATTTTCTTACTTCGTGTCACCGATGTTTCGTCTTATGCTCAGAGCCGGCTACATAAATTTTGGAACTCAAACTGAGTCCGGGGGTACTTCTCCATACAGCTATAGTTATGAAGATACGTTTTCTCAAATTCCAATTTTGGTTGGCGGATATTATATGATTCCAACAGGAAGCGGATTTAAACCATATGTTGGATTAGCTATCGGAGTATTCTTCCAGACATATAAAGTTAACTATACTCAAGAATTTGGCGGAATAATACCAGCTTATACTTTGGACCAAAGTTTTACTAATACCGGATTTGGAGTAGTCCCAGGCTTGGGTGCTTACTATATGGCTGGTTCTGTCCTAATACAGTTTGCAGTTGAATACACATATATATTTAGTGATATACCAGTGGCTGAAGAAGATGATTATAATTACTCCTACCTCGGAAAAGTTGCCGGTATAGCACAAGATGAGACAGACAGCGGAAGTGATGATAAACCAAGTTACTTTTCCGTTTTATTAGGCGTATCATTCCCAATTGGAAAATAGGCGATAAAGATATTTTATTATTGAAGGCGAAGAATTATCTTCGCCTTTGTATTCTATTCCGTTCTTTGAATGAATTCTTTTATAGTTCTGTCACTTGAAGAAAGCAATTCTGAAGGTGTGCCAGTAAAGTAAATTTTTCCTTCGTGCATCATCGCCACACGGTCGGCAACATTTTTAACACTGTACATATCGTGAGTTACCACAATTGAGGTGGAATTTAATTTTTCTGTTAAGTCTTTTATTAAATCATCAATTGAATCGGACATAATTGGATCTAGACCAGTAGTTGGTTCATCATAGAATATATAATCCGGGTCTGTAATTAAAGCCCGTGCAAGCCCAACTCTTTTTTTCATTCCACCAGAAAGTTCTGCAGGCTTTAATTTTTGAACTCCTGACATACCAACCATTTCCAATTTTTCTGAAACTTTTTTGTCTATTTCTGATGAAGAAAATTTTGTTTTCGATTCTACAAGTGGTAAGGAAATGTTCTCTTCAACTGTCATTGAATCAAATAAAGCTGAACCTTGAAATAAAAATCCAAATTTGGTTCTTAGTTCATAAAGTTCCTTCATACTCATTTCATCAACTCTTTGATCTCTAACTTTTACATAACCATCATCCGGGTAAAGCAAGCCAACAATATGTTTTATTAAAACGCTTTTTCCGCATCCGCTTCTGCCAATGATAACAAGGGTTTCACCGGTATCAATATTCAGATCGACACCTCGAAGCACTTTATTGCTTCCGAAAGATTTATGAAGGTTTCTGATTTCTATCATAACATGGTTTAATTTTACTGTTTAAAATAGATAAAAGAAAGGAGTATTGTAATATTGAATTTAAAATAATAAACCGGACTCAATATTCTTGAGTCCGGTCAATTGAAAGAGTGATATCTTAATTTTGATTGTTTACTATAATTTCTGCACCTAACTGCTGAGTGCCAACTCCACTAAGGAATCCCTTTGCAAAAACAGTATAGATTTTTCCAGCTTCAAGAGTAATACCAGGCAAATCTAAGGCAACGGTAGGTGTTCCAGCAACTCTTACCTGCAAATCATATGAACCTGCATCAAGCGGTGTGAATGCTGTAAATTCCTTGAAGGATTTATTTCCGAACACAACAGTGCCATCTGTTAAAGTTATGTCCACTGCAGGTGCATCCGGAGATAAGT
>Ga0210074_1000084_pt1 | contig 42101 bp, 32 predicted proteins | sample China_Galinas_Co_FD_184860 | JGI IMG/M metagenome (GOLD analysis project Ga0210074, IMG submission 184860) | Wetland microbial communities from San Francisco Bay, California, USA, that impact long-term carbon sequestration -... | ecosystem: Environmental > Aquatic > Marine > Wetlands ... | reverse complement strand
TAGTTTGCTTTTCACTTGAGGGTACAGAATTTACACGATTAACAAATGCTCTGAATTTTGGTCCTAGTAATTCATTTTGAAATTGTGCATTAGGATCACCACCATAGGCCCCAATATCCACCCTTATTTGACCCAATCCCCAATTACAATCAAGGAGCCAATCTGTGATAGCTGGATTTCCGGCATCGATACATGGAGAATTTAAGCCATTCCCACAATCAGGCGACATAAGGTGAAAATCATTATTTAAAGTATCTCTGAATAAAGGATCCAAATCAATATTTCCAATTCCGGAAAAACCACCTTCAATATCACAATAATGAACACTTGCATTGCCATAAATCTCTGACCCTGATGTGTTTGTGTTATTCCAAAGGACTGAATTTTCTACATCAATAGAACTACCTCCTGAATAGATAGCTCCACCTTGTCCATTTGTTGCAAGATTGGACGATATTGTATTATTCAAAAGATTTGGTGACTGTGCTGTTAGACAGCTAATACCACCTCCTGATGTTGCAGTATTTCTAATAATGAGATTGTTTCGAATTAATTGATTGCTTCCATTGCTCAAGTTGATACCTCCACCATAGGAACCAGATGCAGCTTGTACAACATTCTCAATTACCAAGTTGTTACTGAATAAAAGTGGGGTATCCGATCCGAACGAATGGAAACCACCCCCATAACAAGGATAGGCAGTGCAATTGGGGGCTAGCGCCTGATTACGTGCAATAAGATTTCCTGATATAGTAACTTCGACAAATACCATAGAAATACCACCTCCATTGCTGTTCCAATTAACTCCGTTTGTTCTAGCGATGTTGTCAGTTATGGAATTGTTTATCAGACGTGTTTTCGAAAAAATGCCAACACCACCTGCCCCTGTCTGAAAAATATCCGAAAATACTGTGTTATGATTGATGTCATTGTATTCTATGATAACGACTTTCGAGTTGTCACCACCACAAGCAATTCCACCTCCGTAGGCACCGTTAGCCGTTGTTTGGTTGATAGTGTTGTTTGTAATAATGTTGTGACTGATACGTGCCCCAGCACTTATATAAATACCACCCCCTATTCTATCGTTAGTCCCATAAAAACTTTGATCGGTGACGGTTCCTGTTCCACCTCTAATTGTGAAACCACACAGAACTGAATTAGTGTCCTCACCTGCAATAAAACTTACAACAGATCCACTATCAGGATTAGCAGGCTGACTTCCGTCAATTATGGTCTGTGATATGTGTATCTCTATTCCATCAATCACATAATAGCTGGCAACTGTTATTGCTTTCCCTTTATAAGTAATGTTCTCGTAATATGTATTTTCAGCCACAAGAACAATGTCTCCATCGGTTGATGCATCAATTGCAGCCTGAATGGTTGTGTAATTTTCTGGAACTTTTATTGTATCCTGTGCGAATGATAGAATTGAAAATAGAAGAAATACAAAAAATGTTGATAAGATTTTCATAATTAACTCCTAGTTATGGATGATTAAATTTTTTAATTCGGGCGTGACATCGTCACGCCCCTACTTACTACCGACTTCTAACTACTTTAAGAGAATCATCTTCTTCGTACTAACAAATTCTCCCGCTTTCAGTTGATAGTAATAAACACCGGCAGGCAGATTCTGGACTTCGCCGGAATGACTGTTGAATTCAATTTCATAAGTTCCGGCTTCTTTTTCTTCATTTACCAATATTTCAATTAGCTTTTTCTCAGAATCGAATACTTTGAGAGTCACTTCACTTTTATATGCAATACAGTATTTTATTATCGTCTTATCATTAAATGGATTTGGGTAATTTTGACCCAGGGAAAACTCCGTGGGAACTAATTCTTCAGATATGCGGTTTCTGATTAAGTTCATTTAATGAAACTTTCGTGTAATTTTTAAAGTCAGAAAAAGTGGAAATACTGTAGATATAGTAAGATTAGAAAAAGAAATAATCTACCAGATTTGTGTCTAATACTTTCAAATTTGTGCTTGAGGTAAGAAAACGATCCCAATTGTGGATCTTTGGGAAAGAACGATTTTAATTACTGGTAATTTTTTGCTGGTAGTGTGAAGGTGAAATACCAAACTGTTTCTTGAAACAGTCTGAGAAATAAGCCGGGTTATTAAATCCTACTTCGAGTGCAATTTCTGAAAAATTACCGAACTTCTTTTTGATTAGTTCTGCCGCTCGTTGCAGTCTTATTCTCCTTATTAGTTCAACAGGTGATTCCCCGGTTAAAGAAACAATTTTCTTATAAAGAACATACCGGCTTACTGCCAGGCTTTCAGCGAAAGATTCAACACTAAAAGAGGGATCGGAAACATTACGAGAAATTGTATCAAATGCCTTTCGTAAAAATATCTTGTCGACAGAAGTCACACTTGATTTATCTAAATCAAATATTCCTATTTTCTGAAAATGTTGCTGAATTCTTTTTCTTTGCTGAATAAGATTTTTTATTCTTACTTTTAATTCATCTGAATCAAAAGGTTTCATAATGTAATCGTCCGCACCTGTTTTATATCCTTCTATCTTATCCTGACTTGCAGCTTTTGCAGTAAGCAAGATTACAGGAATATGGCTGGTTCTTTCATCTGTTTTCAACATCTCTAAAAGCACGAATCCATCCATCTTAGGCATCATTACATCGCTTACAATTATATCTGGTAATTTATCTATGGTTTTGTTCCAGCCATCTTCTCCGTCAATGGCTTCCAATATATTATATTCTCCATCTAAGTTATCTTTTATATAATTTCTAACTTCGGAATTATCTTCAACTATTAGTATTGTTTCCTCTTTTCCGTTATCTGGGTCAGAATAGGTAATCTCTTGTAAATTAACAGAAAGTTTTCTTCTTGATCCTTCAATGAAATTTGTTGCAACTTTTAAATCTTCAACCGGTTCTTCACCATTCGATATCTCGCAAATTTCTTCCGGATTCAAGTATTCACTCCCCAAAGGTAAGCTAACAGTAATAGTTGTTCCCTTTCCTTCCACGCTTTCTATCGCAATCTTTCCGTGATGTAAATCAACCAATTCTTTCGTTAGAGCCAATCCTATGCCTGTTCCTTCGTGTTCTCTTTTATGGCTTCCGTCAACCTGGTAGAAACGGTCAAATACAAATGGTATTTTTTCTTTTGGGATTCCTATTCCTGTATCAGTGATAGTAACATTCACGCGTTTATCAGATTTAAATACATTTATAATAATTTGCCCGCCTTCAGGGGTAAATTTGAATGCATTAGAAAGTACGTTTACAATTATTTTCTCGATTTTATCTTTATCGATGTATGCAATTAATTCGTTTTCCTGTGAAATAAATCTTAGAGCAATATTTTTTCTTTCTGCATAAGAATCAAAAGAATGAACCAAAGCTTTAAAAAATGGAATGACATTCATTGAAATCGTCTTGAGTTTCACCTTCCCAGATTCAAGCTTTGATATATCCAGTAATTGATTAACAAGTCCTAAAAGATTATTTGCGTTCTTATGAACTATCCTAAGTTCTTCCTTTATCTTCGTGTCCTTTATTTTCTCAATTACTTGCTTAACAGGTCCGAGAATTAAGGTAAGCGGTGTCCTAAACTCGTGTGAGATATTTGTAAAGAATCTACTTTGAACTTGATGTGCTTCTTTTAACAATTTGTTAATTTCAACCAATTCGTCTTGTGCATTTTGTAGTTCAATAGTACGTTCTGCAACTTTTGTTTCAAGATTATCTCTGTAGTCAACAATTGCACTTAGTACTAGGGCATCACGTATTGCAATATTTATTACAGGCAAAAGATATTCAAGTAGTTCTATAATATCATTGTAATCCATTCCGAATTTGGGATGCACGAATAGCTCACCAATTTTCTTCTTGTTAATTATTACTTCCTGATGAATTGGAGTGATAGAGCTGGATACTATACCTGATTTAGCTGTTATATCGATTTTTTGTTCATCCATATCCTCATTCAATTTAATAAATGCAGCAGAAAAACCTGCTTCTTCAACAAATGCATTTGTAATAGCCTCTAATGTATCTTTTATATTTAAACTCTGCCGAATAGAAGTAGATATATTGTGCGCTGTTTTAAGTTGTATAGTTTGTTTCTGTAAAAAGTTTTTTGATTCCTCTAATTTATTGTATTGATTTAATAATTCTTCATGAGATTCGGTTAACTCCCCTACAGCTTGTTCAACGTTGAATATCCACCTCCACCACCTTTTAATTTTAAATAAAATTCCTTGTTTTTTCCAGGAAACATCAAAAATTACTCCTTGATGAATCCATGTAACATCAATTTTGAATTCTTTGTGCCCAATTATCTGACCAAATTGATCCCAGGCACCTTTAGTTAAGTGATAAAATTCCGGGCAGAATTTGTATTCATCTTCGGTATAAAGTTTTGTTCTAATTCTATTTTCAGCAAGATATTCTATATGGTGTTTAATACAGGTAAAATCACTATCCCCAATTCTAAAAAATTGTTTAGCAAGGATTCTTGCTAATTTATTTGAGGAGAAGAAGATAAATGCTGTCAGAACTCCTTCAATATAATTTCCACTTTTGATATATTCTCTTCCAATTCTTTCATACTCCAAAGGAGTGTAAAATGCTCTTAAATTTGAAAGTATTTTGCACCAGTATTTCCATTCAATGCGTTCATGTTTATTTAATACACAGGAAATATTATAGGGTACTCCTTCTAATAATTTATTTACATCTATTTTATGATTTTTTGCATCAATTAAAATATGAGATAAATGTTTACAGGAGACTTCTTTTTTAGTATTGGATTGCATTTCTAGACTCGACATTTATAAATTACTTTTGAACGTACGAAAAATGCCTAATAGTTGTCTTCCTATTAGAAGTTGAAAGAGTTATTTTCAAATCTTCTGCTTCGGGAGAGAAGGTCAGTACTACAGGGAAAAGTTAACAGAAAGAGTTCCGTATTCTTGCCCCCTCGGAGTAGAGGAAAATTTTGTGCAACAATTTGCAAACAATACAAATGACAAACAATCAACTGTTGGCAATCGGCAAATAAAAAAGCCCCGTAACAAATCGGGGCTCTTCTAACTTATTTCTACTATCTTCTAACTACTTTAACAAAACCATCTTCTTCGTCTGAATGAAATTACCAGCTTTGAGTTGATAGAAATAAACTCCGCTTGTAAGTGCTGAAGCATCGAATTCTACCTGGTAACTTCCAGCAGTTTTAGGTTCGTTTACAAGTGTCATCAATTCATTACCCAATACATCATAGATTTTTAAAGTTACCTGTCCATAATCCGCAAGCCGGAATTTGATTGTTGTTGAAGGATTAAATGGGTTTGGAAAGTTTTGCTCCAGTTCAAAAATATTTAGCCAATCTTCTTGTTCCACAGAAGGGAAATAAAATGCTTCAACACCAGTCTCCCAAAACCCGATTGAAAATCCATTCCCCGGTCTAGAACCATTAAAAACCGATACACCTGGTATTGAATCATTAAAGAAAACATATGTTCCTTGTTCCTGCCAGTTTGGAGTATAGATATTAATTCGATCAGCACAGATCGGATACATTTCGGAGTTATTATACTTTGTTGCAACTGCGGGATTCCCACCTACTATATCCTCTCCTCCATTATAACTAAAAGCTACATAAAGATCTGTATAGTAAACAGCTTTTGAATATTGTCCGCCATCCCCCGGGTAAATATTATATGGTGTAGTGCCGCTTCCTGTAAATTCAGGTCCTGTCCACAAAACAATAACTCTCATTCCATCTGAAGAAATTATAACCGAAGGGTATGCATTACCAATTGCAGGATATGGATAATAATCAATAATTGAATGTCCAAAGCTATCGTCAGGAGCTTCCAGTTCAGGAGTGGTTACCGCAATCCATTCTCTAAAATTGCTATTCCAGTATAGAACAGGAAATACCTCAGTTGTGTCTGTTACTCCGGGTAAAATTCCTTGACCATATCCGTTAAAAACAACGTGAGTAACACCGTTGTCATCAACAACTGAATTGCACTGGGCAAAATTTGTGAAGTAAGGTGCATAATCCCTGTTAACTATTTGTCCATATTCAGGATTATTTCCAGAACCTCTTCCAATCACCTCGCCCTGCCAGGTTACACCAAAGTCAGTAGAATAATATCTATACACTATATCTGGATTCCCGGTTAAATATGCTCCTTCAAAAGCACCAATAATTGATAAATATTTGCCGTTTTGTGAAGCTTGAATAGGTAGTTCAGCAGGACCAGCAACAGGTATAAAATTCGGATCGTTTTCACCGATGCTTGTGTACTCTTGAAAGCTAATACCCAAATCAGTTGATTTGTAAATTTTTAAATCTGTTGTTGAAAGCCAAATAGTTTCATCATTAGAATAATAAAAGGAGGAATAATAAGGATAGTTCCCATTTGAGTTGAAATAATCAACCTGCAGCGTATTGATATCAACTAATGACCAATTCAGCTGAGTTGGACCCGATGCTAGAACTAAAATTTTATTAGCAAAAGTACCGGCAGTGCAATGTTGAAGTGAAGGCCTCCCATAAACTGTCGAATCAAAAAGTGTTATGGAGTACAGTGAGCCAAACTTTACGTATGATAAAATAATTGCATTTGCACTTTGAGGATTCGAAGATGGTCTTCCAATCATTATAGGATCATCCCGTTCCCCATTCCCATCAAAATCAACAAGGTCAAATATTCTTAAAGAAGAATTATTGTATGAATAATCATAACCTGTTTGGAGCATTTCATAACCGGACAGACGATTTTGACAATAATTCTGAATTGTAAGAGTTAAGAAAAGCAGGCAGAAAATTAATATAAAATATTTCGTTTTCACGTTTATTCTCCCTGTATAGTTGAATTATCACTTTCAATAATAATTATAAGTTCTATAATAGTCAATTTAAGAAATCCATTCAACGTCTGTATGCTAAAAGAAAATAAAAAAAGGCGAGTCATTAACTCGCCTTACTAGATTCTGAATTCTAACTTCTAACTACTTCAGAAGCACCATCTTCTTTGTCAGTACCAAATTACCAGATGTCAACTTATAGAAGTAGACTCCACTAGTCAGCGAAGATGCATTAAACTCAACTTCATAACTGCCGGCTGGTTTCTGCTCATTCACAAGTGTTAGCAGTTCATTACCGAGCACATCATAAATCTTTAATGTAACCTGTCCATATTCGGCAAGTTGATATTTAATGGTTGTCGATGGGTTGAATGGGTTCGGATAGTTTTGTTCAAGTGCAAATACGGTTGGAACTGAATTAAGTTCATCGTCTGCTGACAATGGAATACCATTTGAAGTATATGCAACTCCCTGAACATTATTGAAACCAATATCTCCAACAAGGGTTCCGAGTGCATTTGTTGCATCTATAGTAATCAACTGTCCTTGCTCTGAAACACCGCCAATTACACCGTACAATACTCCGTTTTCATCAAATGCTATGTCGTTTGTAGAAACATTAAAATCTGTTTCTCCAACTAAGGTTGCAACTCCGGTATTCAGATCTATTTTATATATTTTATCCTTCTGACCAATTACTACTCTTGGTGTAGCCCACATTTCATTTGTTAATGGATTAACAGCCAGTGAAACAAGTTGAATGTTTGCAGTTGTTACAAGACTGTATGTTCCATTCGTAACATCAAAACTATAAATCTGTCCAGGCTGTAATCCGATATACATAGTTCCGTTAGTATCACATGCTACTGCAACCGCAAATGACAGATCAAATTCAAACATTGTGTGAGCATCGCCTTCAGTAGCATTTATTCGCAGCAGCTTACTATTTGGAGATCCTGGGCTGACACCGTACATAATGTTAGTAGTTGGATCAACAGTTATGGAACTTATTGCCCCGTACTCTGTTGGACCTAACTCCATTCCAGAGCCATCAGACTTATTTACCAGAAGTGTTTTCCCTGTAGCATCTTCTCCTGATGTAGCATACAAATAACCTGATCCAGCCTCATTTATTTCGTATCCTCTTCCCTTCATTTCGAAGCCCGGGAAATTCGGATCGTTGTTTGTAAATGCCATCACTTCATCATAATGAACTGGATCAGATGGATCAAATTCAAATTCTAAATCAACGCTGTCGTAAGGTACAATCGTAAGCGGAAAAGATACATTTGTTAACAATGTAAATGGTCCCACCGGCGAATTGATTGCTGAAATTACAAGATCATCTTCTCCATAGTTCGAAAGAGTAACTGTTTTAGTTGATGGCGATGTGCCTACTTCCTGATCAGCAAAATCAACAGTAAATGATTCAGCGTAAGCATAAGCACCGGGATACGATGCCATTCTTATTCTTCCAATATAAGTGCCCCATATATTAGTCTCTCTTACATACTCAGTGAATGTCCAAATGTCATATTCATTAACCGGATCTAATTGAATTCCGAGGTAATCACCCCAACGATTTCTTGTGCCACCAAAAGTCACTACATAATTTCCTAAACCCTCCTGAAGCATAACACTTGGGTTTAATCCTGGCGGATCCCCAGCATATTTTGTAGCAAAAAATGCACCTACATATTCTGTAGTTGCAGATCTGCTAAATGTTACAGCTATATTATGATCTTTATCAATTGCTAATGCAGGATACAAATACCAATAACCAATTGCACCTAAATCAGCTTGCTCAACAACATCAATACTTGATAGATCCAGTTTGCTATATCTTACACTTGAGTATGTAGCATTACTGGAATTTGCAACAGCGTGCGCAGCATATAGAAATCCATCTCTTACAATTGGAGCGTGCCTGGATTTGCTGCCTCCACCTTCGAGTAGCGGCGAACCACCACCTAACTGATTTGCATTTGGTGCACCACTGTAAAAAGTTGTTATAACGGTTTTACCTTTGAGCCATGGAGTGGCTGAAGTCGGATTAAATAATTTATAAACTATATAATAAGCACCTCCGTTTGTCAACGCATTAAAGAAATACCCCCCCTCTCCTGGGGTATAATGAATGCCAGGTTCAAGTACATCAGGTTTATCTGAAGGAACATTTGGTCTGGATATATTCCAGAGATCAACAAAGGGGAGACTTCCGCCATTACTTGCATAAAGAACAGATTTATCAATAGCTCTGATTCTATTATATTGATAGAAACCTGAAAATGAAAATGAACGCGAGTTGATGTAAATTGCTTCATCATCATATCCAATCTGAGGATAATCACCCCAAGTGCCTGAGTTAGTTGTTCCATTAACTTTGGCGTCCATCTTATACATATACCAGGTTCCAAATGGATCTGAATTATCAGTGTAACTTATAATAAACCATGCTTGCTGGGAACCACTATCCTGCCAGTCCCAAAGCATAAACCATCTGTCTTGATAATGATCATATATAATTTGTGGATCGAAAGCACCAGATGAAATAACCGGCGCAATCCAATTATCAGCGTTTATAGTTGCTAGTAGATTTCCCTCTTTATCCCAAACCCAGAAAGCGCTATTCACACATGCAATTACGTGATCAGGACCTACCGCAACATGCGGATCCGGTGGAATAGAATTTGTTCTCGGAATTGCATCCCATTGATCCAGAATAATTGTCTGGGCATTAGTACCTTTATCTAAGCCACTTACAGGCTCATCCTCGACGTATACATATCCGGGAAAATCTACTGGTGTTAGATCAGCTGGACTTGGATCGAAGTATGGTTCTTCAGTAATCCGGTCAGCAATCATTTTTCCTGTTGCTGGTTCGTCAAAGGTATTTGGGTTAAGTGTTACCATAACACCGGATGGAACACTGCCTGCCGCTGGACCCTGGTAAAACACAGAATCAAGCTGAGCATAAGAGGAAATAGTAAGGCAGAGTATCATCAAAGTAGAAAGTACAAATAGTTTTTTCATAACTTTATCCTGAAATTAGTGTAATTAATATTGGTAAATTTTTTACGAAGTTACTGATTATGAATTTAGGATGCAATTTAAATAGTTCCCTTTTAATGAGAACAATAACTAAGTTTTTATAGATTATTGTTCGTTTGATTTTTCTTTGTATGTCTCCAATAAATATTTAGCAAGAGCATCGGCTTCATTCGGTTTTAGCCCAGGATTTGGCATCGGCGGATAATCCGGATTAACTTTTACCGGATTTCTTATAAATGCGATCAACTGAGCCTCTTTACCTACATATTTCGGAAGAACTTCAAGATGTGGAGGACCAACTAATTTTTGATCCCATTTATGACACGATGCACATTTTACCTGGTATAATTCAGCTGCATTTATTGAAACCGTTTTACCTTCACCTTTTAAATCTGAAAGATATTTATCAAACTCCGCACTTAATGAAGCACTATGAAATTTAGTAGCTGTTGCCATTGCTTTCTGGTCACTTATTATGAATGCTGCAACCGAAAAAATGAATACAAAAAATATTAATGATGCAATTGCTCCTTTTATCTCTTTAGTGAGGAGATAGAGAAAGTGCAACCCAAGAAACAGAAGAATAAGAGAAGCTATTGAATAGAAAAAAACAGTCCCTGTTAAAGATGAGTCCGGTAATCCGAGCACGCACATCACTAAAATTGCAGGAATAAAAATAGAGGTGGAAAATGTAACTCTAACTATTTTTTGTTTTACAAAGTTTGAATACTCTTCATCGCGAGTTTTCTTTTTCTTTTCATCTTCAAGAAATGTGAACAGAACCATTCCACCTGTTAGGGCAATAGCAAAAAGGATATAGAGTATAAACCTTGAGATAACATCCCAGACAAATAATCCTGATAAAAAATTACCAATCTTCCAATCTAAGTATATGGTTGGGATTGTTAGTGCAGTAACAAAAAACCAGAGTCCAAGAAAAAGAAAAATTAATCCGTAAACGCCAGCCTTGTTACTTATTTTTGTGCTTTCTTCACTCAGTTTATATACATCTTCAACAACATCCGGGTTACTTTCTCCTTTCTCCGTTAGTGAATTAAATATTCTGTTAAACGAAAGCGAATACCTATAGCTATAAATAAATATGAGTGATACTGTTACCGAAACAAGAGATAGTAATAAGTAGTTTAGATTAGTTACGTCTGAGTTATGAAGTAACTGTGAGTAAATAAGAATTAAGGTAATAATAGGTACAATGCCTAAAACAAATCCAACACTTTTATTTATCGTGGTTATTTCAACAATCTCTTTTGCGAGTCTCAAATAAAAATTATTTTCTTTCTTAATTCCTATTTTATGATAAAAGACAGAGAGAAGCGTACCGCCGAAAACCATACCAATGAACGGAATAAAAAGAAAGAGAACAATAAAAAGCATATAGTGAAGTAATTCAATATGCTCTGCGGACTGAGGTAAAATAAAATTATTTAAAAATTCCATCTGCCGTATTAAAAAATTAATTTATCAATTGAAACCAAAAAAACTACAGTAAGAGCAAAGTAATTAATGTATCTGAAATTATGATTGAACACAGAAAAATCATTTGTATCTGCAAGAAGTCCAAAAGCTTTCCAAGTGAGCACAATACCACTTAAAAACAGCGAGATGTTTACCCAGTTATCCGTAACAATTCCAAAGAGTGGTATCATTATTCCTGTAACTGCTGTAGCAATAATCCAGATAAAAGTTATTCTTGATAACTGAGCTCTGCTGAATATTTCTGTTAAAGTTGGAAATCCTGCCTGACGGTAATCTTTATCAAGCACCAAAAGTAGCAGCCAGAAGTGAGGTATCTGCCAAATAAAAAAGAAAAATGAAATCACCAATATCTGTGGATCAAGTAAAGGACCACCAGCTGCAACCCAACCAATAGCCGGAGGGATAGCACCAACCAAGGATCCGGGTACAATTGCAAATGCTGATTTTCTTTTCATATAAGTATAAATGAAATTATACCAGACCAGGTTTAACAATCCCAATCCAAGAGCTAGCAAATTCGTCCAAAATAATAAAACCATCGAACCAGCAAAAACAAATAGGATAGAAATAATCAGAACGTTTGTTGGAGAAATTCGACCCGAAGGTATTGGTCTGTTCCTGGTTCTGCTCATCATTGAATCGAAATCCTTTTCTTGGTAATGATTCAGTGAAGCTGATCCAAATGCTAATAGCAGAACACCTACAAGAACAGGAATTATCTTTAAGTCAAAATGGCCAGTCGCAGCAATATAGCCAAATGCTGTTGTAACAGTAACAAAAAACGTTATCTTAATTTTTGTTAGTTCGAATAATATTTTAGTTATTTTATTCAATTGATTGCTTTACAAAATTAATTTTCGTCTGTCATTTCTTCTAACAACTTCAAATCCTTATCACTCATTCCATACATCCAGTTATTAAATTCATCCTGGTCAAGAACAATTATCTTCGCATACATATGAGAATGATTTAATCCGCAATATTCTGCACAAGCGATATCATATTCACCGGTTTCTTTAGCGATGAACCAGGTTGTTCTTTCTCTGTTCGGAAAAACATCCTTTTTTACCCTAAATGCTGGAATAAAAAATGAGTGGTTAACATCATTTGAGTGAAGTATTAATTTGATAGGTTTATTTACCGGGACAAATAGCGTATCTGTATTTTTTCCATCTTCATATTTAAAACTCCATTTCCACATTTGAGCGGTAACATCAATTGGCATTGCATCATCTGGAATGTTTACAGTCTCCATATAACCCTGCCAGCCGAACCAGAACATTATCATTACTAAAATAGTCGGGATTCCGGTCCAGGCTATTTCAAGTCCCATATTCCCGTGAATATTTTTACCCTTAGGATTTCTTTGTCTGCTGTACTTGATAACAAAAAATATCATAAGAAAAGTTATTAGTACAAGAAAAAAAACAGAAACAATCAGAGTAAAAAGGAATGTTCCGTCAACTGAATTTACAAAATTTGATACGCCATCAAACATTCTTCAAGTCCTTAATGGAAAGAATAATCGGAGAATAATAATACAAACGAGATCCCAAGAAAAAGCAATGCAACAATAACAAATACTGTAAAATTTCTTGTTTCACTTCTCAAATGCATAAAGATAGTTAGAACCAGGTATGCCTTTACAGAAGCGATAATTAGTGCGGTTGCCACAGTAAATCTATCTATATCCATTCCTGCGACTGCTACTGTAACTGCAGTAAGAGTCATAAGTGCAAGCCAGACTAAAATATAAATTCCGTAACCGTGTGAGTGCTCGTGATAATAATCGTGTTTTTCCATTTGTGTTCCTTATGTAATCAAGTAGAATAATGGGAAAAGGAAAATCCAGATAATGTCTACAAGATGCCAATACAAACCTGCATTTTCAAGTCTTACGTAGCTATCTTTTGTAATGATATCTTTTCGTGTCATTCTCGTCATTACACCAATTAGAACCATACCAACAATAACATGAATTCCATGCAATCCGGTCATTACATAGTATAATCCAAAAAATAAAATTTCACCGGAACCTTTTGATAACAGTTCTTCACTTCCCGGATAAATTCCATGATGAAATTTTGCAGTCCATTCAAAATATTTATTAACTAAAAAGAATAATGCAAGAAAAATCGTAATCATCTGTAGCCAGATCGATAAAATCTTCTGATTCCGTTGAATGGCTACAATTGAAAGTGCCATAGTCATACTGCTTGTAAGTAGAACTGCAGTATTAAAAGCACCCATAATAGTATTTAATTCCTTTGCAGCAAGATGGAAGGCTTCAGGATATTCAAATCTATAAACTGAGTAAATTAGAAACATTCCTCCGAAAAGAATTAACTCAGTAAACAGAAACAGCCACATTCCCATTCGGGAACCAATATCATCCCTGTGTACGTGCGTCTCCGCTGTGTGTTCAGTTGAACTCAACTAACCTCCTCTTTTTCTAAAACGTCATCATTCATTTTATATTGATATGGGTCTGAATCTATTTTAGGAATATCGGTAAAGTTTTCGTGAATAGGTGGTGTATCGATCTGCCATTCCAATGTTTCTCCTCCCCAGGGATTTTTTTCTGTAACAACCTGTCCTTTTTTAACCGAATGGTACAGGTTATAAATCATCATAAGCAAACCAGCTACCAAAATCCATGAGCCAACTGTTGAGACGAAATGATAAGGTTGAAACTCGGGAAGGTAATCGTAATATCTTCTTGGCATTCCCAGCCAACCCATAATGAACATCGGAAAATAAAGAACGTTAAATCCGACAAATAAAAACCAAAATGCAACTTTCGCAAGTTTTCTGTTATACATTCGTCCAAACATTTTAGGAAACCAGTAATGAAGTGCCGCAAAAAATCCAAAGCCGGTTCCACCAAACATTACATAATGAAAATGTGCAACTATAAATGAAGTGTCATGCACTTGAATATCAACTGTCAAAATGCCCTGCATCACTCCAGTTAAACCACCGATTGTAAACAGAAAAATAAAAGCAAGTACAAAGAGCATTGGAGTAGCAAGTTCAATTGATCCTTTGTAAAGAGTTGCAACCCAGTTAAAAACTTTTATAGCACTTGGAATCGCAACCAGCATAGTGAGCAATGAAAAAACGAACTGACCGGTATCACTCATTCCAACAGTAAACATATGATGAGCCCAAACAAGCGAACCAAATAGTGCAATGGCAATACTGGAAAAAGCTATAAACTTATATCCAAAGATTGTTCTTCTTGCGAAGACAGGAATTATTTCTGAAACGACTCCCATTGCTGGTAATATCATGATATACACTGCAGGATGAGAGTAAATCCAGAATAAATGTTGATAGAGAACAGGATCACCACCTAAGGCCGGGTCAAATATTCCAACACCCAACCATCTCTCGACAGCAACTAATAATAAAGTAATCCCGATAATAGGTGTAGCCAAAACCTGAACCCAGGCAGTTGAATAAAGTGACCAAACCGAAAGAGGCATTTTAAACCAGGTCATACCGGGAGCTCTCAATCGATGCACTGTAGTTACAAAATTTAATCCAGTAAGGATTGATGAAAACCCTAGTATGAATGCTGCAAAAAGAGCAAACATCACATTTGTATTCGTTCTGACCGAATACGGAATATAGAACGTCCAGCCAGTATCTGCAGGACCGCCGGGAAGAAGTATTGCAACAATTGCAAGTAATCCTCCAATGACGTACATATACCAAGACATTAAGTTAATTCGTGGGAAAGCAACATCTTTTGCACCGATCAAAAGTGGTAACACAAAATTTCCAAACACTGCTGGTAAGCCCGGTACTACGAATAAAAATATCATTATAACTCCGTGCAATGTAAAAATGGAGTTATAAGTCTGAGCATCCATTATTGTTCTGCCAGGGGCTATCAGTTCCAGTCGCATCAGGACACCAAAAGTAACTCCAACCAAGAAGAAAATGGAAAGAGAGACTAAATACAGAATTCCAATTCTCTTGTGGTCAGTAGAGAGAATCCAACCTAATAAACCTGTATGCTTACCTTTATATTCCAGGTAACTTGGTTCGTGTCCGTTTGATTTAATTGTTGCTGATTCAACAGCCATATATCATCACCTTGCTTTAATAAAATCTTTCTTTGGCTTTAACTTAATAATCAGAAAAAATATTCCTGCAAAGATTAAAATTGCCGCACCAAATATTCGAGTAAAATTAAGTGCATATTTTTGTCCTTCAGGATCGTAGCTGAAACAAAATCTTAAAAATCTTGCAACCGTTGGAGTAACTCTACTTTCCGAGGTTTCAATCACAGCCATTTTAAAATCAAAGGGTAAAATGCCATAACCATGATTCTCAGTGTAACCGGGAAAAAGATATCGGCATATCTTTCCATCAGTATCAACAAAAATTAAGGTACCGGCATGCCTAAGCTCATTGCCTTCCCTCTTAAAATAGAATCCTGCGGAGTTTGTAACTTTCTTAATATTTTCTTGAGAACCTGTTAAAAATTTCCAGCTATCTGGTGAAATTTCTTTGTCAAAGCCAGATAGCATTTCTTTCTTTTTTGAAGATGCCTTCTCAGGTGTTTCAAATTCATCAATGCTTATTGCCACAACATTATAATCGTATCCGGGTTCAAGATCAGATTTATTCATTACATTTGCCAGTTCAAACATTAATGGGTTACAAATTCCCGGACAGTCGTAATAAACAAGTGCTAGTACAGTTGGTCCATCAACTAAATCTTTTAATGTAAGCGGGTTTCCATTCTCATCGTTAAAAGTAATGTCAAGTGGAATATTGTTTCCAAGTTTTTCGTCAACTCCGATTTCTATGTTATCGTTAGCCAAAGAAGCCGAGATAAAAAATAGAAATAATATGAAATAGCCTAATAAAATCTTCATCATTAAATATTATAAAAGTCCGTTTAGGTAGTTGAACAATAAATTTCTTTCCGAGTCAGAAAGGTTCAAAATTTCAGAATTAAAACCATTAAAAGTTGAATTTAATACTACAAAATTTAAGAAAGCACTTTCATTAGATTTCCAGTTGTTCGAATTGATAAGCGATGAGAGCGCAATTCTTTTATCATAAACAATATCTTCAAATAATGATGCCACATACTCATTTCCATCGTTGCTTAATGCCATCAGTGCATCTTCAAGTTCATTATGCTTCCAAGAATTTTCACTGATTAAAATATCCATAGCAATAGCAACCGGAATTTGCGCTGGAATTTTCATCCCAGATGACAAATTGTAAAGTGAATTTAACGCAGCTAAATCTGCATCAGTATCAACAGGTGGATCTTTCATAAATTCTTGTCTGATATAATGTGCTAAAGAAATTCTTTCCTCAGGAGTCAAGAAATTGTAGGAGATCATCGCACTTCCCTCAATTCCTTCTTCAAGGGTTGTATATATTCCACTGATAGTTCTTCCGTTCTTCCAGCCATCAGGACTTGTAAAGTTGCGTGGAGCAGGATTTAGACCAACTGCTGCCGGTCCACCCCCGGCACCGGTTTCGTTATGACAAGATGCGCAATTCTTTTTATATAGCTCTTTGCCTTGAGAAAGCAATTCTTTTGTTGGATCTTTCAGTTCAAAAATATCAATTGGAGGAACTGTTCTTGCCTCTGTAAGCGAAAGATCAGCCACAACCATTGTATCCTTAACATATCCGGGAGTTTCATTTATTGCTACGGTTCCAACGTTTGCAACATAGTACAAACCAATAATTACCAGAATTATAAAAATATACGGGTAGAGAAAACCGAACATTGTTCCCGGGTTATGCCTCACTTCATTTACGAAATCAATTATTTTCTTTTTTATTTCTTCCATAGATTTTTACAGATGGAAATCCAAACCTCGTTGCAATTTTGGATCACCAATTGGAATTAGATTTTCATTCTTCGCTTTCATATTAAATACAAGCATTAGAATTCCAACGATAGCAATTGGAAAAGTAAGATCGATCCAACTGAAATAGTATCCTCCTGACATTTGTTCCATTTCAGGCATAACCAGCCAGAATAAATCAAACAGATGTGCAAACAAAAGCCAGACTGATATAAACTTTAAAGTTTTAGGATTCATTTTTGAAGGTTGGGAAACAAGCGCTATATATGGAACAAGAAATTGAATAATAATTAAACCAATTGAAAATATAGCCCAACTACCTTCCCATTTCTGAATGAACCAAAAAGTTTCCTCTGGTAAATCAGCATACCAAATTAGCATGAACTGAGAAAATGCTATGTATCCCCAGAAATTTACAAATGCGAATAATAATGCACCCAGACTATATAAATGATCATCTGTCATCGAAGGATGTAAGTAACCATTTTCCTTTAATAAAACCGTTGTAAGTGTTACAGCTGCCAATGCAGTGATAACTGATCCGGCAAAAAAGTAGACACCAAAAATAGTCGAGAACCAATGAGGTTCAACGCTCATGAGCCAATCAATCGCTGATAACGAGATCGTAATAGCAAATACAGGAATGAATACGGCAGATAATCTAATGTTAAGCGTTGTTAATTTTTGATTTTTAGTTGTATCCTGCTTTTTTGAATTTCTCGTAAAGAAGAAGTAGAAAAGAGTCCAGATACCAATGATCACAAAAACTCTGATAATAAAAAATGGAACGTTTAAATAAGGAGCTTTAGATTGTAATACGGCATCTTCCATGACAACATCCGTATGCGACCAATGAAAAAGTTCCTGCATATTAAACAATAATGGAATTACTAGTATTGCGAGTAACGGAACTATAGCAGCAAAAAATTCAACAACTCTCCTTATAGGTACGCTCCAATCTGCACCAACAACATACTCAAGAGCAATAAGGAATAATGCTCCGACTCCAATACTTATCATATAATTAAAAGCAATAAGATAGTTGAAGACTGCTCTTGAATGATCAACAAAAAAAGCCAACACACCCAGTGCTATACCAACTATAAGCAGAATGATTCCAATTTTAGAAATTTTTGAAGGCAAATCTTTTTTCTGATATGTCATTTCATTCCTAGTCATTTAAGATTTACTCCGCCTTAACAAATTTAATGTCAGAATCTTGTGCATTCTTTGCTCTCTGCAATGCTCGTATATAATTTACGATCGCCCATCTTTCTTCCCTATTGACTTGAGATGCGTATGATGGCATAGCATTCTGCCCGACTGTTATTATATGATAAATCATTCCATCAGGAAAACTTCTTGCACGGTCCGAATGTAGTGTTGGAGGATTAGGAAATTGACCTTGTAACCTACTGTCTCCATCACCAAAATTTCCGTGGCAGGGACTGCAGTATGTTAAAAATTTACTTTTGCCTAATTCCAAATTTTCTATTGTTGGGAAAGAAGGGTTTGATAATACTTCTGTTGGATTTTTCTGATCTTCAAAAGGATAAGGAATAAATCCTCTTGCAACTGTTCCTTCAACCGGTAATCTCATTCCTCTACCGTCATTAAAAAAATCACTTCTTGATTGTACGGTTATTTTCGCCTGTTTGTCCATCCAGTTGAAAGGTTGTATATACATCAATTTGTTGAGCATCAAATAAGTTCCCAAAGAAACGGCGACAGCCACACCAAAAAGCAGAGCAAGAAATCTAGGTTCAAAAATTGGATAGGTTTCTTTTTCTGGATAATAAATTATTTCAGTAGTTAATGGGGACAGATTATTTAGTAAATCCATTGTTGATTTTTCATCAAACTTTGGATCAATAGCTTCTATCACAATTCCGTAGTGGTCAAGAGAAACTTTTTTCATGTAATCAGTATCGTGAAGCGCATGAGCATTCCTTGGTAAACCGAAGAAGAATGCAAACATTGCGACAACAGTAGAGACGGTTGCTAAGATTACTGTAATTTCAAATGTGACTGGAATAAATGCTGGTAATGAAAAATACGGTTTGCCACCAATTACCATTGGGTAGTCCACTGACATTGTCCACCACATAAGAAGTAATGCTAACACGACACCGGATAATCCAAATATCAGAGTAACGATTCCCAGCTTGGAGGGTTTAATTTTCATAGCCTTATCAATTCCGTGCAAAGGATACGGCGAATTTACATCCCAATTTGTAAAACCTGCGGAAGCAACTTTTTTTGCTGCTGAAATAATCGCATTGGGATCTTTGAAAAGTGAAACTATTCCAAAAATTTTCTTATCAGCCATTATGATTACCTCCATGGTGATCTGGCTGTGCTCCATCTGCGACTGCTTTTATTTCTGAAATTGAAACTACCGGAAGAGCTTTCGTAAATAAAATTACAAGAGTGAAAAATAAACCGAAACTTCCCAAAAGAATTCCTAAATCATACAAGGTTGGAACAAACATACCCCAGCTTGAAGGTAAGAAATCTCGGTGCAAAGAAGTGACAATAATAACGAATCTTTCGAACCACATTCCAACATTAACAAGAATGACAATTACCATCATAACAGGTACAGACCTTCTGATTTTCTTGAACCAGAAAAATTGCGGGATTAATACATTACAACTTACCATTGTCCAATAAGCCCAAGCATATGGCCCAAATGCTCTATTAATAAATACAAATTGTTCCACTGGATTACCACTATACCAAGCTATAAAGAATTCCATCCCATATGAATAGCCAACCATCATACCTGTGGCAAGTATAACCTTATTCATTTTTTCAAGGTGATCAATAGTAATAATATTTTGAAGATCAAATATCTTTCTAACAAATACCAAAACTGTTACCACCATCGCAAATCCTGAAAAGATTGCGCCGGCAACAAAATACGGAGGGAAAATTGTAGTATGCCAACCGGGTAAAATTGAAACGGCAAAATCAAAACTCACTATGGTATGAACAGATAGTACCAATGGTGTCGCAAATCCTGCAAGTATCACATAAGCTTTTTCATAATGCAGCCAATGCCGGGATGAATGCCTCCATCCTAAACTGAAAATTGAATAAATTGTTTTTTTAATTTTTGATTTTGTTCTATCTCGTAGAGTCGCAAAATCAGGAATAAGTCCTGTATACCAGAAAACAAGTGATACTGTAAAATAAACAGAGACTGCGAAAACATCCCACACCAAGGGCGATGTAAAGTTAACCCAAAGTCCGTGTTGATTCGGATAAGGAGTTAAATAACCAGCAAGCCAGGGACGCCCAGTGTGAATTATCGGAAATATTCCTGCGCACATTACAGCAAAAATTGTCATCGCTTCAGCAAAGCGGGCTATTCCTGTTCTCCATCTCTGACGTAGTAGAAATAGAATTGCGGATATAAGTGTACCAGCATGACCGATACCAACCCAGAAAACAAAGTTAACAATTCCAAAACCCCAACCCACTGGTTGGTTATTTCCCCACATTCCAATTCCATAATAAAATGTGTACAGAAGACAGGTTGCACCAATTAACAAAGCAGTCAGTGAAACACTAAGTGCAATAAAAAATTTCTTATCAGGCTTAGTGTCTAGAGGTCTCGCTACAAGCTCTTCTATCTCAGCAAGTGACAGACGTCCGGCAACAACAGGTGCTTCAACTGAATAATCTGTGCTCACTAAGCGTTCTCCGAATTTGTGTTCTTAAGTTTTGCAATGTATGTAACATTTGGTCTTATATTTAATTCTTCAAGAACATAATATCCCAGTTCATGATTCCTGTAGGTATTAAGTTCATCTTCTTTATCGTTAATATCTCCAAAATGAATTGCATTTGTTGTACAAGCTTCCTGGCAAGCAGTACTAACATCTGAACCTTTCAATGCTCTTTTTTCTTTTGTAGCCTCAGAACGTGCTTCACTAATTCGCTGAATGCAAAAAGTACATTTTTCCATAACTCCACGTGAACGAACCGTAACTTCGGGGTTCATTAACAAAGCAAAAACCGGAGCTTCCTGAAATCCGTCTTTGAAGTGATCACGAAAATTAAAGTAGTTGAATCTTCTAACTTTATAAGGACAGTTGTTCGAACAATATCTTGTTCCAACACAACGATTGTACACCATCTGATTTAACCCGTCGGGGCTATGAGTAGTTGCAACAACTGGACAAACATTTTCGCAAGGTGCGTGATCACAATGCTGGCACAACATCACCTGGTTATTAATATTTGGCTCTTCGGGCGTTCCGGAATAATATCTGTCAATTCTTATCCAATGCATTTCCCGTCCGTGGTCAACCTGTTCTTTACCAACAACCGGAATATTATTTTCGACGTTACATGCAAGTACACAATCTCCACATCCAAGACAGCGGTTCATATCAACTGACATTCCCCATTTAACTCCGGTGTAATCAAAAAAAGGATATACACTTTCCATTTCGTGTTGTTCACTTTCATTTAGGAAGTCTGGATTACTAATATACTCCTTGACCGTCCCCTCTTTAATTATTCCTCTCTTCGCCGGCAAATCAGCAGTAACACCTTCATTAAATGCATAAATAGTTTGAGCAGTTACTAACTTATGAGTCCCATTAAGCTGCCGAATCAATATTCCTGAATAAAGCCAGGGACTTAATCCACCGTAAGTCATCAACAATTCATTTGCATTAAAGCCAACGTCTGTTCCAACAGTGCCACCACTTTTTCTTCCGTAACCTGTTTCAATAGTAATTGCACTATCAGCTGCACCGGGCTGCACAAAAACAGGAATCGATAATTTATTTTTCTCGCCTGTAGATATTTCAACAAGGTCATTATTTTTTAACCCTAGCTGGTCTGCTGTTTTAGGTGAGATAGCAGCGTAATTGTCCCAAACTACTTTGGATACCGGATGTGGTATTTCTTGAAGCCATCCATTATTAGCAAATCTGCCGTCCCTGATGGAATAACTTTCTTTAACGAATAGTGAAAACGTTTCCATATCTTTTGTTGGCTTGATATGTTGACCAACTGATGTTGAAATTGAACCCACTGGTAACTCGTTTTCGGTAAAACTTAAAACTCCATCGTGCAGTGCGCCATACCAAAATCTTTTAAATTCCAGATTTAATCCTGAAAGTGGGTAAATATTTGTCTCCCAGTTTCTCATAAGATATTTATGATAAATTGATTCATCATAAATGGAAGAATCACCTGAAATCCATGTTAAAAGTATTGCTTCTGATTGTCTTGTATCATAAAGCGGTGCTATCACGGGTTGTTGAAGTGAATAAATCCCTCTTCGTGTCATTGCATCTCCCCATGATTCAAGCTGATCATTGAGTGGCAGAGCATAGTTGGATACAAGTGAGGTTTCATTTTCTAATTCAACTAAACTTATCACAGTGTCAACTGATTGGAGAACTTCTGCATATTTTAAATCATATGCAAAATCATATACCGGATTCGAATTTAAATGAATGGCAACTGCAATTTCACCAGTATTCATTTTCGAAACCAGGTTCTTCAACTCTTCAACTGTTGACAATGGCTGAACGATACTTGGTCCAGACTCAAAATTATAAAGTACTTCATTACCCAGTGCATTGTTAATTAGATTAACTGCTATATGCAAATCTTCTGGTAATTGATCTCCTGCATAAACAATCGCATTACCTCTATTATCCAAAAGATCTAAGACCAATGAGTTCAGAGTTTCTTGTTTTAAGCCATATTGACTTGCGAATTTTTCTAAAGTCATTCCACCAGAATTGACCTGAATTCCTGCGCCTTTTTTATTCAGGGAATCAATAAGCGCAAGAACGAAGTTTAATTGTAAATCAGGTCGTAACCTTAATCTGTAATCAGCAGTCATTCCGGTAATAGAGACATTGCCTTCAATAACGTAAAGTCGATTAAATTTTTTATTGATTATATCCCTATTTTCAGAAAACAACCTGGCATTTTCAATTTTGTTATTCGATTCACCAAGAAAATCACTGTCAAGCGAGAGAATAATTTTAGCTTTGTTCCATTTTATTGTCGGAAATTCTTCTGAACCAAAACACTTTCTCCAGGCTGAGTTTCTAACAGAATTATTAAAAACTTCGTAAGAATAAATTTTAGTGGTTGGGTATTTTGTCGAAAAATCATCGAAAACTTTTTTAGCTGTAGGAGAAATTATTTTGTTTGAGATAATTGCTATTTCCCGATTTCCAACATTCATCAAATCAAACATTATTTCTTCATTTGCATCTTTCCAGTTGTAATCAGTCGATCTTCTCTCAAGTTTCTTCCTGGGATTTTTTAATCTGTCCGGGTCATAAAGACTCATAATACTTGCCTGACCCTGAGAACAAATTTTTCCTTTGGAAATTGGATGATCAGGATTACCATCAATTTTGATTGGTCGGCCTTCTCTGGTTTTTACCAAAATGCCACATGCATTAGCACATTGCGTACAGGTTGAAGCATAATAGTTAGGTTTTCCCGGAAGTATTTCTTCAGGCTTATTATTATAAGGAACGATCTCTCCCTTATCTCTATAGTCAGAGCAAGCTGTACCAGCAAGTGCAGCGGATGCACCTAAAAGTGCAAGAAACTTTCTTCGGGAAATTGGTGACATATCGGATGAATCAAGTACATCCGAAACACCTTCTTTGAATTCATCCTGCTGAATTATACTAAAATTAGGATCGTTATAAAGTTCTTCGAACGACTGCCAATAATTTGGATCAGTATTTTTTAATCCATCAATTTCTTCAGCCATTCTTCTTTCCTGATTTTTCCCGGTTAACAGCGTGCGGATTAATTTTTACTTTAACTTCACTACCCAATGTTGAACTATTCTTTGCTCTGAAGAAATTATACGGATTAACTTTCAAAAAAGTTGCTCCAAGAATACTTGTTGAAAACAATGCGATGAATTTTTTTCTATCCATAAAATTTATTTATCTATGACAAGCCCAGCAGTATTCCGGACCATTATTAATATTTTTCAAATCAGGTAATCTTTCGTGTGCATTTCTGTGACAACTCAAACAACTTTTCATAGTGAATGATTGTACCTGTCCAACTATTTCAGTTTCCGGAATTTCACCATGACAGGCCACACAATCAATCCCTTTGTTAACATGAACACTATGATTGAAATATGCGTATTCAGGAACCCGATGAACACGATTCCATTCAAGAGGGATTCCTTCATTATAATATTTGGTAAGTTTAACAATCTCTGGTTTATCTTTTCGGGCAACGGTGTGACAATTCATACAAGTTGCAACAGCTGGAACCATTGCATGTCTTGATTTTTCAACCCCAATATGACAATACTGGCAGTCAATTTTCATTGTTCCGGCATGGAGTTTATGAGAATAATTTATCGGCTGATCAGGTCTGTAACCTACTCCATCTCTTTCCGCTCTTGAAGCAAAAAAAGTTAATGCAAAAGAAGCTAGCACAACAAATATGGTTACTGGCAACCTGTTTCGAAGAATATAATCGAGGTAAGATTTTTTCATTAACTACCCGTTATACTCTGAATTAATAGATTTTCGGGATGCTAAATTCAATTTTGCCACAAAGTATCCAGAAAATAAGATTGATAATTGTTTCCGTAATTTATTAATTAAAAAAGAAGTACAGAGGAAAAACTTATCAGCCATACGAAACTGACGAGCACTTCAATTTTTGGTTTGTTAAAATCTTAATTTTATTGATTTAAAGCAAATTTTTTATAGGTCATTTTAAGTGACAACTAATATTTAATTTCCAGTCAAGTCTCAAATAACCATCTTCAACAAATTATAGACAATGAATGCCGCCAGCAACATTAATAGGACATAAATGATAATTTTTTTAATAACAACAGCATCAAGATAAAAATTCAACTTCCATCCTCGCCAGCCACATTTCTTGCATCTGTAAATATTGAAGAAAGGTAATAATTGAAGAATGTTCTCATATGTATTACGCGAACGTGAAAATCTAAGAATATTTTCAGTTTTGCAAGACGGACATCCGATTTTGCGAAGTATCATTTGAGACACTTTGAATAACTCAAGTGAAAATTATTTTTATAACAGCGGCAATAATTATAGCAGCGAATACCTTCTTTATAATATCTGATGAGGACTTCATTACAATCTTAACTCCAAAAAAGCTTCCGATTACCGCACCTATTCCCAAAGGAATCGCAGCTTCGGGGATCACAAATCCAATTGAGCCATTAAAAGAATTTGCACCAGTACCTTGCAACGTATACGATAATGCAGAACTGATCATTGTTATAGCAGTAATTATTGATGAAGTACCTACTGCAATTCTAGCATCTAACAGGAACAAATAAATTAATGATGGGACGTAGATTACACCTCCGCCAAGTCCAGTAAAAGCTGAAAGCACACCTGTGAATATTCCAAGTAAAAATAAAAATGGCTTTCCGAGTGGATCACTTAATTTGAACTTTTCATTTTTACTACTTTCAAAAATCATCCTCAAAGCAACCACAATCATTACCGTAGCGAATATGGCTTCAATAATTTCAGATTTCACTTTTACTACGAAGAAGGGAGTTATAAAAGCTGAAAGTGCAGCACCTATTGCCACTAACACTGCGGAGTCTTTTGAAAAGTTTTGCTTTCTGACATGCAGTATAGCAGAATTTGATGTTGCAAGAGCTCCTGCAAACAAAGAGGAACCAATTGCGAAATATGCCAGGTTTGTTTCAGGAACATTCATTAAGGGAAGTAAATAGAAAAGCGCAGGCACAAACACTAATCCCCCTCCGATACCAAGCATACCTATCAATACGCCTGTGAACAGGCCTACCAATAAAAATATTGCAACTAAGGCAACGAGACTCAATTAATGTTTAATAAATTATTATATATATTTTTATCAGATAGAACGCTTACTGCAGTTTTAACCTGAATATCAGAATTTAATCGCTCCTTAAGCCTGCCTTCTACTCCAAGATAACGTGAAGCAAGCTCAGCTCGCATCTCCAGTAAAATTTCTTCTTTGTAAATCTGGAGTTCCTTTTGATAGAGTCCTTTAAGGTTTTCTTTTATCTGTGATAATTCTAATTTAATTACTTCTTTGTCTTCTGAACTAGCAATAAGGTTATCAATTTCAACTTCCATTTGTGAAGTATATTTAAATCCAGATGTGTTCAAATATTCTGTAAAATCGGTAAAGAGATTATCGTCCTTTAAAGAATAATAATCCGCATCCGGGTAATTGAAAATGAAATTGTTGGCAAATTTAAAAAACATTCCTTTTGCCAGTAACTCCTTTGTTATCTCCCCATCAATACTGAACTTCACAACAGTATCCGGAGTTATGCCGCCTTTTGCGTATACCTCCCGTTTATGATCAGTAAAGAATTTTTCTTCTTGTTCGGCAGACAAAGGGATAAGGACTTCATTGTCTTCAGCGTAATCAATTCTTTGAATGCATCTTCCACTAGGTGTATAATATTTTGCAGTAGTTATTTTTAAAGAAGTATTATAGCTAAGTGGAATTATTGTTTGAACTAATCCTTTTCCAAAGGATTGTGTTCCAAGTATCACAGCCCTATCGTGGTCTTGCAGAGCTCCGGCTACAATTTCAGATGCAGAGGCACTTCCACCATTAATCAATACGACTATATTCACATCTTCAGATACAATTGGTTCTTCAACAGCATAAAACTTCTTATCGCTGTTCGCATCTCTTCCCCTGGTAGATACAACAAGTTGATCACGAACTAGAAATTTATCGCAGACATCTACCGCAATGTCAAGTAATCCGCCCGGATTTCCACGTAGATCCAATACAATCGATTTGATTTCCTTATTTTCTCTTAATTCCTTAATCGATTTCTTTATCTCATCGCTTGCAGCTCTACTGAAATTAGAAAGCTTAATATAAACTGTATTGCTGTTCTCCGGATAAAATGTTGCGTAAGGTATGTTCTTTACAATTACTTCTTCTCTTATCAAATTGAATGTTAAAGTATCCAGCAAATCGTTTCTTACTACTCTCAGTTCAACTGTTGTTCCCGGCTCACCTTTAACAAGAGATGAAATGTCATCAATATTATTTGGTGAAATAGATGTACCTCCAGCCTCAATTATGATGTCGCCAATCTCAATTCCCTGACGTTGTGCTGCATATCCATCCATTACTTCAACAACTGTTACATCATCACCGCGTACACCAATTGATATACCAACGCCTCCATATTTGCCATTGGTGATTAGATCTATATCTTCAATTTTCTTTTCATCAATAAAAATCGTGTAAGGATCAAGTGTAGCTAACATTCCTTGGATACCGGCTCGTAAAAATTTTTCAGGATCAACATTATCTACATAATTAAGTGTGGTCTCTTTATATACTCTTCCGAGCAGATCAAGATTTTTTGCAATTTCAAAATAAATATCTGTCCTTCCGGCATAGAATCCTGAAAGAAAAACTACAAGGGATAACAATACAGAAATCCATATTAATTTCTTCTTCAACTTACTATTCACCTCCGGTCAATTAATTCTAATTCTGATATTATTTGATTTTGTATGGTTTCAATTGTCTGAGTTCCATCAATAACTTTGAAACGTTCTTCCTGCCTTGCAATTTCGAGATAACCGTTTCTTACACGGTTATAAAATTCTATGTCCGCTAGTTCAATTCTATCAAGCTTGACTTTTGATTTCTTTTTTCTTCTCTCGTTTGCAATCCCGACTGGGATATCAATAAAAAATGTCAGGTCGGGAACTGTATCTCCAATTGAGAGTTGATGGATTGAACTTACTACTTCAATTGGTATTCCTCTTCCGTAACCCTGATAGGCTGAAGAACTATCGTGAAACCTGTCCGAAATTACATATATACCTTTTTCGAGGTAAGGACGAATTTTTTCCCGTACTAACTGAGCCCGACTTGCAGAAAATAAAAGAAGCTCCGCCTCAGCAAATAACTTATCATTTTTATTGTCTAATAATACCTTTCGAACTTTTTCGGAGATTTCAGTTCCTCCGGGCTCTCTGAGAATTTCAACCTTCTTATTATGCTCAACAAGATAATCTTTAAACAACTCAATTTGTGTTGATTTACCTGAAAAATCTATACCTTCAAAAGAAATAAACATATCATTTTTGTAATTTTTTTGAATAGAATTTGAAGTGTTAATATAGATAAACTTTTCGCTGTATTAAAATAGAAGCGGTCTTTGAAAAGGTCAGAATGATCTAATAACGTAACGCAATCTATCTGGCTTTGTAAATTGAAGAGAAATATTTTTAGGAAGTAGAATATCCGGAATTACACTGCCGGTTGTGTCCTGAACAAGAGTCTGATATTTTACATAGGCATGGAATTGTTCTTGCTTTAATTTCCCCAAAATATCAATGCCGCCTCTTAGATTAATGTTTATTTTGTTTGGGAGCAAAACAACTTCCCTCCCAGACGGAGTATCAATAACATCCACCGGAATATTTTCAAATTGTTTATCTACTATTCTTTGTACATCAAGAGTTACATCAACTGAATTAATGCTGTACTCAAACCCATTTAGTTTCTCGAGATTTGCTTCAGTCGTAATTTTTGAGTCAAGCGGCCCAAGAGATTTATTCTCAGTTTTTATTTCTCTTTTTCTTGTTAAAAAACTAAAAGGGCCCTGAACGAACACCGATTCAGGATCAACAATAATATCCGAGGCAAGATCATAACCAGGTTTAAAATTCAAATTCAATCCTGAGACTACAGGAAGTTTTTTGGAAATTTTTCTTTCAACAAAAAAATTCAACGAATCAGGATATAAATTAATTATGTCTACATCTGAAAGAAGCCATCTGTTTGATTCGAGATAATTGTAAAGACTTAAATTATGCTGCCCGCTATCGTTACCGACTGAAACTCTGAATTCGGTTTCGGGTCCAACATTGATGGAGACAAGACGCCAACCCTGACCTCTGACTCTCAATTTTATATCTTCAGGTATATTTGATCCTGTTGTGTAACCATTAGGAAAATTTGTCAACGTTAATTTAACTTCGATGTTAGTGTAATAATCCTCGGAAAGAGAAATTGAACCCCAAAGAATTATGGAGAAGATTATTGACGCAATAAAAATGTTAACTTTTTTACTCACGATATCTTTAAATATCCTGAAGAATAATTGAGAGGCGGTTTATAAAAGAAGGAATTATGTTAGAAGTGCCTTGAAGAAATCAAGCAGCTCGCCTCTGTTAGCTCTTGAGATCTCCCTGCCCTTAATTGGAAAATTTTCAAAATCTCTTGCAAATCTTCTTAGCTGATGAACATTCATCACTTCAAGTTCTGCCATTGAAATATTACTACTCTTTCCTGAAGGTTTTTTCTTTTCAGATTTTTCAGAAGTCGTTACACTACCAAGTGCTTCTTCCTTCAATCTATCGATAGTTGAAAAACTGCTTCGTTTTAATTCAGGTTCAGGTTCCTTAACCTTTTCTACTTTTTTTAGTTGTCTTTTTCTTTTCTCTGGTTCAGATTTTTTTTCAGCGACTGGTTCTACTTTTACCTTTTTCGGTTTTGCCTGCGATCCACCAAAAATTTTATAATCAAGCTGATCATCGGGACGCGGAATAATATGTGTAGAAACCAGTTGACCAACTCTTTGGGCAGCTGCAGCACCGGCATCCACTGCAGACCTAACAGCCGCTGTCTCACCAACTACGAGAATCGTTATGAGGCCTGCATCTGCTCTCTCTTTGCCTAATAATTCAACATTTGCCGCTTTGAGCATTGCATCCGCGGCTTCAATTGAGGCTACCAAGCCAAGGGTTTCAACCATACCCAGTGCTCTATCAGCCATAATTATATTTACTTAGATCTTTTGGGAAGAATCAGTTCTACGTCTGCATGAGGACGAGGAATTACGTGCACTGAAACAAGTTCTCCAACTCTTTGTGCTGCAGCAGCACCGGCATCAGTTGCAGCCTTAACTGCTCCCACATCACCTCTGACCATAACGGTTACATAACCACCGCCAATTGTTTCTTTCCCGATCAATTCAACTTTAGCTGCTTTTACCATTGCGTCCGCAGCTTCGATGGAACCTACCAACCCTTTTGTTTCCACCATTCCGAGTGCATCAAGTGACAATGCTGACATAGAAATGCTCCCAATTAATTGATTTATGCTTGAAAAAATAGTTTTTTAGTATGATAATGTCAAACATTTATTTACATAATTTTTTATAATATAGAAAGTTAGTTAAATGAGTTCATAATTACCGTTAGAAGAACTCAACATTAATTAGTATCCAGATACTCCTGCAGAATCACTGCAGCGGATTGAGCATCGATAAGTCCTTTATTTTTTCTTTTAGATTTTTTAGTCACCGATTCTTTCACCCTCTCTGTGGCAATTACAGAGGAATACTCTTCATCCCAGAGTATTACTTCAATTCTCAGCATAGTTTCAATTTCCGATTTTAATTTTAATACTTTCTCTGAAAGTTTTTCCGATGATTTAAATCGTGTTGATGGCATACCAAGAATGATCTTCGTTACATTTTTTTCCGAAATAATTTTTTTTAGATCAATAACAATTGAAGCTGAATTCTGAAGTGTAACAAAAGTGTAAGCAAAAGTGTATAATGGATCACTTAGAGCTATTCCTATTCTCTTTTCGCCAAAATCAATCCCCATAACACGGGATTCAGTTTTTAGATGCTCCAATTTTTAGACACTTCCCTCAAATCGTTCAACATTATAAACACCTTTTAATTTTTTCAATCTGTCAATAATCAGATTCAGATGCTCCAGATTATTTACGTATACCATCACAGAACCATCAAAGGTGGAGTCATTTGTACTTATGTTGATCGATTTAATATTTGTGTTTTTGAAGGATACTATGGTATGAGCAATATCGTTCAAAATTCCAGGACTATCCTCTCCCTTCATCGTTAAACCTGATACGAAAAGCGTTCCATCGGTTCCCGGCCATTGAACTGCTACTAATTTATCGGGATCAATTTTAGAAAGGTTTATAAGATTATTGCAAGTTTTCCTATGGATTTTAACTCCTTCACCAACGGTAATATAACCGATCACTGGATCACCGGGAATTGGATTGCAGCATTTTGCATAAGCATACATAATCCCGGAAGATTTACCATCAACCAAAATACCGCCAGCATCTTTTCGGGCAATTTCTGCAAACTGATCGAAGGGCATTATTTTTTCAGGTTCCTCGGCAGTTTTGTCCCCAGTGTCAATTAGAATTTGGTCAAGGTTTACATTTCCCTGAGCAATTGCTTTATAGAACATCGAATTATTTTCATACTTATATTTTCTGGCAATTTTCGAAATGTCGCTTGAAGAAAAAGACAGTTTTAGCTTCTTCAATTTTTTAGTCCAGATTTCTTTCCCGGATTTTACAATCTTTTCTTCTTCCTTGTTCATCCATTTTCGTATTGCAGATTTCGCTTTCTGAGTCTTTACAAATTTTAACCAGTTTTTATTTGGATGTTGATTTTTAGAGGTGATGATTTCAATTTGATCACCACTATGAAGTGGAGTATCTAAAGGAACAATCTTTCCGTTTATTTTTGCGCCTATGCACTGATATCCAACATTGCTGTGAATTTCAAATGCAAAATCAACCGGAGTAGAATCAATCGGTAATCTTCTTAATTCACCTTTTGGTGTGAACACATAAATTTCGTCTTGGTATAGATTTAATTTAAAATCTTCAAGTATTTCCTTTCTTGCCTCATCTTTCCCTGCTCCTTCAAAAATATCCCTGATCCAATTCAACCAATTTTCAAGATCCATATCAGTTGTCGTTTTATCTTCTTTGTATTTCCAATGAGCAGCAAGTCCGCGTTCGGCTATTTCGTGCATCATTTTGGTTCTTATCTGAACTTCAACAAGTCTTCCTTCCGGTCCAACTACTGTTGTATGAATAGATTGATAATTATTATTCTTTGGAATAGATATATAATCCTTGAATCTATCTGGCACCGAGATGTACATTTGATTTACTATGCCAAGTGTTGTATAGCAATCATTTGGGTTTTCAGTATCCAGAATTATTCTAAGTGCAAACAAATCGTAGATTTCTTCAAACGGTTTATTCCTTTTCATCATTTTACGGTAGATACTGTAGAAATGTTTTGGACGACCTCCCATTTCGTATTTCAGTTTATAATCGTCGAGCTTTTTCCTTACCGGATCAGAAAATCTTTTGATGTAGGCTTCTCTTTCTTTTCTCGAACTCTTAACATTACTAACAAGATCTTCGTATAACTCCCTGTTTAAATACTTGAACGCCAGATCTTCCAATTCCCATTTAACTCTTGCCAAACCAAACCTATTTGCGAAGGGAGCATATATTTCGAGTGTTTCCTGTGCAATTCTTTTCTGCTTATCCGGACTGACAAATTCAAGAGTTCGCATATTATGAAGTCGGTCTGCAAACTTGACAAGAATAACCCGGACATCTTTAACCATGGAGAGCAACATTTTACGATAGTTCTCGGCTTTAGTTATATCCTGCCCCTTGAATATATCGCTGATCTTTGTAACACCATCAACGATTTCAGTCACTTCTTTACCGAACTCCTTCGTCATTAGGTTTAAATCGAAATCAGTGTCTTCGACAACATCGTGAAGCAGAGTTGCAACAACAGTAATATCGTCAAGAGGAAATTCCTGAACAACGATTCTTGCAACTTCATAGGGATGATAAAAGTATGGTTCACCGGAGGCTCTTAAATCATGCTTGTGTGCTTCTAAAGCAAAATTAAAAGCTTTTGTTATAAGACCATCGTCAACTTTCGGCAGATTTTTGTGGCAAACAGCGAGAAGATCCGCCAACATTTTTTGGTCGTTGGGACTTTCTTTACTCATAATGATCTAAATTAATAAAGCAACTTTCTTGAAGTAATTTACTCTATTTTGTTGATATGTTAAAGTCAGGTTTGAGTGAAAGAAGAATTTAGTTTTTGCCGGAAAGCTCACTGTTCAATTCTCTTACTCTTTCAAGTCTATCGCTCATTTCGTCAAGTGTTTGTTCAGGAATGTTTTTCATTGATAAGATTTCATTGCAGTACTTAATGGCATTTTGCTTATCACCAATCCTTGCATACTGTTGAGCAATTAAATGTTTTAGAGTGATTTCATTTATATAATTTCCGCTTTTTAAATTCGGATAAGATGAAAGTATATGTTGATAAAGTGAAATTGCTTTCAAAGGATTTGTTTCCTCATATGCCCTAGCCAGTCCCCATTTAAATGTTCTTGATTCCGGAAAATCCATCAAAGCTTGTTCAGCTATCTTAATTGCATCATCATAATTTTTTTGATCTATGTATATCCAGATAAGAGAACTTAATGCTAAATGTGAATTATAACTTGCTGAATCAATCGCTGTCATCAAAAAATCTATACCAAGATTTTTTGTGTCACTTGAAAACGGAAGCCAGCTTACAAATTCCAGTTTCCTACTCTTCCAGTATTCAAATGTTCCGATAGCAATGTATGCCTCAAAAAATTTTTCATCTACGTTCAATATCTCTTCAAATTCTGAAATTGAATTCACTCCTGTTGTTAATGCGGAGAACCAGTTGCCATTGATAGCTTCATAATAGGAGATGTAGCCTTCGCAAAGAGCAAGAAAGTAACGATGCCAAATGTTTGTTTCATCAAGTTCGATCAATTCTTCTGATTGATTTTTTGCAGCTTCAAGACTTTCCCGGATATAATTCTCATCAAAATTTTCGGCGTAGTCATAAGCTTCAGCAATCTTATTCGCGGCAAGATAAATTTTGCCTAATGGAAGAGAAGGATATTCAATATTAAGTCTATTAAAAATTTTATTAGCACCAGAGTAATTTTGATTGACAACATCTTGGATTCCATTTTGTAATAGCGAATTGACAGTTGAGTCTGGATAGATCTGTGCAGTTACCTCGGAAAAATTAAGGATGGTAAAAATGAAAAAATAAATTTTAAAGAGTCCCAAACGTTCTGTCTCCGGCATCACCTAACCCTGGCAAGATATATCCTTTTTTATTGAGTTGTCTATCCAATGATGCACTAAAAATAATTAATTCGGGATGATCGCTTAACACTTTTTTTACGCCTTCCGGTGCTGCAAGCAGACAAGCAAAAACTATATTTTTTGCTCTTCGCTTTTTTAAAGAGCTTATTGCTGCAGAAGCACTGCCGCCTGTGGCAAGCATTGGATCAAGTAGAATTACTTCAGCCTTCCCGAGATTTTTAGGTGTCTTTAAATAATAACTATTTGGTTTGAGTGTGGATTCGTTTCTTTCTAAACCAATGTGTCCAAGTTTTGCATCCGGAATTAACCTCAAAAATCCTTCAACCATCCCAAGACCAGCACGAAGAACAGGAATTAGCACAACACTTTGTTTTAGTTCATGTCCCTTTGTCTTCTCAAGGGGAGTTTCAATTTTAAGTTCTTTTAAAGAAAAAGTCGTACTGATTTCCACTGCAAGTATGTTTGAAATTCTACTTACTGCAGCCCTAAACATCTCTGTGGTTGTTTTTTTGTTCCGCAGAATTGTCAGGTCTTTTTTGATCAGCGGATGCTGAACAAGTACAAGATTTTTATATGATACTTTCTTTTTCAAAGCTTAACCCTATTATTACTTTATACTCTTTCCAATAATTTTAAGCAGGTTTATAAAAGGAGATAATGGTGGAGTATAATTGTAGTTTATTTCTGAAAGCACCCATGCCTTCGATTTTAATTTTATTAGCGCAGAAATCAAATCAGCGTAACCTGAAATCTCCTTTCCTCCCAGAAACGAGGCCCCAATAATTCTTTTGCTCTCTTTTTCGTACAAAATTTTACCAATTACTTTTTCACTTCCCGGCATTACAGCAACTAAATTTCTGGCTTCTGCTGTGGCTTCGTTAAAATCATATCCGTTCTGTTTTGCTTCATTGGATGTAAGTCCAACCTGAACAAAATACTTATCAAAAACTTTTACACTAATATTTTTAACTACAGGTTTATATTTAACATTTGCACCTGCGGCATTTTCTCCAGCGATATGTCCCAAATCATAAGCATTTGTTGCAAGAGGAATGTATTCTTGTTTACTAGTGACAGCATTAAGTACTTCAACATTATCACCTGCAGCATAAATAAACCTGTCCGATGTTTTCAAATACTGATCAACTTTTATTGCACCTGATTTTCCCAACTCAAGTTTTGTTGATTGCGCAAGATAGTTATCCGGCTTAAATCCGACTGAAACTAAAACCAGATCTGTTTCAGTAAACTGCTCTCCTGATTTTACTGCAATCAATTTATCTGCTGTGATGACTGGTTCGATATCCTCAATACCACCAAAAAATTCAACCTCATTCTGATTCAAAATTTTTATTATCTGTTTTGAAAATTCTATGTCGGCAATAGGAAGAGGTCGTTTTTCTTTATCAAAAACTTTGACTTTAATATTTCTCTTTTTGAATGCTTCGGCAGCTTCGATTCCAATAAATCCTGAGCCTATTATTATAGCATTTCTCACTCGATTGTTTTTAATAAAATCATCAATTGTTCTGAAATCATTAATATTTTTTAGGGTAAAAATATTTTTTAACTGAGTATCAAATCCGGGCAATGATTTTGCTTTTGAACCTGTGGTTAGTATCAGTCTGTCATAGTCGTGTTCAGCTATTTTATCTTCAATTAAATCTTTAACTACTATTACTTTCTTCTTCGTATCAATTTCCTGGACAAAATGCTTTACAATAACCTTCACCCCTTTTTCTTCCAGGAAAGATGAAGGCGAGAAGAATACGATCTTCCGGTAATCATCTATTTCGCCTGAGAGTACATAAGGTATTTCGCATGTTCCTGAAGAAATAAATTCGCTGGCTTCGAATAGCAGAACATCAGCATTTGGATTAAATCGTTTGGATTTTGCAGCAGCGGCTGGTCCGGCAGCATTTCCTCCGACAACAATTATTTTAACAGGTCGTTTCATTTTTCCTGTTTAGAAGACTTAGCTTTGAAACTTAAAGTAATAGGTACCCCGTTAAATCCATATTTACTTCTTATCATTTTTTCAAGAAACCGTTTATAGTTATCAGGAACGTGATTTGGATAATTGCAAAAAAAAGCAAAGATGGGATAGTGCTGACCAATCTGAGTTATATATTTTATTTTCACTTCCTTGCCTGAGGGTGACGCAGGTGGCGGCGATTTCACAATCTCGTCGAGAAGAAAATTATTCAAATCCCTTGTAGGTATTTTCTTACTTCTTTCTTCATTGACCTGCATACAAAGTTCAACCAGTTTAAAAATACGCTGTTTGGTTAATGCCGAGATGAAAATTACTTCGGCATAGTCTACCGCACCCATTTTTTGATGAAGAGCTTTTTCATAAATAGCAGAAGTATCTGAATCCTTTTCAACTAAGTCCCATTTATTAACAGCAAGGATTAGTCCCTTTCTCCACCTGACCACTTCATCAATTATTTTTTGATCCTGTTTTTCCAATCCAATAATTGAATCAATCAGGACAACGGCGATGTCACACTCACCAATTGCTTTGAGTGTTCTGATGTTTGAGTAAAATTCAATACTCTCCTGAACTTTTTTCTTTTTTCGAAGTCCGGCTGTATCAATTAAAATAATTTCTTCGCCATAATATTTAAGGATTGTGTCTATGCTATCGCGAGTTGTACCTGGAATGTCTGTAACGATGCTTCTTTCTTCTCCAAGTAGTGAATTCACAAGTGAGGACTTTCCGACATTTGGTCTTCCAACAATTGCAATTTTCAGCCTAGGATCTTCTTCGGGAGATTCTTCTTCACTAAATCCTGCAGTAACCTCATCAAGAAGATCGCCAAGGTTTCTTCCACTCAATGCGGAAACCGGATATGTTTTTTTTACTCCCAAACCATAAAACTCAGCAGCGGCCGCGTCAAAGTTTGGACTGTCTGCTTTGTTGACAATGAGAAAATATTCTCTACCCGAATTTCTGAGGAGATTTACGATGTCTTTGTCGATTGGAAGGATACCATCACGAACGTCAACTATAAAAAGGATGCTATCTGCTTCACTAATGGCAATTTCAACCTGCTCACGGATAGCAGTTTCAAAAACGTCTTCACTTAAGGGCACATAACCACCAGTATCAATTACTCGAAAATTTTTACCAGCCCAGTCCGCTTCACCGTAAATCCTGTCACGGGTAACACCACTTACATCATCTACAATTGCATCTCGTTTTCCAACGAGGCGATTGAAGAGTGTTGATTTACCAACGTTCGGTCTTCCGACTATTACAACTAAAGGTGTTTTCATGTTTGAATATTACTAAAAAGCCCCGAGAAATACGGGGCTTAAATATAATTATTTTGACGGCAAGATTATTTGAGTAGAATCATTTTCTTACTCGAGGCAAAATGATCCGTCCTTAATTCATAAATATACATTCCTGTAGCGACGTTCTTTGCGTTCCATTGATACTGATATTTTCCTGCTGCCAAGTTTGTATTAACCAACTCTGCTACCTTCTCTCCCAATACATTGTAGATCGATAACTGAACATTGCTTACATCTTCTGGCAATGAGAATTCTATCGTTGTACTTGGATTAAATGGATTCGGATAATTTTGCATAAGTTCAAATCCATCAGCAACTGCAATTTGCTCAGGTGCAACATCGGTTAATATATGCTGATATTTAACTATAAAATTTCCACTAGTACCTGCCGGCAAATTTAGTACACGTGTAGTTTGGTTATAATCTGCATAGTTTGCTCCATCGAGAAGAACTTCTGAAATTTTTAAATCCGAATCGTTAATCGCAAGTGGAGTTAAATTTATTTCTCTGTTAAAAGGTAGCGGTTCAAATCTATAATGAAGAGTTGCAGGTTTATAGTTATACAACAGATTTCCATAGAGATAAGTGTAATAACCTGTTTCAATAGAATGATATCCAGCTTTTCCAGAACTACCCTTTGCTTCGTTCCAGGCAAATCCACCACGTCGTTTCCTGTTCTCATAAATTTCTCCATTATCATTATCGACAAAAAACTGCATAAAAAAGTTTATGGTTTCGTCAGCCATCTGTAAATACCAATCCTCGTGAGTCAGATTATACATTTCTAATCCACCAACAATTGCTTGCTCCATTTGCCACCATGCTTTTGCTGAATCACCCAATCCCCAAAGCTGCATCTCACCTGTTACCCTATTAAAATCTTTGTAGGGTCCACCATATTCGTGATCGTAACCATTCTGCCAGACATCATTAATCAAATATTCCGCAGCACTGACGTAACTCGTATCAGGAAATAGCTGATTAACTCTTGCAAGACACCAACCGGATTTAAGAACGTGACCCATAAGGGTCAGCGTTTCATTATTGTTCCAGTTCCAATCAGAATCATACTTTTCAACAAATCCAATTGTCTGTTGAGGCATACTTGCAACTAGATGCGATTTTATTTCCTCTGCCATTTCAAGAAGTCTTTGTTTGTAAACTTCATCTTTCGTCATTAAGTATAGATAAAGTAGATGAGTTGTTATTGCGTCAACTGTTGCATTAAAACTTTTATCAAAAGCATTTGTATTATTGTAAGTAAGCTGGTCATAGTAACCTTCATAACCAGTACGATCATCCCAGTAATACTCTTCAAGGTTCTGGTACCCTTTCATCAACCAGTTCCAGGCAGTAGTATCTCCGGTTGCTTCAAAATATGCAGCGATTCCAAGTAAAGCATAATGCTGGTAAAATGCTGTTTTATTTGCTGTCGGATACATAGGATTTCCGTTAATATCAAGTTCCTGATACCAGCCTCCATAAGTATCATCCCAGGCGTGATCATACATCCAGTTCAAAGCGTTGCTTGCATAACTTAAATATGTTGTGTCTCCGGTTAACATATACGCACGCACGAGACCATAAGCATTTCTGGATTGGGTCAGCATATTTTTATTAGTTCCCCAGCCAACTAACACATTACCAAATTTATCTATATTGGTATAAAATCCGCCAATAGAGTTATCCCAGGTTTGAAGCCAAAAGTTTGCACAGCTGTCTGTATAGCCAATAGCAAGTTCAGGATTCAATAGATAAGGAGAAGTTGGCGTGTATTGTGCAAATGTGAATATGTTAAGTATAAAAGTTAAAGTCAGTAAATATTTTTTCATAATTAGTCCTTTTCTTATATGTCACACCTATCTGCTAACGTGCAGACTTCGACAATCTAAATGTAATAGTAAAATTAAATATCAGTCTTCGAGAGTCTCAGACTCACAATCGAAACTTAAAAAATTAAAATGAGAAGGACGAGAGAGAAAAAAATCTTAAAAACTAAACTTCATTTTAAGTGTTGGGATAAGTTCTGTTCCTGAAGCAAAATTATGGGTTTCTACTCGCAGATTAATTGCCAGATTTTTATTAAAACGTGCAGCTCCCCAGACAGCTTCCGCAGCAGCAAGTAAATGGTTTATATAAATTCCTACAATTGCAGTTGATGCAGTGTTGTAATAGTCGTTCGCTTGTCCTCTTTCACCAGCGTAATATTCAAAGTTAGGTGAGATTTGCGCATTATTCGGGCCGCTCGTATAGTCATTCCAGCCAGCAGCAAACTGATGATACTTGCCTATCATTTCATAGTATTGTTGCTCACCATGTGGTGCAAGTTTGTGTGAACCAGATTCGTAAGAATTTAATTCGTTCCAGTTAACTCGCTCCCAAGGAGGAAGATTTTCGTCAGGATTAATTTGAATATTTCCATCTTGATATGTGTTCAACCACTCGGCATAATCAACAACACTCCAGTTTTGATCTGCGAAATTTTCGTAAGATTCTGTCTGATCATCACCTTTATTATCGTAAACTACCGCTGTAGTAACTAGAGCAGCTTCAACCACAACAAAAGCAGCAGCAACCCAATAATCTTCATTATAGATCTGACCGGCACCGGGAATAATTGCAGACAGGACTCCGGAAAGAACCGGAGATTTTTTGGATGACATATCATCAGCCAACGGATTAGAAGTTAATTCTGAATACGAGTTAAAAATAATTTTTGAATCAGTATGCAAACTTCCGGTCAATTTTATTTCATTATTAACATCAGATTGACCTAACACGCAGATGTTCATGCTAAAGAGTAGAGTTAAATTAATCAGAATATCTATTTTAATTTTCAAATTTTCACCTGGTACCGTTTGTGTTGCGAAACTGATTTCTGTTATTTACAATTTCGAATCCGAAAAGAATTCCTCCGTAAAAGTTCCATTCTTTTCCATAAGTTGCAATACCACCATCGTAGACCTGATCGAACTGGTCAAATCCATACGAAGCATTAAAAAATAGCGCAGTCGGGAATAAATAATACGAGTTCATATGCAGTCTTATTTCAGCACCAGCACCCTTTTTAAAATCACCCCATCCGGGAAAATCGCCGGTCCATGCATCAGCATAATCGAAATTGAATGAGAGAAAAATTTTATCGAAGTATAGGAAACCCCATTGGTAATCGATGTCTTTCCAAAGAGGGAGCCTGTAAGATATGCCAAACCATGCAAACTCATTACCACTGAGTGAATAATATGGATAAGCTTTTACACCAATTAATCCACCAATATAAAAATCAAAGAAATCCGGGACGGCAGGACCAAGAATTGTTCCAGCAGCTAATCTTGTGGCAATTGTATTTTCTTCATAGATCGGGAATGAAAATCTTGTATCTAGAAAAAGCCGGTTAAAATCATAATTGTTGTAAAGCGGTACAAGTAACCCATCGACAATTTCATATTGTCCTTCATCATTAAATTCATTCCACTCGTAATCGTAAATAAAATCTACTTCAAGACCAATGGGGTTGATATTATCATCCCGATAGTTTTTAAACGCTGAGAAATTGTAACTTAGTCGAAGATCCCTTCCGATGAAATATGTATCATCTGTAGTTGGATAAAGATAAGGACCGTCTGCAGTCTGTATTACAAAGCTGCCTAGTGTTGCAATGTAACGACTAAAAATAAATCGCAACTCAATATTGTTGAACCTGTTAAATATTCTATGACTAGCAGCAATATCAAATTCAAACAAGTTATATGTTACTTCGGTTGGTATAGTTTGATCGTAATTTACAACTCCGTTTACTGTATCGGGACCAAAGTAAACATTCACATCAGCTTTTCTGCTTGTGCTGTAAAGTTCAAGAGCAAGCTCTGGTTTAAGTCCCATTGCACTTATCAATGGTAGTTTATTTTTATACTCAAAGATGAAGAACAGATCTCTTTCTAATCTCACATTTACATCAGCGCCTGCAAAAATTGCATAACGGTTCAGCATATCACTTGAGGAAATATAAACACCCGGTTTTATTCTTTCCCAGAAAGTATTACCGGTATTATAGTTATCGAATCTGACATAAGGGAAATATGTCAAACTTGAAAATGCTCCGCTATATTTTTCTTCTTTGTAATCTGGCGTAATATAATCGTCGTAATTTCTAAGCGCACCAATATTAAACTCTTCGATATCCCCATTCGGTTTACTAATATCCAATGGCGGATTTTTTAGCCAAACGTATTTATCACCTTCTACAACTTCATGCTCTTCAGTCCTGGAAATCAAAAATATCTTGTATCCGCCTGAAGTATATCCAGCATATGTAATGTCGCCGTTATCATCTATCGTTGGCATAAATGCACCGCCGAGTACATTAGTCAATTGTTCTTTTGCCTTAGTTGATAAGTTGTAAGAATAAATATTAAAAATACCGGTTTCATCAGAAGCATAAACTATATTTCCATTTTTATCAAATGATGGATTCCTTTCATCGTGTTCGGATTGAAGGATAAA
>Ga0210074_1000082_pt1 | contig 42456 bp, 44 predicted proteins | sample China_Galinas_Co_FD_184860 | JGI IMG/M metagenome (GOLD analysis project Ga0210074, IMG submission 184860) | Wetland microbial communities from San Francisco Bay, California, USA, that impact long-term carbon sequestration -... | ecosystem: Environmental > Aquatic > Marine > Wetlands ... | reverse complement strand
TCGTGCTGATCTGCCGAGGGTCAGATAATCTAATCCGACGTTATGAAGAAATTGTAATCTTTCATTCACTTCTTTCAAAATTGGTTTTGCAATCAGAGCTTCATTTCCCTTCAGCCTTACAGTTTTAAAAAATTCCATCGCTCTTAATATAGAGAGTGAAGTTACCTCGCTTATATTCTTAAAGTTAAACTTTACAGCAAGCGATTCTTTTCGTAATCTTCCTCCGTTACAGCTTTTGCAGGAAATAGTATTCATATATGCCTCAACCCATTCACGAATGCTGTTCGATGAAGTAGTATCAAAATAATGCTTGAGGTATTTGATCACACCAGAGAAACGATGCATATACTGAACAGGTTTACCTCCGCCATAAGTGTAAGTGAAAGGAATTCGTTCTTTGCTTCCATTGATGACAACTTCTTTTTGCTTTTCCGTTAACTTTTTTAGCGGAGTGTCGAAATCGAAACCATAACTTTTTGCAACAGCTTCAAGCTGAGTGAAGAACCAGATCTTTCTTGGTTTGCCGACAGGTGCTAGACCTTCTTCGTTGATGGATTTATTCCAATCAGGGATGATGAGGTTTATATCAAGTTCTTTCTTTTCACCGAGACCTTCACAATCCTGGCAGGAGCCGTAAGGAGAATTGAATGAGAATGAATTTGGTGCAAGTTCGCGATAGCTAATACCACAGTCCAGGCAAGCTAGCTGCCTGTTATACACGCAATCTTCTTTTCCATCGTTTACAATTATGCTGCCTTCTCCATAATTCAAAGCAACTTCAACTGATTCTGTAATTCTTGTTCTTGCGGATTCACTAACTGAAAAACGATCTACAACAATTTCAATGTTGTGAATTTTATATCGATCAATCTGGAATCCTTTTTTAATCTCAACAACATCTCCGTCAACTCTGACACGCAAAAAACCATCAGAAAGAACTTCTTCAAATAATTCTTTGTAATGACCTTTTCTTCCACGAATTAAGGGCGAGAGGACTGAAATCTTTTTGTTCTTGAAGGCAGAAATAATTGAATCAATAATTTGAGATGAAGACTGCTTTTTTACAGGTTTACCGCAGTTATAACAATGAGGGATTCCAACTCTTGCATATAAGAGCCGAAGATAATCATAAATTTCTGTAACAGTCCCGACTGTTGAACGGGGATTTCCTGTAGTGGATTTCTGTTCAATAGAAATGGCTGGACTCAAACCTTCAATTAAATCAACATCTGGTTTTTCCAGCATATCCAGGAACTGGCGTGCGTATGCCGATAGCGATTCGATATATCTTCTCTGACCCTCCGCATAAATAGTATCGAAGGCAAGTGAAGATTTTCCTGAACCGGAAAGTCCTGTTATGACGGTGAACGTATCACGCGGAATCTCAATATCTATATTTTTGAGATTATGTTCACGTGCACCTTTAATTGTAATAAATTCTTTTTCCAAGGAAAGGTAAATAAAATTCTAAATGGCTATATTAGCTATAGACGGTTAGATATTCAATTTAAAACGCGGTGCACTTACTTACTTTTCTGACATGAAATTACCCGACAAGATAAAATCAATTGATGAGTTTAATGAAGTAACCACGGTAATTAATAAATCAACTTTTATTGCCCGGGTTTATCCTGTTACTTCAGAAAGTGAAATCAAGGAGAACCTTTCAAAAACCAAAAAGAAATTTTATACTGCTTCACATCACTGCTATGCATTTAGATTAGCAGATGATACAATTCGGTATTCTGATGCCGGTGAACCAAACGGCACAGCGGGCATTCGGATACTTAATGCCATCGAGCATTTCAAACTTTCCAATCAACTGGTAATTGTTTCAAGAATTTTCGGTGGAGTCAAACTCGGTGTAGGTCCTCTCGGTAAAGCTTATTATCAATCTGCATTTAATCTATTTGAAAAATCAAAAATCAGTACAAAGCAACTTTTCCAAAAAGCAACTATTTCAACAATATATGACCAAATTAGTCCGGTTAGCAGGATTCTATCGGTTCATAACAATATTATTGTTGATTCAGATTATAAAGAAACGATAAAATTAAACTGCCTATTAATACCAAAGGAAATAGATTTAATCTCAAAAAAAATTACAGAACTGGGAAACAGCTCAACTTCAATAATCCTTCAACAGGAAGTAGTTTATAAATAAAATTATTTCCAAACTGCGTTAAAAAAAAACTGCTGCTATTACTTGATTCAAAAATCGTTATTACTGATATTTGACTAAGACAATATTTACATTTTCACAAAATACGGGGATTCAATGGGAACCAATCAAACGGCAGAACGCCTCGCAAATTTAACCTTCAGCCTCTTAGCAAACTGTCAGGAAAAAGAAGTTCGATTAGCAACTATTCACAATCTTACTCAAGCGGAATTTAGATGTCTGCGGCTTTTTGGAGCTGACGAAAGTGTCAATAATAAAAAAATTGCCGAGCGGATGAATCTTAGTCCAAGCCGGCTTACAAGAATTATTGACGGACTGGTAGAGAAAGAATATATTACAAGAGAAATAGATGCAGATGACAGAAGAAACATGAGAGTTATGTTATCAAAGAGAGGCAAGCAGCTGGTCAATCAGTTGAATAAGGCCTACGTTCAGATACATAACGAAATTTTGCAGGATATTGATGTTGCTCAGCATGAACCTTTGATAACTGCAATGCAGCATTTATTGGAAGCACTCGAGAATTGGTTGAAGAAACCTGAAAAGTAATTTTTAGGTTTGTCGTTTAAGATAGTTCAGATATTTTTTCACGGAATCAAGATCAGAAAACAATTGTGATAAATTACTGAAATTTTGTGGTGACAGGGAAAGGTATGTGTCATCAAAATATTTTCGGAAATTTTCATCACCAGATAAAATAATTTCTTTCATCAGCTCAATTCCCTTTTTCATGTTTTCACTCAGATCATTTTTAACATGATCTATACTATTAACTTCCGGAATTCCCGGAGCAGATTTTAAAACCCGCAATAATCCTGAAATATACTTAGCTGTAAAAGTAAGGCTTTCAAACTCTTCTGCTTTTCCATTTGAAATTACTACTTCAATTAGCTTTTGTATATCATCCCTCCTCTTAAGTTTACCGGAAGTATATTCTTCTACTTCATCAAGAAAATTTTTATCAGATATATTCATCAGAAGATTTTTATCAAATTAAATTTTTACACCTAAGCCAATACCATCGCCGATAGGAATTATTGAAGTTTTAAGATTAGGCTGACTCATAAATAAAGAATTAAATTCCCGAATATGATTTGTTGATTCCTTATAGTTTGCCGGGACACGATTTGAGGCTGCATACCCATGCCATAACAAATTATCTACTACAAGTAAACCTCCCTTTCTAAGCAGGACAAGTGAATAGTCGAATAATCTTTTATAATCTTCTTTATCGGCATCAAGAAAAATAATATCGTATTTCTTCTTTAGTTGGGGCATTACATTCACTGCTTCCCCTTCAAGCAGTTTTATTTTAGCACTCAGCCCTGATTTAGCAATGAACTCCTTCGCAACAGCTATATTATCATGACTTTTTTCAATTGAATGAATAACTGATTTTCCTTTCAGATATCTTGCAACTCTTATTGTAGAATAAGCGATTGCAGTTCCAAGTTCTAAAACTCTTTTCGGTGTTTTTAGCAGGACCAGTTGCTCTAAAAAATCAGCAGATTGCCATGAGAGAATCGGAACATTGTTCTCTTTTGCGTATAGTTCCATTTCAAAAATCAGTTCGTCCGAATCTTTTCGAAATGATGCGATATAATCCAATTGATTTGATAAAATAATTTTTTCCATAATTTTTAAATTAAATGTGAAGGAAACAGTAAAAAGTTAAAAAAATCTTAAGAAAATATTATACGGTTATTGGCCGAATTGAAAATATAAATATTTTCCATTCAATTGATCCGTTAGTTGTTAGTTAAAACCTTTAAAGATTCTATTAGCTCTAATTGCTGAAAGAAATCCAAGCGGACCGGGAGCTACTTTATCCGAATCAAATGACCAGTAAATAAACATTGCTTTTCCAATAATCATATTGTCTGTGATAAAACCAAAATTGCGGCTGTCCATACTTTGCTCAAAATTATCACCTATAACAAAATAATGATCCTGCTTAAGCATATATTCTGAAATTGCTCTTCCATCCAGCGTTACTAATGTACCTTCAACAAGTAATGAACGCTCTCCATGATCCATCACAATAACAGACTGCCATCTTTCAAAACTCTCAGGATCAACTTTAATAATGTCTCCTTTACCTGGAATTATTATAGGTCCGTAACTTATCCTGTTCCATTTGGCACCTGGTGGGTAAATAACTTCATCTTGAGCCAGGTCTTCATCAGTAAGCATTTTAGGAGATTTAAATGTTGAAGGCAAAGATATTAATTTACCGTTCACATAAACTTTTCCATCAGTTATTTTGAGCGTATCGTGCGGACCTGCGATTACACGTTTAATATATTTTGCACCCCCCATCAATGGATCACTTTCATATCCACGAGGAAATTCAAAAATTATAATGTCATTTATCTCCGGTTTACTGATCTCAAAAATATTATACTGATGTATCGGTAGGTTAACCAGTGGTATCTCCCGCGGTGTAGCAATATTATAAGCAAACTTATTTGCCAAAATATAATCACCCGGATGAAGAGTATTCTCCATCGATGTACTTGGGATCTTGAATGCATCTATCGCAAATGCTTTTATTATTATTGCAACAACTACAACCCAGAATAGTATTTTAAAAAATTTGCCGAGTTTTTCTTTAAAATTCCCCATACTATTATTCCTCTATCTGAAGTACTGCTAAAAAGGCTTCTTGTGGAATTTCAACATTACCAACTTGTTTCATTCTTCGTTTACCTTCTTTTTGTTTTTCAAGAAGTTTTCTTTTTCTTGTGATGTCACCGCCGTAACATTTTGCAAGCACATTTTTTCTCAATGCCTTTACAACTGATTTTGAAATTACTTTTGCACCAATTGCTGCCTGAATTGATACTTCGAACATTTGCCGGGGAATCAGGTCTTTAAGTTTAGTGCAAACTTTTCTTCCCCAGTCATAAGCTTTATCCCTGTGAACAATCATTGATAGAGCATCCACGGGTTCACTATTTAGCAATATATCGAGTTTAACAAGATCTGCTTCAAGATAACCAATATATTCATAATCGAAGGAAGCATATCCGCGAGTAGTTGATTTTAGCTTATCGTAAAAATCAAAAATTATTTCCGAGAGTGGAAATTCAAATTGAAGATCAGCCCTAGTCGGATCAAGATAAGTTGTATTTTTATATGTTCCTCGTTTGTCCATCGAGAGTTTCATAATGTTACCTACGTACTCACTCGGAGTAACAATCTGCGCTTTTATATATGGTTCTTCAATTCTATCTATATCTCCTATTGGCGGCATCTCAGCAGGATTATCAACAACTGTCTTCTCTCCTTTTTTGTTGTAAACAAAATACTCAACATTTGGTAAAGTTGTAATTATGGATTGATCGTATTCCCTCTGCATTCTCTCCTGGACTATTTCCATATGAAGTAGTCCGAGAAATCCACATCGAAAACCGAATCCTAGGGCAGCAGAAGTTTCGGGTTGATAAACTATTGCAGAATCATTAAGCCTGAATTTTTCAAGTGCATCACGCAATCCTTCATAATCATCCGAGTTAGTAGGATAAAGACCGCTGTAAACCATCGGTTTAACCTCTTTATAGCCCGGTAGCGGCTTCTGAGCACCATTTTTAGAATGTGTTACAGTATCACCAACTTTTGTGTACCTAACCTCCTTAATGCCCGCTATGAGATAACCAACGTTTCCAGCAGATAGTTCATCAACTTTTACTTTTCGTAATCCAAGAACTCCAATCTCCTCAGCTTCCATCAATTTATCAGTCACAAAAAATTTTATTTTATCATTTGTTCTGATAGTTCCATTAAAAACTCTTATGTTGGCAACAGCACCACGGTATGCATCAAATATTGAATCAAATATTAATGCCTGTAGTGGTGCATTTGGATCACCTTTTGGTGGTGGAATTCTTTTCACAATCTCTTCCAGTAGTTCATCAATGCCGATGTTAGCTTTTGCACTAACTTTCAGAATATCTTCTTCTTTACAACCAATCAAATCAATTACCTGGTGAGAAATTCTGTCAACCTCAGCACTTGGTAAATCTATTTTGTTCAGCACTGGAATAATTTCGAGTCCTGCATCGATAGCCAGATAAAGATTACTAATTGTTTGTGCTTCAACACCTTGGGCAGCATCAACAACAAGTATCGCACCTTCGCAGGCTGCTAGTGAGCGGGAAACTTCATAGCTGAAATCAACGTGGCCGGGAGTATCAATTAAATTCAAAATATACTTTTGACCATCACTTGCATTATAATGCATCTGGATTGCATGTGATTTAATTGTTATTCCTCTTTCTCTTTCGAGATCCATATCATCCAGAACCTGAGCCTTAGCTTCACGCTGAGTAACAGCCCCGGTTTTCTCTAAAAGCCTGTCGGCAATGGTTGATTTACCGTGGTCAATGTGTGCAATTATGCAGAAATTTCTAATTTGTTTCATTTTAATAAAATATATACGTGCAAATATATGGAGGGGTGCGTTCTAATTAAAGGTTAATAAACGCGGGTTAATTGATTTGGGAGCTAAGCTACAATATCCTGCATCTCTTCCATCTTGGAAATTGTATCGATGATTATTCCTTCTCTTAAAGCGTTTTCAGACACTGTCATTTCTTTTAATCTGAATTTTCTGAAAACCTCATTGAGAATTAAAAGACCAGCTGGGATTATATCGGCTCGTTTAATTTCCATCCCTTCAATGAAAAGTCTGTCAACCGGAGACTCGCATTTAAGCACATCGGTTGTGAGATCAAATAGTTCTTCATCGGAAAAAGTGAAACCATTCATTGATTTTTTAAATTTTCCGGATCTTCTGAAAGAAATAATTGAAGCAGCAGCAACTATAGTCCCCGAACTTCCAATTGCCATTTCAAAATGTTGATTTGGATTTAAATTCTCAACCAGCTTAAGCTTATCCTGGATGTACTGCCTGCACATTTCAATGCCAGATTTGGTCAAATGATAATCCGGGAGAAACATTTTACTTAATCTTACCGCACCAATTTTTATACTCTCGGCAAAATTGGATATGCCTTTCTCACCAATTAAAAACTCAGTGCTTCCTCCACCAATGTCAACACAAAGAATCCGCTTATGGTATACATCGAGTGCATTCTGTACTCCAAGGTAAATAAGTTCAGCCTCTGTTTTACCGTCAACCGCTTCAACTTTAATTTCCGTTTCTTCAAAAACACGGTCAATAAATTCACTTTTATTTTTTGATTCCCTTATCGCACTAGTTGCAATTGCTCTTACATCAGCTTTGTAGAATTGAGCTATCTTAGCAAAATCTTTTAGAACATCGATAGCTTTTTCCATCTCACCTTCTGAAATCCAGGTAAACTCTTTCCCTTTATGAGAACCAAGCCTGATAACTTCCCTTTCGCGGTCAATAATTTTAAAAGAACCATCACTTTTTACTTGAACAATTATCAGGTGGAATGAATTAGTGCCCATGTCAACCGCGGCAATACACTTGTTCATTTTTTAATCTCCTTTTTTTGCAAGATTAATTTACAAAGATGATAAACATCTTCAACTGAAACATCATCGATCAACTCAGATTTACGAACAAAATATTTGTTCATTCCAATCGGTGCCCAGTTAAATGGATTCGTTGGTCCAAAAATACTAATTTGCGGAGTATCAGTTGTACCTGCAACATGCATAATACCGGTATCGTTCGAAATGAAAAGATCTGACATAGAAATTAAAGCAGCAATTTGTGGTATCGGTTTATTAATAAATTTTTCAAAATCAATTTCTACATTTTTTGATAGATAATTCAATTCTTCTTTTTCTGCCCAACCTCCGGTAAGGTAAAAATTTGAAGGATAATCGTCATTTATTTTTTTAATCAGTGTAGCAAATTTATTCAATGACCAACGGTTGTTTTGTTTGCCGGCACCTACATGAAGTCCTATCAATAGTTTATTGTTTTTTTCAGTGAACCTATTCACAAATTGTTTCGCTTCTTCTATATCATTATTATCAAAACTAATTTCTGATCTGTAATTTTCTGTGTTTATTCCGAAAGGTCTTACTATATCCAGACTTCTTTCAGATACATTGGAATCAGGATGATTCCTCCAGTTTAGATCAACTTTTCTATCAAAAAAGAATGCGCTGGAATTTATTTTTCCGTCCAGAGAGTTGGCACCAATTCGTGTTTTTGCTTTTGCCAATCTTGCAAGCAAATTACTTGTAAAAGATATTGACACAACAACTGGTACAATCACAAGATCATAACCTTCTTTTAGAAATTTAATCGTCTTGGAATAGTATAACGGATTAATAAGTTTCTTTTTATCGAAGACATAAATTCTATCCAGAAATTTATTTTTAACCATCCCCGGATAATTAAGCGGACTAACAACAAGAGATACGTGACAATCAGGGTAAGTTTCTTTTAAGGCTCTGAAAAGTGAAACACCTGCCAGCAAATCGCCAAGCTGATTGTGCTGCCTGATAATTAAAATTTTTTTGGGGGGATCAATTTTGCTAGATGGGTTTTCAGGGACCGATAATAATATTTTGAAGATTGAGTTAACTAATTTTGTTGCGATATTCTTTCTTGCCATTACTTTTTAGAAGTTTCATTTTCGTCTTCTGAGGAAGTGATATCTTTGAAATCAGCTTCTTGCACGTTTTTATATTTATTTTTGAGATGCTCCGCTCTATCTTTCAAATCATCAATGTTCGGGCGTGAACCAGATTTAAGATCTGTTAGTAATTTGAATAATCTGTAAGCGAAAAAAATTAAAATGCCTATTGCAGCATAAAGTATTAATCGTATCAAATTATCCTCCGGCTTTCAGGATTAAAATACTCAGTAAATCCCCTATCTTCTCTGAATATCTGCTTGAAAAGTTCATCAAAATCCTTCTCACTACTAACAAAATCAATCTCTGAGGAATTTACAATCAAAAGCGGCGTTGTGCTGTATCTAAAAAAATAATGATTGTAAGCTTCGCTTAATTCTTCGATATAGCTGCGGGTAATTGCCCTTTCAACTTTTCTGTTACGTGATTTTATATTATGCATAAGCCTGTCAGTACTTGACTGCAGAAAAATTACCAGGTCGGGTTTACGTAAAGTGCGGGCAAGTAACGGATAAATACTTTCATAAAGATTCAACTCATCTTTACTCAGGTTCATATATGCAAAAATTCTGTCCTTCTCAAAAACATAATCACAAATAATGTGTTCCGAAAATAAATCTTCCTGATGCAATTCCTGCTGCTGTTTGAATCTGTTTATAAGAAAAAACATTTGTGTTTGAAAAGCAAATCGTTTACGATCAACATAAAATTTTTCTAAGAAGGGATTATTCTCAAATTGTTCAAGAATGATTTTTGCGCTCAGGCGTTCGCTGATCCTTTTTGCAAGGCTGGTTTTTCCGGCACCAATCACACCTTCAATTGATATGTATCGTAATTCGTTTTGTAATTCCGAATTTTCGTTCATTTTATTAGAACCCGATGTGGAATTTTCCTGATAATATTTTTTTGAACCGATTTCGCAGAAGTATTCTCCAACGTCGGTTTAAAAATACTAATTTCATTTAATTTTTTTTTCATTACCGGATGAACTAATTCTGGTTCAATCTCAAGCAAAGGAACAACCACAAAATCCCGGTTTAAAAGGTCTTTATGAGGAATTGTGATTTCATCATCCGTAAATATTTCATTATTGTAAAATAATATATCCAGATCAATTTCGCGCGGACCCCATTTTGTTGTGTATTTTCTTCCAACTTCTGATTCAATAGATTTTAAAAAGTGAAATAGTTCTTTCGGTGCATAACTAGTTTTAATTTTGACAACTGCGTTAAAAAAATCATTTTGAGATACGTTGCCATAAGGTGCAGATTCATAAATTGAAGATGCTTGTTCAACCGAACAATTTATATTCTGATCAATCAGTTCAACTGCACTGTCAATATTATTAATTTGTACACCTAGGTTTGAACCAATTCCAATGTAAGAAATGTTCTTATGAAGAAATCCGTTTTCAGATTTTAATGTCATCCCGATCCTTAATTACTTCAGCTTCAACGCAATCAACAACACCACCAAGGGGTGGATTGTTTTTTCGTACTCTAACTGCAATTTTCTCAATTCTATCAAATTTCTTCAACAGTTCATCAGCTATCTCAACTGCAAGGGATTCTATCAAATAATATTTTTGTTTTACTGTGTATTGATTAAGAAACGAATAAACCTGGTAGTAGTCAACTGTTTTTATTAATTCATCATTCTCTGCAGCTTCAGAAAAATCTGTATAAATATCTATGTCTGCTTCAAATTTACCACCGACGTATTGCTCTTCATTACTTACTCCATGATAACCATAAAACGTAGCGTTTTTTATTCTAATAATATTAATCATATTTTTTATAAATTTTTTCTATGTACTAAATTAATTAAATCTGAGCATAATAAGCAGAATTTTTAATTTTCTTCTTGCTGAACCTGCTCTTTAATTATTGAACCTCTTCTTAGTCTTAATAGATTACCAAGATTTGCCCAGAACACTCCTGTCAGGACTAGTGCAGCACCTATAAAAAGTTTTATCGAAAGTGACTCGCCATAAATAAAATATCCCAGAATGAGAGCAACAATTGGTGTGATAAACGCCAGTAAAGAAAGTATAACAAGGTTAATATGTTTTATAAGCCAGTAAAATGTAGTAAATGTGATAACACTTCCGAAGATTGCGAGATATAAGATTGAAAGAATTGCAGTCTCATCAAACTTGATCGTTGAAAGATCTTCTGCTGCGAATCCAATTAAAATCATGGAAATTCCGGCAATTACCATTGGAACAAAATTCATAGAAAGCGGATGTAAATGATTGCCAAATTTTTTAATTGAGACTGCAATCCACGCCTGCATTATTCCACTTAGAACAACAGCCAGCATTCCTATAATATATTCGGTTAAATCACCAACAAAAGAATCAGAGAATATAATTAATATTCCCCCAAAACCGAGTATAGTTCCAAAAACTTTATAGAAGCCAATTGATTCAGAGGGCATTCTAACAAAAGAAAAAATAACAACCCAAAACGGATAAACTGCAAATAGAACAGCGGCCAGTCCTGAAGGAACAAACTGCTCAGCCCAATAAACCAAACCAAAAGGGATGACAAATGAAAAGAAGCCCATCAATAAGTACAACCTGATTGATAGACTATCTGTCTGTAGCCGAATACTTTTCATTTTCATTATCCCAAAAATGATAACGGAAGCCAAAGAAAATCTAACACCAGCAGAAAACATTGGTGTCAAAGATTCAAGTCCGAAACGAATGGCAATCCACGTTGAACCCCAGATTAAACATATTGCTGCGTATGCAAGAAAAATTTTAATTGCAAGTTTGCTCATACTTTATCCCTCATCGCGATAACTCCTATTGCTCTGCCTGATTTTTGACCATCACGTCTGTATGAATGCAAAAGTTCTTCATATTCGAATGAACATAAACAAGACTTCTGGATATTAACTTTTTTTACTCCCTCATCAATCAACATTTTATAATTTGCTCTTGCTACATCAAGGAAATATTTATTGTTATTTTTAATTACGAATTGATCATCAAATTTTTCCGCAACATCTTGCCCAACTTCATAATTTATTACAGAGATTGAGGGACCGATGTAGCAAACCAGATCAGTTGAGTTGGAGTTATATTCATCATTCAATTTAGTAATAGTCTTTTGAAGTATTTTTTTTTCAGTTCCTCTCCATCCTGAATGAACAGCAGCAAGTATTTTTTTCACAGGGTCGTAAATGAAAATAGCCGGGCAGTCTGCACTACTAATTGCTAGCCCAAGATTCTTTGAAGTAGTAATCATCGCATCACTCTCTCCACAGTATCCTGAACTATCAACTTCTCTGATTAAATCTTCGTGCACTTGTTTCTGAAAACCTATCTGATTTACCGATAAACCGAGTTCTTCAAAAAAAAATTTCCGGTTTCGATCAACAATAAACTTTTCATCTCCAACGCTATAAGAAAGATTTAAGTAATATGGCGAATTTACCTCCGGTCCAATTTTAGAAGCGAATCCAATTTTAATTTCCGGGAATTGTCTGAAAATAAACGGTCTGATAATGAGCATCTGATTCTTGTATGCAGTAAAAGTTTAATTGAGAGTATATACCTTAAGTGTTATATTAGCACATCTATATTTAAAACTTCAATCGGGGTAAATATATTGAAAATTTTAGTTACTAATGATGACGGAATCTATTCGGATGGTATAGAGGCTCTTACAAGGGCGTTAAATGAGTTTGGCGAAGTTGTGGTTGTTGCACCAAGCGAAGAACAAAGTGCTGTTGGACACGGGATAACAATGAAATATCCGCTTAGAGTTGCTAATTATTATAAAAACGGAAGCTTTTTTGGATATGCTGTGGAAGGAACTCCAGCAGATTGTGTTAAGATGGGTATACGAAATATAATGGGCGAATCACCTGACCTGGTAATCTCAGGGATTAATCACGGTTCAAACACTGCTATAAATATAATCTATTCCGGGACTGTTTCTGCTGCAAGAGAAGCAGCTATTATGGATGTACCTGCTATTGCTATTTCGATAACAAGTCACGAAGCAAAAGATTTCAGATTTGCCGGTAAGGTAGCAAAACTTATTGCACAAAAAGTTACAGAACACGGACTACCACGAGGCACTCTTTTAAATGTAAATGTTCCTAACTGCCCTGAAGAAGAAATTGCGGGCATACTAGTCACCGAACAGAGTAAAGCAAAGTGGGATGATATCTACGAAAAGCGAACTGATCCATTTGGTAAAGACTATTTCTGGTTGACCGGCAAATTAGTGGAAGTTGAAAACGAACAGAAGAGTGATCAGCTTGCAATCAAAAATAAATTTGTTTCGGTTACTCCAATTCATTTTGATCTTACAGATTATGAGACTTTTGAAGAAATGAAAAGCTGGAACATAGAAAAGATTTTCAATGAAAAAACTCGTTGATGCTTACCAGATAGATGCATTCACTGATGAACCATTCAGAGGGAATCCTGCCGGAGTTGTTTACTCGGATGACCTTAGCCTGGGAGAAATGCAGCTTATTGCAAGGGAGTTTAATGTTTCGGAAACAGCGTTCATATCAAAATCCAACGAAGCAGATTTTAATTTAAAATGGTTTACTCCAACTGTTGAAGTAAAGTTATGCGGTCACGCAACTATAGCTTCAATCCATTACCTGCTTGAGAAAGAAATTGTTCAGGATAATTCCTCGATATCGTTTAAAACACTATCAGGAGTTTTAAAAGGCAATACAAAGAACGGAATACATTCACTCAACCTTCCCATTCCTGAATTAAAAATATTTAATGGAGATAAAAAGGAAATTATCAGAGCACTCAATGGCGAGAAAGTAATCCATCCTGAAAAAAGCCCTTTTATTATAGATGATGGTGGCTATCTTTATATTCATATTTCTTCATTGACTGAACTAATGAATTTGAAACCTGATTATAAAACACTTATGGATTTATCATCCCAGCAAAAAGGTTACGATGCTTTCACATTGTTTACAACTGAAACCATAGAGAAAGGAAATTGTGCTCATCTGAGATTCTTCGCACCATTTTATGGTATTGATGAAGATCCTGTCACCGGCTCAGCAAATGGACCATTACTGCTTGTGTTAAAGTATTTAAAATTGATGGGAGAAAATGCCGAAGACAAAACTTGTACTTTCGAGCAAGGAGATGTCCTAGGAAGGAAAGGAAGAATAAATGTATCTTACTCACAATCTAAAAATGAGTTGAAAATTTCCGGAAAAGCAGTAACTGTATTTAAAGGGAGGTTGAACCATTAATGTTTGGTTACGAAGAAGTTAACTTATCGATTGCTTACCCTTTAATTTACTTTTTAATAGCTTTAGTGTTATTTGGACTATATTCCTACTATGTTTACAGATATACCATCCCTCAAATTGAAAAATATAAGAAAGCAATGTTGGTTACTCTTAGAGTTTCTGCATTACTTATTCTTTGTGTGATTCTGTTTGAACCGATATTAACCTTAATTACCAAACAAACACTTGAACCAAGTAACCTCGTATTTATAGACAATTCACGTTCAATTAAAATTGATGACGGAACAAACCGCCAGATACAAATAAAACAAATAGTCGATGAGCTATCCCGAAATATTTCGCAAGATAATTTATCTTTTTTTGAATTTGGTAATTCAGTGCGAGAAATCGATAAAGATAATTTGGATAGCATTAATTTCTCAGATGGTTCAACTAACCTCCAGGAAATATTTGATTTTGTAAAGAACTCTGATAGAAATATTGCTTCTCTTACAATGATCACGGATGGTGTAATCACTTCCGGATCAAATCCCTATTACAATGCTGTGAACATTGGTATTCCCGTATTTGCGATTGGAATCGGGGATACAACCCAGCGAAAAGATGTCAACTTAAAAAAAGTATTACATAACGATTTTATTTATACACAAACTCCAACAAGCATTATTGCAACTGTTGCCAACAAAGGATTTTCGGGTGAACAGATTACTGCAAAATTATTCGAAGATAATAAATTTGTCTCGCAACAGAATTTAACCCTAAGCAATACTGGTATTCAAAATATCTCCTTCGATTATAATCCTGAAGTTGTCGGTGAAAAAAAATTAAGTATCGAATTGTCTTCATTGAATGATGAGTTTACTACTATAAATAATAAACAGATATTTTATTTAAACGTATTATCAAACAAAATTAAAGTGCTGCTCCTTGCATCGGCTCCCTCTCCCGATTTAACTTTTATTCAAAATTCACTCAGTAGAGATCAAAATATTGAGGTTCGCTCAATTGTGCAGGTTTCTGCCGATAAATTTTTGAGCAAGCTGAGCTACGATATAGTTGACAGTGCAGATGTTTTATTCCTCGTCGGCTTTCCATCGGATAAAACTCCTAGTGAACTTTTTAACCTCGTTTCAACAAAAATCAAAGAGAACAATACACCTTTCTTCATCACTTTATCTTCAGGTGTAAATCTGATTCGGTTATCTTCTCTTGGTGATGAGCTTCCATTCACATTTAATCAAAATATTCCAGGATTCAGAGAAGTGCAGCCTTATCTACTTCCCGAAGCACTAACAAATCCTATAGTTCAATCCCCTGACCAAAATCTCCAGCAAGTGTGGAATAATCTACCTCCTGTTTTACAATTAAATACAATTTTTAGTTCAAGGATAGAAAGCAAGACTATTGCACAAATAAGCGTTAATAATAATATCGTCAATACTCCGTTAATAGTTTCCAGAAATTTCAGTGGAAAAAGATCAATTGCCGTTCTTGCAAAAGACATCTGGAAGTGGAAACTTCAGGTAGCCCCAAAAGGAATTGAAGTATTTGATAATTTCATAGTTAATTCGTTAAGATGGTTAAGGGCAAATGAGGAACAAAAATTAGTTAATATTAAAACGAGCAGAAAAAATTTCTCACAAGGTGAAAGAATAGAATTTTATGGAGAAGTATCGGATGAATCATTAAATCCGGTATCTGAAGCAAATATTAAAGTTGAAATTTCTTCGGGTACTAATAAGCAGGATCTTGACCTGCAAAATGTTGGCCCTGGATTATACGAAGGTGCAATTGTGATTAATGATGCCGGCGATTATAATTATTTAGCTCAAGCAGAGATTGACGAAAAAATTCTTGGGAAAGATCAGGGCAGTTTTAATATTGGTGAAATTGATATAGAAATGATTGACCCGGTAATGAATTATCCGTTACTTAATTTATTAGCTAATGAAACTGGTGGAGAATTTTATTTCCCGCAGAATTTTAATTCGTTGCTGGAAAAGATAAAACTTCTGAAAGAAAATTCATCAAAAGAAAAAATTATAACCTCAGAAATCAGCTTGTGGTCAGATACCTGGATGCTGGTAATTGCTATTCTTTTATTTGCTTTAGAATGGTTCATTCGAAAAAGAAACGGAATGTTGTAAAGCTGCATAAAGAGTAAGCAGTTGCATGAATGGATAATTGAAAGCTTGTATGCTCGATAGTACGTTCACTTGCTAAAAAGCTCGGATAATATTCCAGATAATCGATTATGAATTTTAAAGCTAACTATATATTTGATTTCTTCCTGCCAAGATTTTGTCCTGGTTGCAATAAAAAATTATCTGCAAATGAAAATCCTGTTTGTGCAGAATGTATTGATAGCATTATTCCTGCAGATGATCAGCGAATTAAATTTGAATTTGATAAAAATTTCGCATCGACAAAAATCATTAAGGATTTTTATTCAAGATTTATTTTTGAAATAGATAATTCTTTGCAGCATATCATACATGCATTAAAATACAATCGGCAGTTCAAACTGGGTTTTTTTTTAGGTGAAATTTTAGGGGAAGGTATTAAATCTAAAAGCTGGGGAATTGATGCGATTATTCCTGTTCCAATTCATCATCTTAAAAAAGCTGAAAGGGGTTATAATCAGTGTGATTATATTGCCAAAGGGTTGAGTAAATCTCTTAATATTCCATATTCAACAAAATTAGTTAAACGAACAAGATACACTGATTCACAAACCAAGTTAAACTTAACCGAAAGATCGTTAAATGTTGCAGGTGCATTCAAAATAAGAAACCTAAATAAATTAAAAGGGAAAAACATTCTTATTGTTGATGATGTTTGCACAACCGGTGCAACTCTTTTGGAATGTGGAATCGCGATTTACAAGGCAGGGGCTAAGTCAGTTTACGTTTGCTCGATAGCTATCGCTGAATGACAAATCTACATCTTCTCAGGTGCACTTACACCAAGAATTGATAATCCATTTTTAATCACAGTCTTTGTTGCAACTGCTAATGCTAATCGTGCCTCCGCAATGTTTTTCTCACTGCCGAGTATTCTTCTGAAAGTATAAAACTTATGAAATGCTGCAGCGAGATCTTCGAGATAAGCACAAATTTTTTGAGGTTCATAATTTTCTCCGCTGAATAAAACCTCTTCCTCAAACTTATGAAGTTTTTTAAGTAATGTCTGTTCCTCTTCTTCAACAAGTAGATTGAGATGAAAGATCTCCGGTTTCAAACTTTCTGATTCGACTGTTCTGATAATTGAACATATTCGTGCGTGAGCATACTGCAGATAAAAAACCGGGTTTTCATCGCTCTGCTTCTTTGCAAGGTCAATATCAAAATTCATATGCGAGGAAATTGAGCGCATATTAAAGAAGTATCTGACAACATCAGTTCCAACTTCATCAACCAGTTCGTCCAAAGTAATATAATTGGCTTTTCGTGTGGACATTTTTACAACTTCACCATCTTTCAATATCGTAACAAACTGATGAATTAAAACTTTAACTTTGTTAATGTCATAACCCAAAGCTTTTATTCCTGCAAGCACATCAGGATAAGTCGCATTATGGTCTGAGCCGAAAAGATCAACCAGCAAATCATAACCGCGATTATACTTTATAGTGTGGTAAGCAATATCAGGGAGACGATATGTTGGTTCACCGGTGGACTTAACAATAACTTTATCTTCACCCCCAGTAAGTTCAGAAAGTTTCAACCAGGTCGCTCCATCTTTTACGTAAGTCAATCCTGATTTTTTAAAATCGTTCAGAAAATTTTCTATATTACCTTCCTCATAGAGCGATTTTTCATTGAAGAATATTTTATGATGAATTCCCAGCTTGTCTAAACTTTTTTTTATATCATTAAATATTTCCGCTTCTGCTATTTCTTTAAACTTTCCTTCAGCAGGTTCATTAACAAGTTGATCTCCAAATTCTTCTTTGATCTTTTTTGCAATATCGATAATGTACTCCCCCTGATAATAATCTTCAGGAAACTCGGTATTATCGCCAAGAAGATTCAGGTAGCGAACTCTAACTGAATCTCCAAGAACTCGCATTTGCCTACCCGCATCATTAAAATAATATTCACGGTCAACTTCATATCCAATCCATTCCAGAAGATTTGCAACGGTATCACCAATGACCGCATTTCGTCCGTGACCAACTGTCAATGGTCCGGTTGGATTAGCTGATACAAATTCAACGTTTGCTTTTTTGCCAGAATATTTTTTTGATTTGCCAAAGTCATCAACTTTTTCATTTATTTCTTTAACAATCTCTGCTGCAAAGGAAGCGGTAAAGTAAAAATTAATAAATCCCGGTCCAGCAATTTCTGTTTTAGTGACTACTTTATCATCTAGTGAAAGATTTGAAAGAATTTCCGAAGCAATATCGCGTGGATTTCTTTTTAGTTTTTTCGAAAGGATCATAGCAGCGTTTGAGGAAAGATCGCCGTGTGATTCAATTTTAGGAGTATCGAATGACAGCTCAATTTCAGTAAGATAGGTTAATTGCTGTGATGCTTCTTTAAATATTTTTTGTAAATACTTTTTCAACTTAAATGGAAAATTATAATGGAAATATGATATGCAAACTTATAAAAGTAAGAATCCGGAAAAAACTGCTTTGTAAAATCCACTACATCATTTAGCAGAAGTAGGTTTTTTCTCAGCAGGATCTTTCATTTTTTTGGTAGGTGCATCGCCCCAAAGTTTTTCAAGGTTATAGAATTCCCTTGCATCTTTTTTAAATATATGAACCACTACATCAACGTAATCCATCAACACCCAGCTCAACGCTTTCAAACCTTCCCGGTGCCAGCATTTTATGCCTTCATCTGACAATGCTTTGTCAACCTGATCGGCTATGGCTTTTACTTGAACATTGGAATCTGCAGAACATAAAACAAAATAATCAGTAAACGTAACAAGCTTTCTCAAATCAATTATTGAAACGTCAAAACCCTTTTTGCTGAATATCGTTTCAGAAATCTGATGTGCTAATTCAGTTGAATTCAATTTTACCTCTTTTTTAGTGGGACTAAATTTCTGTAATCTTTACCTAAGATAAAAGTAACATCGAGCAGGTAGTCAGGATTAGTTTGACTAATTATGCTATTCTTATCTAAACCAACCAGTGCGGCAATCCTTTCTGCATTTATAATTTCTTCATTTCTGCTGATGATGATACTTTTTTCAATATCGAAAGAACGATAATTTCCCAGATTTACAACATCAACCTTATTGACTCTTAAAAAATCTGTTAACTTATCAGCTACACCGCTAACACCGCACCCGTTTAAAACCTCAACCTGTATTTTTGATTTTGAAATATCACTCAGAAGTTCTTCATTCGAATTGATAAATCTTTCTGAAACACTGTTGAATGTAATGTAAACCAAAATAACATTAATTATGATCAGAATTAAAATCGAGATGTTGAGGAAAAGATGTTTAGAGAAGTCTTCTTTTTTTAAGTTTGTTGAAATTTTTTATCCCCTTCTAACGGTAGCGAAAATTATCTTCATTTTACCTCGAATGGTGATTCTGAACTTGTTCCAATTAATCCTGAACTAAAACCGAACGGATTCCCATATCCATAATATGGGTTGTAAAATCCATAGCCATAAGGCATTGCACTATATTGTAAATGTACCGAGAAATTTTTCCAGGGATAATAATTTACCGCTGCGTTGCTAATGTAAACACCTGAAATATCTTTTTGAAACTGATCTCCGAGGGTGCTGTAAGGTGAATAAAGAACGGAAACATCAACCTGAACATTTAGATTATTCATCAATCTGTAAAACATACTATTAGTGTAACTCGTTAAAGAAATTCCCTGTCCGGCAAAAGTTGAATAGTTCAGGCTAAATGAATGACGCATTATAAAGTCTTCTGAATTCAGGAATCCTAAAATAGAACTTGAATTCTCGGCTACAATTCCTTCCTTAACGCTCGGCTGCTCAATCCCGGTTTCTTTGTATTGAGCAAAAGCTACAGAAGTATAAATAAAGATCAGTACTAAAAATATATTTTTCACTTCGTCACCAAAATTTTAAGTGTATTTTATACAAAAAATCTACAAAAATCAACAATGAACATCCTGACACAAATCTATAAAATCTTGCTTATTTTATTTTTCTTATCAACCAAAATCACTTTTGGTTTAAACTTTTTTGCTTCTTCATCCTGAAGGTGAACATAACAAACTATGATAATTTCGTCACCCACAGAGCTGAATCTTGCTGCAGGTCCGTTAAGACAAATAATTCCACTACCAGCTTCACCTTCTATTGTATAAGTATCCAAGCGCGAACCATTGTTGAAATTAAGTACCTGTACTTTTTCATACGGTAAAATATCTGCTGCATTCAGTAAATCCTTATCCACAGTGATGCTTCCTTCATAGTATAACTCAGCCTGCGTAACGGTCGCACGGTGAATTTTGGACTTCAACATTTCTCTTTGCATTAAAACTTTTTCCTTTAATTTTGTGCGAACAAATATACCTATTGCTGATTCTCAGATTCAAGACAACAATTTGACCAGCTAGATTGTATAGGTATTTTAATCCATCATTTTAAGTCGATTTTAACTTGAAAATACTGGTTATTGATAATTTTGACTCATTTACATTCAATCTTGTTCAATTATTGGGCAAATACAAAAATGAGCTATTGATATTAAGAAATGATGAAATGATTTCTTCAATAAAAGATTTTCAACCAGATAAAATTTTGATTTCTCCGGGACCGGGAAGACCTGAGAATTCAGGTTTGACGCTTGAAGTAATTAATCAGTATGGAAATTCTATACCGATATTAGGTGTTTGTCTCGGATTGCAGGCAATCTGTTATTTGTTCAATGCTGAGATTGTAAATGCAGAAAATATTTTCCACGGTAAAATTTCTAATATAACTCACGACAATAAGACCATATTTAATAATATTCCACAAAACTTTGAAGCAATGCGTTATCACTCACTGGTGGTAAAAGAAAAATCATTGCCAGAAGAGATTGAAGTATCAGCCAGAACTTCCGGTGGAGAAATAATGGGAATTCGTCACAAAATATATTCACTGGAAGGAATACAGTTTCACCCCGAATCTATTCTTACTCCAATGGGAAAGGAAATTATTAAGAACTGGTTAAAACTTTAGATTAGTTTATAGCTCAACAGTCATTTCAATTTCAACCGCAGAATTCAATGGTAACTCACTTACGCCAACTGCACTTCGAACATGCTTCCCGACTTCGCCAAAAACCTCTCCGATAAATTCTGAGGCACCATTTGCAACTTTTGGTTGAGCCGTAAACCCATTGGCACTATTTACAAAAACAGTTAGCTTCACAACCCTCTTTATCTTATCAAGGTTACCAATTATACTTCTTATTGCACTCAAGCAATTCAGTGCACATAACTTTGCGGCTTCGCTTCCTCTCTGCTCAGTGAGATCGCTACCTACCTTTCCCTGATATTTAACAACGCCCTCAGATATAGGAACTTGTCCGGATGTCATTACCAGATTTCCTATTTGCATTGCGGGAATATATGCCGCAAGTGGTTTAACTGTTTCGGGAATAACAATTCCTAATTCTTTTAATTTTTGTTCGAACATAAATTCCTCTATTTTTATTCAGAAAGATTTATTTTGATTAAATTTGATTCGCACTAAAACCTATAAAATTATTGATATTTTTGAAAAGGATTAATCATATGACCGATAACAAATTTAGTGAATTCGTAGAAATTGTTAAAAGATTGCGGAGAGAATGTCCCTGGGACCGTGAACAAACAAACGATTCAATAAAAGCTGCTACAATTGAGGAAGCATACGAAGTTGTAGAAGCAATTGAAAAGAAGAATTATGACGAATTGAAAAGTGAACTTGGTGATTTACTTCTTCATGTAGTATTCCACACGATAATTGCATCAGAAAAATACGATTTTAAGATTGATGATGTAATTGATTCAATCAGAGAAAAACTGATCAGACGACACCCACACGTATTCGGTGAAGTTAAAGTTTCGGGTTCAGCAGAAGTAAAAAAGAATTGGGAAGAAATAAAACTTGAAGAAGGAAAAAATTCCGTGTTGGATGGTGTCCCGGAAATGCTTCCTTCACTACAAAGAGCTCACCGGCTTCAGGAGAAAGCATCAAAAGTAGGCTTTGATTGGGAAAAGAAGGAAGATGTATGGAAAAAAGTAATCGAAGAAATAGAAGAGATGCATGAAATTGAAAATGAAAAAAGTAAAATATCAGTTGCGAATAAAGGGGAAGAAATTTACAATAAATTAGAAGATGAAATTGGTGATGTGTTTTTTGCTATGGTAAACTACGCAAGGTTTTTGGATATAAACCCGGAAAATGCTCTGAGAAAAACAAATTCAAAATTCATAAAAAGATTTAGTTATCTTGAAGAAAAAATAAAGTCTACCGGGAAAAAACTTTCCGAATCAAACCTTAAAGAGATGGATTATTACTGGGAAGAAAGTAAGAAGATAGTTTAAGATTCTTCGTTATTGTTTACGTTGAACTTTTCGTAAGCATCTATAATATCTTTTACAAGTTTGTGTCTTACGACATCACTTTTCTCAAGGAAAATGAACCCGACGCCTTCCACTTTTGATAAAATATCTTTAGCCTGAACCAAACCACTAACTTGCTTTGGTGGAAGATCTATTTGTGTAATATCACCAGTTATTATTGATTTGGAATTTCCGCCAAGTCTGGTTAAAAACATTTTCATCTGCATAGTAGTAGAATTTTGTGCTTCATCAAGAATAACATAAGCATTATTCAAAGTTCTACCTCGCATATATGCTAACGGAACTATTTCAATGATTCTTTTTTCAATGTAGCCTTTAAGTTTTTCGGATGGAATCATATCGTCAAGTGCATCATAAAGTGGGCGGAGATATGGATCGATCTTTTCACGGAAATCACCTGGTAAAAACCCCAGACTTTCACCTGCTTCCACTGCAGGTCTCGCCAATACTAATTTCTTAACAACTCCCCGCTTTAATGCAGAGACTGCGATTGCAACAGCTAGATATGTTTTACCGGTACCGGCTGGACCAATGACAAAACAAATATCATTCTTGCGAGCAAGGTTTATATAATTTATTTGTCCCGACGTCCTTGCTTTAATCACATCTTTTTTTGTGTATAGAACTATAGAATCGAGTTCCTCATCTTCAAAAACTTCTTTGCCCTCAACCGTAAGATCAACAATGGTATTAACGTCGTTAGAAGTCAGTCTCCCGCTTGTATTTAGAACGTATGTCATTTCATTCAGGATCTTCTCAATTACTGCAACTTCTTCCATAACACCTTTTAAGATCACATTTTCTCCCCTCACAATTATGGAAGTATTAAATCTGTCTTCGATAATCTTAAGGTTTGAATCATTAAAACCCAGAAGGTCCTGCATATTTGCATCTTCAATAATTATTTTCTTTTCTACTGCTGTCATATTTTTCCTTTAAAATAAGAAACCCCTATCCTGATATAGGATAAGGGTTCTTAATAATTAAGTTAAACAAGCCAGGTTAATATTATTGAACCGGAGCTGGTTTATAATTTGATCTTAATTTTTCGTATTTACTTTTTTCTTCCTGAGTCAGCGGTGGAATAGAGAATACCTGATCAGGATAAATCAAATCAGGATTCTTAATTTTATCTCTATTTGCTTTGTAGATTACAGGCCAAGCAAATGCGTTTCCATAATGTTCTTTTTTCTTGGCAATGTTCCAGAGACAGTCGCCTCTTTTAACTGAGTAAGAAATTACCGGAGGTGCGTCAATCCACTCATCAAGAGCCATTTGCATTCTGTTATGAACTTTATCAAAGAATTCAGGCAAAGCACTGATCTTGTTCATCTTCAATGCATTAAGGTCTGCCTGTCTGTCAGCTTTAGGAGCTTCTTTTCTTTTTATTTTACCATCAAGCTCATTAACTGCGTTTCTAAAGTTGTCTACGTCTGCTCGTGTTGCACCGACCATAGCATAAAGCTCATCAATGCATTCTTCAGGATCCTGAAGTCCGTTCCTAACGGTTGTCAGATTTTCAATATCTGATGTGAGGGTTTGAAGTTCAGCCTCTAAAGATTGTTTCTTGGCTGTAAGTCTTGTCATTTCAGCTTCCCATTCGTCTTCAGTCATCTCTTCATCTTGTGCAAAGGAAGAAAGAGATAACAGGAAGAAAACGGAAAGAAAATAAACTAATAATTTTGAAAGTTTCATTTTTTTCTCCATTTAATTTTTAAAAAATCCTGTTAATAATTACTTAGGCAATTTTTGAAGATTCGCCTGAGTTTCTTCCTTTTGTTTGTTGCATTCAGCCAATTTTCTATTTATGGTCTGAATTTCAGATTCGAGCTGAGCTTTGTTATCCTTGAGAGAATTAACATCTTCTTCCAAAGATTTTACTTCTGCACGAAGATTATTAAGTTCAGCAATCTGAGCATCACTCAAACCGCATCCCGCTAGCATTGCAATACTAAAGAACATTATTACTGCAATAACGGGGGTTCTGAAACTTTTTAATAGGGTCATATGTAACCTCCGATTAATGATGATTGTTTATTGTTATTAGAGTTAAAATTAATACAAAATAAAAACTACCCGTTTCAACTAAGTAACATAAGTTTAACTACAAATATATAATTATTTGCTCAATTAAATTCAATTAAAAACTTTTTTTTCTATTAAATAAGCCTCTTTTCGACAAAACTTGTAAAAGTATCCCCGGCAATTATTAAGTGGTCAAAGACTGGAATATCAAGAATCTTACCGGATTCCACTATTTTCTTCGTTATTCTTATATCCTCATTACTGGGTTCTGGATTGCCACTTGGGTGGTTATGAATTAAAATTATACTTGCAGAGGAACAATCGATCGCTACTTTAAATATTTCCCTTGGGTGAACTACACTTGAGTTAAGATTTCCGATAGATACGGTATCGTACTTAATAATTTTATTAGCAGAGTTCAAACAAACAACAATGAATCTTTCTTTATTATCATCCCTTAAAAGAGGAATGAATACATCTGCAATATCTTGCGGAGATGTAACTTTTTTATTGGAGAACCATTTTGCCTGCGATAGTATCCTTCTACTAAGTTCAAATGCTGCAGCAAGAGTTGCTGCTTTGTCTTTTCCGATACCGCTTATTTTTTGAAGAGAATCAATTGACTTTGTAGCCAGCATAGCAAGGTTAGAATCAGTGTTTATTAATTCCCTGCTAATCTCAAGAACCGATTTCCCCTTCTTTCCTGTTCTTAGAAGTATTGCAACCAGTTCGGCATCTGAAAGATTCTGAGCTCCCCTTAATAGTAATTTTTCACGTGGTCGGTCATCAACCGGAAGTTCCTTTACTCTAAAACTTTTATTCTCATTCATCTGGTTTATTGCCCAAGTCGGAATTTGTCCACAAGTTCAAATTTTCCATCTCTGTAACGGACAATATTTAAAAACCTGTTCACTCTTCGCGAGTCAAAAGAGATGTTATTGTGGAGTCCGCTGCTAACAAGACCTGAAACCATTTTTTCAACAAGGTTTTTTCTTCCTGGTTCGGTGTTCCGTATTGCTGTAAGAAGATATTTAGCTGCATCGTAACCATAAAGAACATTTCTGTTTACATCTTTCCCGGTTATCTCCACAAATTGATCACTAAAAATCTGATAAGCTTCACTGCTAAAATCGACATAATAATCTGATGTGAATGCAAGATTGTTACTTGAAGCAGATGCTGTCTCAAAACCTTTTGCAGTAAACCAGTCCTGGTTCCCATACAATGAAAGTTTGATAGGATAGTTGCTAAGAGATGAAAATATTAATGGGGTAACAGAATTATTTGAGAGCGGAATATAAATTCCCTGAATTAAAAGTGAATCCGCATAAATTCTAGAAAGCGGGGCAGTAAAATCCGTATAATCATTTTTGAATGATTCTCTTTTCACAACCTTCCCTCCCAGCCCTTCAAATTCGTTAATAAATGATGACGCCAAAATCGGTGAATATCCTTCGATAGAATTCATAACCGAAATAAATCTTTTATTCTCAGAATAAAAAAGATACTGAGCCATAACTCTACCCCTCACCGAAAATGAAGGATTGGCTTGAAAAAAATTGTGACTAAGATTTGTTAGATCATCATCAGTTGCTGTCGGTGAGATAATAGGGATATCATAATCTTCAAATTCGTCTAAGGTAACCCTGACTTCAGTACTGAAAATGGGTCCGAGGATGGCAACCATCGAATTATAAGAAACGAATTCATCTCTGATTTCTTCTATTTGATTGGCATCCTTTTTTGTATCACGAATCACCAGTCCAACTTTATCTTGTCGATCTTTATTAAATTCGTTCACAGAAAACTTGATTCCTTCAAGTATTTCGATTGCCGATTGAGAAGTATATTCACCTGCTGAATTTGCTTCCAGTGGTAACATCACTCCGATGACGGTTGATGCAGTAGTTGCTAAATTTGAATCGTATGAAGAGTCCATTAATCTTTTAGCTTCCTCGTATTCTGTAGATTGAGGATAACTATTTATTAGTTCGCGGAAGATATTTTTAGCATCATATGTATCACCGTTTCTCAGTAAGCACTTTCCTTGCTGAAGGAGAATATAGGACTTAACTTTTTCACTGTTAAATGAAGAATAAAATCTCTCCAGTTGAACATCACTGAGATACTTTGCTGTAATTCCGTCTCCAATGTTTTTTGCTCTTTCTTCGTTCAAACCTGAATGGGTTTCTTCAATTATGCTGAGAACTTCTTTAAATGAATTAAAGTAGTTGGCAACTTCGAGATAATATTCTGTGAGAAGGAATCTTATTTCATCAATATAATTACTTTCAGGGTATAGCTCCAGATACTGATCGGCATTAAATTTAAATTGATTGAATTGCTTTAACTTAAGTTGAATTTTCGCTTTGAAAAACTCCGCAGCTGTAGTCTTCGAATTGTATTTATTAGCAGAAAGAAATTTATCGAAGTTATCCAGCGAGCCGTCAAGATTTCCTGAATTATATAGGGAAAGGGCAGCATAGAACTGTTCATTTATTTGCTGATCGGAAGGGTCTTGCGCTATAATGAAATTTATTCCGTTCAGAATATAAATTATCAGGAGAACATTGTATCGAAGTATTGGCATCAACCTCATAAACGATTTTAAAAATTATTGTTCAATATATCAATTTTGCTATTCCCATTCGATAGTAGCCGGAGGTTTTGAACTTATATCGTAAACAACTCTGTTCACCCCTTTAACCTTATTAATTATTTTGTTGGAAACATCGGAAAGAAAATCGTGCTCAAAAGTATACCAATCGGCGGTCATTCCGTCAACAGATGTTACAGCTCTCAGGGAAAGTACAAATTCGTAAGTTCGTGCATCTCCCATTACGCCAACTGAACTGACCGGAAGCAGAATCGAAAAAGCCTGCCAGATGCTGTTATACAAGCCAGCAATTTTAATCGCACTAATAAATATATCGTCAGCTTCTCTTAGGATATCAAGTTTTTCTTTTGTTATTTCACCAAGTACCCGAACTGCCAGACCGGGTCCCGGGAATGGATGACGCTGAATGAATTCGGATGGAATACTCAAACTTTTACCTACACTTCTAACTTCATCTTTAAATAATTCCCTGAATGGCTCAACTAATTTCAGATGCATTTTTTCGGGTAGACCGCCAACGTTGTGGTGTGTTTTAATCGTAGCTGAAGCTCCCTTAACTGATACAGATTCTATCACATCAGGATATAGTGTACCCTGTACCAGAAATTCCGCATCTTTAAATTTCTTGGCTTCTTCTTCGAATACCTCTATAAATGTGTTACCTATTATTTTCCTTTTCTTTTCCGGATCGGAAATACCCTTTAAATTTTCAAGAAATCTTTCTGATGCATCAATATGAATGTGATTTAACTTCAGTTTTTCATCGAACAATTTTCCTATTTTTTCACTTTCGTTTTTCCGCATTAGTCCATTGTCAATATGAATACAGATCAGATTATCGCCGATCGCTTTTCTAACAAGGACGGCAGCAACTGTAGAATCAACTCCTCCACTAAGTGCACAAATAGCTTTTGAACTGCCTATTGTAGATTTAATTTTTTCAAGCTGAAATTGTATAAAATTTTGCGATGTCCAATTGCCTTCACATCTGCAAATATCAAATAAAAAATTGCTGATTATTTTTTTGCCATCTTCGGTATGAACAACTTCGGGATGAAATTGCAATCCATAAAATCTTTTTGAAGGGTTTGAGATAGCACAAATTGGCGAGTGGTCCGATTCACCAACAACTTTAAATCCAGATGGCAACTTTGTTAGATAATCACCATGACTCATCCACACAATTGAAGCATCCTCAACTCCATGAAGGATATCGGTACTATCTGTAATCCTTAGTATTGATTTTCCATATTCCCTGCTATCCGCTGGTTCAACTACTCCGCCAAAATTTTTACAGATCAGTTGAAGTCCATAGCAGATACCAAGAAACGGGAGCTTTAGTGAAAAAATTTGAGGATCGATTACCGGCGCAGATTCATCATAAACACTCATGGGGCCGCCGGAGAGGATAATACCTTTGGGATGAAGAGCTTTTACTTCTTCTAATGAAATGGTGTGAGGATGTATCTCTGAATAAACATTTACTTCCCTGACCCGGCGTGCAATCAACTGAGTGTACTGCGAACCGAAATCAATAATTAAAATAAAATCGCGCTGATTCATTGGTTATAAAATAAATAATTAACTAAATATAAAAACCCGTAAAAACGGGTTTAAATTTAAGAATAAAAAGATTTTATAAATAAAGAATGAATTATTGACCTATCAAAGATTTATATGCAGCAACGTCCATTAACTCTTCAAGATCAGCCAAATTGCTTATTTCTGCTTTGATCATCCAACCTTCGCCATACGGATCGGTATTTACAATTTCGGGTGAATCAGAAAGTTGTTTGTTAATTTCTGTAACATTTCCACTGAACGGAGCAAAAAGATCGCCAACAGTTTTAACGGCTTCGATTGTTCCGAAAGAATTTCCCTTTAAGAGATCTTTTAATTCCGAATCAATATCAACGAACACAACATCACCAAGTTCGCCCTGTGCGTAATCTGTAATTCCGATGGTTCCAATGTTTCCCTCAACGCGTACCCATTCGTGATCTTTAGTATACTTTATATTGTCTGGTATGTTCATTTGTCCCTCTTAAATAAATTTTTATGAATGATATGATTTTAAAATTTCTCCAGAAAACTTGTATCAAAATTTCCGCTCTTAAATCTTTCGTCTTCCAATACTTTTAAATGAAATGGAATTGTTGTCTTTATTCCTTCAATAATAAACTCATTTAGTGCTCTTTTGCCTCGCATAATTGCATGTTCTCTGTTCCTCCCCCAGACAATTAGTTTTGCAATTAGAGAATCATAATAGGGAGGAATGGAATAAGACTGATATATGTGGGAATCATTCCGAACTCCGAAACCCCCGGGGAAATGAAGCGATGTGATTTTGCCTGGTGAAGGTCTGAAGTTATGTTCAGGATCCTCTGCATTTATTCTGAATTCGATTGCATGACCATTTGGTTTCCTGGGCTTTGTTTCAATCTTCTCACCATAGGCAACAATAATCTGTTGTCTTACAAGATCAACATCATAAACAATTTCGGTTACCGGATGTTCAACCTGAATTCTGGTATTCATTTCCATAAAATAGAAATTCTTATGTTTATCAAGCAGAAATTCAATTGTGCCTGCACCTTCATAATTAACCGAATGTGCTCCTTTTACCGCAGCGTCACCCATTCGATTTCTTAGATCTTCATCAACAGCAGGAGATGGAGATTCTTCCAATAACTTCTGATGTCTTCTCTGAATTGAGCAATCGCGTTCACCATAATGATAAACATTTCCATGCTGATCACCCATTATCTGAATTTCTATGTGACGCGGATTTTCAATAAACTTCTCTATGTAAACAGCTCCATTCGCAAAAGCTGCTTCTGCTTCAGTACTTGCTGTTTGAAAAGCTTTCTGGAATTCCGCCTCTTCCCAAACTATTCTCATTCCTTTTCCACCACCACCAGCAGAGGCTTTAATAATTACAGGATAGCCAATTTCATTTGCGAGGATCTTTGCTTCTTCAATATCTTCAATTACACCATCACTACCGGGAATAACAGGAACCTCATTTTTTTTCATCGTATCTTTTGCAAAAGCTTTATCACCCATTGCTTTGATCATTTCAGGCGAAGGACCGATAAACTTTAATCCCGATTCCAAACATATTTCTGAAAAGTTTGCATTCTCCGCAAGAAAACCATAACCAGGATGAATTGCATCTGCACCAGTTACTTGTGCAGCAGAGATAATTGCTGGAATTTTAAGATAACTATCTTTACCAAAGGGAGGACCAATACATACTGCCTCGTCGGCAAAGGTTACATGGAGTGAATCTTTATCAGCCTCAGAATAAACAGCAACGGTTTTAATACCCAGTTCCTTGCAAGTGCGGATTATTCGAAGTGCTATTTCGCCCCGATTGGCAATTAGAATTTTGTTAAACAAGGTTTTTCCAGAATTTTAATAATCCTACGTAAGCTCAATTAGAAAAAGTGGTTGATTATACTCTACCGGCTTACCATTTTCTACAAGTATTTTAACAATCTTTCCGCTAACATCAGATTCAATTTCGTTCATCAGTTTCATAGCCTCCACAATACACAAAACAGAACCTGAAGAAACTTCGGAACCTATCTGCACATACGAATCTGCATCAGGTGCAGGTGATCTGTAAAACGTTCCGACAATGGGTGATCGAATTTCATGCAAGTTTGTTGGAAGTTGTTCAGCCTCTTTTACTGGTTTTGTTGTCTCATCAGTTTTAGAAGAAGCCTGGTGCATAACCGGTTGAGCGGTTGGAAATGGAATTTGTGCCTGTGTAACAACATGAGTGTTTCTGATTTTCTTGGCAATCTTTACCTTCATACCATTTTCTTCAATTTCAAGATCAGTCACACCACTTGCATCAACTATTTTAACAAGTTTTTTTATAAGGTCTAGATCCATAAGTAGCCTCTTAATTAAATTTTAACTCTTTCCGAATATTCCCCGGTCCTCGTGTCCACCTTCAGAATATCCCCTTCGTTAATAAAAAGCGGAACACTAATTTGTGCACCAGTTTCTAGTTTTGCTAATTTTAGTGCACCAGTAGCAGTATCGCCTTTAAACCCAGGTTCGGTTTCAACAACTTTAAGATTAATGAATATCGGAATATCAACTGAAATAATTTCAGAACCATTTAAAAGAACTTCAACTTCTTCGCTTTCTTTTAAAAATTTTATCCCATCACTGATTAAGTCCTTTGAAATATTTATCTGATCAAAGGTTTCATTATCCATGCACACCAGGGAATCTCCATCAGAATAAAGGTATTGATATTTTCTTCTTTCAACCCGAACTGCTTCCACCTTTTCCCCGGCTCTAAAAGTGTTTTCTAACACTCTTCCTGTTTTCAAATTCTTTAATGTTGATCTTACAAATGCACCGCCTTTACCGGGCTTTACGTGTTGGAAGTCAATAATACTGTATAAGTCATTTTTAAATTTTATTATTAAACCTGTCCTGAAATCCGAGGTGTCTGCCATAAAAATTAAGTTATATTTATTTTACTGAATTAATGATTTGAATACGACACTGTTAAGTTAATTAAAGTTAAAGATAATTTCTGATAACAAAGCGAAAAACTTTAATCAGTTAATGAAAGATATTTATCAACTTCTCTGTACGCCAAAGATGAAGAATAATCTTCTTTGATTTTATTGAATAAAATTTTTGCTTCTTCTTCATCTCCGATTTTCAAAAAATAAATACCTGCGTTGAGCATATAATCAGGGTTTTGAGAATTAAGTTTAGAAATCTTTGATGCACGTAAATAAAGATTCGCAGCTTTCTCAAAGTCCTCTTTCATTGCATAATAACCTCCCTGACCAGCTAAAGCAGCAGCCTTAAAATAGTCAATTGAACCACTATAATCGTCATAAAATTTGAAGGCGTCCTCATAGTTGCCAAGAAATGAATAACAATTTGCCAAATATATTTTAGCCATTTCACCGTTTTCAGTTCCTTCATACTGCTCTACAATTCTGTTTAGACCTATAATGTTAGACCCTTGTTTACCCTCCATTGCTTCGAGATATAATCCCTGATCATATAGAGTCATTACCCGCGATAATTCGAGCCCGGCTTTTTCATTCTCTTCGGCTTTTTGGTTAGTGTAAAAATAAACTATCGCTGCAACCAGTACGAGCACTCCACCATAAGTTAAAATTTTGCTTTTATTATCTTCAATGAAGTTTCTGCTTGAATTATAAAAGCTTATAAGCTTATCTTCTTTTATTTCTTTTTTGGAAAGTTTTTTCTTTTTCTGAAGCATTTATTATCCTTTTAATTGACTATATCTTATTTATAAAAACCTTGCAAAAATAATATATTTCTGCACAATCTGCCATTAAAATTAAGTACGCCCAGGAGGACTTGAACCTCCAACCTTTGGAACCGGAATCCAACGTTCTATCCAATTGAACTATGGGCGCAATCAATGAAATATTTCAGTAAAACAAGGTTTTTTACTTAATTTTAAATTTAATCATTCCTGTTCGCCATAAAAAGGCAAGTTGCAAAGTACCAAAGGCTCTTTATAATAGTTAGATGGGGGCGACGAATTGTGTATTCTGACTAAAATCTGGTACATTTTAGTCAAATCCCTGTTCCAGAATGATGAGTTATCTAAAGATGATACTTAATTCTACTAGAAATAATTGTTTAAGTTATGTTTTTCTGGCATTTATGTTGCCTTAAGCGAGCATAAATCATTAATTATTGCGGAGTACATCATCTTGGATTTAAATGATTATAAAATAAACATCGTAGACGATATTGCTATCGTTACAGTTGATCTTCTAGTAGCAACACTCCGGGATGCTAAACCATTCTGGGATGAACTGGAAAGTAAATCAATTTTAAATTGGGATAAAATAATAGTAGATCTTTCCTTCTGTACTTTTATCGATTCCACATTTATTGGAATATTGGTAAAAGTATTTAAAACTGTCAGCAGTAGAAACGGTAAGATGAAGCTCGTCTTCCCGGAAAAAAATTCAGTCGTATATTTCCATACTACTGGTATTACTAAAATAGTAGACTGCTTTGATACTTTAAGTGAGGCAATGGACAGCTTTAAATTAAAGTTGCCAACTAAAAAGATCATCTTCGAGAATAAGTTCCTTAATAATTGATAGGCTGATTTTTAAAGCTTGGGATGACTGTATAGTATTATTGGACAAGGAAAGTTAGATAATATTATATTGTTAAAATAAACCTCATTCATCATCTGCTGAATGAGGTTTATTATTTTAAATATAAAATCGTTTAATAGAAAATTATATGTGCTAGCGAAAGTCTACACAATGTAAAGACATCGCAATATCACAGAACTTTGAAATAGAAAGAGAATTCTAGTTTGAATTCAATAAGTACGTAATTTCCTTATTGAGTTACACTTAGCTTAAAGCAAAGATTATAAGACAAGTGCCTATCCCGGAACCAACGAAGGTTGTTTCCAGAAATACCAAACAGACGATCATTGCCAACCGCATTTGCCCTCCAATTTTTTTATGACACAATTATTAGTGAACAAGTTTGAAAACTTCTTTACACTAAAATCTAAGTAACCTGAGAAGTTACTTAACTAGATACTGAGACGTAATTTTACAAGATTTGCCCTCTTGTTGAAATGAATATTAAATAATATTTGCTGAAAAGCAATACAAAGAGTAAAAAATAATTTTATGCCAAATTGGTTTTGATGGAGGCGAAAAAATTGTCGGGAATAAATAAAACCAGAAATGAAATTAATTGAATTAAATTATATTCAGACACCTATTCGAATATGATTTGAATAAATCCAGGCTTTTTTGAAATAATTAACTTCAACTCTGTAAACACCCGGTTTATTAACTTTATATTCAGCCTTTTCCGAATCGAATTGGGCAACCTTGCTACCATTATTGATTATTTTTATTTCGGAATTTGGCATCGGTACATTCACATGAAGTGTTACATTATCTGAATGCTCTATAGTGTCTCCCATCTGGTATTTCTTTTTACCTGATTTAGCATAAAACTGAAATCCCTTCGAATTAGCATGATAATCATTCGCGACAAAGCTCCTTCCATAAGCAAGTGCCTCGTAGATTGCAGCTTTTGATTTTGCTATCTTATGTTTTGCATTACCCTTTGATAATTCCTCATTAAGGAGAATGTGGTTATGAATGGATTTGAACAAAACTTTGTAAGGAAAAATTTCCACTTCAAAAAAACCAAAAAGATTTTGCTTGTGTGCATGGGCATCAACCCCTCCAATACCAACTACTTTTCGTTTTAGGTTAAGTTCATCCCAAAGTTTTAGTGTTTCGTATGGAGGTGCTTCGATCGATCTTAACGGATGAAGAAATGAATTGTATTTGTTCTGCTCAGTAAGATTCTCCATCCACTCCGACATGTGATTCCAGATTTCAATTCCATTATAATCTGTTATACTCCAATCGACCCAAGGATACGGAGGATGTTCCTCCATATGAGCCCTTTTTTCGTGTGGATGAGCAAGGAATCCAATTCCACCAGCTTCTTTTACTTTTTTAACATACTCTTTTGCTGATAACCGTGTTGAATATGCTTCATTGATTCCGAATGCCAGATAATGGTTTTTGTTCTCTTTGTCATTTATTTCACAACCAACAAGACAAAGGGTGTTTCCGTACCATTTTTCAAAACCTTCTTTTAATCCCCTCAAAGTATTGTGATCTGTTATCAGAAGGAAATCCAATTCCGATTCATCGGCATAGTTTGCTATCTCCGGTATCTCGCCGGTTCCGTCTGAGAAAAGTGAATGTACATGAGCAACTCCAACGTATTCAATCATAAAGATTCAGAATTTTGTTTGCCAGAAGTTAAAAAAGATTAGTATATAAGGAAAATGATAAATTCAGTTAGGATAAAATGAATATCTGAATTGCGAATAATCATTACTGCTATATAAAATTGGTTTGAAAAATAATTGATAAGTTTTAATCAATTATTCCAAATGATAATGAAAGTCTTAGAATTCCATTTCGGTTAATGTCATATATTTAGTCGTATGTTCAACAGTCATTCCGTTTATTTTAGTAATAAGAATATTCATTCTCTCATCGGTATCGTCTTCAAAATTTTCAAAGGCTTCATCCGAAATAAATACATACTGCTCTTCAAATCGATTAGATTTACCCTTTACTTCGAATACTTTGTAGCTTTCAAGCCCTTCAGCTTTGATCAAATTTTTTAACTCTTTAACGGTTCTGATATATTCTTCTTTTTTATCCGACTGTAATTCATAGTTTATTGTAAAAAGGACTTTAGACATTTACTCTCCATATTTTAGATTTTTATTTCGCCGGTAAATACAACTTTAGCCGGACCAGTGAGTGATAAATTTTTTACTTTAGAATTTTCCACATCAAAATTTACAAATAATTTTTCATTGGATTTAGGAATAATTTCAATCGGCACTGATAATTTGTGATTAACATAACAAATTAATGCTGCAGCAACTGAACCTGTACCACAAGCTAAGGTTTCGGCTTCAACTCCTCTTTCATAAGTTCTAATATGTAATGCACCCTTTTTAACATCAACAAAGTTAACATTAGTTCCATCCGGGGCAAATTCCGGAAGATACCTGACTTCTTTCCCTAATTTTTCGACAGGAAGTTCATCGAGCGAATAAAGTAACCCCTCGTTTTCATTTATATCAATAATGACGTGTGGAGATCCTGTATCTGCATAATGTGCATTCAAAAATTTTCCATTTGCTTTAACTTTGAAATGATATTTGATCTTTTTTGGAGATTTTAAATAGAATCTAACTTCGGATTCGGAAGTTACTTCTCCCTTGAATTCCACACCATTTGAAATGAAATCTGCACGATTATTATCCAGCATTCCAGCAAATGAAGCAAAACGGATTGCGCATCTCGCACCATTGGCACAAAGACTTCCGGTTGATCCATCAGCATTATAATAATTCATTACAAAATTATGCTCAATTGAATTATCTATCGTAATTAGTCCGTCGGCTCCAACACCATTTCTTCTGTTACAGATTTGTTTCACAAATCCTTCATCAATTGTCAGGTTTGGATTCTGCTGCTTATCAATGACGACGAAGTCGTTGCCAGCTCCACTCATTTTTGTAAAAATAATTTTTACCATTTCAATTTAAAATTTAACAGATTGATAGTAATCAAACAATGCGAATATTGAAGGGAAAGTTTATAGAAAAAAATTAGGAAGTTGTCATGTTACAACTTCCTTATCTAACTTTTTATGAATATGTTTTTAACAGACTGGCGACTTCCTGGGCTTGCTTGGAATTATACTCAAAGGCAAGTTTTTTGTAATTTACTAAATCAACGATGGTTCCTATAAGACATAGTCCCCCGGTAAGTAAAAATAATATCCCCATACCGATCTGGTTAATTACGAATCTTTGAATACCAGCAATTCCTAAAAAACCTATTATTGCAAACAGTAACATATTGCTCGGATCCTTTCGCCTTGACATGTAAGCCATTGCAAATTGTTGGGCCTCATTGTCATTCATATCTTTTATTAGTTGTTGTACTAATGTTAATTCATCTACTTCAAGACCTGGCATTAGTTGAAACGCATTAGGCATATTTCCTCCAATTATCTTTTATGATTGAAATTATTCTTGTGGTAATTACTACAAAAGCAAAAATTCCCAAAGGATGTGAGTGAAATGAAAAAACAAATTCACCTCTGAATAAATATGAAATGGAATTTCCCAATCCGCAGCCCGGACAAAAATCAATTCCAAGGTTAGCTAAAGGACAAATTGTTAAGTGGGTTTTTCCCGGAGTGTGAATCAAGATCAAAAACAACAAACCAAGTATCCAAACCACAGCTTCAAATCCGATTAACAACCAAACCTTTTGAAGTTTTTTCATCAAAGATTTTACCTGGTTTTTCTCTTTAAAAATATGAGTTTGTAATAAGAGCATTATTAAGAGAGTAATAATTTATTTCTGATATAAACTTAGAGAATCAGCTTAGTAATAACAATCAATGGTGGATGAACGGTATGATTTTACCGGTGAGAAAAGGATAAATTCGTACGATAATTTAATGAAGAATTGTATTGTCAATCATTTCAGTTACTAAAATATTGAATAAAATTTATTTCAATTTTTCAAGCAAAGCCTTAAACCGGGGTTCATCCCTGATCGAATCATAGTCTGGATCGTTTTCAATCCAATCGCGTTTACCGAATCCTTTACCAAATACTTTTTCAGCAAAGTCAATTGCTTCTTCTTTTCGACCTGCTCTTGCAAAGAGACAAACTGCGTTTAAAATAACACCCGTTTCATTAGGATAAAGTTTTAAAGACTTTTCGCTCCAGCTAAAAGCTTTCTCTACCTCTCCGAGTTCAAACAATGTACCTGATCCAAGAGAGAGCGCCCTCCTGTCATTAGGATCTAGCTCAAGCTGTTTTTCAGCTCTACGGATTCCCTCACGCATTGCCTGCTGTTCTTCTTCGTGCCTGCCAAGTATACGTAAAGACTGTGAAAGTAGTAACAAGCTCTGAAAATCTTCGAGACGTACCCGGGCTGCCTCTCGAAAAAGTTCTGCAGATTCTTCTATAGCACCCCTAGCAAAGCAAGTTCGAGCATAATAATAATGCGCCTCAAAAGAATTAGGATCTATTTCGATAGCTTTCTGAAATTCTTTTTCCGCTTCTTCATACTGTCGGTCTTGAGAGAGCACAGCACCATAAGAGATATGACTTTCGGCTAAATGAGGTGCGAGTTCTGAAGCCTTACGGCTGTTATACCGTGCAGCTTCAAGATCTTCGGGGTTAGCACCCTCCCAATCATAGATCCATGAATATGTTTCTGCCAGTCCGGCATACGCAAGAGCATATCCTGGATCTTTTTCCACGGCTCTCTCAAACATATCCCTCGCTTCCAGCAAGGCTAACTGGTTCAGCAACCGGCGTCCCTTTAGAAAATACTCATATGCTTCAATTTCAGGAGTCGGAACCGAAGCTATTGATTGCTTCTCTTCCTTAGTCAAAACCATTTTTAAAGCCTGCACAATGTTCTCCGTTATATCATCCTGAATCTCAAAAACATCTTTCATTTCACGATCATAACGCTCAGACCATATGTGATAACCATCATCTACGTTTATCAATTGAGCTGTTATTCGTAACCGATTGGCTGATTTTTGGATGCTTCCTTCAAGTAAAGTTTCTACATTCAGTTTCGAACCGATTTCTCTCATATCAACCTTTTTATCCTTAAATGCAAAAGCAGAAGTTCTTGCAGCAACTCGGAGCGATTTTATTTTAGTTAATGCATTGATAAGTTCTTCAGCCAGTCCTTCACATAAATAATCCTGATCTTTTTGGGGACTCATATCTTTAAATGCAAGAACAGCAATTGATGAGGGTAGATCATTTTGTGATTTGCTATCTTTTTTGGTGACACTATCAAAGTCTTTTAAAATTTCTTTCATTGATGTATACCTTTGATCAAGATTTTTCTGTAAAAGTCGATCATTAATTTTTAAAATTTTTTCTGGAATATCGGTTCTCTGCATTGTAATTGGTTTGGGCAATTCATTAAGGATAGAATATATCACAGCCTGTTCATAGTCTCCCTCGAATGGGAGTTTCCCAGTTAACATTTCATAAAGTATTACACCAAGTGCCCATATATCAGTTCTTTGATCAACTTCTTCTCCTTTTGCTTGTTCAGGTGACATATAGGCTGCAGTCCCAACAGTTGATCCGATTTTTGTTAACTGACTTCCACCTTTAATCTTTGCCAATCCAAAATCCATTATCTTTACTTTACCATCGCTAGTTATCATTATGTTAGAGGATTTAATATCTCTATGCACAATCCCTTTTTTGTGGGCGGCTTCCAATCCTTCTGCTATTTGTATTGATATGTTGATAGCTTCATCAATGGGGAGAAGATTAAATTTGATTTTGTCCTTTAGTTCAGCTCCCTCAATATATTCCATCACAATAAATATTTGATCTTCTGATTCTTCTATAGCGTGAATTGTTGCAATATTTGGATCATTCAATGCTGCCGCAGCTTTTGCTTCGACTTTAAATCTTTCCCTCTCTTCCGAATTTATTGCGATATAGTGTGGCAGAAATTTTATTGCAACTTTCCGCTCAAGTTTAATGTCCTCAGCAAGATAGACTACACCCATTCCGCCTTCGCCGAGCTTTTCTAAGATTTTGTAATGTAGAATTGTTTTACCGATCATTTATATTTCTCCAACACTTTTTGAAAGCGGGGAATACTCAATAGCGGTTTCCAAACCGGATCAGTTTTGATAAATGAAACTGATAATTCACCGGGTATTGATAAAAGATAATCAATCTTATCAATAGCTTGATCATATTCTCCAACCATCGTATAAATTTTTGCAAGATCCACTTCTCTATAATATCCATTCCAGGCTTCCTTGCTTATCGGAAGGAGTTCTACACCGCGCTTACCTTCCTTAATTGCTTTATCTTTTTCACCTAACCCGGCATAAGTTATTCCAAGAGAACTATGCATTCTGGCATCGTTTGGAAATTCTTTAAGTTTTAACTCTAGCAATACACGTGCTGAATCGTAGTAAGCAAGTTCTAATTTTCTATTATTACTTAAACCATAAATTTCGGCTAAAAGGATGTCTTTGGGAATGTAAAAGAATTGGTAATCGCATGCATCGGTTTTCATGTTCTTAATTAATGCCAATGCCTTTTCGTAGTCGGCGGCAGCCATTTCAATAAAAATTGGAACAAAAATATCCCATCCTGTTTCAACCTGGACATTTTGCTGATCAGTTTGTTTCAATACTTCTCTTGCCGTTTCAATTTCACCGGACCAAAGGAGATACAGCCATGATTTGGTTGTGTACGATTCCCGCCAATCTGGAGCAAGATTCATCATCATTTGAACGTATTGTTCACTTTCCTTGTATTCCCGAAGTAGTATGAGGGTGGTTGCAATGTTGCTAATCGATAGTTGATCCCGGGGATTGATATCGAGAGCTTTCTTTAAATAATCAAACGCTTTTCGAAAATTTCCCTGTCTTCGATTTACCAAACCAATTCCTGCAAGGGCATCCGTATTATTAGGCTGAAATTTCAAAACATATTGAAATTCAGTAATTGCATTTTTATAATCCAGCTCACAAAGATAATGATACCAGCCTAGTGCTATATGTCCTTCAATCAGCCCAGGTTCGATCTCCAATGATTTTTCAGCATTATACTTTGCTTTCTGAACACGACTTTCAGTATGATCAAAGTACTCCCAGTAGATAGATGAATTGACATAGCTCAAAGCTGCATACGCACGACTGAAGTTTGGATCTAGTTCTATAGCTTTTTGCAGTATTTCTTCCGCAATTCTATAATCACTTTCATTAAATGATTTTTGATAGTATGTAATTCCGCGTAAATAGTAATTGTATGCTTCAGCGTTTGTGGTAATGTCCGTAGTCAGTGTCTGCTTTTCAGAAAGTTCAAGTTTTATATCCAAAGCTTGAACAACACTTTCAGAGATTTCAGACTGGAGTTTAAATGAACTGGATAAAATCTTCTCTGATGCTTGTGACCATACTTGTGTGCCTTCTTTTACATCAATTAACTGCGGTGTTACTCTAACGTGTTCATCTCCCGCAACATTTTCCCATCTTACTGTTCCTTGTAAAATATAAGAGACACCAAGTTCTTCACCGATTTGCTGAATTGATTTAGTAGTCTTTTTATACTGAATTGCACTTTGACGGGCAATAACACCAAGACCTGAGATTCCTGAAAGTTTGCTGGTTATTTCTTCGGTAAGACCATCGGCAAAATATTCATTTTCAGAAGGACCAAGGTTTTCGAAAGGAAGAATAGCTATCATCTTTTTTTCATTTACAACAGATTCCGCAGATTTATTTAAAAATAAAAAATAAACTGCCGTGAGTATAACTAATAAAGATGCGACTGCAGTCGGGATAATCCACTCTTTCTTTTTAGGAGTTGAATGGCTTTTTGAAGTTTTTAATTTTGTTATAGAGAATGATTCATTATTAAGCACTGCAAGATCAGATAGAATTTCGGAAGAAGTTTGATATCTGTCTTTCTTATCCTTTGTAAGTGCTTTCGTAATTATATATTTCATCGCCTCAGAAATATTACCTTCTAATTCTGGTCTATCATTTAAAATGGAATAAATTACAGCCTGTTCGTAATCTCCTTTGAATGGGAGTTTCCCTGAAATCATTTCATAAAGCACAACTCCGAATGACCAAATATCAGTTCTATGATCTACTTCTTCACCTCTAGATTGTTCAGGTGACATATAGGCGGCAGTCCCAACAGTTGATCCGATTTTTGTTAGTTGAGTCCCACCCTTTACCTTTGCTAGTCCAAAATCCATTATCTTAACTTTACCATCGTTAGTTATCATTATATTTTGAGATTTAATATCTCTGTGAACAATTCCTTTATTATGAGCCGCTTCTAATCCTTCAGCTATTTGAACTGCAAAGTTTACAACCTCGTCAGATGAAATCTGTTCAGATTTTATCTTATCTTTTAATTCAACACCATCGATATATTCCATCACAATAAATATTTGGTCTTCTGATTCTTCTATCGCGTGGATTGTAGCAATATTTGGATGGTTTAATGCTGCCGCAGCTTTTGCTTCAACTTTAAATCTTTCACGTTCTTCTGAATTAATTGATATGTAATGAGGAAGAAATTTTATCGCAACTTTACGTTCTAACTTTGTATCCTCAGCAAGATATACTACTCCCATCCCACCTTCGCCTAATTTTTCAAGAATCCTATAATGAAGAATAGTTTCGCCGATCATTTTTTACTTTCTATCTCCAGCAACCAGTTTGTTACAAAAGTGATAGGCACATGAGCATCATCACCCAGGGAAATACCTGCAATGACTTTGTCTCCACTTTGATAGAAGTCATACACGTTTGAAATGTTTTCCGTCTGATGATTAAAAATTTCTCTCGGTTGACCAGGAGAGATTGTAGTTGCACTTTCATTAAGGTCGACAGACATTATTTTATTATTTAAAGAGATGAAATAAACTTTTTTTCCATTTTGGACAAACTTTGGTAGTATACCTCCCTCAACTGAAATTTGCCACTTACCACTTTTGCCATCAAATGGTGTTATATAAATCTGAAATTTTCCTGATTCATCAGATTGGTAAGCAATCCATTTCATATCTGGTGAAAACTT
>Ga0210074_1000081_pt1 | contig 42537 bp, 47 predicted proteins | sample China_Galinas_Co_FD_184860 | JGI IMG/M metagenome (GOLD analysis project Ga0210074, IMG submission 184860) | Wetland microbial communities from San Francisco Bay, California, USA, that impact long-term carbon sequestration -... | ecosystem: Environmental > Aquatic > Marine > Wetlands ... | reverse complement strand
TACAAGTTGCAGATGAAATCGGCTGCACACCTTCGCAGGTTGCAATTAATTGGGTAAGGCAGCAACCCGGAGTGATCATACCATTAATTGGTGCAAAAAATGAAAAGCAGCTTATGGAGAATATAGATTGTCTGAAACATAGCCTTAGCAAAGAACAATTAGACAGGTTAGATGAACTAACAAAAATTGATCTTGGTTTCCCTCATAATTTTTTGAATGGCGATTATATTCATAAGCTTGTTTATGGTGGTACGTACGAAAAGATAGATAATCATCATAAGTTTTAGTTCTGATTAATTCGGTTATCTAAAAATTATCAGAATAATAACAAGCATGATCATCAGAGCGGTAGCTTGTACTCTATAATTTTTGTACAATGGAAAGTGTTCCAATTCAACAGTTTCTTTTTTATAAACTTTACCGGACCAGGTTATATCTTTAATTTTTTCTTCTAAAGGCGGCAGAGTTAAAAGACTAACTACTACTAAGCTGATTGAACAAGCAACAAATAATATTCCCGCAGTATAAAGAAAATGTATTTCGGGAATCAGATAAGAATCTGAAAAAAATAAAAAAATTCCTGAACCAACAATACCAGTTATAATTGCAGCCAATGCACCTTGATGATTTGCTCGCTTCCAGAATACCCCCATAACAAAAAGTGAAACGATTGGCGGAGCTATGTATGATAGTGCATTTTGTAGATACTCCCACAAAGTAGGAAATTTATCGATCTGAGGTGCCCAGATTGCAGAGAGAATCATAAAAATAAAAGTAACAGCTCGTCCTGTCCACATTAATCCTTCACTTGAAATATTTGGTTTGATCTTATTGACAAAATCCATTGTCACTAAAGTTGATGCTGAGTTTAAAGCTGAATCAATGCTTGACATCATTGCAGCAAGCAGACCTGCTAAAACCAATCCTAATAATCCGGGTGGAAGAAGATCGAAAAGCAAAGTTGGATAAACAAGATTTGCCTTTTCAATATCCGGGTATAATACCCGGGCAAAAATTCCCGGGAATACCATTATAAATAAAACGGTTAGTTTAAGTAATCCTGCGAACAAAGATCCCCACTGACCATGGTTTTTATCTTTTGCACCGAGTGCACGTTGAACGATGAATTGATTTGTTGCCCAGAAATAAAATCCGAGAAGCAAAACACCTGTAAACAAACCCGGCCATGGTAGAAACGCATCGTTAGCTGGCTGGATAATACTGAAATGCTGTAATGGTGTAACATCAAAAACTGCATCCCACGAACCTACTTTAATAAATGCAAGAATAGTAATTATTATGGAACCTATTACAAGTATTACAGCCTGAAAAGCATCAGTGAATACAACAGCTTTTAACCCTCCTGCAATAGTGTACAAACCTGAAAGAATTGCAAGAGCCAGAATAGATTCCCATAGCGCAATTTGAGGAAAAATAATTTGTATAACCAATGCACCGGCATAAAGCGTTGCCGCTGTATCAATTCCAATGTTGCCAATAATTGTAAGCGCAGAAAAATAATATCTTGCTTTTGAGTCATATCTCTTCTCGAGGAACTCGGGCATAGTATAAACTTTTGATTTGAGATAAAAGGGAAGAAAGAAAACTGCAAAAATTATAAGTACTATTGCAGCCATCCACTCATAGCTGTAAACAGATATTCCCGTTTCATAACCACTTCCTGCCAAACCAACCAGAGAACTGCTTGACATGTTAGAAGCAAAAAGTGAAAGACCCACAAGCGGCCATACTAATGATCTTCCGGCAAGGAAATAGTCTTCAGCATTATCGTGAGTTTTAGCATAACTGAATCCCCGCCATAAAATAAAGGCCAGATAAACGATTAAAATTATTAAATCAATCAGTTCTAAATTGAATTCCATCTTTATCCCGTAACAATCTTGATTTCTTTAAAGCTACTAAACGATTTTAAAAATAGAAGTATATTTACAAAATGAAAAATCATCCTCACCTAAAAGTAATACTGCTGGCTGTGCTGGTTACTTTTCTCTGGTCGACTTCCTTCGTGATAATTAAAATTGGTCTTTCTGAAATTCCTCCATTGACATTTGCAGGTTTGAGGTATTCTATCGCATTTATTTTTCTACTGCCATTTGCTTTTACCAAAAAGAACGCTTCTGTTATAAGAAATCTTGACAAGAAGGATTGGATTAAGCTTACGCTCCTCGGATTTTTATTTTATACTTTCACACAGGGGACACAGTTCATAGGCTTATCACTATTGCCTGCAGTTACCGTTAGTCTTTGGTTGAATTTTACACCGCTTGTTGTAGCTGTATTGGCAATTTTTCTTTTAAGAGAAAGTCCTTCTTATCTTCAATGGATAGGAGTAGTTCTTTTCATCATTGGAATATTTACTTATTTCTTTCCTGTGGATTTGAGTGAAAAACATGTGACAGGATTAATAGTAATGACGATAGGTGTTCTTGCAAATTCGTCTTCCGCAATTCTCGGTAGAAATATAAACAGGGAGGCAAAGATAAATCCTGTAGTGATTACAATTATAAGTATGGGTATTGGTTCTTTGATACTTTTAATCAGCGGGCTGACAATACAGGGAATACCATCGATAAGTTTCCAAATGATATGTTATTTACTTTGGCTTGCGATTATAAATACCGCACTTGCTTTTACAATCTGGAATTTTACTCTACGGACTCTTTCTGCAATGGAATCAAGTATTATTAATGGAACAATGCTTATTCAGATAGCCATACTTGCCTGGATCTTTCTCGGTGAATCAATAACACTTAGGGAAGGATTTGGAATGTTTATAGCAGCTTGTGGCGCTGTACTTGTTCAATTAAGATATAAAAAACCCTCACCATTAAATGATGAGGGTTAAAATTGATCCAGACTATAAATAATTAAAAGCGATTATCAAGGGTAGTATCATTGTAATACCATTGTACTTCAACCCATGCCGGCACGCCTGGGACTCCGCCCCCCATATTAACTATTTTTAATTTTGAATAATGACCATCGTGATCATAAAGAAATACATAGTTGGTTGTTGTATCACTTATACTGTTTGTCCAGGATCCTGTATTTTTATCTGGCGAATCAACCTCATCAAATAAGTTATTGGCTGAACCAACATTAAACTTTGTTACTCTGATTAATCCAGGATAAAGATCAGCACTTTGAACAAGAAAACCATTGCTTGAGTAATAAATATCAACCAGATCAGCATCAGGGGAAGAGACGCCGTAAGCCATTCCACTTGATAAGTCTAGTCCACTTGGTTCATTGGCAGAGGTCCCTATTGTTTCGTAAATTCTTACCGGGCCATAGAGTGAAGTATAGATATTAGATTCCATTACGATATTCGTTACTATGCTTATTTGATCTGCTGTAACGCTAATTGCAAAAGTTGTATCATTATAATCTTGAAGTTTTAGAGTTACATTTCGTACACCTTCTTCAACATTCGTTACAGTATCTGGCGTAACAAGATTAGTATTAGTACCATCAATCCAAATTTGTGCTCCAGCAGGATTAGAGGTAAGATAAAGTCCACCTTTTGTACTCGCTGGTGGGCTCGTAGGATCGTCGCTGGAATCACAGGAGGATATAATTAATGCAAAAATTGGAATGAATAGTATTAGAGATAGTTTTTTCATTTTAGCCTTTCTTTATTTTTTATTCAAGTTGAATGAAAATTTTGAACCGTCAAGCTTCATTGTGAATGTTCCGGAAAAGTTATTCAGTTCATTATTTAGTTTACCATCATATTTACCTTCAAAGCGGCTGTGAAGTTGATCTGTCATTGACATCTTTAAAGTTGTTGGACTAAATCTTCCTTTTACCTCCTGGTTAATCACCTGTCGGTAGTTAATGGTTATTTTTCCCGAGAAACTGCTATCGGTTTGTTCTGTTATTTTTAGAGTTGTAGTTCTCTTATCAAATGTTCCGGACCAGGTTCCTATTAATTCCGGAATTGTGATTTCCGTCTCGGCAACAGGCTCACTATCCGCGGAGATAGTGTCTGGGGAAACACTTTCAATTTTGCCCTCAGACTGCTGTTGCTCGGTTTTCTTTTCACAACCAATAAAAGCTATTACTGTTATAATTATCATCACAGTAGTAAGCATTTTAATTATTGAATGTTGTATCATTTGTTCCCTTTATAATTAATTAGATTAAAAATGTTGAAGGTTTTTATGAAATGAACAAAACTTAGTTGTTATGAGGTTTGTTCAAATTGGTTGATTGAATAATAAATTGTTTTCAAACATTGGGGCGCAAATTAGCATGATTTTACTTACTGAAAAAGTGAAAAAAGGATTCTCTCGCTAGACGGGTAAAGAGGTTAATTCAAAAAACTTTAGTATAGTTTTATTAATATATCCCGTCAATAATTACCACATCAAACCTTAGTTGTTTTTCAATTCTTTCATAAATAGTTTCGTATAACATTTGGGTGGATATTAATATCATTAGTTCCTACAATTAAAGTTCACCCTTCGATCCATTCCTCTGCCGCACAGCTAACGGCCAGGCAAAAAATATTTTTTAACAATTATAAAGGAGATGCTATGCGCAGATTTTTTTTCGCTGTCTCTATGGCAGCTGTGTTTGTTCTCTTGCTTATATTTCAAATTAGTTGCACCGGTAATGAGGAACCAAAACCACTATCTCACGAAGAAATGGTTGCTCGTGGTAAATATCTTGTAGATTTTGGCGGTTGTAACGACTGTCACACAGCAAAGATATATACGGATATGGGCCCAATTCCAGATACCACTAAACTTTTAGCAGGACATTTCGACGGAACACCAGTTCCAGTTGCAGATATTAATCTGCTTAGTCAGAATGGATGGGCGATGACGGAAAGTAATTTTACAGCTTGGGTTGGACCTTGGGGTATATCGTACGCCGCAAACCTTACACCTGATAAAGCAACAGGAATTGGTACCCTATCAGAAGAAATGTTCATCAAATCTTTACGGGAAGGAAAGTGGATGGGGGTTGGCAGACCCTTAATGCCACCAATGCCATGGCCCGGAATTGGTTCTATTAGTGATGAGGATTTAAGTTGTATTTATGCTTACTTGATGTCTATAAAACCAATTCACAATACAGTGCCACAACCAACCCCACCTGATAAAGCAGCCGAAATAATGGCAAAAAAATAATCTCGTGTTTTTTTAAGCCGGTCAACATATTGGCCGGCTGACTAAAAGCTTCAATAAACTTAAACAATAATTTAAAGATTTTTAGACCAGGCGTCTCTTAATTTCTTCTGTTGTTCAGTAATTGTATCCATGCTCTGAAAAATATGTCTGTCCATTCTTTGGTGAAGTACAAGATTTATCTCAACTTCCTCATCACCTCTTTGCACAATCATATTTACAGTCTCTCCCAACTTCATTGTACGAATTCTTCCAAATATCTCGCGAATGTTTTCCATCGTTACTTCAGTACCCAGAATTTTTAATGGTATGTCACCTTCCTTTAAACCGGAATTTGCAGTGATTTCATCAGTCCCCATTACTACCAACTGCTGATGTTCATTCATTCCTATTTGTACACCGAGTGCAGGGGTTGTATTTTCAGATGGTATTTCATCAATATAATTGAAACCAAGCTTTGCCATATATTCCACGTATGGAAGAGGCTTTGTACCTTCTATGTAGTCTTCAATAAACTCTTCAATCTCTGGATATGTATTTTCTACAAAGATGTCAAAGAATTCATCTTCAGGAAAAGGTTTGCTTTTTCCGTATTGTTCAACCAGGTCAAGGAAAACATCCCTTAATCCGCGTGTTCCATTTGAAAGTTCGAGAAGTCTTATATCCAGCATAGCGGCAGTAACAGCACCCTTTTCATAAAAATTTAAAAATTGCATTGTAATAACTTCCGAATACACATCGAGGCTCAGATCGGTTAAGCTTAGATCCTGTCTGAAATTATCGCTGTGTGAAATTTTAGCGGATAATTTTTTTAAATATTGATCTGTAGAAATTAAACCTCCACGCATCTGACTTATATCTGAACCCCATTCAGTTACACCCTCATAAAGCCATAAATGTTCTGACGCTGTGGGAGTTTCAAAATTAAATGGTTCAATAATATTGCTGTGCAAGTTTAACGGAGTTAGAATGTGAAGAAATTCGTGAGCCATATCATCTTGCACTCCGGCGCCGAATTGTCCAAAACCCGGGTACACAAACAAGGAACTATATGAATGCTCGAGTGCACCAGCACCCTCAAATCCAATTTCGTGGAATGTTTTCTCATCCAAAAAACACATAAGATAGTTATAGCGAGTTACAGGTGAATAACCAACATATTTTCCCATTGCCTGCAGCAAAGTATCGGCAAGTTCCAAAATATTAGTTGCATCCTTTGAGCCGTCCGGTGAGTAAACATATACACCAACTTCAATATCGTTTACAGTTGTTGAAGCAGTTGTAAGATCGCCCATAAGTATCGGTGAGTCGGCAAAATAATCATAACTTTCGGCAACATAGTTTCCATTTTCATCAAGCTGCAAAGAAGTGCCGATAGTCCAATCGGGGTTGTAATCGAGTTTCATTTTAACAGGAAGAGATTGCAGACCTTCAAAAAACCCAACGACTGCAAAAGTATTAAGCACTATATAATTCTCATTAATCCCGGTTCCAGCCATTGGTATTACCTGATACTCAGTGATATCAGCATCGAAAGTATCCTCAATGTCATATTTAATTTTAGAGAGTTTGTGCACATTGGAAATTTCCCAGCGGTTTGTTGATATACGTTCAACTTCCAATTCATTCCCATACTTATCGTAAGCATTGAATGATTTAACAAATCTTCCAAAATCTAGTAATGAATAGGTCCCAGGAACCGTTGAAGGCAGATTATAAATATTATTTTCATCCGTTAGTCCTTCTGCATAAACAGTGACATGGAATATGTCATCCTCGTAATTCAAAACATTTACTTCAAATGATACCTGTACTGTTTGGAAAGCTTCCAGGTTTATGCCGCTGATGAATAAAAAAGAAATTAAAATGAATGCTGATATTTTTTTCATTGGAGTTCCGGTTAAATGTTTTTAATAACGTTACAATTTAACTATCGGTGGGGATGATTTGTATATAAATTTGGATGAAAGGATAATTCACCTGATTAGCAAATGATTTATAAATTTATGAGTATTAATCAGAACTACAAATCAGCAACATATTGTCTAAATGTATTATCTTATCCATAAAAATTTCTGACTATGGAAAACAAGTTTAAAATCAGAGGTGAAAACCCATCACGACTCGAAAACTTCAGTGATGCAGTTTTCGCATTCTCAATGACACTGTTGATGATCTCACTTGAGGTGCCAAAATCATTTTCTCAAATATTAGAGCTTACAGATGAACTGATTGCTTTTGCAGTTACGATAATTCCTTTATTTATTATCTGGCAGCAGCATCGATTATTTTTTAGAAGATACGGGCTTGATGACAAAACAATTCTTATCTGGAACACTGCACTTCTTTTCATTGTTTTGATATTCATTTTCCCATTAAAGTTCCTATCACTTTTTCTGATAAGATTTATTGTATATGTGTTTTTCGGAGGGGAAAATGTTTTTACTACAATGATTGAAGGGTCCCAGGTTCCGTTGCTGATGGTATATTACGGCATTGGCGCACTTGGTATTTTGTTTGTCTTCTCGCGTTTTTACAAACATGCTTTGTTAATGAAAAATGAACTGAGTCTCAGCAAATACGAAACAAACCATACTCATTACTATAAAAGATTATTCATCCAACTCTGTTTTGTTCCTTTAACTTCTATAACTTTTGTGCTTGTGTTTATGAATATTAATGTTACCGTGGCGAGTTTTGTCTCCGGAACACTTTACTCACTTACTGGGGTAGTTTTCGATATTAATCGTCGCTGGCTTAAAAAAATTGAGCGTATAGACAGCTAATTTTAAATATTTGTATGCCTTCTTAGACTAAAGTACCCTGTAAGTTAAATTCTGAGGGTAAATTAAGAATGGGTTCTTTGAAGTAATTTTTATTTTAGAAATGGTTAGTTAACATTATACAAAATTATCGTCGTCTGTTGCCGTAACTTTTACCTTTACCGGCGCTCTTTCTATCTCGTCCTTGTTTTGCTTCATTTACTGCCAATCGTTGACCTTTGAACTCAAAATCATTTAAAGTTTTTAAAGCTTTTTTAGCATCAACTTTTCTCGGCATTTCAACAAATCCAAACCCACGTGACATTTGATTGGAACTATCTCTTACAATTGTAACTGTGCTTACATTTCCATGCTCTGTAAATAAAGAAGTAAGTTCAGTCTCGTTCACTTCTGGTGACAAATTTCCAACAAATATTTTCATCAATCTCTCTTTCCATAATTATTGTATAATTCCTAATGCAGTATTTGAAAGTGAAAAATGAAAAGCTGCAGTGTTGCTGCAGCTTAAAATCTCAACGGGCAGTGTTTGATTATCTTCTTCTTCCGCCGCCGCCGCCACGCTCACGCTGAGGTCTTGCTTCATTAACAATAAGCTTTTTTCCCTTAAACTCAAATGTGTTAAGCTCTGTTAACGCTTTCTGAGCTTCAGCTTTACCCGGCATTTCAACAAAACCAAAACCCTTGGAAGTCTGGCTGAACATATCACGAATAATTTTTACACTGTCTACTCTTCCGTGCTGCGAAAAAAGATCTTTTAATTCTTCATCCTTAACATCTTGTGCCAGGTTGCCAACATAAATATTCATTTTAAACTCCTTTTAAATAAATAGAAATAAATAATAACCCGGCCTAGGACAATGAATAAATCCCTGCCGGCGAATTTGCATCTGTAAATAAATTTAGGATTAAAAGAGGGAGACTGTGAGAAGTATTTCTCTTATCTTAGTTTTATTTCGCAGAACAAATGCAACATATGCTTATTATCACTTACTTACAAGTTGAATAGAAATTTTAACAGCTATTTTAAGAATCATTATTTAGGTATATTGCACAGAGAAGAAATTTAACAGCGAACGCTTGACTTACCGTTGATTATTTCCTCAATAGTACATTTATAAATTATTTCAGAAAAGAAAATCCGTAGTGAAATTAACACGACAATTAACTAACCGCGAAAATAAATCTTTAGATCAGTATTTCCAGGAAATTGGGAAGTATGAGCTTTTAACTGCCGATGAAGAAGTAGAATTAGCTATCAGAATAAAAAGTGGCGATATGGAGGCAAAGGACAGACTGGTGAGGGCTAATTTACGGTTTGTGGTTTCGGTTGCCAAAATGTATCAGAACCAGGGTCTTTCATTAGGAGATTTAATTAATGAAGGCAATATTGGACTGGTAAAAGCTGCCCAACGTTTTGATGAAACAAGAGGATTCAAATTTATCTCTTATGCAGTTTGGTGGGTCAGGCAGGGAATCATGTCTGCCATTGCCGATCAATCAAGAGTTGTTCGCCTTCCATTAAACAGGGTTTCCAATCTTACACAATTAAGTAAAGTGTACAGAAATCTAGAACAGGAACTTGAGAGGAAACCAACTAATGAAGAGCTTGCAAAAATTCTGGAAATTACTCCTGAAGAAGTTGCTTATACACTGCAGATTGCAGGTCGCCAGGTTTCGGTAGATGCTCCTTTCAATAATAGTGATGAAAATAAAACTACGCTTATGGATGTCCTGTACAACGAGGATAATCCGGCTCCCGATAAAAAATTAATGAATGATTCACTTGTAAATGAAGTTCAAAACATTCTTTCGACGCTTGACGAACGTGAAGCTGAAGTAATAAAACTGTCTTTTGGAATTGGGACGGAGCAGAGAGCAACACTAGAAGAGATAGGTGAAAAATTTAATTTGACCCGTGAGCGAATAAGACAGATAAAAGAAAAAGCTTTGAGAAAATTACGCACCTCAAAAAAAAGTAAAATGCTACGGGAGTACCTGGGCTAGCAGATACCTGAAGCATTTTTATTGGAAAATTCTCTCCCGATCTTCCCCCGATAAAAAACTAGTCTAGTTCTGATATGGGCACTATTTTGGAATTCATACTCATCTTTTATTATCATCCTAAATGCTTGTGATGAAATTTAATTATCACTTACTTATATTGCACGTGTCAAAAAAGGAATTGATAAATCAGCAGGTGATACATTGAAAAAAAAGACTTACTCAAGAGAAATACTTATTCCTGAACTTAAGGAATTTGCGTCTACTTATCCGCAGTTTGCCGGTCTTGCAACAGGTGAAGGGAAGTTCCTGTTTGATATAGTGATGAAGTCAGAAACTTTTATACAGGCAATGATTTTAACAGAATACGGAATGCCAGCTGTCACAAGCGTAGCGGAGTTATGCTTTAATGAAGCAAAGAAGAAAAGAACATTTAAATTTACTGGAAGAGTAAAGCAATTTATTGGTGCAATGATAGCATCTTTAATGGCAGCTAATGGTTATAAAAAAACCGGAAGAAAGAAATCAATAATTCACCGTGCGTATACTCGTGGTGAATTTTATACTAAAAAGTAATTGAAAAAATTTTGTATCAGGCAACTTAGTCACACACCTAATGATTTGATAAATCAATTTTTATAAAAAGATTTTCTCGAAAATGAAATCATTTTTATATTTAAATAGGCAATAGAAAATCTCTTATTCTGTATTTGTTATTTATGATTTTAGCAGAATAAATAGTCTCAGAACACGAAAGTATAGCTTATTAAAATAAAAAAAATAAGAATATTGCTAATCGAAGATAATCGTCTTCTGCGCGAAGGTCTGGCTGCGATGATTAAAAAACAAAAGGATATGAATGTTGTTGAAACTATAGGAAACGGTGAAAACATTTTGGCGATTATTAAAAAATACAAACCAGAAGTCCTGCTTCTCGATCTTGGTCTCCGAAGCCGAAGTAGTATGCATTTAGTAAAATTAGTTAAGAAAAATCATCCTGCCGTTCGAGTTATTGTAATGGATCTCATTCCCCTTCAGGCTGATGTTTTTAATTTTGTACAAGCTGGAGTATCAGGATTTATATTAAAGGATGCAACAGTCAATGATTTTCTTAAAACAATCCGGTCTGTAGCCAAAGGTCTTCAAGTCTTGCCACCTAATTTAACGGGATCGCTTTTTTCCCAGATAGTTGAACACGCAATAAACGGAGCCAACCCTTCAGCTGTTATTGATTCTGTTCGGATGACGAAAAGGGAGAGACAGGTAATCGAATTGATTTCAGAGGGGCATACAAATAAAGAGATCGCTCAAAAACTTCATCTCTCCACTTATACAATTAAAAGTCATGTCCATAATATTCTTGAAAAACTTGCACTAAGTACGCGGGTTCAGATTGCCAAGTATTTGCATGATTCAGTAAAAGCAAAATTGGCAACGGAGAACATATCCCTACTCGAAGATTAGTATTTCCCACCCAGAAGATGTAATCCTTTTTTCATCCTTCTGACCGATTGAATTTGCACCCTAATTCTTTTCATATTGATTCCAGATAATTGATTAATGTATTTATACTGTGTATATATTATTATGATACAGTTCATTCGCTAAGATGACATAATGAAAAAAATTAGATTACTACTTATTGAAGATAACCGTCTTCTGCGGGACGGAATTCTTGCGATTCTTAAACCTCATAAGGATATCGTAATAATAGCCGCATCCGGAGATGGTAAAGACACTCTTATAAAAATCAAGGAGTTAAAACCGAATGTTGTACTTCTGGATTTAGGTTTACGAAATCAAAACAGTTTACATGTGGTGGAAATCGTGAAGAAAGATTTTCCGGAAGCAAAAATCATTGTTATGGATCTGGCACCAGTGCAAGCGGATATTTTACAATACGTTAAGGCAGGCGCAAACGGCTTTATTCTAAAAGATGCATCGCTTAATGATTTTTTAATTACGATAAGAACAGTTTCAGAAGGTGCAACGGTTCTCCCACCATTGTTAGTTGATTCTCTCTTTTCCCAGATTGTTGATCATGCGGTGAGAGAAGGTAAATCTAAATTGAACGAAGCAGTTAAGATGACCAAACGTGAACGTGAAGTTATAGTATTACTTGGTGAAGGTATGAGTAACAAAGAGATTGGTCAAAAAATCCGCGTATCCACGTATACCGTCAAAAGTCATATTCATAATATTATGGAGAAGCTGGCTTTGCATACTCGACTTGAAATTGCTAATTATTCATATTCAAGTGACACTCTCAAGACAATTGCTAAAAGTGTTTCGACAATAATTAATTAATTCATCTGGATATGTTTTGATTTTAATTACCAGGAAGGAAGGTTTATATGTACCAGATAAATGATAAAGGAAATTGGATTGCTCTTAAAAAAAAGATCAGGCTAGCGTATCCAACAATAACCGAAGCCGATTTAAAATTAAACGAGGGCGATGAGGGTAATCTATTGGCCAGGTTACAGAAAAAATTATCAAAAACTAAAAGTGAAATTATTAGAATGATCGATAAACTGTAGTTGGTCTTTCTCCCATCGATTCTTAAACAATTATTTTTATGCTTTATTAAATATTGCTTACTAGAGAATTAACAAGAACGTATTCACTTTCTGTCATAGCTGCTCCAATTCCAATCTATCACTCCAAAGGATTAATCCTTTTTCCATCCATTTGATTCATTTTTATTCCAAATTCTTTTATTACCTTTTTATTGCGGTGAAAAAGGACGAATAGATTCCTATTCACTACCGTCGTTTTAGTTGTTTTTAATAGGAATTTAGGAAAAAAGCACGGATATGAATCATAAATTAACAATTGAAAAAACAGGTTATAAGCAATGATTAAGTTATTGCAAAACCGAACCAAGTGTCTTTTAATTCATCCAAAATTCTCACCGTACAGTTTTTGGAACTTTGTTGAAGTTAGTAAAATAGTTGGGGCAAAATATCAGGCAGCACCGCTTGGCTTAATGACAGTTGCTGCATTGTTACCACAAGATTGGGAAATAAAATTAATTGATACAAATGTTGAACCTCTACTTGATGAGTATTTCGAGTGGGCAGATTTGGTTTTTACCGGTGGAATGCTGCCGCAGCAAATTGGTATTCTTGATATAATTACTTTATCTCACCAAAGAAATAAACCAGTTGTGGTTGGCGGACCCGATCCAACATCTCAGCCCCATCTATATCAAGCTGCTGATTACCTTGTATTGGGAGAGGGTGAAGTTACAATTCCATTTTTTTTGAAAGACCTGGCGAATGGTAGTAAGAGTGGTGAATATGTAACATCCGAATATGCTGACATGACCAAAGCAGTTGTGCCAAGATTTGATCTGGTAAATTTTGATAATTACATCCATTTGAATATTCAATTTACCCGCGGTTGTCCATTTAATTGTGAATTTTGTGATATTGTTGAATTGTATGGAAGAAAGCCTCGCTCCAAAACTCCCGAGCAAATGGTAAAAGAGCTTCAAGCTTTATATGATCTGAATTATAGTGGTCATATTGATATAGTTGATGATAATTTTATAGGGAATAAGAAGCAAGTAAAAGAAACTTTGCGGGCAATAAAAGAGTGGACTAAAAAAAATAATTACCCCTTCTATTTTGGAACTGAAGCCTCTATTAATCTTGCAGATGATGACGAGCTATTACAATTGATGAGAGATGTTGACTTTCGACTTGTATTTACCGGCCTTGAAACCCCCGAGAATGAAGTATTAGAAAAAGTAAGTAAAAAAATAAATATGAACAGATCAATTGTTGAAGCAACAAAGAAAATCAGTTCATATGGTATGGTTGTAAATGCAGGTTTTATTATAGGCTTTGACAATGAGAATGGTCAAACAGCTAATAGAATGAATGGGTTTATACAGGATACAGGAATATGTGTAGCAATGCTTGGACTAATGTATGCACTACCCAACACAAAGTTGACCAAACGATTACAACAGGAAGGAAGATTATTTGAAGAGTTCTCAATTTTCACTGATAATAAAACTCAAATTGACCAGGCTTCAAGTGGTCTAAATTTTATAACACTTAGACCAAGGAAAGAGATTCTAGAAGATTTTGTTGAGGTTATAAGTTATATATACAAACCAGAACATTATTATGAAAGAGTAATTAGCACTTGTCTGAATCTGAAAGTAACCAATAAGTACAAACATAATTTTAAAAAGACTTTTAAGAATTTAAGATCCTTTTCAAGGATTCTTAGAAGAGTTGGCTTTAATAGGACAACCGGGAAGTCATTTTGGAAAATGTTTTTTACTGTCCTTCTTAAAAATCCAAAAGCAATCGAATGGGGTGTAAGTCTTTCCGCGATGTTTATACACTTTTATAAACACTCAAATTTTGTTATCGATCTTACAAATAAACAGATTGATTCTATCGACGAGCATGGCGAAGACATTTATAATCAGAAAAGAATGAATAGGACCGAAGCGAAGGTTGTAAACTATGCCAAGTGAAATCATTGGTCAACTATAAAAAACATATTAAATCAAGAGATAAAATGAACATACTTTTAGTTTATCCAATGTACCCTGATACTTTTTGGAGTTTCAAACACGCTCTGAAGTTTGTATCGAAGAAAGCAAGCTTTCCGCCTTTAGGATTGTTGACAGTTGCTGCTATGCTTCCTGAGGATTGGAATAAAAAATTAATTGACATGAATGCAGATGAGTTAAAGAACGAGGATATTCTACGGGCAGATTTTGTTTTCATAAGTGCAATGTCTGTTCAAAGCAAGTCTGCAGATGAAGTAATAGAAAGATGTAAAAAACTGAACACAAAAGTTGTAGCCGGAGGACCTCTATTTACCAGTACTTCAGAGAATTACAAAGACGTCGATCATTTAGTTCTTAATGAAGCCGAAATAACTCTTCCTTTGTTTATCGATGACTTCAAAAATGGAACTCCAAAACATATATACACATCAGAAGAATGGGCGGATATTACAACTACTCCTTTGCCTCTCTGGAATATTGCCCCGATAAAAAATTATACATCAATGAATCTTCAGTATTCGCGCGGTTGCCCTTATGATTGCGACTTTTGTGATATAACCGTGCTTTATGGAAAAGTCCCACGGACAAAAACCAAAGAACAAGTAATTGATGAGCTAGACGCTTTATATTTTACAGGATGGAGGGGACCAGTCTTTTTTGTTGATGATAATTTTATTGGCAATAAAGGAAAACTCAAAAAGGAAATTCTTCCCACAATAGCTGATTGGATGGAGAAAAGAAAAAATCCTTTCTACCTGAACACCGAAGCTTCAATTAATCTTGCAGACGATGAACAGTTAATGCACTTGATGGCAAAGGCAGGATTTGAAGCAGTATTTATAGGGATAGAATCTCCGAATGAGGAAAGTCTTGTTGAGTGCAATAAAAACCAGAACAGGAACCGTGACTTGATATCAAGCATAAAAAAAATTCAGCAATTTGGTATGGAAGTGCAGGGTGGATTCATCGTCGGATTTGATAATGATCCCTCAAGTATTTTCGATAGGCTGACAAACTTTATTCAGGAAAGCGGAATAGTAACCGCAATGGTTGGTTTACTTAACGCACCAAGAGGCACAAAGCTTCAAAAGAGATTAGAGACCGAAGGGAGAATGCTTAAAGATTTTACTGGCAACAACACCGACTTTTCAATTAACTTCATTCCGCGTATGGATGCAGGTACGCTTATGGACGGATATAAAAGCATTCTTAAAAAAATATATTCACCTAAATATTATTATGAACGTGTTATGAGGTTTATGAAAGAGTTTGAACCAAAGAAGAAAAAAGTATTTCATCTTAATCCTAATTATATACTTGCATTATTCAGATCAATTTTCAAACTGGGTGTTATCGGTGAGGAAAGAATATATTACTGGAAATTATTTTTCTGGTCTCTCTTCCGGAAGCCGCAGTTATTTTCTTTAGCAATCCTATTTTCGATTTATGGTTTTCATTTTAAGAAAATATCTAATGGTGGCTAAATGAATAATTACCTAATTAAACATTAACACATAATTGACCTGGTATATGTGGATGTTAAGAGAATTCAGAAAATTGAAAATGGTTTTATAGAAAAGAGAGGCGCATAAATGAAAGAACAAAAAATCATAGTTGGGGAATTTGAGGATGAGCTGTATGCTGAAGTTGCAAGGCGAGATCTTGAAGCCGCAGGAATTAGTGCTACCAAACTTAAAAATAACAGAAGAATAATTATGAAACTTACACAGCAGAATAGAACCGTACAACTAATAATACCTGTTACGCAATTGGAACAAGCTAAAAAAATACTTGAGAGAAAATTTTATTAATTAAGTAAGCTTTCATTGAGATGAAAAAACGTTTTATAAATATCATACTCCTAATTCTTTTATTTACTGCATTGAATGATACTTCGCTGAATAAAGATAAAACTCCCGTAATATCGAATTCATACTTCCCGGTTAATAACAGTATAGAATTGGTTTATAAGTCCTCATTTGGTGAATGTATTACAACTTATACTCAGGATGGTGAATTAACTATCAGCTCAAGCGAAGCTGATGATTTTGAGTATAAACAGTCGTTAAATATAAAAGAAGATGGAATCTATGTGACAGAAACATATCAGTACTTAAAAATATTTCTGTTCATAAAAAAAGAGGCAACAAGTACTTATGGAAAACCATTGCTTCGATTTCCTCTACCTTTGTTACCTGGTACGGAGTGGAAATGGGAAGGTGAAGAATATTCCGATGATGAAAAATTCAATGTGAATATTTCAGGAAAAGTAATTGGAACTGAATTTGTAATAACAAACGCGGGAATATTCGAGGCAATAAAATTGGAAACCATCGTTGAAAGTTCTTCCGACACCAAAAACATAGTAACTGAATGGTATACTCAAGGTGTTGGCTTAATAAAGGCTAATATAATAGTTGAAGGCGGAGGGTTTCTGGGTTTTATGAGGGATCTTCTTGGATATGGTACAATCGAGTTTGAATTAGAAGAAATTAAAAATCAATAATGTGAAACGACAATTTAATCTGCGAACAACTCTCCTCCCGAAAAGGAGAAAAACAAACTAACCCATAAGATCTAATCCCGTTTTCATTCCTTTGGTCGATTGAATTTGTATACTAAATAGATGCATCTTGTTAGTGTAATGAAACATAAAAAACATAAAATAAGAGTATTAAGTAATTCAAAACGTGATACCTGGTTTGCCCTAGGCATGTTCTTGTATATAGCTACTATTTTTATAGCCTTAATAGTAGTTTTATTTGAAGCGCCCGTTAAGTAATTATCCCGCTGGTAAAACTTGGTTTCAAAAGAAATCAAGTATACGAGATAAAATTACATTAATCTATTATATTATAAACAAGCAAACTTCAATTTAGTCTCACATCATAGATAATCATCCGATTGACGTAGTCCACTTTTCATCCCTTTGCCTTATTGTGAAAAATGACATTTCTGCATATCATCATATACAGATAATACCGTCAATTAAGTAATAAAGCAAAGATTAGAGCAGTAATCAAGCTATTCCAAAATGGGAAGAGCAGGTAACTTTTAATAATTGAGGAAATGAGCTAAATGGCGAAAATAGTTTTGCAGAAGCCCAATAATGAAAACCAGCAAGCTGAAGTCATCTTGGAAGAATCTCCTGAAATTGTTCCCGATTCAGTATTTAAGAAATTCTTTTTAGAAGTTGCCTCGCTCACAATTTTTACTTTACGATTTTTCAAGGAAGTAATTAAACCACCGTATGAGTTTAATGAATTGATGAAGCAATCATTTCTGATTGGTTATAAATCTTTTCCTCTGGTAGCTATTACAGGATTTATAATTGGACTTGTACTAACTATTCAATCAAGACCTACTCTGGCAAAGTTTGGATCTGAATCCTTATTGCCTGCGATGGTAGCCATTTCAATTATACGAGAAATAGGACCTGTAATAACTGCCCTGATCTTTGCCGGAAAAGTCGGATCAGGTATTGGAGCCGAGCTAGGGTCAATGAACGTTACCGAACAAATTGATGCGATGCAGGTTTCGGATAATAATCCATTCAAATATCTTGTTGTCACAAGAATCCTTTCTGCAACACTCATGCTTCCATTGTTAGTAATTCTTTCTGATGGTGTTGGGTTATTAGGATCATTTGTCGGTGTTAACATAAAGGGAGATGTAAGTATTTATTTGTTTTTTTCTCAGATATTTCAAAGCCTGGAATTTAGCGATCTGTTCCCTGCTGTAATCAAAACTTTTTTCTTCGGGTTTGCAATCGGACTTATCGGAACTTATAAAGGATATTATTCAAATAAAGGAACTGAAGGTGTCGGAAAAGCGGCAAATTCAGCCGTGGTATTCGGATCACTAATGGTTTTTATAATAGATATGATAGCAGTACAAATTACAAGTGTGCTTCAAAACTAAATTGACTAGTAAAAAAAATGACAGAGAATGAAATTGATATAGAAGTTAAAAACGAAACTGAATATAAGAAGCACGGTAACGTTGTAATTAAGATGGAACATCTTAAGAAGTCATTCGGGAATAATCACGTACTGCGGGATATTAATCTTGTGATTAATAAAGGAGAAAACCTTGCAATACTCGGACAATCCGGAACCGGTAAATCAGTGCTTATTAAATGTATTGTTGGATTGGTTGAGATTGATGATGGTAAGCTTTTTATTCTTGGTAAAAATATAAATGAACTGAAGGATGAGGAACTAATTGAGACACAAAAAAAAATCGGTTTCCTTTTTCAAAGCGGTGCTCTCTATGATTCAATGACAGTTAGAGAAAATCTTGAATTCCCATTAAGAAAACAATTAAGGACGATACCGAAAGAAGAATTGGAATCGATAATAAAAGAAGCATTGCACGATGTAGGACTTGATAAAGCAATTGATAAAACACCCTCAGAGCTTTCCGGAGGTATGCGTAAGCGGTTAGGTTTAGCCAGAACTTTGATTTTAAAACCTGAGATAATGCTTTATGATGAACCTACAACCGGCTTGGATCCTATAACATCAAAGGAAATAAGTAATCTTATTCTTGAAGTACAGAGAAAATATGACACCACTTCCATCATCATTACTCATGATATTGAATGTACAAAACTTACAGCCGATAGAATTATTGTAATCAAAGATGGAATCTGTGCCGCAGAAGGAACATTTGACGACCTTGAGAAAGCCACAGACCCATGGATAAGATCATTTTTTGAATAATGGATAACACACGTAAGCAGGAGTGAATCAAATGAAAAAAAAGAAAAATTATAAAATCAGACTAGGAATATTTATTTCGCTTGGAATAGCAGTGTTAATTTTTGCAATATATTTTATCGGGGAGAAGCAGCAATTATTCATAAACACCTTTCGTCTTAGTGGGGTTTTTAAAGATGTAGCAGGACTCCAGATTGGTAATAATGTAAGATTATCAGGAATAAATGTAGGGACAATAGATAACATCACTATAATTAGTGATACCTCAGTGAGAGTAGTAATTTTTGTTGATGAGAACACCAGGCAGTTTATTAAGAAGGATGCAATTGCAAGTATTGGTTCGGAAGGGCTTATGGGCAATAAAGTTTTGATTATTAATCCCGGAACAGGTGGGAAAAAGATTATTGAAAATGATGATGTTATCGCAACAACTCAGCCAATTGATATGGATGAAATTATGAATTCATTAAAAACAACGATTGATAATACAGCCAATATCACAGGTAATTTGGCAAAGATTTCAACCCAAATAGAGTCAGGAGAAGGAACCATTGGAGGACTAATGATGGATAAATCGTGGAGACAGGATATCGAATCTACTATCATTAATTTAAAAGAAGGATCAGATGGGTTTAAGGTAGTTATGGACAAGGCGGGTGAGCTAGACAGTATTCTGATTGCTATAAAATCTACAATCCGATATACTTCCACTATCACTGCTGATTTAGCTACAATTACTAACAGTTTACAATCTGGAGAAGGAACAATAGGAAGACTCTTAATGAACACAACAGCAGCAGAAAATTTTGATTCTACTATGTTCTACATGAAAGAAAGTTCTGCCGCGCTTAAACTACTTTTAGAGAAGGCACAAGGAAGCTGGCTTCTGGGCGGTTTTTAATTAATAATTTTACCTGGAACAAATCCGTAGGACTTTTTAACTGAAAAATTTTAATCAGAAAGCAGGATTGATCTTTTTAACCTAAAAGATGTAGTCCCTTTTTCATCCCTTCGCTCGATTGCACTGCCTCATAACTCTTCATACATTCATATAGTATTGAAACATTAAATTTTAAAACGAAAGGATACTTAATATGTTATATACAATCGCAGTTATTCTGATAGTTATGTGGTTACTTGGATTTTTCGCTTTTCACGTCTCCAGTGGTCTTATTCATCTTCTGCTTGTAATTGGAATTATAATGGTCTTAGTTAATTTAATTCGCGGGCGTCGTGCAATCTGAAAATCTTCAAGTGTTAAAAATACTTAGCAAACTGTAATCATAATTAAAAGGAAACTTTAAATTTATCCAGTAATTTTTAATCAGAGCCGAAAGAACAGCCCAATAAATTTATGATAGAACAAAATAATCCTTCCCGGGGATTTCGTACTCTTATGAGTGTTGCAGCACTAGTAATAATCATTGCAGGAGTTAGTCTTTCACAGTCTGTTGTAGTTCTGTTCCTCGTTTCTTTTTTCCTTGCACTGCTTGGAACTCCACCCTTACTCTGGTTAAAGAAAAAAAATATTCCATCAGGATTTGCAGTTCTGATCGTTATGGCGGTAATGATAATTATTATAATTCTGATTAGCGCACAAATTGGTTCATCCTTTAGCAGCTTTTTAGATAACCTGCCTTTATTTCAATCACGTATTCGTGAACAAGTCCTGGAGCTTAGTGCATACTTAAGAAGTAAGGGCTTTTCAGGTACACAAAAATTATTACTTGATTATATTAACCCGGAAATGCTACTAAAGCTTACTGCTAACCTGCTAACGGGATTAAGTTCTGTACTTTCTGACCTTATCCTCGTTCTACTCACAGTAACCTTTGTTTTACTTGAAGTCTCTAGCTTTCCTAAAAAACTTCGCGTTGTACTTGGCGACCCGGAACGAAAATTTCCTAAATTCATAAAGTTCGCCAATGATATGAAGCATTATATGATATTTAAAACTATCATTAGTTTAGCCACAGGTATTTTAATAGCGATTTGGTTATACATTCTTGGTGTTGATTACCCAGTACTTTGGGGTTTCCTCGCGTTTTTACTCAACTACATTCCTAATATAGGATCTATTATTGCTGCCATTCCAGCGATTATTTTAGCTACTGCTCAGTTGGGAATTGGAAGCGCTATTATGTCCGCAACAGGATATATAGTGGTAAATTTCGTAATAGGTAATATTATAGAACCAAGGCTGATGGGCAGGCAACTTAGGCTCTCTACGCTAGTTGTATTTATATCACTTATTTTTTGGGGAGCTTTGCTTGGATTGGTTGGGGCGATTCTTTCTATACCGCTTACGATGACATTGAAGTTTGCATTTGAAAGCAATGAAAGAACAAGATGGATTGCTGTGCTGCTTGGATCAGAAAAGATGGATGAAGTTTCTGCTCCAATATTCAAGAAAAAAAATAATTAAAAAAACACTGTCCGAAAGTTAATTCACACCAACGATCTAATCCTTTTTTCATCCTAATGGGTGATTGAAACCATATCAATTTCCTCTTATTATTGTAATGTAATGAACGAACCGACAAAGTGATTAGGTAAAAATGCATTGCCCCAGATTTCTAGCCACGTTTGGTAATTCATTGCACGCATAACGCCATAATCCGGCTGTAAATATCTTAAACAAATAAATATGATTTGCAGCTGGATTATTTATTTAATTTGTCCAGCCTTGAAAAATCAAAATTAACATCAGTTCTATTCTTTTAACTTGCTAAACATTTTTTCTCACCTTAGTAACGTCAAGTCAAATAAAAACCAGACGGAGCTAATCCTTTTTTCATCCCTTTGGTCGATTGATTTGTCATACCTTTTTTCTTTATCATTGCAGTGCATCATATATCTCTCCATCCCAGCTGTAAACTTGATTTTCAATAATTTACAGCTGGGAATCTTTTTAGAAATAGTGACAACTAACTGAAAGAACTTTAGCTATATAAAAAATAAAATTGTGTAACATCAATTTTCTCACCTAATGAAATTTATATTTCATCTTGAATAATAACCGATAAAACCATCTAAAAGGTTTAATCCTTTTTTCATCCCTTCGCCCGATTGATTCAACTCAAATCCTTAGCTAGCTTTATTAGAGAAGTAGAATCAAATGAAATATTATGAATCAAATTAAAGGAATTTGTTATGTCACGTAATACTGTTAAAGGATTTCTCGTGGGGTTTTTAGCCGGTGGTACTGTCGGGGCAATAGTTGCATTATTAACTACTCCCAAAAGCGGCAAAGAACTCATAGGAGATTTAAAGCAAAAGTCCGGAGAATATTTAGATGAAGCTGATAAATATATTGCAGAGACAAAAAAGAAAGCCAGTGAAATATTCAATGAGGGCAAGAGAAAATACACAATGATAATGAATGATGTAAAATCAAAATCCGGAGAGATTGTAAAGGATGCCGATCGGATATACAATGATACAAAAGTGAAGGCAAAAGAAGTTTTGAATTCTGGGAAGGAAAAATTTGAATCAGAAACTGAAAGATTGAAATCTTCGGTAGAAGCCGGGATAGAGACTTATAAAAAAGAAGCTAAGAATTAATAGTTTATCAAAATGGATACAATAGAAATTTTAACTGTTATATTGTTAATATCAGCATCAATTCTCAGTCTTGCACTGGTTTACTTTGTGTATAAGTTTATTAAATCGGTGCGTTCCATTGGTGCGGACATAAAGGCACTATCGGGCAAACTTATCCCGATTTTAAAATCAACTTTTGTTTTTTTAGAAAAATTAACTCGTATTACCGATGAAGCTGAATCTCAGCTTCAAATTTCAAAATCAATAGTTAGCGACATCAGAGATCATACTGATAAAATATTGAAGGTAGAAACAAAAATTCGAAATGGTATTTCAGACGCTGCAGTTCCTTTACTAAATAATTTTCGTGCAATAAGTAAAGGCATCAGCTCATTCTGGAAGACCTTAAAAGTAAATAGAAGAAATAATTTAGCTGAATAAAAAAAATATTAAGATGATGATGTTTAACAAAGCAAGAAATTATAATCTAAATAAAAAAAGGAGAACACTATGCGTTATTATTTTATATTAATCGTAGCATTATTCTTGTCCGGTATATCAAGTAATTTGGATGCACAGTTAAGCATTATCAACCTGGAGAGTCAACCAATATGGGGACCTACCGGATATGATTATGTTGAAAATTATTACTTGCCGGACATAGATGCATATTACAATGTTCCTCAGCATCGTTATTACTATTATAATAATGGGGGATGGCGCAACGAATCAACTTTGCCATCACGTTTTAATAATTATGATTTCTATAATTCTTATAAAGTTGTTGTGTATGATAAAGTACCGTGGCAAAATCATAAATTTTACAAAGATAAATACTACTCATATAGAGATCGTTATGATCAACAGTTAATCAGGGATAGTAAAGATGAAAAATATTTTGTGATCAAAAATCATCCTCAGCATCAGAAATGGCTTAAGGAGCAAAACCATGATAATGGTAATCACAACGGATGGTATAAAGAAAATGAAAGTCAGGGAAATCACAAAGATGATAAGCAAAAAGATAAAGACAATAGATGATTATAATTTATAGATCGAAAAGAAGACTGCATAAAAAAATCTTGTTTAACAGAATAAGAAGGGATTAAAACCATGAATGCTAAAACAATAGGTATAATCATAATGGGAATTGGTTTGGTGATGACTCTTTATACCGGATTTAATTATGTAACTAGAGAAACAGTAGTGGACATGGGAGATGTTCACTTATCGATGGATGAAAATCATTCTACAAATTGGTCACCATTTGTTGGTATAGGAGTGATTGTAATTGGTGGAGTTGTTTTTTTAGCTGGTAGAAAAAAAAGTTTGAGTTAAATTAATCTGATATGATCATCTCAATCAATAGATGTAATTCTCTTTTCATCCCTTTGGACTATTTTTTCTGAGTATAACTTCAACTATTATTTGATGTCGACTTGAGATAGAATAGACACTATTCTGTTGATGCCGATTGACGATATAAATTTTATATGAATCGATTAATTGGTATAAAAGATATTATGAAAAAAAAGGAAACAAAATTTAAGAGAAAAACCCTTCCAAAATCTCCCACAAGCATTCAAGGATTTGACGAAATAACAGGCGGCGGATTACCAAAAGGCAGACCGACACTTGTATGCGGTGGCGCAGGTTGCGGTAAAACACTTTTTGCAATAGAATTTCTAGTTCGCGGCGCAACTGTTTACAATGAACCTGGAGTATTTATTTCTTTTGAGGAAACGGAGAAAGAACTTACTGCAAATGTTACTTCACTTGGTTTCGATTTGACTGACCTTACAAAACGCAAAATGATTTGGCTTGAGCACATTCACCTTGAGAGGGGGGAAATAGAACAGAAAGGTGAATATGATTTAGTCGGATTGTTCGTTCATATCCATAATGCTATCGAAAGTATTGGTGCTAAGCGGGTTGTGCTGGATACTATTGAATCACTCTTTTCAGAACTTCCCAATCCTACAGCAGTACGTACGGAATTGCGGCGTTTATTTAGCTGGTTGAAAAAGAAAAATGTTACAACAATAGTTACCGGAGAAAAAGGAGAAGGGACATTAACACGCCAGGGTTTGGAGGAGTATGTTTCCGATTGTGTTATTGTTCTGGATCATAGAGTTACTGATCAATCATCCATCAGACGCTTACGCATTGTTAAATATAGGGGCTCAACACACGGAACCAATGAATATCCTTTCTTAATTGATGAAGATGGATTCTCTGTTCTGCCTGTAACTTCGCTTGGATTAAATCACATTTCATCTTCCCAAAGAATTTCCTCCGGTATTCCGCGTCTTGATACAATGTTATCAGGCAAAGGTTACTTCCGCGGTAGTACAGTGCTGGTCTCTGGTACCGCAGGTACAGGCAAGACAAGTCTTGCAGCGCAATTTGTTGAAGCTGCTTGTAAACGGGGTGAACGGGTTCTTTATTTTGCTTACGAAGAATCACCGAGTCAATTTATGCGTAATATGTCGTCAATAGGAATTCATCTAAGTCCTTGGGTAAAAAAAGGATTGCTTCATTTTCATGCAACTCGTCCGACTTTCCACGGATTGGAACAACATTTAACAACAACTGTCAAATTAATTAAAAAAGTTAAACCGCAAATTGTAGTTCTTGATCCTATTGATGCGTTTGTTATGGGAACCAATCAAACTGAAGTTAAAACAATGCTTCTTCGCCTTGTAGATTTTTTAAAGATGAGCAACATTACTGCCTTTTTCGCAAGTCTCTCTACTGCGGGTGATGTTCAGGAACTTACAGATATGGCAATATCTTCGTTAATAGATACCTGGCTTCTGTTGCGTGATATTGAAATTGGCGGTGAGCGTAACAGAGGTTTATACATTCTCAAATCGCGAGGTATGCCACATTCAAATCAGATTCGTGAATTTTTACTAACAGATCACGGAATAGAATTGCTTGATGTGTATATCGGACCAGAAGGTGTATTAACCGGCTCGGCACGGTTATCACAAGAAGCAAAAAATGATGCAGAACAATTAATGCATCAAAGGGAAATTGAACGGAAACAATCCGGAATAGAACTTAAACGTGCTGCTCTGGAAGCTCAGATTGTAGTTTTAAAATCTGAGTTTAAAGCAGAAGAAGCAGAAACACTCAAATTTATCCAGATGGAAAAAGCAACTACCAGAAGGGTCTCGGAAAATCAGAAAAAAATGGCTACAAGCAGAAAAGCAGATACGTTTGTGAAAAAAGCTGCGAAACCCTTAAGAAAAATAAAATGATTTATTTTCTACTAAACTTTAAAGATTAAAACTAGAAATAATTATTATAAAATAATTCCACGTGCAAATAACTATCTCAAAGATGTAATTCCCTTTTCATCCCTTTGCTCTATTTACCTGCCATACATTTCATTCTATATTGGTTGTAGACTATAATAGACCAATGCAGGTCTTATATATTCAATTAACAAAATATAAACTATAAAAGAGGTTTTTATGAAAATCTATACAAAAGATCCGACAACTATCTTAATCAGCTGGAAACGCTTCATCGGAGCGATGCTGATGGTTGTTCTGATGATGCCTGCCGTTGCTGTGTCTCAATCATCACCGGCACCAGTGGACCTCGGAACATCTGGCAATTTCGTGATTCTGACAAAAACAGGAATTTCAACCACTGGAACTACATCAATTGTTGGAGATATTGGAGTTAGTCCAATTGATCATACTGCAATAACTGGCTTTATTTTAATATTAGATCCTTCTGGTCAATGGTCATCATCAAATTTAGTTGTTGGGAAAGTATTTGCTGCAGACTATGCAGTCCCAACACCGACTATGTTGATTGCGGCTGTGAGCGATATGGAAACTGCTTATACCGATGCAGCCGGACGAACGCCAGATTATACTGAACTTTACAGCGGAGATCTTACCGGACAGACCTTAACTACCGGTACCTATAAATGGAGTACTGGGGTCCTGATATCCGCTGGTGGTGTAACTATCTCGGGTACCTCAAGTGATGTCTGGATCTTCCAGATAGCGCAAGATTTAACCGTGGGCAATGGAGCCATTGTTACACTGAGCGGTGGTGCACAGGCTTCCAATATCTTCTGGCAGGTTGCCGGCCAAACTACTCTTGGAACAACGGCTGACTTTAAAGGAATTATGTTGTGTAAAACGTTGATTGAGATGCAGACCGGTGGAACTTTGAATGGCAGAGCGCTGGCACAGACCGCAGTTACACTAGATGCAAATTCCGTAACTAGCCCGACGGCAGTAAATAGTGTCGAGGATGGATTAGCGCCACAAGAATTCGCACTCTTCCAGAACTATCCAAATCCTTTCAACCCAAGTACAACAATAAGATATGGAATAACGGAGAAGAGTAATGTAAAAATCATATTGTTCAATGCTATTGGAGAAGAAGTAGCACTTTTAATTAATGAAGAAAAAGAATCTGGTTATCATCAGGTAGAGTTTAATGCAGCAACTTTACCAAGCGGAGTATATTTCTATCAATTACAAGCAGGTTCGTTTGTTGAAACCAAGAAGATGATATTGATGAAATAAGCTTAATTAAAAAATACTTTCTTGCTTAGGACCCTTATCAATTAAGGCCTGCCTGTCTGGTAGGCAGATTTATAGGGGTTTTTTATATTAAATATAGCAATACTTAATTGGCTAATTTTTATTTAGTAAAATACACATCAGCATTAATTGAAAATTTATTAGTATTTACTATTTTTTATAAGTAACTTTTCAAAATTTCAAAGACAATGAAGACGATGAAAAAGATCCAAATACTCCTAATTGAAGATAATCGACTTCTGCGTGAAGGTATTACTGCATTACTTAAAAAGCAGCCTGATATGCACGTTGTTACTACTCATAGTAATGGTGAAAACATATTAGAGATGATAGGCAAGCACAAACCAAATATAGTGCTTCTCGATCTTGGTTTACGAAGTCAAAACAGTTTGAAAGTTGTAAAATTAGTTAAACAGAATTTTCAGGAAACAAAAATAATTGTTATGGATCTTATACCTTTGCAGGCCGATGTTTTTGAATTTGTGCAAGCGGGGGTTTCTGGATTTATGTTAAAAGATATAAGCGTTAAAGAATTTTTAAAAACGATTCGATCAGTTTATAAAGGCACCAAAGTTTTACCCACTAATTTGACGGGTTCGCTTTTTTCTCAGATTATTGAATACGCAGTAGGAGGATCAAAAACTTCTTTAATTACTGAATCGATCCGAATGACAAAACGTGAGCGACAGGTGATTGAATTGATTGCAGACGGTTCTACAAATAAAGAGATAGCTCAAAAACTTCATCTCTCCACATACACGGTTAAGAGTCATGTTCATAACATCCTTGAAAAGTTAGCACTGAATACGCGTGTGCAGATTGCAAAACACTACCATCTCTCAGAATCTTATAAAAAAGCAATAGACACAGCTTCATTATTCGACGATTAATTTCTTATTCTGGTCATTAACTCATCAAAAAGACTTAGCTCCTTTTTCATCCCTTTGCCCGATTGTAGAACCCCGAATTACTTTATATCATATTATAGTAATCATTTTAGAGAAATGTCTTTAGCGGTTGACTAAATCATAAACCGCATAGAGGTTAATCAATAAGAGTTAAGAGAATATTATGAATATGAAAAGAATTTTTGGAGCCGTCCTAACAATACTAGGAATTGCAGGGCTCATTTATGGTGCAGTATTATTTGTATATAGCGGAGGAGGTTCAACGGATACCAAGGCGCTTATCATTTTCGGCATTATCGGTACAATGTTTTTTATTGCCGGTCTTGGTCTGATACGAACAACAAAAGATGAATCCCAAAGTTGAAACAGGTAATCATTCAAAATTGTATAAACATATTATGAAAGGAAAATTGCTATGTCACTCATTACATTAGTGCTCGTACTGGTTGTTGTTGGTGTTGTTCTCTGGCTGATTAACAGATTCATCCCGATGCAGTCTACGATCAAAACAATCCTGAATGTTGTAGTTATAATTGTTGTTGTTTTCTGGTTATTAAGTGCCTTCGGGATAATAAACAATCTCGATACAATTCGTATTGGATAGCAAAAGTCTGCTTTTGTTCTTCATTCGTTAGAGTATTAATTCAGGTAGGGATTAAAAAATCATTAAAGCCTCATGTTGATTTCAGTAATTTATTTATGATTACTGAAAAGCATCAAACAAATAGATCTTGTTGTTAATGCAGTGACAAGGGTTGCCTTTTCACTGCCGTTTAAATTACTTATTATAATACTGCAAAGCTTCTGGCATATAACTTTTAAGATCTGCAATTCTGGTTTGATATGAGGGATGTGTACTTAAAAATTCCGGTGGTGAACCACCAGTATTACTTTGTGACATTCTTGTCCAGAAATCCAGAGCCGCATTCGGATTGTAACCAGCCATTGCCATAAAAACAAGTCCCAGCCTGTCTGCTTCGCTTTCCTGCGTTCTGCTGTAAGGAAGCATTACACCGATAGTTGAGCCAACACCATAAGCAGTCATAAAAATATTCTGTGTTGTTTGCGGTTCATTTTGTATTGCAACAGAGAGTGCAACACCGCCTAATTGCTGCATTAATCCCTGGCTCATTCTCTCAGCACCGTGGTGTGCAACTGCGTGTGCAATTTCGTGACCCATCACGACAGCTAACCCGGTTACATCTTGTGTTACGGGAAGTATTCCTGTATAAACGACTACTTTACCTCCCGGCATGCACCAGGCATTTACTTCGGGGCTTTCAATCAGATTGAACTCCCAGGCATATCCATTCAAATCATCAGAAAGATTGTGCTGTTTAAAATAAGATTCCACAGCACTTTTGATATTTAATCCAACACCCTTTACCATATTAGTGCTTTGGATATCCGTACTCAGGTTGTTCTGAGCCAGGAATTCATTGTACTCCTGGAAACTTAATGCGTTTAAATCCGCAGAGGAAATCAGATTCAGTTGAGATCTCCCTGTAATCGGAACAGTGCTGCAATAATAAAATGTTATTGCAAGCAGAATAATCGGAACAAATAATTTTAAAGATTTCATATTAAACCTCTCATTTTTCGTTGTATTAATAATCTTTTGAAATATATGAATTTGTGTGAAGCTTAACAGTCAGGCAAAAGGATGAAAAAGGGTCTACATCCTTTAGATTAAAAACTAGTTTCTTTTCAACCCTTTGCCTTATTGAATTACAGTTTATTCCGCCTACACTTCTACATATTATATCCTGGTTAGAGGATTAACTACTTTTTCATCCCTATGCACTATAGGAGAACGAATTTATCATTGATACTTTATACTAAAGTTAAAAGGTGATTTTCTATTCTTAATTAACAGGAATTGAAAATAATGTTAAAATAAATAAAAGGAGTATTCAATGAATCATATTAAAATGTTCATAATAGCTGGGAGTTTTCTCTTCAGTCTATTGATTGCAGGATGCGGAAGCAGCCCGGCTGTGGTTGATGAAGAATCGTCCACATCATCAATTCGTGCGGCTCAGGAAGTCGGTGCGTCTGATATTTCGAACGCATCTCTCTATTTACAACTGGCAAAAGAGGAACTGGTGAAAGCCCAGACCTTTGCAGAAAATGGTGATGAGAAAGAAGCTGAATCAATGCTATTGCGTGCCACTGTGGATGGTGAACTTGCTGTAGCTCTATCCCGAAGCGATGCTGACAAAAAGGAAGCAGCAGAAGCAATAGAGAGGGTAAATCAACTTAGAAAAGACAATAATTTATCTCAAGAAAGGAATTAAGCTATGAAACTTATAATATATTTTATCACTATCGTATTCGCCGGATTGTTTATCGGCTGCAGTGCAAGTTTGCCACCTCAGGAACTAGTCGATGCACGTCTGGCTTACCAGCATGCAAGCACAGGGCAGGCAGCACAATTAGTGCCGGCAGAAGTGCACAAAGCAAAAACAGCACTTGACCTTGCCGAAAAATCTTTCCTGGAGGATCCCGATTCTTATATGACGATCGATCTAGCATATGTAGCGGATCGCAAAGCAATGATTGCCGACGCACTTGCAGTTACATTTGCTGAAAATGCAGCAATAGAAAAAGCTAAAAAAGAATATGAGGTAACACAAACAAAGATAATGAAGAACACATCAGAGCAGCTATCTGTTGAGAAACAAGCACGGATCGATGCTGAAAAACTTGCGGCTGACGCAAAAGCAGATCTTGCCAAACTTGCGGCGCTTAAAGAAGAAGAACGAGGTCTTGTACTTACACTTTCAGGCAGTGTTCTCTTTGCTTCAAACGAATCCGCACTTTTACCAGCAGCACAGGATCGGCTGAACAAGGTTGCTGATGCTCTCCTGGTAACCAAAGAGAGAAACCTTACTGTTGAGGGTTTCACTGACTCACAGGGATCTTACGATTACAACATGGTTTTGTCTCAAAGGCGTGCTGATGTAGTGCGTTCATACTTAATTTCACGAGGTTATCCGGGTAATCTTATTCAGGCTCAGGGAATCGGTGAAGATAGACCGGTTTCAAACAACAACAGCGCTGAAGGCAGAGCTAACAATCGTCGAGTAGAGATTATAATTGATCAGAGAACAGCAAAATTGTAAAGAAGTATTAACAATTTTATTAGCAATACTAGACCCGGAAATTATTCGGGTCTTTTTTATTTCTTTTCCAATTACTGCGATAATGATCTGACAGATGTAGTTCCTTTTTCATCCTCTTGACCGATTGAACAAACCAGAATTACTTCTTATTATAATATTGTATCCTAATAACTAAGAATTAAATAATATATAAATAAGAAAACAACTAAATAATTATAAGTATGCAGGAAAAGATAATTGGCAGGAATTCAAAAAAGATTTTAATAGTGAAGTGGATACCGTTGTGATTACACTTGACGATATTTTCAAAAGCAAAAAATAATTGGTGAGTGATTTTTCAATGGGCACATATATGATAAATACAGAATCAATGCTGGAAACCGATCATTTCATAATACTTGATGAATCAAATACAGTAAGAGGAAATGAATTTGATAGAAGCTATCCTAAAGTTCAGATTGTGTATCCATCAAGTATGAACTCTCATCCCGATAATAAAGTCACTGAGAGTCGTCCCAAAAATGGATTGAATTACAAAGAAAAAGAAAAACATCCATTTACTATTACCCTTAGTGTTGATGCTGAATAGAACATTGTGCAAATCAGATAAAAAGTATGCAGCGAGTTTCATCCTTTTTATATAAATATTGACACGAATACTCTGATTGAAGGATAATGATATGGAGTTAACTTTTTTCCTCAAAGGAATAGCTATAGGTTTTTTTATGGCAATTCCAATCGGACCCATTGGAATAATGTGTATCCGCAAGACACTAACCGATGGTAGATTAAGCGGACTAATAATAGGTCTGGGAGCTGCAACTGCAGATTTGTTTTACGGGTGTGTTGCAGCATTTGGGCTTACGGTCATCTCAGACACACTGAATAGCCAACGAATCTGGATACGATTACTTGGAGGAGCGCTTCTTTTTTTCCTGGGTATAAAAACTTTTCGAGCTCAGCCAAAAGACCCGAAGCTTAAAATCAGTGGCAGCGGAAGGTTAAGATCATATTTTACTGTCGTTGTTTTGACGCTTACCAATCCCATAACCATTTTTGCATTTATTGCTGTATTTGCCGCGTTCGGTTTAGGAGACGGGCTCCGTTTTTTTTCTGCAGAAGTTCTGGTTGCCGGAGTATTTATCGGTTCATGTTTATGGTTTTTCTTACTTACTTCCGGTACAATACTTTTCAGAAAGAAACTGGATTTAGTCGGCCTGAAATGGGTAAACAAAATTGCTGGTATTTTAATCATCATTTCTGGTTTTATTGTTATCGGGAGTTTGTTATGAATATTTTTTATCACTCAACAATCAAATAATAATTTATGAATGATATAACAGGTTTTTTCTCATCTGTATTAGTAACACTTATAACACTACTTCCAATTATCAATCCTGTTAGTACCGCAATTCTTTTACTTGGTATCTCCGAACATCTGACTAAGAAGGATCTAAATCGTCAAATCATTATGGCTTGCATATATATGATTGGCATCTTAGTGGTTTTTCTGCTGGCCGGGCATTTTATAATGATTTTCTTCGGGATCTCTATTCCCGGAATCCGCATAGCGGGAGGGATGGTAATAGGATTTCTCGGATTCAGAATGTTGTTTCCAAGCGAAGCAATGATTACTCCGACCGAAAAGAAAGAAGCAATTAAAAAAAGCAACATCTCCTTCAGTCCGCTTGCAATGCCGAGCATGGCTGGTCCTGGTGCTATTGCAACCGTTATTACAATATCATCATCGATTGATGGACGACATGGCTATGCCAAAGTTTTTGCTTTTACCGGTGTAATCATTGCGATTGTGATTACTGCAGTTATATCTTGGCTGGTTCTTCGTAGTGCCGGTTTTGTTAGCAGGATTCTTGGTGTAAATGGAGTAGATAGTCTGTCGAGAATAATGGGTTTTCTGCTGATCTGTATAGGTATCCAGTTTGCAATTATTGGCGTGCAGGATCTAATATCAGATTCAGGTTATTGGCAATAATTGTAAATAGAATCTCTTCGGATCTCAAAATCACCCAAACGATGTAGTTCCCTTTTCATCCCTTTGCCCGATTGAGTCAGATCACTTCTCTTCATAGTTTTTCATTAAAATTAAAACTTAATTAATCATCTTATGCTAATCAAAATCGCTCTTGGAATAATTCTATTCTAGTTAGTTGGACTAGTTTTATCCTATGATACCTGGGTAATTATATACACTCTTCCGGTAATTGCATTTATTATGTTTATGGTTTCCGGTTACCGACGGAGGTTGATTAAACCAAACGATTACTAAATATTAAACTGAGATTTGCTATGTGAAATACTTCATCACTGGAAAAAAGAATAGATGAATTCATTAAGAAAAAGAGTGTGCAATGTAAGTGTAACCCTTGCACATGCCCGGAGAGCGCAAAAGATCAATACTTTCAGGAATTAAAAGATATTTTAAAAAGATTTAATATAGAAAAGTTTCAATCTTATCAGAGATATAGAGAATAGTTTTTTAATAGTTTGAAAAATGATCGTTCTAGAAAGTACGTAAGTAAACTGAAAATTTTTAACTAATTTCAAAACAAAGGAGTTGTTATGAGTAAACACATTAGCGAAGGCGCAGTAAAGATTATTGAAATCATCGGTATTTCTTCGAAGAGTTTCGATGATGCAATTGCCCAGGCAGTAAGTAAAGCTTCCAAAACGGTTAAGGGAATAACCGGATTTGAAGTAATAAAACATATGGCAAGTGTAGAAGATGGCAAGATAAAACAGTACAAAGTCAATCTTAAAATTGCTTTCCCTGTTGCATAAAAATAGAAAAGTTTAACTATATCTCTGCAAATTAAATATAGTCTTGTATTAACATTATTGGAGGAATGATGAAACTCTCATTTTATTATCTATTAACGATTATTCTTTTACCTGTCACATCAATTTTATGCCAGAGTGGCAACACATATGTAGGTGCGGAAACTTGTGGTATGTGTCATAAAACTGAAAAGCAAGGTAGTCAGCTTTCAATCTGGCAAAACAGTGCTCATTCAAAAGCTTTTGAAACCTTGAAAACAGACACAGCAAACCAAATTGCTAAGGCAAAGGGTTTTAAAGAACCAGCAGCTGAAACCTGGGAATGCTTAAAATGCCATGTGACCGGGTATAACCTGGATGCAGCAATGTTAGGTACGAAATTTAAAATTGAAGATGGAGTTCAATGTGAGACTTGCCATGGAGCAGGTTCAGCTTATAAAGATATGAAAGTGATGAAGGATAAAAAGTTAGCAATCGAAAAAGGATTAATTGTTCCTGATAAACTTGAGGAATTTTGCGTAAGCTGTCATAACGATGAAAGTCCCACGTTCGTAAAGATGGACTTTAATGAAGCCTGGGATAAAATTAAACATAATATCCCAAAAGAAGAGAACTAATTTTATTTACTGACCTCACCTAAAGGATGTATTTCCATTTTCATCCTTTTGAGCGATTTATTTAGTTCATTTCTATTTATATCTTCAAATCAAGTATAAATTAAAAGGAGGCTTCCAATGTTTAGAGCATCTATAATTGAAAAGGGGGGAGCTAAGTTTGACGGTATACAAAAGGTTAAGGGGAAAGATAAATTTGCGCTCACAACGGACCCGCAAACATTTTCCACCTATTATCTCCCAATTAAGGGATTAACTAAAAAGAAAGTTCAAAATAGATTATTAGAAGAAAGAAAAAAAAATAAGTTTTGAGTTAAGTGATTAGGTCTTCAGCAATTCATTCTTAAGTTGGAAACGAATTATGATTTTCATACAATTATTATTTAGTGCAGTTATATTATTCATCGCTTACAAATTCATTAGGTCTCTGATTAAATGGATCAAGGAACGAAGAGAGTCGGACAGCTTATTTTCGTGATACTAAGACTCCTATCCTAATATTATGAGTCTGAGTAAACATTACTGAATAAATCAAGATATAAGCACATCAATCAAAATTAATTTAAGCAAACTACTATTATTTAGCTCTTCATCTTCAATATTCATCCGATAGATGTAGCTCTTTTTTCATCCCTTTGTCCTATTGATATCATTACTCGAATAATTGTAATCTGACATGTAAATAAAAAGGAAAAATTTAATCAAATGATTTATTACGACATTACAATTTTATAATAAACACAAAGGATAAAAACTATGAAAAAAAATAATTCATATAAATGGATTTTCACGATATTTCTGATTCTTACTGTAGTAGCTTATTTAGGATGTGAGAAGAAGACAGAAGAAAATGGAGATAAGGAAAAAACAGAAACAGTAACACAGGATATAACAGGTAAATGGACAGGAATATTTGATGGAAAGACAGCAGTTCTGGATATAACCGAACAGACTGACAGCAGTTTTTCCGGAAGAATAAATATCAGTTACAGGGAAGCAATTAACCAGGACGTTAAAGGTACTTTCAGCCCTTCAACTCTTAAAATGACAATGACAGATCAACTACGTAGCCGCTTTCAGGGTGAATACAAAGGTAGTCTATCAAATGATGCTGAAAACTTTTCCGGAACTTTTGCTTTGAATAGCGATGGTTCAAAATATTCATTTAATCTAAACAAAAACAAAGGAAGCTAACAATGAAAAAAATAATATTATTACTTATCATTCCCCTAATGATATTGGTAACATCCTGTAGCTCAGAGGATGACCCGATTACTCCAACTCCGACAGGCGGCATTTATATAACATCAATCCCAGCCGGTGCGGCGATATGGATAGATGGTTCGAACACTTACAACATAACGCCAGACACTACTGTTAATGTTAATGAAGGTGTGCGAAGTGTAACACTAAAGTTGCAAGATTTTAGTGACACAACTTTTACTATAAGTATAACAGGTGGGCAGACAAGCGTAGTTACAAATATTGTGCTTGTAACAGATATCAGCACTACATTGTATAATCCTGTAAGAATTTATGAGACATATGGCACATCGTCATCAGAGCCAAGCGGTCTGGATCTTTCAAGCGGAATGGCTTATGCGGTTTCTTCTCCAGAATCAAACCTTGTAGATATCTATTTTTATAGTGATGCCGCAGGATTTTCATATTTAATACAGAGCGCTGATCTTTATGCAGGGCTTATAAGGAGAACGGACTTCTTCGTAAGTTCCAATTCTAATCTTTTTGATGAGGTAGATTCACCTTTGAGAAGTAGTGCCTGGACTAACAAAATTAACGATACAGAAAATAATTATGTATTCCTTTATGATCATGATGGTCATTACTCAAAGATGAAAATAGTTAACAGAGGCGGCGGCGGCGGTCCTGGTGATCCTTCCTGGGTCGATATTCAATGGTACTATGAAAATATTCAACTGGATAACCGGTTTTAATGTTTAAGTAATCGGTTAAGTAATTATTTATGATTTATTTAGTGTTCCTCATTTAAAGTTGAGGAGCACTTTTTTTATGCAAATACTCTATCCAATGAAGACCATAAAGCATAATCGATAACACTAACCATTCCGTAATCAAACAGAACTTAACCAAAAACTCAAACTAAGGATTTAGTTCCCTTTTCATCCTTTTGGTCTATTTTTTTGTGACCAGTAATTAAATAGCTTCAATATGTTAGTCGTGGTATTAATACTTTTAATAAAGTGTTGAACAAAAGATGCTTGTAACTAATAAGAGGTTATAAAAGAGGATCATATGGCGAAACGTATTGCTTTGAGTATAAACTTAAGCATACGGACAAATGTTTTTAATCAAAAATCATTTGGGTTAATGTATATTCAATCAAATTCTGAAAGGAACTACAAATGAAATCACTAATAGCTTTTGGAGCTGTCTTGTTGATGTTTGTGATGACTATCCCGGTAAATGCGGATGGAAAAGACGAACTTAAACAATTTTATAGCAAGACGGCGGACAAAGTGAAGGCAACAGAAAATGCAGACGAGAAACGTGAAATTCTCAACGAGTCATTTAATAATATGTCGAATGTCCTCGACAAGGTTCTAAGTTCAGGCTTGATTTCGGAAAGTGATCGTGTCGGAATTGAACAGTACAAAGCTACTTTACAAGAGAAACAAAATGAGCTTGAAGGCATCAATGGTTATGAGCGCGTGCAGGATTCACAACTTAATTCCTTCGCTAATTACGTTGTGCAGGATATGGAGCAAGCAGACAGTACTATAACAATTAGTGTTATCGCATTGCTTTTAATCATCATTATTGTGATCCTCTTGGTATAATATTCTCTTTGCGAGAAGATATATATATGCAAAATCTGTACAGCAGATTGGTCAACCGTAGCGTGTACCGGATGATTTTTGTGGGTTTTGGTTGTATGGTGCTTATCATTTTTTTAATGTCATGTAGCGCAAGCATTCCTGTTCAACAGAAATCACTAAGAGTTGAGAATGATACGCTTGCAGTGCGATACTCAATTTTATTCATTATTCATGGTGATGGCAACTATCTTTATCACGATACGTCCGGGAACGAACACATTGCAGACGAGGAAGTTCTTGCAAGCGCAAAAATAGTTGCCGAGAAAAATCCATCAGCCGAGGTTTTCATCTTTCACCAAAAACCCAGAAGTCATTTTCTATTCTTTTTCCCACTTCGGGATGGAGAATTCTATTATTACCGGAACGGACAGCTCGTCGCAAATGAGTTATATTGGCGCGATCAGGAACTAGCAAATCTAGATACTGAAGCAGAGTTCTATAACAGTTTCCGGGCTGAGAGTCAGTCCGGGATTGTGAGGATGTTTCTTTACTTCGGTCACGAAATTCCTGAGTTTGGTGGTGCTGGTTACGATGTATCGTATCCAGACCGGGCGTTTACAGTACGTGATCTTGCGAAAGGGTTGAAAGGTTTCACGAAGGATTCCATAAAATTTGATCTTATGGTACTCTCAACTTGCTATGGTGGTACACCTTACACTATTGGTACGTTAGGACCTTATGCACGAACAATTATTGCTTCTCCTGATAACCTTCATTTATCGTACTTTGATATAAATCCTCTGGAAAATTTAGACCTCAGTATACAGGATGTTGACGTATCTGCGTTTGCAGAAAGATTTGCTCGTCAATCATTTGACAGGCTGAAAGGTGAAATTCAAACTACAATTAGTGTTGCAGTTTATGATGTTGACAGCTTACAGGAATACTTGAAGTCAGTCTACACCACTTATGAGAACACATTGGACACCTTAAATGAAAAAACACAAGCATCTCTGGCAACGGTCAAGCACTGTGATTGTGCGGACATTCCTGCGTATGTTATTCCAAATATGAACAATGGAGTAAATGTATTTTACAGACCAGCGCTCTTCGGAAGATCAAAAAACAAACTGAAACATTCAGGATGGGAATGCTGGAAGGATTAGTGCTGACACTTGAACATTTTAAAAAAACAAACTAGGTTTAAATACTTTTATAGTTGATTCTAAAACATTTTATTACTCTATATTTGTATCATATAATTCAATAAGCACCTTACTTTACATATCAAAAAAACTATGAAGAAAAAGACAGTTCCAAAACGATTTCCAACAAGAAAACAAAAAAAGCCGGCTGATATGTCATCATCTGATAATTCATTTTATGTGGTTGGTATAGGATCATCAGCAGGCGGCTTGGATGCTCTTGAAAAGTTTTTTGGAAATATGACCGAGAATTCCGGGATGGCATTTATTGTAGTTTCACATTTAGATCCGCATCATGTTAGTATAATGCCTGAACTAATTCAAAAATCTACAAAGATGAAAATATTTCAGGCGCAAGACGGAATGAAGGTTGAACCTAACAAAGTGTACGTTGCACCGGCTAACCGGGATTTAGCAATATTGCATGGTATAATCCAGCTAATTGAACCTCCTGAAGCACATGGATTCAGGCTTCCAATTGATTTTTTCTTCAAGTCACTCTCTGCGGACTTAGGTGAAAAAGCTATTTGTATTATCCTCTCGGGAATGGCATCTGATGGTACTGCAGGTCTAAAAGCAATCAAAAGTGAATTGGGAATGGTAATGGCTCAGGACCCAAAGTCAGCAAAATTTGATGGTATGCCAAGCAGTGCTATTAAAACAGGATTAGTCGATTATATCCTTCCACCTGAAGAAATGCCGGTTCAATTAATTAATTTTGCTAATCAAAAGGTCAAAGGTGTTTTATTAGATACTGCACTTACCGATGGTAAAATTCCAGATGCATTTCAAAAAATATATATACTGTTAAGAACGCACACCGGCCACGATTTTTCACTTTACAAACAAAATACTTTCTACAGGCGGGTAGAGAGAAGAATGAATGTTGCTCAACTGGATAGTCTTCCAAATTATATCCGGCTGCTTCAGGAAAATCCCGCAGAAATTGAAAGTCTATTTAAAGAACTTTTAATTGGAGTGACAAATTTTTTCAGAGATCCGGAATCATTCGAGAAATTAAAAGTGTTATTAGCAGACTTAGTAAAAACAAAATCTGAGAACAGTAAAATTAGAATTTGGGTGCCCGGATGCTCTACCGGTGAAGAAGCTTACTCAGTTGCAATTATATTGCATGAGTGTATGAACGAAGCCAGGAAAAATTTCAATGTGCAGATATTTGCTACAGATATTGACAGCAATGCAATTGATATAGCCCGTATCGGTATATACACAGGAATTAAGCAGGATGTAAGTAAAGAACGATTAAAAAAATTCTTTACTTCCTCAGGAAATCAATTTCATATTCGAAAAGAAATAAGAGAAATGCTGGTCTTTGCACCGCAGAGTGTTATAAAAGATCCGCCGTTTACCAAGCTCGATCTAGTTTCCTGCCGTAATCTTCTGATATATTTTAATTCCGAATTGCAGAGAAAAATAATTCCGCTGTTTCATTATAGTCTTTTGACGAAAGGAATTCTTTTTCTCGGTTCATCGGAAACTATCAGCGGGTTTGTTGATCTGTTTTCGATAACAGACAAAAAATGGAAATTCTATAGAAGCAGAGAGTCCATTTACTCAGCACAACCATTTATAGAATTCCCGGTATCGCGGGCAATTGGAAAACCTAATGAAACTGGAATAAAAATGAATGAAATAAAAAACGTTGTTCAATTGGCAGAAAAAATAATTCTGCAAAGCTACTCGCCAAACTGCGTGATAGTATCCCAAGATGGTGACATACTTTATATACACGGTAAAACCGGTAAATATCTTGAGCTTTCTGACGGCGAAGCGAAGATGAACATTTTTGAAATGGCACGCGAAGGTTTGCAGCAAGAACTTACTGCGATGATTAGAAAAGTAAAGTCAAGTAAGAAAACTTTATCAACTGAAGGAATAAGAGTAAAAACCAACGGAAAGTTTCAGTTAATAAAACTTACAGTTAAACCTGTCAAAGAACCAGCATCTATGTCGGGATCTTTGTTGATCATTTTTGAGGATCTGGCACCACAGAAAAAAGAAACTCGTTCAAAGAAAATTCATTATGACAAAAAATCTGAAAAAATTATAAAGCATCTTGAGCGTGAGCTGAAAGCTGCTAATGAAAATTTGCGGACAACCATTGAGGAATTGGAAACTTCCAATGAGGAATTAAAATCCACAAACGAAGAGATGCAGTCAACAAATGAAGAAATGCAAAGTTCAAATGAAGAATTGGAAACCTCCAAGGAAGAATTACAGTCATTGAATGAAGAATTAATTACAGTAAACAATGAACTTCAAAACAAGAATGATGAATTGTTTACTATCAACAATGATATGAAAAATCTTCTGGATGGCATTGATATACCAACCATCTTTCTGGATAATAATCTGAAGATTAAAAGATTTACCTTTAATGTAACTAAAGTTATAAATGTAATTGATTCCGATATTGGCAGACCGATAAATCATATTGCTACAAATCTTAAATATGATAAGTTCATTGATGATGCAAAGGAAGTTTTAAGAACTCTCGACTCTAAGCAAATTGAGCTGCAAACCAATGACGGTCTCTGGTATCAAATGCGGATATTACCTTACCGGACATTAAGCAATCATATTGACGGCATTGTAATTACATTTACAGAGATAACAGATTTAAAGTTGGCTTACGGCGAGATTACGAAGCTAAACCAGGAAATCCAGCTTGCGCGTGATTTTTCGAATAATATTGTTGAGACATTGAGAGATTCACTTCTTATTCTTGATGATAAATTAAAAGTGCTTTCAGCAAACAGATCTTTTTATAAGGTGTTTAACACAACCAGCGAAAAAACTGTAGGTAAGTTTATATATGAACTTGAAAATAATAATTGGGATATACCTGAACTGAGGAAACTTCTGGAGGAGATAATTCCCGAAGAATCTTTTTTTGAGGCTTTTGAAGTTGAATATAAATTTAAAAAAGTCGGCAGGAAAAAATTAATTTTAAACGCCCGGGAAATATTTCAGGGAGATAAAGAATCCAAACTCATTCTTCTGGCAATTCAGTCTTAAAGAGAATTAAGAGGTGTAAAAAATGAAAACAGTTAAAAAAACAACGGATAAAACTCAAAAGAAAAACTTGAAGAAAAACATTCAGAAAAGCGTGAAGAAAAAAACCAAACCCATAGCAATAGGACCCGAGGCAAAAAAATTAGACGATATTCAGAGACTAGTTCATCTGCTTCAGGTTCATCAGGTTGAACTGGAACATCAAAACGAAGAGCTTAGAATTGCACACGAAGAGCTGGAGGCATCGCGAAACAAATATGTTAACCTCTTTGATTTTTCACCAACGCCGTACTTTACGCTGGACCCGGAAGGCATAATTAAGGAATCAAATTTAAGTGCAAGTAATTTATTAAGGGTTGATAGAAAAAAATTAATAAGTAAACGCTTTATTACTTTTATAGCTATGGATGAAAGACATATTTTTGATTCTTTTATAAATGCAATTTTTAACTCTATTGAAAAGCAATCCTGTGAATTAAGTATCATAAACAAAGATAATCATCAGTTTAATGTTCTATTGGAAGGCTTAGAGTTAGAGGACACACTGGGATCAGAAAAAAAATGTCAAATAGCTTTAATTGATTTAACGGAATATAAGAAGGTTGAAAATTCTTTAAAAGAAACTAACGATAAACTTAAATTACTTAACGTAGCCAAAGACAAGTTTTTTTCAATCATTGCACATGATTTAAGAAATCCTTTCCAATCATTGCTCGGTTTTTCAGAAATACTTGCTA
>Ga0210074_1000080_pt1 | contig 42677 bp, 35 predicted proteins | sample China_Galinas_Co_FD_184860 | JGI IMG/M metagenome (GOLD analysis project Ga0210074, IMG submission 184860) | Wetland microbial communities from San Francisco Bay, California, USA, that impact long-term carbon sequestration -... | ecosystem: Environmental > Aquatic > Marine > Wetlands ... | reverse complement strand
CCCGGGTGGAGCGCCTTCGAACGCGCCTCGGCGGCGTCGTGGTCGGCGAACCACTGGCGGGACTCTTCGGAGACGAACGGCTCGACGAAGGTCACCATCACCACCCCGCCGTTTTCGGGCAAGCGCCTCAGCACGTCGTCGGGAACGTTCCGGGGGTGGGGGGTGAGCGCTCGCGTCGAGGAATGGGAAAAGACGACCGGTGCTTCGGTCGTGTCGAGCGCATCGTGCATCACATCTGCCGAAACATGGGATAGGTCGACGAGCATTCCGAGCCGGTTCATCTCCCGGACCACCTCCCGGCCGAAGGGGGTGAGCCCGCCGTGCTCCGGCGCGTCGGTGGCCGAGTCAGCCCACGGGGTGTTTTCCGAGTGGGTCAGGGTCATGTAGCGGGCGCCGGCGCGGTAGAGCTGGCGGAGGACCGCCAGGGAGCCCTCGATCGAGTGCCCACCCTCCATGCCGATGAGCGACGCGATCTTGCCCTCGGCGAAGATCCGCCGGACGTCGTCCGGCCCGTAGGCCATCTCGAACGTATCCGGGTAGCGCTCCACCATCCGGTGGACGACGTCGATCTGCTGGAGCACCGCCGCCGCGGCGCCGGGACCGGCCATCGACACCGGGACGTAGACCGACCAGAGCTGAGCCCCCAGGCCACCGGCCCGGAGGCGCGGGATGTCCGTATGCATGGGCGGATCGAGGGCCGCGGTGCTCGCCGCCAGGTCGATCCGGTCCAGGTGGTCGTCCGCCCGCTCGCGGTACTGCCACGGCGTGTCGTTGTGGCCGTCGATGAGCGGTACGCGTCGGAGCACCGCCCGCGCCCTGGCCAGGAGCTCCGGCGACGGGGCCGTTGCGGTGACGGTGGCGCCCGGCTCCTCTGCCGCCGCCGGCGCCCAGGCAGCGGGGCCGAGGAGCGTGGAGAGGAGTGCGAGCGCTGCGACGGAGCCCCCACGACTGCGGAGGAACCTCCGGATCGATCGTTCCATCACTGTCCTCCAACTCGGGCAAACCAAGGGAAAGCATGCTGGGAGCGGGCACCACAGCCCACGAGGAGGTGGGGTCCTGCTCCGCTCCTCGAGCCGGTCGATGCCGGGCCCCCGAAGCGCCGCGCGATCATAGCAAGCGACCGTCAGGAACCCCGCCGGCCTCCCCCCCCACCCCCGTCACCGGAGGTCCGGGCGGCGGGAGCCGGCACCCGCCGCTGTGCCCTTGACCGCGGCCGGTCCGCACGGCAGAGTGGGCCCCGTGCTGGGTCGCCTCATCCTCCTCTTCACCGCCGTCCCGCTCCTCGAGCTGGCGCTGCTCATCTGGATGGGCAACCACGTCGGCGTCGTGCCGACCATCGCCCTGGTGCTCACGACCGGCGTTCTGGGCGCCGCCCTGGCGCGCCACCAGGGCCTGGCCACCTGGGGCCGCTTCCACGCGGCGCTGGGCGCCGGCCGCCTGCCCGAGGGGGAGCTCATCGAGGGCCTCCTGATCCTGGTCGCCGGTGCCCTGTTGATCACGCCCGGCCTCCTCACCGACACCACCGGCTTCCTGCTGCTCGTCCCGCCGCTCCGCCACCGGCTGGCGCGGTGGACCGGCGAGGCCGTCCGCCGCCGCTTCGTCGCGCGACCGGCGCGGCCACCGCGCAGACCGTCGCGCTCCCCCGGCGCCCAGCCGACCTCCCCCGCGGGAACCGGCGGTTCCGACGACACCGTGATCGACGCGGAGTTCGAGGTCGTCGAGCGTGACCGCCCCGGCCGTTGAGCCGCCTCCAAGGAACGGGGAGGCTCCCAGAAAGCCTTTGCGGGTGCTATAATGCTTGCAATCGCGATGTTACGGATGATTTTGTCGCTGCGCCCCGATCGGCAACCGGCTTTCGGGCCCAGTATGGTGTACGAACCTGCATGGAAGCGGAAAGGAGACGATGATGTCCTACCCCGACTCTAGACGACAGGGCCCCTCAGGCGCGCGGATCGGCCTCGGTGCCGTACTGCTCTTCCTGTTGCTCGCTGTGTTCTCGGTCCATCCGGGATACGCAATAGATTCGGCAACTGGACCAGGAGCTCAGGCCCAGGATGGCATGCTCGCCCACGCGGCCCGTGTGTGGTCCAGTGAGTTGTGGACCAGCGTCGCCGAACAGTGGGCGGCCCTTTGGTCGCCGGTGCGGAACGCCTTCCGGACCGTGGCGGGGTCCAGCACGACCACGAGCACGACGGACGGCTCACCGACCGACGGCACCGGCGGCTTCACACCCGGTGGCGGGGGCGGCTTCATCGACCCGGACGGCGCCACCTGAGCTCGACGGCTCGGGAGGGGCTCCGATCGAAGCGTCGCAGGAGAAAGCGAGTGCCGAAGGAGCATGCAAAGCTCTTCGCGCTTGCGCCGATGATGAAGATCGAGTAGCCTTACCGCGCTCGCCGGTCCCGCAGCGGATTTCCCGATCGGCGAGCGCTCGAACGAGCGGCCGCACTTGGTAGAGAATCGAGAACAGGGAATGATCTACGACACGCCATCTCAGCCGAGCCCCGGAGGCCCCTACCTGGGCGAGGACCAGTCGGCTCTGGACCTCCTCGACACGCTGCCCGACCCGGAAGCCGATCGTCATCTCCACCTGCCCGAAGACCGGATCCTGTCGATCGTCGCCACCGCGGAGGCGTTGCGCACCATCCACGACGAGGAGCGGCTGGCGGCTCCCATGCTCGCCTGCCAGCTCGAGCGCCATCCGGAGACGAGGGTCCGGTTGCTGGTCGACAACCGCGAGCATTTCCGCACCTGGGGTCTCGCAGAAGAGCTGATCAGCCGCAGCCTGAAGGCGATCTTCGACAACCAGCCCTGTCGCGCCGTCCGGTTGAGCCGCCTCGCTGTGGTGGTCGCGGACCGGATCGACTGCCTCCCCTACCCCACCTCCCTCGCGTCCGACCTCCGGGCCCGGGCGTGGAGCAACCTCGGCAACTCCTACCGCTGCGCCGGCCAGCTCCGCAGCGCCGGCGCAGCCTTGGAGCGCGCCGACGAGATCCTGCTCGAGGGCACCGGCGACCCGCTCGAAGAGGCCTCCCTGCTCTGCCATCGCGCCTCGCTGGAGACCGATTGCGGCCACTACATGGTGGCCATCGACCTGCTCGACCAAGCGTGCACCATCTATCGCGCCCTGGACGAGCCCACGCACCTGGCCCGCGCCCTGGTCAAGCTCGTCATCCCCCTGGAGTTCAACGCGCCGGGTGGCGGCCTGGAGACGGCCCGCACCGCGGAGCGCCTGCTGGACCCGGAGCGCGACGGCGAGCTGTTCCTGTTCGCCCGCCACAACCAGATCGGCGCCCTGATCAACTCGGGCCATCCCGAGCAGGCCTCGATGCTGCTCGAGGCCAGCCGCAAGCACTACCGCCGGGACGGCACCCCGTGGGCCGAGATCAACCTGGCCTGGACCGAGGCGCGCCTGGCCGCCGCCCTGAACAATCTCGAGGAGGCGGAGGCGAGCTACGAGGTTTTGCTCCAAGAGGTTCTCGAGCGGGACCGGCGTATCGAAGGAGCGCTCGTCGCGCTCGATCTGGCGGGCTGCCGCCTGGCCCTCGGAAAGCTCCACTCCGCCGCCGAGCTCGCCGCGGCGATGGCGCAGACCCTCAGCGACTGGGGCGCTCACCCGAAGGCGCGCGAAGCCTGGGCATTGCTCCAGCACTCCCTCAAGATGGAGAAGGCTTCGGCCGACCTGATCCGGGAGGTCGCCCACTACCTGAGAAAGTCGTGGCGCAACCCGGACGCCCCCTTCACGGACGACCTCGCCCGGAAGCTCGTCCGCAGCCGCCCATCGCGGTAAACCCGGCTCCGACACCCCGTTTTTCGCGGTCCGGTCGCCGGCCGGCCCTTGACCTCGCTTCACCTTTCCGGTAGCTTCTTGGGCGCTTCGTCCAAGGCAAAGCCATCGTGAGGTGGCGACGCAAAGCCCTGGGCCTCCTACAGGAGGTGGCCTGGCTGCCGGAGGGTTACAGGTCCGTCCACGTCTGACAGATTTCTCGCAAGGAGACCGATCCAGATGATTCGTAACTCTACCCTTCCGATCCTGATGTGCGTCTGCGTGATCGTGCTTGCCGCGGCCCTTCTGGTGCCCGCGCCCGTGTCCGCCCAGAGCGGCGACTACGTTCTCGTCGCGTCCCACTGGGGTGCCAAGCAAACCGCCGCCGTCGAGGCCGCGGGCGGCACCGTGATCTGGGGCCACCCCGGCTCCGGCATCGGCATGGCATCCTCGACCGATCCCAATTTCCTCGACCAGGTGATGTCGAGCAACGCCTTCAAGAGCGGCTCGCCGGACGTGGTCGTCCAGTGGGTGCCGGCACAGCCCGAGCCCACCTCCATCACGCCGGACGACGAGACCTTCTACCCGCTGCAGTGGAACGTCCGCTCGGTCAATGCCCCGGATGCCTGGGCCGCCGGCTGCACCGGCGCCGGCGTGCGCGTGGCGATCATCGACGGAGGCATCTGGAACGAGCACGTCGATCTCGACGACAACCTGGACACCGCCTGCTCGGTCTCCTTCGTGCCCGGTGAGCCCTACAACAGTGACGTCGGCACCTTCTGGCACGGCACCCACGTGGCCGGCATCGTCGCCGCCGAGGACAACGGCATCGGCACCATCGGCATCGCCCCCGAGGCCACCCTCATGGGTGTCAAGGTCCTCCACAACGGCTCCGGCAGCTTCGGCGCGGTCATCGGCGGCATCCTCTACGCCTCCGACCCGGCGAGCTTCGGCCTGGGTGGCTGCCAGAAGGCGGACATCATCAACATGAGCCTCGGCGCCCTCTTCCCGAAGAGCGCCTCCGGCGGCGGCCAGCTCGTCGGCGCCATGGCCAAGGCGGTCAACTTCGCGGCCAGCCAGGGCGTGCTGGTCATCTCCGCCGCCGGCAACAACGGCCTCGACCTGGGCCAGCTCTACGACTACACCTTCGTCCCGGCCCAGTCCGGCTCCGGCCTGGCGGTCTCGGCCACCGGCCCGGTCGATTTCGCCAACGGCGGCACCAACTTCCGCCGCCTCGCCTCCTACTCCAACTACGGTGAGGACCTGGTGAGCGTGGCCGGACCGGGTGGTGACTTCACCCTGTACCCGGTCGGCCTCTGGTACTACGACATGGTGCTCAGCACCAGCCGTGGCTCCGGTGCCTCCACCACGTCGTACAGCTTCGCCGCCGGCACCAGCATGGCGAGCCCGGCGGTCGCCGGTGTGGCCGCGCTGATCAAGAGCTCGCACCCGGGCATCTCGCTCGGCGCGCTCAAGACCCTGCTCCAGCAGAGCGCTGACGACGAGGGTCCGATCGGCCAGGACCAGTACTACGGCCACGGCTTCGTCAACGCCTACCGCGGCTGCACCCAGTAGGCAAGGAAGCTCGAGTTTCACGACTCCGAGGGGAGGCCTCCGGGCCTCCCCTTTTTCTTGCCGTCAGGCCTCCGTGGGCCGCGCTCCGGCTTGACGCTCATCGAAGCGCGACTATAATTTGGTGCAGGCTGTACCCTAAGGTCGAACGAGCTTCGCTCAGGGCAAACCCGTCGCAAGGCGGGGACGCAAAGCCGTCGGGCCTCCGCCCGGGGAGGTAGCCAGGCTGCCGAAGCGCCCCTAGAACGTCTTGCCCGGAGGTGCCCAATGTTGGGTCTGTTGCGATTTCCCCACCGCTGCGGCGCGGTCTTTGCGCTGCTCCTCGCCATCCTGCTTCTCGCCCCCGCCGTCGCCTCGGCAAGCCACTTCCTGATCGACGTCAACGGCAAGATCCCTGCAGATCTGGCCGACCGAGTCGCCGCCGCGGGCGGCACCTTGGACCGTGTCTACCCCGAGATCGGCTACGCCTACGCCAGCTCCGGCGCCGCGGACTTCGCGACCCTCTTGGGCGCGGACCAGGCGATCGGGGACGTGACCCAGGACGTCTTCCTCCAGTGGACTCCGGAGCCCACCCAGATGGTCACGGCGCAGGCTCCGACGGCGGCCGCTCCCGCGGCCGATCCTACGACGGCCTTCTTCTACCCCTGCCAGTGGAACATGCGCAACATCGAGGCCGACGGCGCCTGGGCACTCGGTGAGCTCGGCGACCCGAACGTCAAGGTGGCGGTGCTCGACTCCGGCATCGATCCGACCCACAACGACACCGTGGGGCTGATCGACCTGGCCAACAGCACGAGCTTCCTCAGCCCCGGCTCCTCGCCCTGCAACGCCATCCTCGGCCTGCCGGACGAAGAGACCTATCTCGACTTCCGGTTCCACGGGACCTTCGTGGCGACCCAGATCGTCTCCAACGCCGCCGGCATCGCAGCCGTGGCTCCGGACTCGCGGATCGTCGCGGTCAAGGTCCTCAACTGCAACGGCAGCGGAAGCTTCGGCGACATCATCGCCGGCATCCTGTACGCCGCCGAACTGCCGGACGTCTCCGTGATCAACATGAGCCTCGGCGTGCCTGGCGGCATCCCCAAGAACCTGCCGGGTGTCAGTCAGCTCCTCGCCGCCTTGAACACGGCCGTCAACTACGCCGAGCGCCAGGGCAAGCTGGTCGTCTCCGCCGCCGGCAACGACGGCCTGGACATGGACCACAGCGGCAACACCGTCTTCCTTCCGGCTGAAGCCGGGAGCGGGATCGCCGCATACGCCACCGGCTGGGACGATTCGCTCGCCAGCTACTCCAACTACGGCGTCTCCGGCACCTGGGTCGGTGCACCGGGCGGTGACGGCTCCTACCCGGACCCGCCACTCCCCGGCTGCGTCGTCAACCAGACGAGCCAGGGCCTGGTCCTGGGGGCCTGCTCCCAGTTCAGCGTCTTCTACGGCTGCGGGCCGAGCTCCTACCTGGTCGGCGCGGGCACGAGCTTCGCCTCGCCGATCGTGGCAGGCGTCGCGGCCCTGATCGACGGCCAGGCCGGCGGTGCGCTCAACGGCCACCAACTCGCCACCCAACTGGCGATCTCGGCGGACGACCTGGGCGACCCGGGCACCGACATCATCTACAGCCACGGCCGGGTCAACGCCAAGAAGGCCGTCGAATAGCCGGCCAGCGCGCTCCACGAGCCGTCCCACGGGCGGCTGTCATCCACAGGGCGGGGCCCGCCGGGCCCCGCCCCTTTTCGTCTGGCCCCGGTGCCCTGGACGCCGACCGGCCACACGAATCCCCCCCTTGGAGCCGACCGTCACCTTCCCCATCACGGCCGACATCGACCGGATCGAGCCTCGGCAGGCGGCGTCCCCCACCCGCCTCCATGCCGCACCTCGTACATGCTGTACGTGGTAAGTAGCTCGGGATATCAACGACAAGCAAGAGGCCGACATGCACAGAGAGCCGAAGACCCGCGCCGCGGACTCGAAGCTGGGTCCCCACGGAGGGCGGACGACCGTCAGCGCCAGCGGCGACATGGTGCGCAAGACCTTCTACATCGACCGCGTCACTGAGAACGCGCTGCGCGACGAGGCCCACCAGAGTCGCCGCTCCGAGGCCGACATCGTCCGCGAGGCCCTGCAGTCACGCTACGGCATCGAGTAGCGGCGGTGGCTCGTCGCATGGGCTCCCGGATCGACGCGGCGCCGGGCCGGGTGCCGATCCCGCCGGATCAAGTCCTGAGCAACCTGACAACGACCTACGAGCCGGCGTTGGCGGTGCAGGCGCTCCTGCAGCGACGAAGGCCCATCGCAGCCTGACCAGGAGTCTGAGCAAGGCATCAACCTCCTGTCTCAGCGAACGGTCTCGGCCGCCACAACTCCGGGTAGATCGACCTGGCACGAACGGACCGCCAGACGACCGCTCGACAACGGAACAACCGGCGCGTCCCCTGTGTTAATCTCAGCGCACCCGGCTCCCCGCCGGGACATGTCCCCATCGTCTAGCCAGGTCAGGACTCCAGCCTTTCAAGCTGGCAACACGGGTTCGAATCCCGTTGGGGACACCATCCTATCTCCCTGAAAAAAGATGACTTATCTGGGCGGCCGACTCAGGAGGGTGGCGGTCGAAGAGCCTCTTGGGTAACTCGTGGGTAACTTCGGGAAGAGGTGAGGGTGTTCAGTCCTCTAGCCCGAGGTGTCGTCTCAGGGCTTCGCGGACGATCGCCGTGGCCGGTTCGTCCCGCTCGAACGCCGCACGCCTGAGAGCGTCCCGCTCGTCTGGATGCAGATAGATCACGGTCCGGATGAGACCGGACTTGGTCACGGTCGTCTTGCCACCGCGCGGGCCGGTCTTCTCGCTTCGCTCTCTTCCTTTGGCCATGCGACCTCCTTGGGGCCAGACTACACGAATGCCCATGGGTACCTTGACACATGGACCCATGTACCCTAGTGTGAATTCTAGACCTCGACGCAGGAAGGGGTCCCGAGAAGCCGGGCGGCGCAAACCGCCCTGAATAGGAGCGGCCCCGGCAGGTGAAGCCACACCCACCGGAGCCTAGCCAGACACGGAGGAGCAACTCCATGACTGACCGCCCGCAGTCTATCCCGCCAACCCAGCACGCCTTCCGAGAAACCTTCCTCTGGAGGTTCCCGAGCGAGACGATCGCCGACGCATTCCGCGTCGCCGGAGACGCCCTCGTCGACGCCCTCAACGAGGCCGGAGCCTGGGGACCGAGGAGCGCGTCTCCATTGACCTACGGCGAGGTCCAGGGCGCCTGTGACGACCTGAGCCACCTGGTGCACCACCTCGAAGAGATCGGAGACGAGCGCTTCGGGTCCGACCTCGATGCAGTCTCCGAAACGCTTTCAGCCGCTGCGGAAGGCTGGGCCAGCCGCCTGGCGCACCTTGTCCTCGACATGCGGCAGAGTCTCGACGAGGCGCTCCAGGCCACGCGCTTGGGCGATCGCGATGATGTCGGGCAGGAAGACTGCTGATGGCGGAGCGTGCCAGCGGCTTAGCTGCGATCTCTTCGGCAGATCCCGACGCGGCCGTCCCCCTCCAGGACGGCCGCACCTACTCCCGGTTCTCGCTCTCTCTCGTCCGGCACGAACCCGAGCTGCCCTACACCGGCGCACCCGCGCTCGACCGGACTGCCGACGCCGTGCCCTACCTTCACCGGCTCCTCGAGGCCGAGCCCTTCGAGCTCCTCGGCGCCCTCTTCCTCACGATCCGGGGTCGGCCGATCGGACACACGATCCCCTTCCGGGGGACCATCGCGAGCTGCAAGGTGGGGCCGCGTCCTCTGCTGGTGACCGCGATCCTGGCCCACGCGGCGAAGCTGATTCTCTTCCATGCGCACCCGTCCGGGGACCCGCAGCCGAGCCGTGAGGACGTGGACTTCTCCCTGAGGATGGAAGCAGCGGCTGACCTTCTCGGTCTGGCCGTCGTGGATTTCCTGGTCCTTGGCGAGTCGCCGCACTACGCCTCGATCCGCAACGGTTGGTACTCCATCCGCTCAGCGCCACCGCCCCGACCGTTCCGCGGATGCCGCAAGCCGAAGTACCGGCATCCAGCCGAACCCGAGCTGACCTGGGCCGGAACCGGTTTCATCCCCGTCTGGCTTCGCGAGGAGATCGAGGCCGGCGCGTCCCTGGGGGAGTTCCTCGTGGAGGGCGCCGAGGTGACCACCGCCGCCGCTCGCCAGGAGCGGAAGATCCGCTCAAAAAATCACGCAGTGAAGCGCGTGGGCAGGTGCAGTTCCGGTTGAGCCCGGAGGGCGAAACCGGCGAGCAGGATGTGATGCGCGCCGCAGGCGCGTATTACATCCTCCTGCTCGCTGATTGCGGAAGCGGCATTTTCTGGAGCAAGGGGCGGCATCGTCGCTGTGATGGAACCGAGGAAGCGACCGCTACGCATGCCGCAGCCGCCTCACCGTCGATTTCTCCACCCCCAGCGACGGCGCATGCTTCCGAGCTTCCTCAGCCCTCCAGGAGTCGGCCAGGTGCCCGTAGTGCTTCTCGACCATGCGGGTCGTCGTGTGGCCGAGCTGCTTCGCCAGGGCGACGAGGGAGCCACCGCTCATGAGGTAGAGGCTCGCGTAGGTATGCCGGAGTTGGTGGAAGCCAACGGGATCGAGGCCGGCTTGCTCGCAGCTCTCCCGCATCAGTCGGGTCTGATGGCTTCGCCCCCACTCGCTCCCGTCGCTCTTGACCAGGAGGTGAGCCCTGGGCTCCCGTCCCGCGGTGAGGCGCTCGAAGAAGGCGAGGCCCTCGTCCGCCAGGTAGACGAATCGCGGTGACCCACTCTTGGTCTTGGGGAAGTGGACGGCGCTCGCCTCCGGACGGTAGTCCTGAACTCGGAGTGCTGCCAGCTCCGAGTACCGGGCGCCGGTGTAGATGGCAGCCTGGACGAGGTTCCGGAAGTCTGCCGGGCAGGAGTTGAGTAGGCGGCGGACCTCCTCGTGCTCTAGGTACTCGGCCCGGGCCTTCTCGACCCCGCGGAAGGGCTTGACCCTGCGCCACGCCTCGCCGCTCTCGACCAATCCGTCGTCGACCGCCCGGTTGAGCGCCGCCTTCAGATCCTTGAGTAACCGGTTCGCCGTCACCTTCCGAGCTCGTTTCTCATCCTCGGTGGTCGCCTCGCGCACGTGGCCACCTCGGAGCCTCGCCGGCTTCTTGGCGAGCCGCTGGTGCCACTTCCGCAGGCGCTCCGTGGTTAAGGACTTGACGCGCACATCTCCGAGCTCAGGCAGGACGTGAGCGTCAAAGTTGTAGCGGATCCGCTCGGGGGATCGACGGTGCACCTCGTACCAGGAAAGGTAACGCTCGATGGCGCGCCGAACGGTCAGGGGACGCCGACGGTCCGCCGCGTCTTCGTCCTCGCCTTGCGGTTCCCAGGCAAGTGCGCGCTTGACGGCCTGTCCGTAGTTCAAGATCTCCTCTCCGTCCGCTGGAACGATGTCATCGGCGGTGCCGAGCGCCTTCTTCCGATACGGGCTGCCTTGACGGCCCTTTCCCACGAATACCCGCACGTACCAGGTGCCGGCTTCGCTTCCTGGGCGCCGGTAGCCGAGCGCGCGCCCGCGAGCGATCCGAAGCCAGATCCAGCCCTTGGACCGGGGAAGGGTTCGGCGGGAGGTCCGGGTCGAGAGGTCTGCCATAGATCCTGTCCTAACGCGATCGCTCGTAGGTAACTGGTGGGTAACTTCGGCCTTGGAAACGCAGTGTATACGGAACAACACTTAGACTACAAGTCATTATTACCCAGCAGTTTGCGGTTGACACCCAGAGACAGCGATGGACGTACTTCAGACACTTTCAAGCTGGCAACACGGGTTCGAATCCCGTTGGGGACACCATTGTTTTCAATGGGTTACGAGGAGGCCATGCCTAGGTCGTCCCTTGCATACCCCAGCTCATACCCCAACAGAGCTAGCGGGAAAGGGGAGGCGCGGGACAGTCCCTCGGTCCGTAGCTCTCCGTCCGAACAGGGCAGCTAGTGCCGGCATCCCTTCGACCGGTGAGCCGTTCGATTGAGCCGAAGGCGAAACGGTCAGGATGGGAGACGCGCCACCCCGGCGCGTATTGCATCCTCCTGCTCGCTGACTCCGCAAAGGTCCGATCGGCCGGGGAAGAGATCCCGCCCGGCAACCCGTCTCACCGGTTGGCGGAACACCGTCGGTCCCACGCAGCGTGGATGGCGTGGAGCGGACGGAGCAATGGGAGGCGTCGGCAGAGGGGTAGGCGATCTCTCGTCGGGATGAGGCGTCCGCCTACTCGCCCGCTTTCCAAGAGGAGTGGGGCACGGAGTCCCGGGCGGCGCCTACCTCCAACCGGCGGTGCCTCCCCCCTGGGGGACCCCCTTGGTCCGGCGCCGTTCGGACGTTCTCGGGGGCCAGATCGTCGGTCCGGGGTGGGGCTGCGCCGAATCGTCCGGGGGACGCCGGCACCCGGCGCTGGACGACATCGCGGCCACAGTCACCGACCGTCTCAGGGTTTCCAGCCGATGCCTTCCAGGTAGGTTCTAACAGCGAAGTGGAGCCGGCCGTGTCCGTGGGCCTGGAACAGAACCAGAGCTCCACCCGCCGGCTCTTTGCGGTCGTCGTGAGCCCGTTGGTAACCGCCGCGCTCGCCGGCCGCGCGATATCCTGGCCCGGTCCTCCTTCCCCGAAGAACGACCCGGACCGGCCCTTGACCCGGCCTGGACCAGCCCTGAGGAGACCCAGATGCCCGCGGACCTGAAGATCAACTACCTGGAGCTTCCCGCCCGGGACCTCGACGCCGTGCAGAGGTTCTACGAGGGCGCGTTCGGATGGTCGTTCACCGACTACGGCCCGGAGTACCGCGCCTTCAACGACGGATTCCTCGACGGCGGCTTCTACAGGGCCGACCGGGCGTCCACGACCGACCACGGGGTCGCGTTGGTCATCCTCTATGCCGAGGACCTCGAGGGGACCCGGGAGACGGTGATCGAGAACGGCGGTGAGATCCTCCGGGAGATCTTCAGCTTCCCCGGCGGCCGCCGGTTCCACTTCGCCGACCCGAACGGCAACGAGCTCGCGATCTGGTCGGACCGGGAAGGCTGAGCGATGATTCTCGGCGCTTGGGGCAAGCGGCCGAAGAACCTGTGCACGAGGTCGTTCAGGCGGACGGTAGGATCCGAAGGTGGACGCGAATCGACGAGGCCGGACGGCTTTTCTACGGGTTGTGCTCTTGGAGGATGGCAAGACGGTGCACAACGCCTTCTTCGACCGTCGCTTCAAGGAGGTTGACGATGCGAGTTGAGTACTTCGAGGATACGGACACCCTCCAGATCACGTTCAACGATGGGGTCGTCACGAACACCCATGACCTGGACGAGAACACGCTCCTCGAGGAGGACGCCGACGGTCGCCTGGTCACGATGACCGTGGAGCATGCGAGCGCCCGAGCCGACCTCGGGACGTTCCTCTATCAGACGCATCGGGGCACCGCCGCCTGAGTCCACCTGAGTGTGGAAATCGGCCGCGAGCCCTCGCTCCCCCCGAAACACCGCCAGAAGGCTGCCCGCCAGAAGGGCGTCGCCAGCACGATCTCGCGCCACCACCGCCGCCAGCGCCCCAAGGTCCGGCGGTCCACCGCGAAGAGCTCCTCGAGCCGGCCGAGGCGCTCCGGACTCGGTCCGTCGCGCAGCACCGGCACCAGCAGCACCACGGCGGCGAAGAAGACCTTGCGCCCGAGAAACCGCACCGAGGCCGGCGTCACCCGGCGCCGGCACCCCTCTACCGAGCAGCAGAAGCTGAAGCTCTCGGCGTGCTCCGGGCCCAACCGGACCGGCCCGCCCCGCGGCTTGCGCCGGTAGCTCGCCCGGTGCAGAGACCCGCCGCACCAAGGGCAACCGCCGGCACGGGCCTGCTGCGCCAGGTCCCGGTCGATGCGAAGAAGAAGCGAGAAAAATCTGGTGTCGGCGAGCAGGCTCTGGTACAAGGGAGGCGTCTCCTTTCTGGCTTGACACCGAAAGAAGACACGCCCTCCGGGGGGCACGTCAACCCCCTGGGGGGCACGTCAACCCCCTGGGGGGCACTCCTTCACCCCATCCACAGCCCCCCTCCCACACCGCGCGCCCTCCGGGCGCGGAGGATGCCGAGCAAACAACGACCTGATCACGGTCTTCAAGGGACCGCTGTCCCCCTCCCTCACCCAATCTGATCAGATTGCGCCCCCGAGCCACCGGCTACCGTGATCAGGCTCAGCGGATCGATCTCGGCCGTCGCCGATGCTGCCTGCATTCGCCGTTTCTGGTGGGAGCGTCCCCAGCGCTCGCCATCCGCTCGCAGGAACATCGGCTCCGCGGCGGGTCGGCCAGCCGACAGCTCCGCGAAGAAGGTAGCTCCTTCGTCGTTGAGGTAGACGTGCCGGCTCTTGCGGCTCTTGGTGTCTCCGAGCACGACCCTGGGCATGGGGGTTGCCTTGAAGTCGCCGACGCGCATCTTGCACAGCTCTCCGTAGCGGCAGCCGGTCAGCAGGGCTTCGCGAGCGATCGCCGTAGCCGGTTTCCGCTGGCCTCCGCCTGGCTCTGGAGACCCTCTGCGAGTGCAGGCTAGGGACTGTCCCAGTCGGCCAGGGCGTGGAGGGCGGCGAAGGGCTCCCGAACGTCGGGGCCGAAGAAGGCTGCCCGCAAGGGATCTGCCAGCATGTCGCCGACGAACGTCGCCGTCCGCTCGGCCCGTTGCTCGCTCTTGACCCGCTTGGCGATCACGTACTTGACCTCCGGCACCGTCAGGTCGACCACGAGGGTGGCTCCGCCGCGGAACGGGAAGCCGGCGCGCCGGCCCCTGCCGGGCAGCTTCACCTGGCGCGACTGGGTGAGGCCGACGATCACCTGGGGGATGTGCCGGCCGTCGGGGCTGGCCCGCATGGCGGCGCGGAGCTCGTGGACCTCCAGGCTCTTCCTTTCGGGATCGAGGCCCAGGTGCTCGGCGAACCGCGGCGTCTTTTCGAACGCCTCGGCCAGTTGTTGCTTGAGCGCCCTGCGCCGCGCGCGGGTCACGTCGAAGAGGCTCTTCCGGTCGGCGAGGTAGAGCGACTCGTCGGAGTACTCCTTGAGGCTCTCGATGATGCCGCCGAAGGCCCGCTCCACCGTCTTGTGGTCCCTCTTCGTCAGGTCCGACGGCCCGGCCCCCTCCCAGAGCAGGGTGTCGACCGACAGCGTCCGCGGGATCTCCTCGGTCCGCTCCCGCATGTTCAGCGGATAGATTCCGCGCCGGCGGAAGGCCTCGACGAACGCCACGCGATAGTTGTGGCGATCGTCGCTCACCAGGTCGTAGTCCGCGGTGATCAGGCCCCGCAGGTATTCGAAGAAGGTCACGTCCACCTGCGGCAGGTAGTCGAGCGCGCGGATGCAGATGGTCAGGACGTGGCGCGCGGACTTGGTCGCCTCCTCGGCGAGACGCCGGACCAGGTCCGGGTGGATCGCTCCCGCGGGCAGGACCCCGGTGCCCCCGGTCGAGAGGCGCAGGAGGTCGGCGATCCGCGCCTTGTAGATCATGAGGAACGCGTCGAACACCGCGCCGACCAGGATGGCTCCTCGCGCGTGCGGCTCCACGCGCTTCTCGAGGTCGGCGGGGTCCGGCTCGAAGCGCCGCCAGACTCCGTCCTCGAGCCGCCCGATCGCCTCGCGCAGGGCACCGCGTCGGCCCGACGCCTGGCCGAACTGGATCGCCAGGCTGCCGAGCATCGATTCCGCTTCGAGGTTGCCGCGGGTACGGCGGATCGCGTGCTCCAGGACCTCCCGCATGGTGAAGTGCTGGAACAGGGCCACGATGTCGGCGAAGCCCTCGTGGAGTGCGAGGACGTCCGGGTTCGTCGGCTCGTTGAAGCGCCGGTGGGTGCCGTCGAGGATCGCGTGGGTGGTCTCGTGGGCGACAATGTCGTGGGACAGGCAGCTGTACACCCGGCTCCCCGGCATGTGGTCTCCCGGGTCGTCGGCCGCCGCATCGAAGTAGCCGAAGCGGAGCGCCACGTCCTGGGGGCTGTAGTACGCGTTCGCCTGCCGCAGGGCGTGGGGATGGATCGGCAACCGCTGGATGAAGTGGCTGTCGTCGTACGGCTTGTCCGGAACCGGCCGGGGCCGCCAGAGGACGGGGCGGCCGAGGGCGAGCTCGAAGTGCTCGATGGTCTTCATCGCCACCGCGTAGACCATCTGCTGGTGGAACTGGGGGTTGCCTTCCGACGGCGCCCAGCCGTCCTGGACCAGCAGCCGCGGATCGTTCAGGTCCACGGGGTCGTACTTGTTGCCGTCCGCATCGACGTCCTCGACCGTCAGGTACTCGCCGCGCGGCCCCTGATCGAGCGCCTCCCAGCGGATCTCGAGGGCGACCTCGTTGATGCCGGCGGTCTCCAGCGTACCGGCCAGGCCCGGGTCGAGGGCATAGACCCGTACCCGCCGGTACGCGGGCTCCTGCATCGCCGGCGCCGGGGGGCACGCCGGCTCCGCTTTCGGAACGACCGCCTCGCGCTCCTTCTTGTGGGAGAGCGGCTGTCCCACCGCCACCGGGTAGCGGGACGCCACGTGCCTGCGCAAGGCGATGGACGCTCCGGGATCCTCGATCACCGCCTCCAGGAACCGCTTGAGCTTGGCTCCCTCCAGCGCGTCCGTCCCTTCGGGATCGGGGACGATCTCCTGGAGCTCCGGGTTCACCAGCAGGCGCTGCGCGATCTCGAGGTTGAACATCTCCTCGCGGGGGGTCGGCTCGACCACGCCCAGCCCGGTGATCAGCCGGAGAAAGGCGAAGGAGTTTTTCGACCGCTCGCTCTTGGGGAGGCCCAGGACCGGCTTGATCCGCAAGGCCTGGGCCGCCTGGAGGATGCCGTTGCCGAAATGCTTCTGGTCCCCCTTCTTCGCCGAGCGGAAGAGCGCGTTGCACACCGCCTCGACGCGGCTCCAGTCCTTCCGGAGCACGCCTTTGTACTTCTCGAACCACAGCGCCACCGCCGCGGCGACCTGGGGCGTCGCCGACGAGGTCCCTTCGCCGTTCCGGCGGATGGCCTGCTCGCAGCCGTAGCGCGGCCAGGGGATGTTGGGCGTGTAGGCGGCGAGGGCCGAGCCCATCACCGACTTCGGCCCGAACGATCCCTCGAGCGTCCCCTTGCTCAGCCCCTCGTACGGCCGCCCGTCGGCCATGACGCCGCAGACGGCGAGGACCCGCGAGTAGCGCGCGGGATAGACCAGCACCTTGGGTGGAAGCGGGGCAAAGTGGTTGCCGGCGGCGGCACAGAGGCAGAGGCCGTGCTCGTAGGCACGATCGACCTCCTCTGCCCAGGCGCGCGACGGCAGGCCGCCCAGGCTCATCGTCGCCACGTCACAGCCCAGGTCGTCGACGGCGTACCGGAGGGCGCGGACGAACGCGCTGGTACGGAGCAGGACGACGCTGTCCGCCACCCGCAAGGGCACAACCTCCGCCTGGGGTGCACCCCCCAGGTAGACGTCGCCCTGTTGCTTCACCTTGTTGCCGGCGAGGATGCCGAGGGTTCCGGTGCCGTGGGTCGACGGCCCCTTGAGCTGGTGCGGATCCGGAGGGTCACCGACGAAGTTCTTGGCGAGATCTGCCTGGATCTCTTCGGGAACCGTCTCGTGCTCGGCGTCGTACCCCGTGTCGATGTGGGCGATCCGCGTCCGCGGGGCGGTGAACTGGACGGACTCCCGCGCCTTGCCCAGCTCCGTGAAGTCGTCCCCCAGGTGCCAGGCGAACAGATCGGGACCGACCGCCTTGCCGTGCTCGCCGTCCTGGGGGTTCTCCCGGCAGTCTTTGCCGACCGTGAACGCCTCCTGGAGCTCCTCCTCGGGGGTGTCCCGGTACACGTCGTGGAGGATGTCCGGCTCCACGAAGACGACGTCGGACGCGGCCACGCCCAGTTGGTCCGCCACCCGCTCGTGCGCAAGATCCCAGGAGCTCGCCGCCGCTTCGGGCATCTGGGCGACGAACCACCGGGGCGAGGCGCCGGCCGCGAAGGCCGCCCCCGGCTCCGCCGTCTCATGGAGCGGCTGCAGGTCGATCCGCGAGGCCGCGGCGCCGAGCCCTTCCGACGGCCGAACCTTGATCAGCAACCTGGTAGTTGACCCGAGCACCGAAGCGTCGTCTGCCACGAGAGCCTCCCGGCCTTGCGCCGGTCGGATGTTGCACGCCGGACGCAGAGGATATTGAAGTGACTCTCCTCCACAACCCGCGCAATAGTCAAATAGCCATAGGATCTCTCGTGAGAGTCACCGGCTGAAGGTAAACTGCGCAAGCTATGCCCTTGCTGAACCGATGGTCGGTTCTCCGCGGCTGTCTCGCTCTGGGCGCGCTGACGCTCCTCGGCCCCGGACCGCTCCGCGCCCAGGAGCCGGTCCCGTGCTCCGGCGTCCGCCCGGTCCTCGATCGGCTCGAGCGCGGTCTGCTCGAGGAGGCACGCACCGCCTACGACAAGCTGGACAGCCAGACTGTGGAGCCGGCGTGCCTGGCGCAAACTCGGGACGCCCTCGCCGCGGCCTACCGGCGCACCGGGGACGCCTTCGCCGGAGCCGGCGCGCGGGATCAGGCCAAAGAGGCCTTCGGCAAGGCCCTCGCCCTCCGGCCGGACGACCCGGAGACCCGCTCGGCCCTCCTGCGGTTGACCGGCGGGCCGTTCGGAGCGGCCCGGCGCCTCGCCGCAGCCGGAGAGGTCGAGGAGGCGCGGAAGCTCGCCCGCAAGGCTCTGGAGGAGCAAGGGGGGCCCCTGCCTGAAGATCTTGCGTTTCTCTTCGGCGGACCCTGGAAGCCCTGGCGCGAGCTCCGACGAGCCTGGAGCCGGTGGATACTCCCGGTGCTCGAGATGCTCCTCGTCCTGGCGGTCGCGGCGCTCCTCGCCTGGGTCGCCCTCCGCACGGTGCTGAGCATTATTCGCCGCAAGCTGCTCGTCGAGGCGTTCGATAGCGACGGGGTCAACGCGCCCCCGGGGAGCGGCTTCGCCCGGCTCCTCCAGACCCACCTGAGCGCGCTCGCCATGGGCGAGCGCGGCGCCCCGGAGCCCATCCTCACCTCCCAGACCGAGACGATCGCCGTCCCCGACCTGGTCGGCGACCTCTCACCCCAGACCAAGCCCGTCGTCACGGCCGCCAATGCGCTCCTGGCACGGCTCACCGTGAAGATCTACCGGGTCGCCGGCACCCTCCACAGCGCGGGAGAGGACGGGCCGGGCGTCACCATCCAGCTCCGCCGCGGCAACCGGGCCGTCGGCTCGACCACCCTCTGGGCGTCCCAGTTCAGCCACTCCGCGGAGCCGTTGCCGGACGGCTCCCCCGCCCCGTACTACCGGCTCGCCGAGATGGCCGCGGTCTGGCTCCTGTTCGCTCTCGGCCACTTGAAAGAACGACGGCGCTTCCGGCTGCTCGGCACCGGCTCATGGAAGGCCTTCGCCCTCTTCCGCTGCGGCGTCGGCGCCCAGGACCGGCGCCGGACTGCCGCCACTCCCGCCGAACGAGACGCGCTGTGCAGCCAGGGGCTCCATTGGTACAGGCAGGCCTTGGGAGAGGACCCGGCGCTCTACGCGGCCTACAACAACATGGCCGCCCTGCTCTGGACGAGCCCGTCGAAGGAGCCGGTCCGGCTCCTCGAGGCGGCGATCTCACGAATGGAGGGCTCCGAGCCCGACGGCCTGGAGGCCCTGCCTCCGCCCCAGTGGGACACCGTCTGGGAGCGCCTGCGGCGGGTGGCCGGCGGCAACCCGGAACCGGACGGCCCCTTCGACCGGCGTCTGGCCGAGCATGAAGAGAACGCCGTCCTCTACTACCAGGTCCGGCACTACCTGCTGTCCTGCCGCGCGGGCAGCTTGACGGACGAGCAGATCGCCCAGGCGGCCGAGCGGGGGGAGGACCTACCGATCGAGCGCGACGCGGCCGGCTTCGCTCGTGACCTGGAACGAACCGCCTGGAAGCTCCAGCGCCGCCAGCGCCGATGGTTCCGCTCCCCGACCCACCGCCAGCAGGACCGGCATGCCCTCACATTCCTCCAGAGGATCGCCCGCGTGACGACTCCGGTCGCGGTCACGATCGAGCTGGCGGTCGAGCTGGCGCGCGAGAAAGGCGAAGTGGACCCGGCGCTCGAGCGGCGCATCGACGCCCTGCGGCGTGAAGGCACCGTCTCGTTCGACGGCCTGTTCAGCTACAACGCCGGGTGCCTCTTCGCTTACCTGGCATCGGTTCACGACGAGCAGGACGGGAAGAACGTAGAGAGCGCCGCCCGGTGCCTCGCCCGCGCCGTCCAGATGGAGCCGTTCCGGCGAACCGAGCTCGAAGCCGACGGCCTGCTGGCCAAGCTGCGGGACACCGAGCCCTTCCAGCGCGAGCTCGGACCATCGCCGAGCCGGGACGCACCACCGAACGAGCCCGTCCCCGCCGAGGCGAGCCCCCTGTCCACGCTCGTCGAGGTGCTCTGGCGATGGCTGGAACGGCGCCTGGCGCGGGCGCCGGCAGGCGAGGCACCGGCCGGCGCCGGCGACTGATCGCCGAGAACCCGAGCCGGCCGGGAGAGCAGTCCTCTGTTACGCTACGCGCGCCCGAGATGGCCCAGCGCACACCCGCCGCGGGTCTCGTCTTGTTGCTCCTTGCCCCCGGGTGGGGGATCGTCGCTTCGGCGATGCGCGCCGGCCTGGAAGCAGAGGACTTTCATGACGACTCCTAACCTGCACTATTCATGAGCCAGCTACTACGAGCGGCAAGTGCACGCAATCTCAGGGCGTACTCGCTCTTTGCTCCTCGGCGTACCGTACAGTACGCCTGCGTCGCGCATCGCTGTGTGCGCCCTGATCTCACGCGCACTTGCGGCTCTCGCTACGGCGTCTCAGGAATAGTGCAGGCTAAGCCGTCGCCAGACGGCACACCATCGCAACCCCTCGACACCGGCCGTCACGCACACCGCCCGCGCCGCGTGGCCGCCCTCGCCGTCACCCTCGCCCTCGGCGTCGCTTTCGCCGGGGTCGCGCCCGCCTGGGCCCACCACGGCCGGGACTTCCTGCTCGCCGAGACCGCCGAAATCCCCCATCCCGGCCAGGGCTGGGCCATCGCCCGGCAGGACTACCTCGACCAGGCCGACGGCGAGCTCGAGCTGGAGCCCAGCGTCCTGTTCGGTATCTCCCGCTGGCTGGCCTTCGAGATCCACGGCCACGTCGCCCGCCCGGATGGTGGGTCCTTCGAGTACGAGTCGACCGCGCCCGCGCTCCACCTGCACATCGATCTGCCGCGCGCATCGTGGGGACTCGGTCTCTCCACCGAGTACGAGATCTCGAGCCAGGACGACCTCCCGGACACAGCCGCGGCGATCCTGTCGCTCTCGGGCCTGGCGGGCCGCACACAGCTCGCCTTCAACCTCACCGCCGAGGAAGCCCAGGAGAGCGGCGCCGACACCGAGTGGGGCTACGCCGTGGGCCTGCGGCGGCCGCTGACCAGCAGGCTGCACTGGGGCATCGAGGCGCGCGGGAGTCTGGACGGCGCAAACGCCGAAGACAACGGGCCGGCGCAGGAAGACCTCCACACCGAGGCGATCACGGCTCTGCCCTCGGCACACTCCGCCGGGGGTTCCGGGCACGGCGCGGAAGCCACCGGTCACGAGGCGCTCCTCGGTCTCTACTTCGAGGCCAGTGAACGCCTGAGCGTGAATGGCGGAGTCGGTACCGGCATCGACGGCGGTCCGGACCTCTCGGTGCGCACGGCCGTCGTGTGGCGATTCCAGTAACGGCGACCGACGCCCGCCCTCCGCGCGCCCCTGCCGCGCAGGATGCTACCGGTCGGCCCTCTGCCTGCGGCCGGACCGCCCGCGCGCCGGCTGCGCTCGCCTCGCCCGCGGGCCTCGAACGGTACCTGCCCCGCTCGCCTGTGCCGTGGGACCGCTCTGCGCTTTGCGCTCCGCCTTGGCCCGGGCGCGGGCGCGCTCTTCGGCCTTGCGGGCACGGATCGCCGCGATGCGTTCGCCTACAGGGATCTCGAAGCGCTCCGCCGGCTTGGCGTCGTAGTCGAAGCCGTCGACCCGCCGTCGGGGGATGCTCCGCCCGACCGCACGTTCGATCGCCGCCAGCTCCTGCCGTTCCTCGGGGGCCGCGAAGGTCAGGGCGTCACCGGTGGCGCTGGCGCGCGCGGTGCGACCGACCCGGTGGATGTAGTCCTCCGGCTGCCCCGGAACGTCGAAGTTGATGACGTGGGGCAGCGCTTCGACGTCGATGCCCCGGGACGCGATGTCCGTCGCCACGAGCACCTCGAGCTTTCCGGCCTTGAAGGCGGCGAGCGCCATCTCGCGCTGGCGCTGACTGCGGTTGCCGTGGATCCGGTCACAGGCGACGCCAGACTTGTCGAGGAACTCCGCCAGCCGGTTGGCCCGGTGCTTGGTGCGCGTGAAGACCAGCGCCGTCTCCACTTCTCCCCGGCGGAGCATCTCGAGGAGCAGCATCGGCTTGAGACGGGAGGGCACCGGCAGTACCTGTTGCGCGACACCGGTGGCGGGGGCCGCCTTGCGCTCGACGTTGAGACGCACCGGATCGGTCAGGATCTCGCGGGAGAGGGTCACGATCGGCTTCGGCAGGGTGGCCGAGAAGAGGAGCGTCTGGCGCTTCCGGGGCAGGGCGGCGAGGATGCGCCGCACGTCCGGCAGGAAGCCCATGTCGAGCATGCGGTCCGCCTCGTCGAGCACCAGGATCTCGAGGTCGTCGAACCGGGCGTGGCCGCTCCGCATGTGGTCGAGGAGCCGTCCCGGCGTGGCGACGATCACCTCGACGCCGCCGCGGAGGGCGCGCTCCTGGGGGCGCGGGTTGACGCCGCCGAAGACGGCCGCCGAGCGCACCGGCGTGTGGCGGCCGAGGGAGGCGAAATGCTCCTCCACCTGTGCCGCCAGCTCGCGGGTCGGGGCGAGAACCAGGGCGCGGGTCACGCCGCGCCGCGTCGCGCCGAGCCGTTGCAGGGTGGGCAGGACGAAGGCGGCGGTCTTGCCGCTCCCAGTCATGGCACAGGCCAGGACGTCCCGGCCGGCCAGGGCTGGCGGCAGAGCCGCCTGTTGAATGGGGGTCGGCTCGTCGAAGCCGAGGTCGGCGATGCCGCGCTGGATGGCGGCGTCGAGATCGAATACACGAAAGCTCATGTCTACACTTCTCTTCTCTGCAGGCGCAGAACCGTCGATGCGGTGCTCCGCCCACTGGGACCGGCTGAATTGTGAGGGGAAAAACGGGAGACTTGCCGGGAGGCCGCCGTCCGGGTGTGCGTCCGACCACCCGCGAGCTGATGTGCCCGGAAGACGGCTATTGAGAGCCGGTACCCGGGAAGGGGGGCATCATGTCACAGTCAGGGGCTCGAACACCAGCGCCCTCCGGGGACACCCGGTACGCCGACCTCCGGGCGATCGCCGCCCCGCCGGTCGACACGACCCGGTTCCACGATCGCGAGCGCCTTGCCGCCGCCTTCCCAGCCGCTACAATCCCCGGCGGAGGATCCGATGACCACAGCCCAAGCCACCCTCTTCGCCGCCCTCGCTCTGTCACTCGCCTGCCTGGCACCCGCCGCGCTCGCCGCCGTCGGCGCACCCGAGGCGCAACCCTCGTCCTACCTGCTGGTTCCCGACCGGGTGTTCGACGGCGAGGCGCTCCACGACGGCTGGGTGGTCGTCGTCCAGGGCGAACGGATCGCCGCCGCGGGACCCGCCGGCTCGGTCGAGGTGCCGGACGGCGCCGAGCGGATCGAGCTCGCGGGGACGACGCTCCTGCCCGGCCTGATCGAGGCCCACTCCCACCTCTTCCTCCACCCCTACGACGAGACCTCCTGGAACGACCAGGTGCTCAAGGAGCCTCTGGCGCTCCGCACCGCCCGGGCCACGGTCCACGCGCGCAAGACCCTGCTCGCCGGGTTCACCTCCGAGCGGGACCTGGGGACCGAAGGAGCCGGCTATGCCGACGTCGGCCTCAAGCAGGCGATCGATCAGGGGATCGTCCCCGGACCGCGGCTGACGGTCGCCACCCGGGCGATCGTCGCCACCGGCAGCTACGGCCCCAAGGGGTTCGACCCGCGCTTCGAACCGATCTTGGGCGCCGAGCCCGCCGACGGCTGGGACGACCTCGTGCGCACGGTGCGCGACCAGATCGGCAAGGGCGCTGACGTGGTCAAGGTCTACGCCGACTACCGCTGGGGCGTCCACGGCGAGGCGCGGCCGACGTTCTCCCAGGAAGAGATCGAGCGCGTCGTCGAAACCGCCTCCTCGAGCGGCCGGCCGGTGGCCGCCCACGCCGCCACCGCCGAGGGAATGCGCCGGGCGACCCTGGCCGGCGTCGAGACGATCGAGCACGGCACCGGCGGCACGCCCGAGGTGTTCCGCCTGATGGCCGAGCACGGCGTGGCGCTCTGTCCGACGCTCGCGGCCTCGGACGCTATCGCGCGCTACGCGGGCTGGGACCCGGCGGCCGGCGGCCCGGAGCCGGAGCGGGTGCGCGAGAGCCGGCGAAGCTTCCAGGCCGCCCGAGAGGCCGGTGTGACCATCCTCATGGGAGGGGACGTCGGTGTCTTCACCCACGGCGAGAACGCCCGCGAGATGGAGCTCATGGCCGAGTACAGCATGCCGGCCATCGACGTCCTGCGCGCCGCCACCTCGGTCAACGCCCGGGTGCTGCACATGGACGACCGTGGGCGGATCGAGCCCGGCCTGCTGGCCGACCTGGTCGCAGTGAAGGGGGATCCGACGCAGGAGATCGCCGCGGTCCGGCGAATCGCCCTGGTGATGAAGGGCGGCACGATCTACCGCCGCCCCTGACCGCTCAGGTCGTCAGCAGGGCGTCGATCGTCGTGACGTAGGCGTCCCGGTCCTCGGCAGGCATGTCGATGATCTCGACCCCGATCTCCGCCCGGGGACCGTCGCCACCGCGCTCGATGTGGTGGACGTAGGCGACCCGTAGCTCGGCGTGGAGCATCTTGTCCTGGAGGCGGATGAGCGCCTCCAGGCGCTCCTCCACCGTCGGCACGTACTCGCTTTCGATCAACATCCCGGACCGGCTGAGCTTGCGCACGACGAACTCCGGCGTGGTCTCGAGTACCAGCCCCTCCGCGTCGCGCAGGGTGAAGTGGCCGAACGCCTCCCGCTCGACGTGGGAGATGCCGCGCTCGACGATCAGCTGGAGGACCTCCTCCGCCTGGTTCGTGACGACGTCCTCGAACTCGATTCCCGCCTCGTAGACCGTCCCCTCGTCGCTCCCCGGGACGGCGAGCCGGCACCGGGCGACCGTCCCCTGGAGGGCGACCTCGCGCTCGCCGGAGACCAGCTTGAGAGTGTAGGTGCGGCCCGGGCTGAGCCAGTTGCGGGTCCGCAGCGCCATGCCCTGGACGCTCAGGTTGACGACCTCGCCTTCGAGAGTTGCCCGCAGGCGGCCCTGGATGTCGTCGACCTCGTAGCGGGGGTGGCGGCGCTTGTCTGATTCCGAAGACACCGTCACATCATAGTACGAGAGCAGGGGATCTACCGCGACCCGGTGAGAGGGTAGGGTCCACCCGGTTGGCCGTTAACGGCCAACCGGGTGAATCCCGCGACCAGCGAACAGCCGCGTCTCAGAAGACCGGGTCGGTACAGAAGTACTGCCGCCCGTCGCATGAGATGTAGAGATTTGCCTTGCCGAAGCACGCATACGGTCCGGTGTAGCCGACGCACTGCGTAAGCCCATCCAAGCACTCGGCCGTGCAGGTCACCGGGCAGTACGTGATGTGCTCGTCGCAACTGATGTAGTACGAGTATTCATCACAGAGGCCCGGCCGGCTGCCCCCGGCGCTGGTACACGAAATCGTCGTGCCGCCGTAGCAGGTGAGGCTCGCCTGGCACGGGCAATACGTCCGCTGGCCGTCGCACTCGACGTACTCCTGCGCCGCCGAGCAGGTCGTGCCCGAGCACTCGACGGAGCCTCCGGCATCGCAGTCCTCGTGCACGTAGCACACACCCTCCGGCGAGATCTGGCCGTCCGCCAGGAGCGTCCAGAAGCTGTGGAACAGGTCACCCGAGATCGTCGGCCCCTGGGCCGAGGCCGCACCTGAGAACAGGACCGCACCCAGGATGCACACGACTGCCAGGACTGGCAGAGTTTTGTTCATGGCTCCTCCATCTGTCGGGTTTGGCCAGGGGAGTGAAGCCAAGATACACAACTCTTCGATTATTCGCAATGCCGGAAGTACTACTCTGGCAGCCCGGCGATCAGCTCCCGGATCTCCGCGACGCTCAGGTGCCCGGCGGCGACCTCCTGTCCCAGGGCGGCGAGCGCCCGCTGCTCCAGGGCGTCCGGGTCCAGCCGGGGGCGGTCGTCGAGGAACCCTTCTTCGGTCAGGTAGGCTTCGAGCTCTTCGGTCTTCTTGGTCAGGAACCCCTTGGTCCGCTCGTCGCTCCGCTCTCGGAGCGCGGTGACGAGGGCCTTGGCGTCACCGCCGAGGTCCCGCGCCAGGTCGGCGATCTGGTCGAGGAAGGTCTCCGCGTTGACCGCTCCGGACGCGAGCAGGACGCCCCGGTCGACCGGCTTCCCGCGCCCCTCGCGCCAGGCGGCGAAGAGGACGCCGAGGCAGCGGGCCCGGGCGGCCGCGCGGAGCCATCGTTCCTCGCCCTCTTCTCCACCGCCGAGGAGACGCTCGGCGCTCGCCCGGCCCAGGGTCTCGAGCTGCCCCCAGTGCTCAACGTCGCGAGACAGCAGGGCGTAGAGCACGTCAGGCGAGTCCACCAGGTGCCAGAGGTGGACGCCGCCGGGGCCGGACCACGGGTCGAGGCCGGGAACGGCGAGGAGGCGGGCGTACTCCTCGCGCCGCTCGCGAGCGTCGGCGGACCGGGTCTCCGGGGGAGGCTCCGGCGGGGGCTCCGGTGCCTCGTGCCGCACCGCCAGCCGCGCCGGCTCCGCCGCAGCCTGCCAACGGCGGAGGCGGCCCAGGTCGATCACCGCCGCCTGCGGGGCATCGGAGTGGGCGTCGAGGGCCGCCTGCCACTTGGCGACCTCGTCGTGCTGGGCGGTGAAATAGACGATCTGGCGCCCGTCGCCGCCGTCCACACGGGCGACCTCGAGCAGGGCTCCCATCACGGCCTCGGCCGCCCACTCGTCGGAATTGGCGAGCGTCTCGTCCAGGACCAGGGGCAGGCGAAGGCCCCGCTCTTGGCTCTCGGCGAACGCCAGGCGGACCGCGATCAGGAGCTGGACCCGGGTGCCCGCGGAGAGCTCGTCCAGGCGTCGGACCAGGCCGGTTTCGCTCTCCCGGGCGCGGAAGACCGGCGGCACCCCCTCCGGGTCCAGAAGCTCATAGCGCCCGCGGGTGAAGCGGGCGAAGAGATCGGTCGCCTGGCGCAGGACCACCGGCCGGTGGCTGCGGCCCGCCGCACTGCGCAACCAGGCGGTGAGGCGCCAGGCGACGACCTTGCGCGCTTCGGCGTCGCGCGCCCGGCGGAGGTCCTGCTCGGCCGCGTCGAGCTCGGCGAGGGCGTCTTCGAGGTCGTGGCCGCCGCGAGCCGCCCGGATGCGTGTCTCGAGGTCCTGGAGCCGGCGGATCAGCGCTTCCACCTCGCCAGCCCGCGCCGCCAGGCGCTCGCCTTCGGCTTCGAGGGTCGCCCGGTCCACCTCGCCGGGTTGCGCCGCGCCCTCCGGCCCCTCGGCAGGCTCGCCTCCGAGCCGAGCGAGCGCGGCCTCGGCCTCGGTCCGCCGCCATTGCGCCTCCCGGGCGGCGTCCCCGGCCGCGCGGTAGTCATCGAACCGCTCGAGCAGCCGGGCCAGGCCGGTGCGATCCCCGGCGCGGAGGTCGAGCGCACGATAGATCGCGGCCAGGCCCTCCTCCGCCTCTCGCAGCCGGGCCTCCACCCTCGAGCGCTCACCCTCCGCTCCCACGAGGGCCGCCAGGGCCTCGCCCGCCCGCCGATGCTCTCCCGCCCGATCGCGGAGTGATGCGATTCGGCTCGCCGCCTCGATCGCGTCCTCGGGCGCGCCATCCCCCAGGGCCTCGAGCTCCCTCGCGATCGACTCCAGGACGCTCCCCCGCTTCTCCAGGAGCATGGCCCGGGCGGCTTCGGCTTCGCTGACCTCCGCCGTCGCTTCTCGCCAGGCGGCGAGCGCCTCGACGAACGAGGCGAGCGGTGCGAGATCGACCTCCGACCCCAGCGCCGGCAGCGCCCCGAGCCGGGCCAGCAGGGCGTCACGGTCCCGTTCGAGCGCGGCAGCCCGCTGCGCCAGCTCGTCGCGGCGTCCCGCCAGGCCGCGCCACCTGACCGCCTTCTCCTCCTCGAGCCGCACCTCGGACAGATCCCGCTCGAGATCGTCCAGGGCGCCCGCCACCTCGGCCGCGGTCCACGAGCCCGGCGCTGCCAGCTCGTCGTCACCGCGCCGGAGCGCCTCGTACTCGGCCGCCAGCTCGGCCCGTTGCCGGCGCGCGCTGTGCCGTTCGAGGAGCATCCACACGAGCACCACGAGACCGGCGGCTGCCAGGGCTCCACCCCATAGACGGTCGAATCCGAGGAGGATCGCGCCGACGCCGGCACCGGCCAGAGCGAGCGCGGCGGCCAGGGCCGGCAGCCGCGGACTCCAGGCACCCCCGGGCCGGCGGAGCCACCTCCGCAGGATACGGGTCGCGTCCCGCAGCCGGTCCAGGCGCTCGGCGGTCGTCGCCGTCTCCACTCCCCCAATCCACTCCTCCACCCGGGCGACCTGGGCCGTCTCTCCCCGATGGATCTCCCAACGGCGCGCCAGGTCGACCACCTCCTGCCAGGCGGGCAGATCGGGCGGCGCCGGCTCGCCACCATCGGAAGCGTCCGCCGCCTCGCCCTGCCACACGGCATCGCCGGCCGGGAGCCCCCGGCGGGCCCGGGCCTGCCGCTCGCGCGCCCGCGTCAGCCGATCGGCCTCCCGTTCGAGCTGGTCCTCCAGGTGCTCCAGGGTCTCGCTCCGCCGCCGGAGCGCCTCCAGCACCTCGTCGGAGACCCCCTCCGGCGGAAGACGCGCGGCCTCCCGGCGCCGCTCTTCGGTCGCGATCCGCTCCCGCACCCGGTCCAGCGCCTGCCGCTCCTCGCGCACCCGCTGCTCGAGCGCGGTGACCCGATCGCCCTCGTCGCCGACCAGGCGTTCCATCGCCGCCGGGTACGAGGCGAGACGTCGCGCCGCCTCGTCCGCCGCCTCGCGGGCATCGAGCCACGCTGACCGCGCTTCGACCGTTTCGAGCTTCCGCGCAGCCTCCCGACTCGCCTCGAGCTCTCGGCGAAGCCGCCCCAGCTCGGCCTCTTCGTCGAGCAACCGCCGCTGGGTCTCCTCGACCTCTCGGACTTGCGCCTTCGCCGCCCCGTGCCGATCGATCAGCTTCCTGGGCCGCCCCGGGACCGGGCGCGCGTGGACGACCTCCCGCGCGCTCTCGAAATCGAAGCCGCCAGCCAGCTCCTCGGCGATCTGGCGGGCGAACCGCCGGCCGGAAGTGCCCCCGGCCCCTTCGGTGGCCAGGAGGTCCTGGAGCGTCAGGTGATAGCGGTCGGAGACGTCGGCCGGCGGCAGGACCGGCCGGTCGGTGCGTTCCCCGCCGGCACGGTAGAGCTGTCGATCGTGGTCGAGCTCGATCTCCCACGGCTCGCCGCCGATCCGGAGCGCGGCCCGCAGGCGCCGCCCGGCCGGCGCGCCGTTCTCGGGCCAGAGCAGGGCGTGAATCGCCCGCGCGGTGGTCGTCTTGCCCGAGCCGTTCGGCCCATGAATGACGTTGACCCCCGGCGACAGCCCGTCCAGGGTGAAGCCACCCCGCTCGAGCCCGGGGAGGCGCTCGAGCTCCAGTCGCTCGAACCACAGCCGGTCGCTCACGGGGTACCCACCTCGCCGTCGGCGCCACCGTGACCGCCGGACGCGCCGTCCCCCCGCTCCTTCTGCTCCAAGAGGGCGTCCAAAAGGTCCGCCGCGACGTCCGCCAGGACCCGCCGCTCGTCCGCTGCAGTCAGGTCGTCTCGCGAACCGACCTCGAGCGCCCAGCTCGTCTCGAACACCTCGCCCATCCCGGCGTGGACCTCGCGCGCGAGCTCCGGCGCGACCGCCCGTTCCTCTCCCCGTCCTTCCCCGTTCTCGAGGGCGAGGAGCAGGTCCGCCAGCAGCGCCACGGGGTCGTCCCCGTCGGAACGCGCCTTGAGGTCGACGGCCGGGCGGGTCCGGTCCATTAGCTCGACCAGACGGCTGCGGGCTCCGGCGCCACTCAGCTCGAGCGGCGCGGACTCTGTCAGCCGCTCGAGGATCTCTCCCAGGGCTCCATGGGCCCCGGTCCGGCCGCTCAGCGTGCCGCGCAGGAGCAGCCATTCCGGCTCTCCCTCCAGGTCCATGTCCGCCACTGCGTCCCGCGTCGCTCGCACGATGCGCGCCTCCGCCGCCTCGCCCGTCTCGACCCCTCCGAGGTCGATGGCGACGTCGTGCCATCGGACCGTTGCCAGAGGAAGCGGCTCCGGGCGGCCGATGCGCTCACCGTCGACCTCGACGAGCCACGCACCGTGGGTCCCGGTCTCGGTCGGGTCGAGTGGCTGGGGCGATCCGGGATAGAGGGCCCACCCGCCGCCGGTCAGATCGAACACCTCCGGCTTGTGGATGTGGCCGAGGACCCAGGCACCCGGGCCGGCGGCGGCGAGGGCGGTCCGGCCGACCGGCGCGTTGGTCGACTGCCCGGCGTCCAGGTCGCAGTGGAGCAGCCCGAGATGGGCCGCACCGTCGTCCGGCGGATCGAGGGCGTAGCTGGTCAGCGGGTCGTCGCGGACGTCGCGGCGCGGGAAGGACCAGCCGTCCACGTGCAGCAGGCTCCGGCCGTCGCCGTCGGACAGGGTGAGCCGCTCCCACGTACCGCCCGCGCCGAGAAGGTGGAAGCGGTCCGAGGCCAGGAGGGACGACAGCCGGGGAAAGACGTCGAAATCGTGATTGCCGGACACGGCACAGACGTCGATCCCGGCACCCGCCAGCCGGGCGAATCCCTCCTCCAGCGGCCCGAAGGCCTCGAAGTACCGGTTTGCCCGGTGGACCACGTCGCCCGAGAGAAGCACCAGCCGGACACGGTGCTCGACCGCCGCCTCGACGGCCCGGCGCCAGACCGCCGCCACCGAGGTCGACGCCCGGTCGACATCGGCCGGAAGCCGGCTCGGCCGGCACCCCAGGTGCAGATCACCCAGGCACAGAATGCGGGTCCGGGACATCGAGGCGATTGTACCGTCCGCCCGAGCGCTACAACGTCTTCTCCATCAACGTCGCCACCGCCTGATTGAACCGCGCCGCCTCGGGCAGCTCCGAGCCCTCGGCCAGGCAGGCGTAGCCGAAGAGGAGATGCGCGTAGTCGGCCACCGGCAGGGAGTCCGGGTCGCTCTCGAAGTGCTCGCGCATCTTGGCCACCGCGGGATGCTCCGGGTTGAGCTCCAGGATCCGGCGCTGCTTGGGGCCGCCCCCCTTGCCCTTCTGGAGGAGCTTCTCGAGCTGCGGGCTGTAGTCGTGCTCGGCGCCGACCAGGCAGGCCGGGGAGGAGGTCAGCCGGCCGGAGAGGCGGACGTGCTTGACATGCTCGTCGAGCTCCTTCTGCAGGCGCTCCATCAGCCCCTTGAACTGCTCCTCCTTCTCCTCCAGCTCCTTCTTGCGCTCCTCCTTCTCCTCCTCGTCCGCCAGGTCGATCTCGCCCTTGCCCGCCGACTTGAGGCGCTTGCCGTCGTACTCCGTGAGGTACTGGACCAGCAGCTCGTCGACCGGGTCGACCAGGTAGAGCACCTCGACGCCCTTGGCGCGGAACGCCTCGAGATGGGGCGAGGCCGCCACCTGCTCGCGCGACTCGCCGGTCAGGTAGAAGATCTCCTTCTGGCCGTCCTTCATCCGGGAGACGTAGTCGGCCAGGGTGGTCATCTGCTCCTCGTCGTTCGACGACTCGAAGAGCAACAGCTCAGTGAGCTTGTCCTTGTTGTCGAAGTCCTCGCCGATCCCCTCCTTGATCGCCCGGCCGAACTGGTCCCAGAAGGTGCGGTAGCTCTCCGGCTCGGCGTTCTTCATCTCGGCCAGCCGGTCGAGGACCTTCTTGACCAGGCCCTTCTTGATGGCGCGGATCAGCCGGTCGCTCTGGAGGATCTCGCGGGAGACGTTGAGCGGCAGGTCCGGAGACTCGACCACGCCCTTGAGGAACCGGAGATAGCGCGGCAGGAGCGCCTCGCAGCGCTCCATGATCATCACCCGCTTGACGTAGAGCTGGAGCCCCGGCTCGAAGCCGACGTAGAAGAGGTCGTAGGGCGCCTGGGACGGGATGAAGAGGAGCGCCTGGTATTCGAAACGCCCCTCGGCCCGGAGCGTGACGTGCTCCATCGGGTCGTTCCAGTCGTGGGCGATGTGCTTGTAGAACTCGGCGTACTCCTCGTCGGTGACCTCCGACTCCGGCTTGGTCCAGACGGGGACCCGGGAGTTGACCGTCGACTCCTCGACGACCCGCTTCTTGACCTCCGGGTCCTTGGGCACGCCGTTCTCGTCCCGCTCGACCTCTTCGTGCTCGGTCTTCAAGACGATCGGGTAGGTGACGAAGTCGGAGTAGCGCTTGATCACTCGCTTCAGGACGAACTCGTCCGTGAAGTCGTCGATCCCGGCCTCTTCGTCGGCCGGCTTCAAGTGCAGGGTGATCGTCGTACCCCGGTGCTCCGGCTCGGCATCGGAGACGGTGTACTCGCCGGCACCTTCCGACTCCCAGCGGGTGCCGGTCTCCTCACCGGCGCGCCGGGTCACTAGCTCGACCCGGTCGGCGGCCATGAACGCCGAGTAGAACCCGACGCCGAACTGGCCGATGAGCTGGAGCAGGGTCTCCTCGGCCTCGCCCTTCTTGAGGCTCTGGACCAGCTCCTGGCTGCCCGAGCGGGCGATGGTGCCGATGTTGTCGATCACCTCCTGCCGGCTCATGCCGATGCCGTTGTCCGACACGGTCAGGGTCCGCGCGTGCGGATCGGCCTCGACGTGGATCTCGAGCGGATCTTCGCCGACCTCGGGACCGTCCTCGCGCAGGGACTCGAACCGCAGGCGATCGAGGGCGTCGGAGGCGTTCGAGATCAGCTCCCGGAGGAAGATCTCCTTGTGGGAGTAAAGCGAATGGATCATCAGGTCGAGCAGCTTGCGCGTCTCGGCCTGGAACTGGCGGGTCTCCCCGGCTTGGGTATCTGGGCTCGTCGTTGTCGCTTCGCTCATCGTAGGAACCTCACTCCGTTCAACCGTTCAGATCACGGAGCGAATGACAAAGGTGAGGTGGTGATTTATTCCAGGACCGCCTGACCCGATCAGGGCCCGATCGATCAGGGATAGTCGTCGAGCTCCTGGAAGGGCAGGCCGCAGGGATAGAACAGGTTGAACACCGGCTGCTCGATCGCTTCGGCGAAGCCGAGCATCAGGGGTCCGTAGACCTCGATCGGCGAGTCGCCCGCCTCGACCTTGGCGTACTCCTTCTCCGAGATCCCGACCGCCTCGGCCATCTCCGCCACGGTCTTTTCCCGGCGTTCCCGATGGCCCTTGATCAAGCCGCCCGCCTGGCCCTTCTTGGTGTCGGCGAAGCGGCCGCTCTCCGCCAGCAGGCGCGACGTCGGGGTCTCGAGCGCGATGGCGATCTGGGCCAGGTGCGGTCCCCAGTCCTCGGCCGGGGACTCCCCCGCCTCGAGGGCATCGTATTCCTTCTCTTTGATGCCGAGGCTCTCTGCCACTTCAGCGGTCGAGAGGCCCTTCTTCTCGCGCTCCTTCTTCAGCACGTCTCCGAGCTTCATTCCTGCGATCTCCCTCCTCCCGCGGTGCGCACGGGAAAGCGTTGCCTCGATGGCTCCAGGGGGTCCGTCCGGCGCGCAGCGCGAGCGTGGCGAGGCCGCCGCCGGGGGCATCGTTAGAAGAGTGCAGCGCGTACCCGGGATTGAGACAGAGACGCGAGGACGTTTCGAGCGGCTCGCCGGGAGCCGTCCCCGGGGGCGCGGATCAGGCGGGGGTGCCGACCCGGTTGCGCCCGGCGAGCTTCGCCTCGTAGAGCCGCCGGTCGGCACGCTCCAGGACGTCCCGCGGAGTGGCGCCGTCCCCGGGGAAGACGGCGACGCCGATCGAAACCGTCAGGCGGGCCGGCTCCGGCCAGCCGGAGAGCGGGATCTCCTGGGCCTCCACCGTCCGCCGGATGCGCTCGAACAGCGAGCCGGCCTGCTGGATGCCCACGTCGGTGAGCAGCACACAGAACTCTTCACCGCCGTAGCGCGCCACCGCGTCGGTTTCCCGGAACGACCGGCGCAGGATGTCCGACACCCTGCGCAGCGCCTCGTCACCGCCCGCGTGGCCGTAGGTGTCGTTGAACCGTTTGAAGTGGTCGATGTCGATCATCGCCACCGCGAGCTCGGTCCCCATGGCCTGGGCATAGTCGCACCCGCGACGCAGGCGCTCGTCGAGCGTCGCCCGGTTCAGCAGGCCGGTGAACCGGTCGCGCGAGGACATGGTGCGCAGCTCGCGGGCCCGCACCACGATGGTCGTGGCGAGCAGGGTCGCCGCGCTCAACGCCACCAGCCGCGCGATCTGGACGTCCCACGAGAACATGCCGTGCCGGTACGGTGCGTACACCGGCGAGTCCAGGTCCCAGAAGTGCTGGGCGAGAAACACGATGGTGCCGTACTCGGCGACGGCCAGGCTGCCGGTGACCAGGCAGACGCGGGAGTCGTAGCGCAGGCTGGTCGCCGCGATCGCCAGGAAGTAGGCCGGGAAGATGACCGCGTTGTTGACCGCCTCGTGGGGCCGGTCGAGGACCAGGAAGACGCCGAGGAGCCCGCTGACCAGGGTGACGTCGAGCATGCTGCTGGCGAAGCCGATCCACGATCGCCCCCAGTTGCGGTTCACCGCCGAGTAGATCAGCAGCGAGCCGACGAGGGCGGCCACGGCCGCGGTCAGGAGCGCCCGCGGATCGCGTGACGTGCCGCTCCAGAACCCGGCGCCGAGGTACTCGTCGGCGGGGATGTAGACCAGGATCAGGACCACCAGGAGGCGGACGCCGGCGACCAGCATCTCGCCGTGGAAGCCGGCGTCGCTGAGCTGGGACTCCGGACGCTGCCACAGCCGCTCCCAGAGGCCGGGTGCGGCGGCGTGATCAGTGAAGACGTTGTCGGAGGTGGGCACGGCCGAACGCATGCTGCCATACCCCTCAACTGCACTGCAACGCGCAAAGGGACGAATGCGCCAAGCCCTATTTTCCTGTACGCTTCAGGTAGAGCTTGAGTGCAGCTTTTCTCAGGTCTTCGCGCGCCTCGCCGCTCCGGGCGAGCGCCTGGAGCACCCGCGTGGGCAGGCCCGGCAGCAGCCGGATGGCGAGCGGCGCCGGGGTCTGGGGGTTGCGGACGAGCGCCTGGCGCACCTCGTTGTTCGCCAGCCAGCGGCGGTCGCCGGCGACCCTCTTCAGCACCCCTCCCGGCGTGTAGGGCGACTTGACGATCTGGACCACGTCGTCCGCCTCGATGTGCGGGTTGTTGAGCAGGGCCATGGTCACCAGGGGTGCCGTCTCGCGGAGCAGGATCTGGCGCTCGGTCCGGTTCGCCTTGCGCGCCAACCGGGCCTTCTCCGGCGGCGTCATCTTCTGGATACGGAAGATCGGCGACGCGCCCAGCGACTCCCCCAGCGACTCGCTGTCCCCGGCCTTCTCGCTGCGTGCGGCGGCCAGCTTGCGACGGGCCTCGGCGTCCCGGGCCGGACCCCAGTCGACCCGCTGGAGGGCGGCCGTCACCTCCTCGCCTCCTCCGGCCGGTCCGAAGACGTGGAGCACGGCGGCGGGAAACGACATCTCGAACCCGCCCGGCGCCTCGAGCGCCACGGTCAGCTCCCGTCCCCGGGCCGGTGGTGCGGCGGCGGCATCCGCGGGTAGCGGCGCCAGAAAGCCCTCCTGGCTCTTGGCATTCTCCAGAAACGCCACGACCGCCTCCGCGTCGTCGAACGCCAGGGTCAACCGTTCGTCTCGTCCATCCTCGTCTGCTCTGTCGAAGCGCGCTCTCATCGAAGGGAGTGTATCGAGGCCAGGCGGCCCCCGGCGGGCCGTGGGACCATAGCGCCGATGGCTTTCTCCCCCCTTCCGGTCGACTCCGTCCTCGCCGAGCTGGCGGCCGCCCTGGCGGCCCGCGGCGCCGCCGTGCTCAAGGCGCCGACCGGCTCCGGCAAGACCACCCGCGTGCCGCCGGCCCTGCTGGAATCGCTGGCGGCCCCCGACCCGGGACAGGGCCCGGCCGGGCGCCCCAAGGTCGTGGTGCTCGAGCCACGGCGGCTCGCCGCCCGTGCCGCCGCCGGGCGGATCGCCGCCGAGCGGGGCTGGCGGCTGGGCGGGCGGGTCGGCTACCACGTGCGGCTCGACCGCAAGGCGGGCCGGGATACCCGGCTGCTGGTGGTCACCGAGGGGATCCTGGTCCAGATGCTTCAGGCCGACCCGTTCCTGGACGACGTCGCCCTGGTGGTCTTCGACGAGTTCCACGAGCGGAGCCTCCAGGCGGATCTCGGCCTCGGCATGGTCCAGCGGGTGCGCTCGGAGGTGCGGCCCGACCTGCGGGTGCTGCTGATGTCGGCGACCCTCGACCCCGGCGCGGCGGCCCGCTACCTGGCTACGGACGAGGGCCCGGCGCCGGTGATCGAGACCGGCAGCCGGCTTCACCCGGTCACCATCCGCTACGGCGACCGGCCGCTCGCGCGGACCCCGCGGGGGATCGCCGGCGCCGCGGCCGACGGCGTCCAGCGGCTGATTCAGGAGACCCCGGGCGACCTGCTGGTCTTCCTCCCCGGTGTCGGCGAGATCGCCCGGACCGAGGAGACGTTGCGGCCGCTGGCGGGTCGCGCCGGCCTGGACCTGGTGCGGCTCCACGGCTCGCTCCCCCTGGCCGAGCAGGACGCGGCGCTCCGTCGCTCGGGCCGGGCGAGCGACGGCCGGAAGGTGGTCCTGGCCACCAACGTCGCCGAGAGCTCCGTGACCGTCGAGGGGATCACCGCCGTCGTCGACACCGGCCTGGCCCGCCAGATGCGCCACGACCCGGGCTCCGGTCTCAACCGGCTGGCGCTGGTCCGGATCAGCCGCGCCTCGGCCGACCAGCGCGCCGGCCGCGCCGGACGAGAGCGCCCAGGGATCTGCCTGCGCCTCTGGCCCGAGATCGAGCAGCGAGCTCTGGCGGAGGAGGACCTGCCCGAGGTGCTCCGGGTCGAGCTCTCGGGCGCCGTGCTCGAGCTCTTGGCCTGGGGCGAAACCGAGCTCGCCGCGTTCCCCTGGTTCGATCCGCCGCCGCCGGAGGTGCTGGCCGCGGCGCGCGACCTCCTCCACCGCCTCGGCGCCCTGGACGACCACGGACTGACCGCCCTGGGGCGGACCATGGCCCGACTGCCGGTCCATCCGCGCCTCGCCCGCCTTCTGGTCGCGGGGCACCGGGGGGGTCAGACAGCGCGCGCCGCCCTGGCCGCCGCCATGCTCTCCGAGCGCCCTCCGTTCCGCCGGGCCGGCGGCGACGGCGCCGATCGCCGCGCCGCCGTCCATGGGACCCGCTCGGACCTGCTCGACCGCCTGGAGGTCCTCGAAGCGTTCGACCGCGCCGGCCGCGAGCCTTGGGATCACCCCCTGATCGGCCCCCTCCGGCTCCGGCCGGCCGCCGCCCGCTTCGTCCTCGGCGTGCGGGACCGGCTGGTGTCGCTCGCGAGCGCGGCGCTCGACCAAGAGAGCGACACGGTCTCCACCGCCGACGACCCTGAGTCTGCGCTCCTCCGCGCGGTCTTCGCCGCCCACCCCGACCGCCTGGCCCGCCGGCGGGCGCCGGGCAGCCGGCAGGGGGTGATGGTCGGCGGCAAGGGCGTGGTGCTCGCCCCGGAGAGCGGCGTGCTGGAGCCGGAGCTGTTCGTGGCGGTCGACCTGGACGCGGGGCGTCCGGGGGTCCACGCCGAGGCACTGGTCCGTCTCGCCTCCGGCGTCGAGCGCGACTGGCTGCCGGCCGAGAGCCTGACCACGGAGACCGAGGTGGCCTTCGATCCGGAGCGTGAACGGGTGGTCGCCGCCCGCCGGACCCGCTTCGAGGATCTGGTGCTGGACGAGCGCGAGGTGCCGGTGACCGACGAGGCGGAAGCGGCGCGGGTGCTGGCCGAGGCCGGCGCGGCCGACCTGGAGCGGGCGTTGCCGCTCGATCAGCCGGCGGTCGCGGAGCTCCGCGCGCGGGTCCGGTTCCTCCGCCACTGGCACCCGGAGCTCGAGCTGCCCGAGTTGGGGGACGAGACGCTGCGAGAGCTGCTGCCGGCCCTCGCCACCGGCCGGCGGTCGTTCGCCGAGCTCCGCCGGGCGCCGCTGCTCGACTTCCTGCGCGGCGCCCTGAGCCACGCCCAGAGCGTGGCGCTCGACCAGGAGGCGCCGGAGCGGATCGAGGTGCCGACGGGCAGCAAGATCCGCCTGCGCTACGACGGCGAGGAGCCACCGGTCCTCGCGGTGCGCATCCAGGAGATGTACGGCTGTGCCGAGACGCCGCGGGTGGCCGGCGGGCGGGTGCCGGTCCTGCTCCACCTGCTGGCCCCAAACATGCGCCCCCAACAGATCACCGACGACCTGGCCGGCTTCTGGCAGCGCACGTACCCCCAGGTCCGCAAGGAGCTGGCCGGGCGCTACCCCAAGCACGCCTGGCCCGAGGACCCCGTCCACGCTGAACCGGAGCGCCGACCCCGCCGCAAGCGCAAGTAGCCGGCACTCCGAACGGGCTCAGTGGGAGGGGGCGTCCCTAGAGCTTTCGCCGGATCTTCTTCTTGCCCTTTTTCAGATCGCCCATCGGGCGCCGGGTGCGGAGCTCCTTGTACGCCTCCACGCCGGCCGCCTCCATCCGCGGGAGCCGCTCGCCGAGCGCCTTCTCGATCTCGCGGATCAGCGGCTTGTCCTTCCAGGTGGCCATCGACGAAACCGCCCCTTCGGCCGAGCCCCGCGCGGTGCGGCCGGCGCGGTGGATGTAGTCCTCGACCGTCTCGGGCATGTCGAAGTTGATGATGTGCTCGATCACCGGGATGTCGATGCCGCGGGCGGCGACGTCGGTTGCGACCAGGATGCGGTGGTCTCCCTGGCGCAGCCCGGAGAGCGCGCGGACCCGCTGCTTCTGCGACAGGTCGCCGTGGATCCGCTCGACCTCGAAGCTCTCCTTCTCGAGCGCCTTCGACAGCCACTCCGCGTCGATCTTGCGCCGGGTGAAGACCAGGGTGCTGCCCTTCTCCTGGCGCAGGAGCGCCATCACCAGCTCCTTCTTGTCGTCCGGATCGACCAGGTAGAGCCGGTGCTCGATGCCCTGGGCCGCGCGCGTGCCCGGCCGCAGATCGACCCGCACTGGGTCGTCCAGGAAGCGGTTGGCCAGCCGCTCGACCGGCTCCGGCATGGTCGCCGAGAAGAGCATGGTGCGCCGGGACCGGGGCAGCCGCTCGAGCACCCGCTGGACCTGGGGCAGGAAGCCGAGGTCGAGCATGTGGTCCGCCTCGTCGATGACCAACTCCTTGACGCCGCCCAGGCGAACGGTGCCGCGCTCCTCGTGGTCGAGCAGGCGGCCGGGGGTGGCGACGACGACGTCCGGCCCGGCGCGGAGCTCCTTGAGCTGCGGACCGTACTTGACGCCGCCGATCAGGCAGGCGCTCTTCAGGTGATGATCGCGGCTCAGCAGGTCGAGAAACGCCTTGGTCTGGAGGGCGATCTCGCGGGTCGGCGAGAGGATCAGGCCGTGGATGCCGCCGCCGGAACGCAGTCGCTCGACCATCGGCAGGACGAACGCCGCCGTCTTGCCGGAGCCGGTCTGGGCCAGCCCGATGACGTCGTGCCCGTCGAGGGCCTCGGGGATCACGCCCGCCTGGATCGGCGTCGGGTGCTCGAAGCCGATCTCTTCGAGGGTGTCGACGAGCGCGTCGCTCAGACCGAGGGTCTTGAAGGAAACGTCCGTGGTGGCGACGAAGTCTTGGGGAATCGCTCCTGTATGCATCACCGCCCATTATTCCACGGCGCGCTACGCCACCGCGCACCGGGCGCGTCGGAAGAGGTATTAGACTAGCCGGGCCATGCCCGACATCCTCCCCTTCGACATCCCGGGCGGCCCGGCCGTCGCCCTGCTCTTCGGCGCCGCCCTCCTGCTCGCCGGCCGGCGCATTTTCTGGCTCGTGGTCGGCGTCTTCGGGTTCCTGTTCGCCTACGACATGGCGCAGCGCTACCTGGGTGCCAGGACCGAAGGGTTGGAGCTGATCATCGCCCTCCTGGCGGGGGTCGCGGGCGTCTTCCTGGCCATCTTTCTGCAGAAGGTCGCGATCGGTCTCGCCGGTTTCCTGCTCGGCGGCTACGTCGCGCTCGGCGCCCTGGGCGGAGCGAACGGCACGGTCACCGGGCCCCACCTGGTGATCGTGCTGATCGCCGGTGTCGTCTGCGCGATCCTCGCCCTCTGGCTGTTCGAGACCGCGCTCATCCTGCTCTCGTCCCTGGCCGGTGCCGCCCTGATCGTCGAAGCGCTCGACCTGGAGCCGGCGGCCACCCTGCTCGCGTTCGCCCTGCTGGTGGTGGTCGGCGTCGCGATCCAAGCCGGCATCGGGCCACGGCGCCGGAGACGCCGCCTGCGCGCGGCGGACGACTAGCGGAGGGCGGCACACGCCCCCGCCCGAGGAGCCGCGCCGGAGGCGTTGCCTGCCCGGCGATCAGGGCAGAATCGGGGAGACCACGACCTTCGCGGGCGCCCCCGGCACCTCCCGCACCAGCTTCGGCACCAGGTAGCCGGAGACGGAGGCCGCGAGCTCCCCGGCCAGGCGCCGGGCCCGCTCCTCCGGCACCTCGAAATGGGCGGCGCCTGCGACCCGGTCGAGCAGGTGCAGGTAATAGGGCAGCACCCCCACCCCTACCAGCGCCCGCGACAGGTCGGCCAGCGCCTCGACCGAGTCGTTGACCCCGGCCAGGAGGACCGACTGGTTGAGGAGCGTCACGCCGGCCGCGCGCAGCCGGCCGAGGGCCGCCGCGACCGCGGCGTCGAGCTCACGGGCGTGGTTGGCGTGGACCACCAGCACCCGGTCGAGCCGGCGCGATGCCGGCGCCAGCCAGCCGAGGAGACCGTCGTCCACCCGTTCCGGCAGGACGATCGGGTTCCGCGAGTGGACGCGCAGGCGCCGGAGATGGGGGATCGCTTCGAGCTCCCGGACCAGGGCCTCCAGCCGCTCGTCGGACGCCGCGAGGGGGTCGCCGCCGGAGAGGATCACCTCCTCCACCGACGGATCGGCGGCGAGGGCGTCCAGGACCTCCCGCCACGCGGATCGGCCGGCCTGGTTCTCGGCGTAGGGGAAGTGGCGGCGGAAGCAGTAGCGGCAGTGGACGGCGCAGGCGCCGGTGACGATGAGGAGCGCCCGGCCGCGGTACTTCCGGAGCAGCCCGGGGTGGGGGCTGGCCGCCCTCTCGTCCAGGGGATCGGGACCGAACCCCGGTACCGACTCCGCCTCCGCTCCGAGGGGCAGCACCTGCCGGAGCAGCGGGTCGGCCGGGTCGCCCGGCCGCATGCGCGCCACGTACCCTCGCGGCACGCGCAGGCCGAACAGGCGGGCCGCCCGCTCGACGCCCGCCGCGCCGCCGGACAGGCTCTCCGGATCGAGCTCCAGCAGGCGGAGCAGCTCCGCCGGATCCGTGACCGCGTCGGCGAGGGCGCGTTGCCAGGGTGGCGGAACGCGCGGAGGGCCGGCGGCCGGGGCCGGTGTAGTAGACGTTGAAAAGGACCCGGGAGCGCGCGATATCATCGGGCTCCGAGTCTCACAGCAAGCGCACGCACTTTCAAGGCACCAGCGAGGACACCGATGGCAAGCTACAGCATGAACCAGCTCAAGAACGGGCTGAAGATCCTGCTCGACGGCGACCCCCACAACATCGTCGATCTCGACTTCGTCAAGCCGGGCAAAGGCCAGGCGTTCGTCCGGGTCAAGGCCAAGGACCTGCTCGACGGCCGGGTCCAGGAGGTCACCTTCAAGTCGAGCGACAGCATCGAAGGGGCCGACGTCCACGAGACCGAGATGCAGTTCCTCTACAACGACGGCGAGCACTGGCACTTCATGGACCCGGAGACCTTCGAGCAGCACGCGGTCGGCGAGAGCGCGGTGGGCGACGCGGCCAACTGGATCAAGGAGCAGGACACCGTCGCGGTCACCCTCTGGAACGGCCACCCGATCTCGGTCGAGCCGCCGAACCACGTGATCCTGACCATCGTCCAGACCGACCCGGGCGTGCGCGGCGACACCTCGAGCGGCGGCTCGAAGCCGGCGACGCTCGAGACCGGCGCCGTGGTGAAGGTGCCGCTGTTCATCTCCGAGGGCGAGGTGATCAAGGTGGACACCCGGACCGGCGAGTACATCTCGCGGGCGAAGGAGTAGGTGAACCCTCCGGACTGGCGTCCCACGGCCAGCCTGGAGGCGCTCCGTCTCCGGGCCTGGTTGCTCGCCGCGACGCGCCTCTTCTTCGCCGACCGCGGGGTGCTGGAGGTGGAGACCCCGGCCCTCGCGGCGGCGCCCGCTCCCGACCCCCACCTGCTCTCCTTCGCCACCAGCTTCCGCGAGCGCACCCTCTTCCTCCAGACCTCCCCCGAGCACGCCATGAAGCGGCTCCTGGCCGCCGGGTCGGGACCGATCTTCCAGCTCGGCCGCGCCTTCCGAGACGGCGAGTCCGGCCGGCGGCACAACCCGGAGTTCACCCTGCTCGAGTGGTACCGGCCCGGCTTCGACCACCACGCTCTGATGGACGAGGTCGATGAGCTCCTGGCCGCGGTGCTGGGCTCGAAGAAGACGCCCGCGGAGCGGCTGACCTATCGCGACGCGTTCCGGCGCCACGCCGGGGTCGATCCGCTGGCGGCTACGCTCGACGAGTTGGTGGAGGCCGCGCGCGAAGGCTCCCGGCCGAACGAAGCCGCCGAGGGAGCCGAGAGCGCCAAGGTCGTCACGCTCCCCGACCTGGGCGACGACCGGGACGCCTGGCTCGACCTCCTGATGGTCTCCGCGGTCCAGGACCACCTGGGCCGGGGCCGGACCACCTACCTCTACGACTACCCGGCCAGCCAGGCGGCGCTCGCCCGCGTGCGCACCGAGCCGGACGGGACCGCGGTGGCCGAGCGCTTCGAGGTGTTCGTCGAAGGGGTCGAGCTGGCCAACGGCTTCCACGAGCTGACCGACCCGGCGGAGCAACGCCGGCGCTTCGAAGCCGACCGGGCGGCGCGGCAAGCGCAAGGCCTGCCCGACGTGCCGCTCGACGAACGGCTGCTGGCGGCCCTCGCCTCCGGCATGCCCGCGTGCGCCGGCGTCGCCCTCGGCCTCGACCGACTGGTCATGCTCGCCGCGGGCGCCGAGACGATCGACGACGTGCTGGCGTTCCCGATCGACCGGGCTTGACGGGACC